>Ga0172374_1001804_pt1 | contig 14092 bp, 14 predicted proteins | sample LakKiv3m_FD_114536 | JGI IMG/M metagenome (GOLD analysis project Ga0172374, IMG submission 114536) | Freshwater microbial communities from Kabuno Bay, South-Kivu, Congo - kab_092012_10.3m | ecosystem: Environmental > Aquatic > Freshwater > Lake | place: Democratic Republic of the Congo... | reverse complement strand
GGACGAAGGGGGACAAGCTGAACGCCCGGGAAAGGGCGGCGGCGACGGCCCGGTTCGACGGCGAGCCGTGGCTTGCCGGGGGCGGGCCGGTGCTTCCCACGTCCGCGCGGACCAGGGAGGGAATCGACCTGCTGTGGCGTGATATCCGGGCCGCTTTTTCCGCTTGATTCCGGTCAGGTGAAGGCGTAGACTCCCACCGTTTCAAGGTCGCCATACACCCGCCGGACATCCTTGGCATCTCATCGGTCCGCCGTCATGCCGCGGACGTGGAGGAGACTCAGTGTTCCCGATACTCGAGACGAAAGAAATCGCGAAAAACGTCTTTTGGCAGAAGATCCGGGCTCCACGGGTGGCGAAGAAGAGGAAGGCGGGCCAGTTTCTGGTGCTGCGCCGCACCGACGACGGCGAGCGGATCCCGCTGACGATCGTCTCCTCCGACGCCGGGGAAGGGACCGTCACGATCATCTTCCAGGCCGTCGGCAAATCTACCACCGAGTTCGCGCGGATGAAGCCGGGCGATGCCTATCTCGACGTCGTCGGTCCCCTCGGGCTGGCCACGCACATGGACAAGTTCGGCACCGTCGTCGGCATAGGCGGCGGCATCGGGGCGGCGCCCCTGCTCCCCATCGCGACGGCCATCAAGGCGTCGGGGAACCGGCTGCTATCGATCGTCGGGGCGCGGACGAAGGACCTGCTGATCCTCGAGGACGAGATGCGGGCGGTCTCCGACGAGATCGTGGTGACCACCGACGACGGGTCGTACGCGAAGAAGGGGTTCGTGACGACAGCCCTGCAGGAGTTCATCGACCGGGGCGAGAAGATCGGGCTCTGCATCGCCATCGGCCCCGTGCCGATGATGCGCGCCGTGGCCGAGGTGACCCGCCCCCACGGGATCATGACGATGGTGAGCCTCAATCCGATCATGGTCGACGCCACCGGGATGTGCGGCGCCTGCCGGGTCACCGTGGGCGGCAAGACGAAGTTCGTCTGCGTCGACGGCCCCGAGTTCGACGGCCACCAGGTCGATTTCAAGGAACTGGTGATGCGAAACCGCGCTTACCTCCGGGAGGAAAAGACGGCGATGGAGCGTATAGAGCACAAGGACGGGAAGTGCATGGGCGGCGCCGCGGTCCCCGCGGGAGGTGGAAACTGATGGCCGACGCGACCCCGAGACCGCGCCCGAAGCCGTTCAGCATCCCCCGGCAGCCGATGCCGGAGCAGCCGCCGCAGGTGCGGGTGAAGAACTTCCGGGAAGTCCCGTTCGGGCTGACCCCGGACCTCGCCATCCTCGAGGCGTCCCGATGCATCCAGTGCAAGAAGCCCCAGTGCGTGCCGGGGTGCCCCGTCGGCGTCAAGATCCCCGAGTTCATCGACCTGGTCGCGCGCGGTAAGTTCGTCGAGGCGGCGCGGAAGATCAAGGAGACGAACGCCCTCCCCGCGGTGTGCGGCCGCGTCTGCCCCCAGGAGGAGCAGTGCGAGAAGCCGTGCGTCCTGGGCAAAAAGGGCGAGCCGGTGGCGATCGGGCGCCTCGAGCGGTTCGTCGCCGACTTCGAGAGGGTGACCGGCAACGTGGCCGTACCGCCGATCGCGGCCCCGACCGGCAAGCGCGTGGCGGTCGTGGGCGCCGGCCCCGCCGGGCTGACCGTGGCGGGCGACCTCGTTCAGCTCGGGCACGACGTGACGATCTTCGAGGCGCTTCACAAGGCGGGCGGGGTGCTGATGTACGGCATCCCCGAGTTCCGCCTCCCCAAGGACATCGTCCAGTCCGAGGTCGAATACATCCGGCAGCTTGGCGCAAAACTGGAGTGCAACGCGGTCGTCGGCAAGTCGGTCACCATCGACGAGCTGCTGACCGAGGAGGGGTTCGACGCCGTCTTCGTAGGGACGGGCGCCGGCCTGCCGTACTTCATGAACATACCGGGGGAGAACCTGATCGGCGTCTACTCGGCCAACGAGTACCTCACGCGGGCGAACCTCATGAAGGCGTACCGGTTCCCCGAGTCCGACACCCCGCTGAACAAGGCGACCAACGTCGCCGTGGTCGGCGGCGGGAACGTGGCGATGGACGCGGCGCGCACGGCGAAGCGGATGGGGGCGGAGAACGTGTACCTCGTCTACCGCCGCTCCAGGAAGGAGATGCCCGCCCGGGTCGAGGAGGTCCACCACGCGGAGGAGGAGGGGATCGAGTTCCACCTCCTCACGAACCCGATCAACTATTTCGGGGACGACGAGTCGCGGGTGACCACGGTGGAGTGCCAGAAGATGGAACTGGGAGAGCCCGACGCGTCGGGTCGCAGACGCCCGGTCGTCATAAAAGGTTCCGAGTTCAAGCTTCCGGTCGACACGGTCATCGTCGCCATCGGGAACGGCGCCAATCCGCTGGTCCCGTCGTCGACTCCGGGGCTCGACACGAACAAGTGGGGGAACATCCTCGCCGACCAGGAGACGGGGAAGACGAGCAAGAAGGGGGTGTTCGCCGGAGGGGACATCGTCATCGGCGCGGCCACCGTCATCCTCGCGATGGGAGCCGGCCGCAAGGCCGCCGCCGCGATGCACGAGTATCTCAATACAGGGAACTGGTAAGGCCCGGCTTCGTCGCCTCGGAGCGGGGGCTCCGTTCGTGGCTCGCCGTGCGATGAACCTGCACGGCTGCGCTTTACCTCACTCCGCCCCCCTCCTGCGGCGACTCCGCCGGACCTTTGAATGAATCGCCATATTTGTGAAACGCGGTACTAAGAGAGCATTTCGACGAACGCCTGGATCCGGATTTTCGTCCGGCCGTCCACCGGGCCGGGAGCGTCGCCCTCCAGCGTGAGGACCGGCACCCCGACCTCTTCCCGCAGCAGAATGTCCTCGATCTGCCGGAAGCAGAACGACTGGACGTAATGGACGATCCCCCGCACCTCCCGCCGCGCCGCCTCCGCCTTGATGTCCGAAAGCCGCTCGAAGAAGGAGTACGGGTAGGTGTAGGCGAGGTACTGCTCCACGAGCGAGCCCGTGGCCCCCGGCATGGCGAACTGCCGCTGCACCTCGTTCAGCACGGCGCGGGCGCCCGCCTCCTCGAAGCAGGCGTGCAGGCCGGAGACGATCGGCGGCACGCCGACGAAGGCGATCGGGACGAGGTCGTTCCTCGCGGGGCGCTTCGACGCCTCGGACAGGAACGCGGCGGCCCGGCGCGCGAAGCCGTCCGGGTCGCCATCGAAGTCGGAGCAGGCGACCAGCCACCGGTGGTTCTCCTCGCCGGTGACCTTCCCCTCTTCCCACGTCATGCGGTCGATCTCGTGGGCCAGGCGGCGCACGACGTCGAGGCGCTCCTTCCACCGCTCCCCCTCGGCGACCGTCGTGCCGAAGCGTGCGGCCATCTTCGCCAGTTCGCGGGACAGGAATTCGGGGTCGCGGTCGAACGGGAAGGCGAACGGGACCACGGACACTCCGCGGTACCGCAGAACCTCCATGAGCGCCTGGGTGAAACTGCAATCCCCCTGCGTGACGGCGATGACCTCGCGGAAATCGTTGCGGCGGACCACGCCGTAGATCCCCTTGATCCAGCCGCAGCTGTTTCGCGGGAACCCGTCCGCCTCCGCGGCGCGGATGAAATCCGCCGGGAGGTCCGACGCGATGAACACGTTGTTGAGGTCGACGGGGAGACGGTCCGCCGCGAAGAGGATCTCGACGGGAACGGTGGTGGTGAAGCCGACGCCAGCTCTCATTTCTCACCAGGGTTCGTCGCGAGGTGGTGGAGACGGGCGTGGATACAAGGCGCGCGACCGAGGGCCCCGGAGGCGTAGTTGAAACTACGGCGAGGAGCCCGACCGAGCGCAACGCAGTAGACATGCCTGTATCCGCCGCCGCGGCAGAAGGCTGGTGAGAAATGAGAGCTAAGCGTGATCAGTCCCGGATGAAGACGAAGTAGATGAGGACGATGGCGATCACGATCGTCCCGCCGACGAACAGCATCATGTTGCGGTCGACGACGATATCGGACGATCCCCCCCCGCCCGTGTACTTGATGACGGTCATGGTCGCGCCGATCGCGAACAGGAAGAGGAGCACGTACTTCCAGCGGAACAGGACCGCGAGGACGAAGACGACCGCGGTGCCGAACAACACCCGGGGATCGGCGGCCATTTCCGCGACGCTCTTGCTGGTGAAAAATTCGAGAATCTGATCCACGGTGTCCCCCTTTCGGACGGCACTCGGTTGACTTTGATACGATAGCGTTTTACCTTAAAAAAATCAAAGGTTTCAGGAGCGGCGTTGGACAACCCGGTGGGCGTGTTCGATTCGGGAGTGGGTGGGTTGACGGTCCTGCGGGAGCTGGTGTCCGCGCTTCCGTCGGAGCGGTTCGTCTACCTGGGCGACACGGCCCGCGTTCCCTACGGGGGGAAGTCCGCGGAGACCGTCACCCGGTACGCGATCGAGATCGCCAACCACCTGATCCGGACGCGCGACATCAAGCTCCTCGTGGTCGCGTGCAACACCGCCTCGTCCCTCGCCCTTCCGGTTCTTCGCAAGATCTACAAGATCCCGGTCGTGGGGATGGTGGACCCTTGCGTGCGGCGCGCCGCCGCCTTGTCCGTCAAGCGGACGATCGGCGTCATCGGGACGCTGGGAACCGTTCGTTCCGGGGCGTACGAGGAGGCGCTCAGACTCTCCGTTCCCTCCGCTCTTGTCAGGTCGATCCCGTGCCCGCTGTTCGTGTCACTGGCGGAGGAGGGGTGGACCGGCAACGCGATCACGCGCGCCGTGATCGCGGAGTACCTCGCGCCGTTCATCGACGATCCGCCCGACGCGCTGATCCTCGGGTGCACCCATTATCCCGTGCTCAAGGGTCCGATCCGGGAATACCTCGGTGACGGGACCGTCCTGATCGACTCCGCCGAGGAGGCCGCGCGGGTCGTGGACATCCTCCTTTCGGAGACGCAGGTCCGCAGGGCCGTGTCCCCCGGGGAGGTGGAGTTCCTCGTGACGGACGACCCGGAGCGGTTCGCGCGGGTGGGAAAGGGATTCCTGGGCCGGGAGCTGCCGGACGTGCGCCGCGTGTCCCTGTAGCGGGCCGGCGCGGAACGAACCGGAAAGGGAAGGGCGATGGGCGGACCGCAGATGAGGATGCTCTCGGGATTCAACCACAACATCCGGTTCAGGGGAAAGGTCTACCACGTCCAGACGGAGGACGGGGGAAAAGACAACCCGCAGATCATCACGCACGCGTTCCAGGGGGGTGCGATCCTCGACAGCGTCCGCACGTCGTACGCCGAACTGCTGGAGCGGCCGAACTGGCAGGCCGACCTGAAGGACCGCATGAAGGCGCAGCACCTGGAGGAGATCCGGCGGCTGATGTCAGGGGACATCGTGCCGCCCGAAGGGGACCCCGGGGAGCGATGATCGAGGGGTTCCGGCTTGGGGTCTTCTCCCGTGGGGCGACCATCTGGGACGGACTCGACTTCGCGTTCGGCGACGCAGCCGCGTGGCTCGTCGCGGGGCCGCCGTCGTCGGGGAAGACGCTGCTCCTCTCCGTCCTCCGCGGGGAGCGCAGGCCCGACGCCGGGGACGTCGTAGTTTCGGGGGAGTCCCTGTACCGCGGGGACGCCTCCCTTGTACGCGCCTGGCGCGCTTCATGCGGCCACGTCGCGGAGCATGCGACCGCCGACGGGCGGCTCACGGTGGGCGACCTCTTTCGCCGCTCGGCCATGGCGGGCGGCGGGGTGCGGGAAGGGGAGCGGAAGGAGCGCGCGGATCGGCTCCTCGAGATGGTCGGCCTGCCGGGTGCGACGGAGTGGAGGGTCGCGGAGCTGTCGATCTCCGAGCGGGTGCGAGCGTGCCTGGCCGCGGAGCTGCTGCGCGGGCCGAAGGTCCTGTTCTGCGACGGCGTGGTCGCCGGCGCGGGGATTCCATTCAGAGAGATGCTCCGAGGGCTGTTCCGCGCCCTGGCCCGGGAGGGGAACACGGTGGTTCTCGCCGAGCGCGCGATCCCCGAGCGTTGGGCTTTGGCGGCCGGCGACGGGGAGCCCGTCGGTCCTTTCCGGGTGTACCGTCTTCCGGGTCCCGCAGCCGCAGTGAAAGGAGAACCCGGTTGAGCGAGCGGCCTTCCCTTTGGTGGATAGACTGGCGTCTTTCGCGCGGCCCCCTCGTCCGGGAGGCGACCGGGCGATTCCTCTTTTTCTGCCTGCTCGGCTTCGCGCTGCTTTCGCTGATCCTGTCGGGAGGGGCCGGCCGTTTCATCGCCGACCGGTACGCCATCACCGCCGTGTTGCGGACCGAAGTCCCGCAGGCAGAGGCGGAGGGGCTGGCGCGCAAGGTCGCCGCCCTTCCCCCGGTGCGCTCCGCGGCGTACCGGGACCCTGAGGTGGCGTGGAAGGAGTTCCTGCGGGCGTACCCGGGCATGGAGCCGCTGCGCGGCGCCGGCGGGAACCCGTTGCCGGGGTACATCGAGATCCGGATCCGTCCCGAGCGGTTGACCGGGGCCGACGTGCGGCTGGTGACGTCCGCCCTCCGGTCGGTCTCCCACGTCGAACAGGTCCTGGCGGGGGACGAGTGGCTTCCCCGGCTGCTGCGCGCGGAACATATCGTGTCCTGGGCGTTCCGCGGCATCTTCGGCGCCTTCCTCGCCGGTTTCTTCCTGGTCTGCCGCCTCCAGGAACGGGCTCGCGCGGTCGCCCTGGCGGGCGATTTCGCGTTTCTCGCTGAGAGGGGGGTTCCAGCCGGCAGGCTGGCCTTCTTTCGGGCGGCGGGGGCCGCGGTTTCGGGATTCCTCCTCGCCGCGGCGGGAACGGCGGCGGGCGGAGGGGCGCTCTTCCTCTCCCTTCGGACGTTTCCTTTTCTCGAAAATGTGATCGGTCCTTCTTACGAGCTGATCCTTCCCCGTACGGTCGCGGCGGCCGCCCTGTTCTCACTCGTCGTGGCCCTGCTCTCCGGTGCGGCATCCCTCCTCGGTTGGATGGCGGCCCGCTCCCGCCGGAAATGAAATGACGCGGGGAACCCGCCGGGTCCTCTCCGCGTTTATTGCCGCGGCGATGTCGATCGGAATCCTGTTTCCGGCGGCTGCGCCGGCGGCGCGGGATGTCGCGGCCGAGCTGCGCAGGGAGAGGGCCCGGCTCATCCAGATGAAGGAACGGGAGGAGAAGACGGCCCTCGAGCTGACCGAGGCGCTGCGGAAGGAGAAGCTTTCCAAGGGGCGTGTGGGTGAGATCCAGGAGCGGTTGAAGCGCCAGCGAAGCCTGCTCTCCCGCATCGACCGGAAGGTCTCGGTCCTGAACGGGCGGCTTGGGGAGACGGAGAAGGCGGTGCGGGAACTCGAAGCGGAGCACGGGCAGGCGCGGACCGGCCTGCGGCGCGCCGAGGTCGCCGCCTTCTCGGGCCAAAGGGCCGGGGCCGGAGATCCTTGGCGCCCGTCCGGGCGGGAACGGGAACGTTACTTCATGCGCGTCTACCTCGCCGCCGACGCGGAGGGCGTGGCCCGGATCACCATGGCCCGGGAGCGGAAGGAGGAGGAGCTCTCGGGGCTCGAGCGGCAGGTCGCCGTCACCGAGCGGAAAAGGACGCAGGAGAAGAAGGTTGGAGAGACGCTCCTTTCCCGGCAGGAGGAGGAGCGGCATCGCCTGGCCGACATCGAGCGGGAGAAGAAGCGCAAGGAGAAGGAGCTCAAATCCCTTCGCGCGAAGATAGCCCGCATGGAGTCGGTCGTCTCCCGGGTAGAGCGGCAGGTCAAGGAGAGGGAACGGCGCGCGCGGAAGGCGGCCGGCGGATCGGAGGCCGGGAAGCCCGCGGAGGTCCCGCGCAGGTTCGCGTCGCTTCCCGGGGGGCTTTCGGCGCCGCTGGCGGGGAAGGTGGTGACCCGCTTCGGGCGCCAGCACGACGCGACCTTCGACGTGACGATCGAGAACCGGGGGGTGGAGATAGAGGCTTCCTCCGGGGCGTCCGTCAAGTCGGTCGGACAGGGGGAGGTCGCGTTCGCCGGATCCGTCTCGGGGTTCGGGAACGTGCTGATCCTGCAGCACGGCGGCGGGCTCTTCTCCGTGTACGGCCGCCTGGAAACGTTCCTCGTGAAGCAGGGCGAGGCCGTGAAGAAAGGGGCCGCGGTGGGGCGGCTGCCGGGATCGCCGTCCGGGAAATCGGTGCTATACTTGGAGTTGCGGGCGGGAGGCACCGCCATAGATCCGACCTCCGTCATCCGACTCGATCGATAAGGAGCATACAAGCGAATGGAGCCGACAGAAGCCGCACCCCGCAAGGCGTCGGGGAGGAAGTGGTTCGGAACCGTCCTGATCGCCGCAGTGTTCGTCGGGGGATTCGTGGTGGGGGACCTCACCACCTCCCGGCACGCCGCGCAGGCGAACGTCGCCTACAGCAAGCTGAAGCTCTTCGGCGACGTCCTCTCGATCGTGCAGAACAGCTACGTCGAGGAGGTGAACGTCGACAACCTCGTCAGGGGGGCCGTCAACGGGATGATCCAGACCCTCGACCCGCACAGCTCCTACCTCACGCCGGATATGCTGAAGCAGGTCGAGGTCGAGACGAAGGGGGCGTTCGGGGGGCTCGGGATCGAGATCGGGACGAAGGACGGGATCCTCACGGTGATCGCTCCCATCGAGGACACCCCGGCCGCCCGGGCGGGCCTGCAGGCCGGGGACAAGATCGTAAAGATCGAGAACGAGTCGACCAGGAACATGAACGTTATGGACGCGGTGAAGCGGCTTCGCGGAGAGCCGGGGAGCAAGGTGACGATCACCATCGTCCGGGAATCGCTGCCCGAGCCGAAGGCGTACACCATCACACGCGACATCATCAAGATCAAGAGCGTCAAGTCGAAGTCGATGGGGGACGGGATCGGCTACATCCGGCTGGCGCAGTTCCAGCAGGACTCCCACCAGGAGGTCGACCGCGCGCTGCAGGGGTTCCTCAAGGAGAAGGGCGGGGTGAAGGGGCTCATCCTCGACCTGCGGAACAATCCGGGCGGGCTGCTCGACCAGGCGGTGCGGATCGCGGACGAGTTCATCGATTCCGGGCTCATCGTGTACACCGACGGCCGGGTCGAGGCCCAGAAGACGAAGTACGTCGCCCACAAGGAGGGGACTTACACCGGCTTCCCGATCGTCGTCCTGGTGAACGCCGGGTCCGCCTCCGCCTCCGAGATCGTCGCGGGGGCGCTGCAGGATCACGGCCGCGCGATCATCATCGGCCAGCGCACGTTCGGCAAGGCGTCGGTCCAGACCATCCTTCCGCTCGAGGACGGGTCCGCGCTGCGGCTGACGACGGCCCGGTACTACACCCCCAACGGGCGTTCGATCCAGGCGAAGGGGATCGAGCCCGACATCGTGGTTTCGGACGGCAGGGAACCGATCGAAGGGCACGCCGGGATGCTCCGCGAGAAGGACATCGAGCGGCACCTGAAGGGCGACGGGGAGGAGCCGTCGACGCCGGTGGAAGTGAAGAAGGAAGGGAAGAAGGAAGGGAAGAAGGGCGGCGGGAACGGCGGAAAGAAGGATGTTCCGCCGGATACTGAAGTCAGGAAAGAAGACGCGAAGGATCCCCAGCTCGACCGCGCGGTAGAGCTGCTCAAGGGGTGGGAGATCTTCAAGTCCCGGTTCATCGACCGGCAGAAGGCGTCCTGATCGGGCGGCGATATGCCTGGGACGGCCTCCGAGGAGACGGGCGGCGGCAGGAGGCGGTGGGGGTGGCCCGCCCTGATGGCGGGGGCGTTCCTCGCCGGATTGCTGCTGGTGGGCGTCGCGCTGATCCGGGCGCCCGACGTGGAGCGGCCGGCGGGGGATAACCTGGCCGGCCCGTCGGCCGCGCTCCCGACGTCCTCCGCGCTGTCGGACAACGGGGCCGGCCTGCCGGCAACGGTTCCTCCTGGTCCGCGGCTGGCGATCGTCGTGGACGACCTCGGGTACGATCCGGTGCGGGACGCCGAGTGGCTCGCCTTCCCCGACAAGATCACCGTGTCCGTTTTGCCGCACGGCCCCTCCTCCAGATCGTTCGCCGCTTCCGCCGGGACCCACGGATTCGGAGTGATCCTGCACGTGCCCATGGAGCCGGAGGGCGACGCCGCCGACCGTACGGAGCCGTACCTGCTTCTCCGGGGGATGCCGCCCGGGGAGGTCGCGGACCGGTTCGCCCGGATGGCCGCAGACGTCCCGCAGGCGAACGGGGCGAGCAACCACATGGGTTCGGCTTTCACCTCCGACACGGCCGCGATGGCCGCCTTCGCGCAGGCGCTGAAAGCGAAGGGGTTCTTCTTCCTGGACAGCGTGACCTCGGCGGGCACCGTCGGGTCCTCGGCGATGGAGCAGGCGGGCGTCCCCGTCATCCGGCGCGACGTCTTCCTCGACGACGACGGCCGGCCCGACGAGATGCGGCGCCAGTGGAACGCCGCCCTCGCCATGGCGAAGGAGCGGGGCCAGGCGGTCGTCCTGTGCCACGCCCGCCGGGAGACGCGCAAGCTCCTCCTGGAGCTTCTCCCGCAGCTCCGCCGCGAAGGGATCCGCGCGGCCACCGTCGAAGAACTGCTCGTGGCGCATTGAATGGGCCCCGACCTCTTCGGCGCATCGACGGGCGGGGACGTTCTTTCCGTCACCGAGCTGACGGGGAGGATCAAGCGGCTCCTCGAGTCGACGTTCCGGACCGTGCGGGTCGAGGGGGAGGTGTCGAACTACAAGCGGTACGAGGCGTCCGGCCACCGCTATTTCTCCCTCAAGGACGATGGGGCGCAGGTTCGCGTCGTCCTGTTCCGCGGGAACGAGCGGAACATCGTCGGCGAGATCCGGGACGGCCAGACCGTGATCGTCACGGGCTCCCTCGGGGTGTTCGAGAAGAAGGGGGAGTACCAGATCTACGCGCGGTCCGCCGAGGTGCGGGGCGTCGGGAACCTCCTCGTGCAGCTCGAGCGGCTGAAGCGCCGCCTCGCCGGGGAGGGGCTGTTCGACGCGGCGCGCAAGCGCCCGCTTCCACCGTTCCCGCGGCGGCTCGGGATCGTCACTTCGCCGCACGGCGCCGCCCTGCGCGACATGGTCCGGGTGGCGCGCTCCCGGTTTTCCGGGGTGGCGATCGTTCTCGCCCCGTCCCGGGTGCAGGGGGAGGGGGCGGCGGCGGAGATCGCGGCGGCGCTCGACGCGATGTACGCCATCGGCGGCGCGGACGTCGTCCTCGTTGGGCGCGGAGGCGGATCCATCGAGGATCTGTGGGCGTTCAACGAGGAGGCGGTCGTGCGGGCCATCGCGCGTTCCCCCGTGCCGGTCGTCAGCGCGGTCGGTCACGAGACCGACTTCACGCTGGCCGATCTGGCCGCGGACCACCGCGCTCCCACCCCTACCGCCGCGGCCCAGATGGCCGTTCCCGACCGGGTCGAGCTTCAGGACAGGGTCGCGGCCCTCTCCCTGCGGGCGCGCCGGGCCGACGCCCGTTCGCGGGAGACGGCCCGCCACGAGTGGCGCATCGCCGCGGGGAAACTGTCGGACCCGCGCCCCCTCCTTCAGGGGAGGCGATACGCCGTCGACGCCATGTCGACCTCGCTATCGGAACTCGCGCGCTCGGCGGTCCGCGACGGCCGGGAGACCGTAGAGCGTCTCTCGGCATCGGTGCGGATCCATTCCCCCGCGGCGTGGGTTTCCGGAAGGCGAGGGGAGCTCGCGGTGCTTGTCGGCCGCGCGAGATCCGCCGCCGACTCGCGGAACCGCCTCCTGCGGTCCGGCCTGGACGTTCTCGCGGGCAAGCTCGCGTCCCTCAATCCGACCGCCGTGCTCACGCGCGGGTACGCGATCGCGCTCGACCGCGCCACCGGGAAGGCGGTGCGTTCCGTGTCGGAGGCCCCACCCGGCCTGGCGCTGGATATCCGCGTCTCCGACGGCGCGTTCGGAGCGGTCGCGGAGGCGCGGAAACCGTGAACCGGGTGCGGGATCGGATCCCCCTTGTCGCTACGCCTCCGGGAGGGGGGGCGTTCGCATCCGACCGCCCGACTCCCCGGCTACGACCAGCGAACGCGTTCATCGATCCCTTCCCAGTCCTCCGGCCATGCCCATCGAGATGCGCTGTCCTATCACATAAAGATGGCGGGGTCTCCGCCGGTTCCGTACTTGCGGTCTCCGCTCAGCCCCCCCTCCCTCCGGCGTCCGCTCCCGGGCAGATTCGCCCCTGCCCACGAATCACAAACCATCTTCGTGTGGTACTCGCTATTGCCCTCGCACTCACAATCATCGTCGGCGTGCCCGCCCTCGCCGCGGCTGACGGGACGTTGTCTATCGCAGTATCGACCGGCACCCCGGCGTTGGGCGACCCCGTGGTCGTGGAGGTCGAGGCGAGCGGGGCCGTCGACAACGTGGTCCTCCTTTGGAAGGGGGCGTCCTGGCCGATGCGGAAGGCCGCCCAGGGACGATACGAGGGGTTGATCGGCGTGGATCTGGACGATCCGGCAGGCAAGGCGTCGGTCGCCGCGGAAGGTTTCCTGGGGGCTACCCGGTTTCGCGCGGAGGCGGAGTTGACGATCTCCTCGAGGGAGTTCGCCGTGCAGGAACTGACCCTTCCGGCGGGGATGGCGGAATTCGACAACGCGACGCTGCTGCGGATCGGGGCGGAGGCGGCGGAACTTTCCAGGATTTTCTCCCGGGTGACCCCCCTGATCTGGAGGATCCCGTTCCTCCCGCCCGTGGAGGAGTACCTTCCGACGAACTTCGGCTCCCGCAGGGTGATCAACGGCGATCCGAGGATGCCGCACTCCGGCGTGGACATCCGCCTGCCCGCGGGGACGCCGGTCCGTGCGATCGCCGACGGTCGGGTCGCCTTCGCGGGCGAGCGGTTCTTCGGGGGGCGATCGGTGGTGATCGACCACGGCGGCGGGGTCTTCAGTCTCTACTATCACATGGAGGAGCTCTTCGCCGTGGAGGGACAAGCGGTCGTTCGCGGGGATCGGATCGGATCGGTCGGCGCCACTGGGCGGGCGACCGGGCCGCACCTGCATTTCGGCGTCCGGGTCCCGGGTGGGCGCATCGACCCGACCCGCCTGTTGGCCCTTCCGGGCCGCTGAGCGGTGAATTATACTACCCGGGTAGCTGGAGGGTTGCGAGATGGCGGCTAAAGCGAAAGAGCCTTCCTTCGAGGAGGCGTTGAAGGGGCTGGAAGCCGTGGTGGAGCGGCTCGAATCGGGCGAACCTCCCCTCGAGGAGTCGATCCGCCTGTTCGAGGAGGGGATGCGCCTCTCCGAGGCTTGCCGGAAGCGCCTCGACGAGGCCGATCGTAAGATCGAGCTCCTGTTGCGGAAGCCCGGCGGCGTCTCGCGCGAGAGCGCGGACGAGGACGACATACTGGACAGGCCCCAGGGGAAGGACGAGTGACGACGGCAGACACGATCGCCCGACTGCGCGGGTTGGTCGAGGGGAGTTTGGCCGGTTTCCTGTCATCCGAAGCGATCCCGATCCCGTCCCCCCTGAGGGAGGCGATGGAATACTCCCTGATGGCGGGGGGGAAGCGCGTGCGTCCGGTTCTACTGCTGTCGGCCGGCCTGGCGGTCGGAGGGGACGAAGGCGAGCTTCTTCCGTTCGCGTGCGCCGTGGAGTACATCCACACGTACTCCCTGATCCACGACGACCTGCCGGCGATGGACGACGACGACTTCCGGCGCGGGAAGCCGACCTCCCATAAGGTCTTCGGCGAGGGGACGGCTATCCTGGCGGGCGACGCGCTGCTGACGGACGCGTTCCGGGTGATGGCGGAGTCCCCCCTGGCGCAGGCCGATCCGGCAAGGGCGGTACGGGCGATCGCGGATCTCGCGCGGGCGGCCGGCTCGGCCGGGATGGTCGGCGGCCAGCAGATGGACCTGTCCGCCGCGCCAGGCAGTTCCACGCCGTCGCAGGTGGACGAGATCGAGTTGTGCAAGACCGCCGCGCTTCTGGCCTCCTGCGCGCGGACGGGGGCGATCCTCGGCGGCGGTTCCCCGGCGCAGGTCGAAGCGTTGGGCGAGTACGGCACGCGGCTGGGTCTTCTCTTCCAGGTCACCGACGACATCCTCGACGAGACGGGCAGCTTCGAGGAGATGGGGAAGGGGATCGCGAAGGACCGGGCGCGGGGCAAGTGGACCTACCCCGTGGCCAACGGGATGCCG
>Ga0172374_1001803_pt1 | contig 14101 bp, 10 predicted proteins | sample LakKiv3m_FD_114536 | JGI IMG/M metagenome (GOLD analysis project Ga0172374, IMG submission 114536) | Freshwater microbial communities from Kabuno Bay, South-Kivu, Congo - kab_092012_10.3m | ecosystem: Environmental > Aquatic > Freshwater > Lake | place: Democratic Republic of the Congo... | reverse complement strand
TGCCAGCGCAAAGCCGCCAGGTCCCGGGGGACCAGAGACTGCAAGGCCAGGCCGAAATCAATGTCCCCGGACTTTACCAGGGCAAAGACGGACGCCTGGTCGCGGTCCAGGAGGGTCAACTCCACCAGGGGATACGCCTGGAGATACGCCAGGAGGGTTTCGGGCAACAGGTGATAGAGGGTGGTAAAGGGCGCCGCCAGGCTCAAAGGCCCCTGATGGCGCCCCTGCAACTGGCGCAACTCGCCGGTGAGCGCCTCCCATCGGGACAGAAGCCCCTGGGCACAGGCCAGGAGCTTTTCACCTGCGACGGTGAGCTTGAGGCGGCGCTTGCCCAGACGCTCCAGGAGGCGGGAGCCCAGCTCAATCTCCAAAGCCTTGACCTGCTGGCTCAGGGCCGACTGGGTCCTGAAGGTGGCTGCGGCCGCCTTGGTGAAGCTCCCCAGTTTCGCCACCTGGTAAAAACCCAGAAGCTGCTGCCATTCCATAATAAATTCTTATCATTAATATTATAATTAATAATTTTACTTATCTTAAGATTTATCAGAAACTCATAAGCAAGGCAAAGAAAATCCTCCCGGAGGTGCATCATGAAAGACTCCTTACAGCCCGGCCTCAAGTTCGAATTTCAGTTTCAGGTGCCGGAAACCAAGACGGTGCCCCATCTCTACCCCGAGTCCCCGGAGTTCCAGCTTATGCCCCGGGTGCTGGCCACCGGGTACATGGTGGGGCTGTTCGAATGGGCCTGCATCCAGGCCCTCAACCCCCACCTCGACTGGCCCCGGGAGCAGACCGTGGGCATCCACGTGGACCTGGATCACACCGCCGCCACCCCGCCGGGCCTGGTGGTCACGGTCAAAGGGACCCTGACCCAGGTTGAGGGGCGCAAGCTCACCTTTAACCTTTCGGCCGACGACGGGGTGGACCGGATCTCCCAGGGCCATCACGTCCGCTTCGTCATCGACGCCGCCAAATTCAACGCCAAGGCGGAGGCCAAGGCCCTTAGTGCCGGGTCCGAGGTGAATTGCTGATGGCATATGCAAAATAAACATAAGATCAGTCGGTCAGTCTGGCCGGCTGGCATTCCCGGCTTGTTTTCAGGCGGTTATCCTGATAATTTAAGATAGATTCCTTCCGGTCGCCGTCCTCTCGGGGTGACCGCGGCAGGCGGAGTCGGCGAACTGAGCGCCGGGGACCCTGGCCACCGGGGTCCACAACCATACCCTACCATAGAGGGCCGGGAAACCCCATGGCCGTGGAGCAATGGGAGCCCAGGTTGGCACCGCATCTCGCGCCAGGGCCAAAACTTCCCAACGAAAAACTTCATCAAAACATATAACTTGATTCTTAACATGAATAATTCCGCCAAGCTTCAGGGAAAAACTTCATTTTCGGCAGAATATGTGGTATTTTACGTACGCACCATAATCTGGGCATCCAGAAGGGAACCAGCCAAAGATTTGCATAAGGAGGGAAGTACGCATCACCTGTCTTGAAAAGTTTTTCGGTGCGTCTCACGCACCATGGGATGACTGGAAACGGCGGGCAATGCCCGCCCTGACCCGTGTTTTCATCAGTTACGGGTGGGCCAAAGGACCGTGAGAAACTGCTTAGGACAGAGGCAGCCCAGGCTGCCGCATAATCTCGGAAAACCGGGAGGAGGTGCCAGACGGTGAATGCCGCATTTGTTCTTATCGGCGCGTTGGCGGTGGCGTGGGGCGGTTACCGGTGGTACGCAGGCTACGTTGACCGGAAGGTGGTAGTGGCGGACCCCCAAAAGGTTACCCCGGCCCGCATGTACATGGATGGGGTGGACTTCATGCCCACCTCCAAAAACGTCCTATTCGGTTATCAATTTAAGAGTATCGCGGGGGCCGCGCCGGTAGTGGGAGCCATTATCGCCCTGCAATGGGGTTGGCTGCCGGCCCTGCTCTGGCTCTTGGGCGGCGTGCTGCTCATCGGCTGGTTGCACGATTACCTGTCCGGCATGTCCGCCTTGCGCAACGACGGCCTCTCTCTGGGAGGCATGGCCTACAAGCTGATTTCTCCCCGGGCCCGCCTGATCTTGCTCTCCTTTATCTACTTTTACCTGCTTTTGATTGCCGGGGCTTTCGGGGCCATCATTGCTGGCGCCCTGACCAAGCTGACCTCCGGGCCGGTGGCCATCCTGGTGCTGGCCGGTGCCGGGGCTCTGGCGGGCCACATGATCTACCGCTGGCGGATCAACATCCTGGTCATCACCGCGGTCTGTGTAGGTCTGGCCCTGGCCGGGATTTGGCTGGGCGGGGTGTTGCCCGCCCCGAAGATATTGGGCTCCCTGGCCCAGAGCAAACTGCTGTGGGGCGTCTTCGCCATCGCCTTCTGTTACATCAGCGCCATCCTGCCCATCTGGCGTTTCGCTCTGCCCCTGAACTACGTGGCCTTTTACATCGTCATGCTGGGACTGCTGGGCGGCATTGCGGGGATCTTCGTGGGCCTGCCCTCGATCCAGGCCCCGGTCTATACGGAGTTTACTATCAAGGTAGGGCCGCTGTGGCCCATGCTGTTCGTAACCATCGCCTGCGGCGCCTGCTCCGGCTGGCATTCCCTGGTGTCCACCAGCGGCACCTGCCGGCAGTTGGAGAGCGAGACCGACGGCCGCCCGGTGCTGGCCGGGTCCATGTACGTGGAGATGATCCTGGGGGTGGTGGCCCTCATGACCGCAGCCGCGGCCATGCCTTATACGCAGTATCAGGAACTGTTGAAGGCCGGGCCCGCCGCAGTCTTTGCCACCGGACTCTCCAATCTCCTGAACATCATCGGCCTGCCCATCGCCTACGGCAAGACCATGGCCACCGTCATCATTGTCATCCTGGCCATCACCGTGATGCAGTTGGTGCTGCGCTTTATGAAAGTCGCCACCATCGAACTGGTGGGGGACCGGTCCCCAGTGCTGCGCAACGGTCCCATAGCCACCCTGGTGGCGGCCCTCCTCACTCTGCTCATCATCGAAACCGGGTGGTGGCAATACCTGTGGGTCCTGTTCGGCGGCGCCAACCAGCTTCTGGCCTCCCTGGCCCTGCTGGTGGCTTCCTTGTGGCTGCGCTCCCAGGGGAAAAAGTTTCTCTTTGCCCTCATTCCCATGTATTTCATGTTTGTGACTACCATCGCCGCCTTGCTGTATACTTCCTATAACCTGCTGAGCAAGGTGTTTACCGGCCAGGCCGGGGGGGAGCAGTTAGTGGGTAATGGCCTCATGGGGCTGGTGTCCCTGTCCCTGGTGGTGATGGCACTGCTGTTGTTGTCCGACGGCATCAAGGCCCTGCGCAGCCCGCTGGGGCCGGAAGGACCGCAACCGGAACCCGAGGCCGCCGGCGGGGGCCAATAGGTGATGACGCTTCAGAGGCGGGATACCCCCCGCCCGGAAGATATTATGCGAGGATGGCGCTTATGACCGAGGATAAGAAAGGTGGCTTTTTGAGGGCCATCAGGGAATTTATTTACGGCATGTCGGCCCACGATTCCGCCCGATTTGCCTTGAAAACCCGGGCCCAGATGGAACATCTGTTCATCCTGGTGACCATGGGGGACCTGGTGGGGGTGCCGCTGCTGCCGCCCTACTACTCCCTGCGCCTGCTGCCTTATGTGGTGCCCCAAATCGCCACCTGGAAGCGCCGCATGTTGCGGGAGAAGGATTTAACCGACGCCTTGGCGTAAAGAGCACTGCGCCGCCGGTTAACCGGGTTCGACCCGTTAGCCGGCGGCTTAACCGGAGGTGGACCATCTCACTCGCAGAACTGCTTAGCGCAAATCCCCAGCGGCGCTACCTGATGTTCGGCGGCAAAGGCGGGCTCGGCAAGACCACCTTTTCCGCCGCAGCCGGGTATCACCTGGCCAAACAGGGGCACAAGGTCCTGGTTTTTTCCGTGGACCCCCAGGCGTCGCTCTCCGATATCTTCGAACAGGACCTGTTCGGCAAGGGTGCGGTCAAAATCATGGACAACCTCTGGGCCCAGGAAATCGACGCCGATCGCCGGATTAAGGCCTACCAGGAGGAAATCCGCAATAAGATCCTGGAGATGTACGGTTTTACGGAATTGCCCGAGGAGATTGAGAACTATATCCAGGCGGCCTCCGCCGAACCGGCCATGGAAGAGAGCGCCATCTTCGATGCGGTGGTGGACATTATGGTGGCCGGGGATTTCGACTACTATATCTACGATCTGGTGCCCCTGGGTCACGCCCTCTATTATCTCTCCATGGCCACGGTCTATGACGCCTGGATCGACAAGATCACGACCCTGAGGGAGCAGATGAAGGAATACGACCAGGTGGCGGCCCACCTCAAGCAGGATGACCGGAAAATGGACGAAGACGCCATTTTGGAGGAACTCCTGTACATCAGAAACCGTATCCAGACCAGCTCTCGCATCCTTACGGACCGGAAACGCACCGCCTTCTTCTTCGTGCTGACCCCCGAAGAAATGATCATCCAGGACACGCTGAAAGCGGCCGAACTGTTTCAGCGCTTCCAGGTGCCCCTGTCGGGGTATGTGGTTAACCGCGTGCTCCCCACCGAACTTCGGACCGAGGAGATTCCCGAATACCTGCGGCACCGCATCGAGATGCAGGACCGCTATCTGGCCAAAATCAAGGAGACCTTCGGCAGCCAGGTGCTTACCCAGGTGCCGGAGCTGGAACGTGACGTCACCGGGCTTCCCATGATCGCCCGGGTGGGGGAATACCTGTTTCGCTGAAACATTTCCGGCCGGAGGAGGCCTGGCACCACCGCAGCTCAAGGGTCTTATGGATAATGCCATTACTATCAATATGCGGCAGTTTCTTGCCCAAGCCCCCCAGATCAAGTTTCTGTTTTTCGGGGGTAAAGGCGGGGTAGGCAAAACCGTTATGGCCGGAGCTACGGCCCTGCATCTGGCCCGCCAGGGCAAGCGGACGCTTCTGGCGTCCACCAATCCGGTGCATTCCCTTTCCGGGCTGCTGGACCGGGATGTCTTCGGCCGCATCACCGCCATCCCGGGAATCCCCCAGGCCTTTGCCTACGAAATCGACACCCGGGATACCATAGAAAAATCCAAAAAGGATATCCGGGACAAGATCAACTGGTTTCTGCGCTTTGCCGACCTCCAGGTGAAGGCGGACGAATTTGTGGATGCGGCCACCCTGAACCCGGCCTTTGAAGAATCCGCCATGTTTGAAAACATGCTGGACCTGATGTTCGGGGAGGATTTCGACGTTTACGTCTTCGATACCGCACCCACCGCCAATGCCCGGCGGCTGCTGGGCATGTCCCAGGTGTATTCCCTGTGGGTGGACAAAATGGTCAAAAGCCGCCAGGAAGCCCAATCGCTCCGGCAATTGCTGTCTTTCAGCAATAAGAAGGCCGAAGCCGACCCGCTGATGGACTACCTGGTGGATTTCCGGGAGCGCATGGCCCACGCCCGGCGATTGCTCACCGACCCGGCCCAGACCGCGTTTTTCTTTGTGACCCTGCCCGAGGCCCTGCCCATCGCGGTGATCACCCGCTTTCTGAAATGGTTCCAGGATTTTGGCATTCCCGTGGGGGGCATTGTGGTCAACGGCTTACTGCCCCCGGCGGACGCCGCTCATCCGGCCCCGGAATTTATTCAGAATCGCCGCAAAATGCAAGAGGAACACCTGCAAACCATCTGGCGGCTATTCGACGGCCAGGTCCGGGCCCTGGTGCCCCTGTTTGACACCGAGATCCGGGGGGTGGAAGCCATTACCCGCCTCAGCGACACCCTGTTTGCTTAGGTTAACGGGCTGGCACCCCCGGGAGATCCCCACGGATTCCCCTCCAGGGTTGCAGGCTGGCAGTACGTCTTGCTTCACCCCGCCTGAGCCCTTCACGCCAGCCCGAAACCCGGGTATCGGACCCCGTAGCGTGCGGGCATTTCACCCTTAATGGAGCGTTCGGACACCGGGTAGTCCTCACCGTGGATTTTATTCACAATCCAATGCTCCCAGATTATAGCGTTTGCCAAAAGTTCTTTCCTCTTATCCCCTCTCCCCCCAACGGGGGGAGAGGGCTAGGGTGAGGGGGGGCGGTAAAAACTTTTGGCAACGAGTATAATTGTATGAGTTCCTGCCAAATGCCAAAAAAGCAAATAAAATAGAGAGTTATAGAATGTTCAGATGGAGGCTCGAGCCTCAGGAAACCTTTCCGCCCTGGAAGATTATTTATAATTAGTGCTATAGTTTATCCGTGGATCTGTCGATAATTTTCCTACGTTGAAGTCGTAGGGGCCCCCTATCACCATAACCTAATAAGGCAGCTTGGCTGTCAAAGAGGGAATTGCATTATGAAAAAGCTGTCCACGATCTTTTTTGTGTTTGCCATCAGCGGTGCCTTGGCCGGCTTGGCCTGGGGTATTGACTGCGCTACCATCCAGGGCCGCACCATCACTGATTCTGCCGGGGAGATCATCACCCCGGGCTACGATGAATGGGGCTACAATTACGAAGCCCACATTTTTAACGGCAAATACGACGACTTTATGCGGGGTAAACCGGTGCCGGACCCCGCTGCGTATGACCTCATGATGAAATGGAACGACGCCTGGCTGAGCAACAAGGACTGTGACGGTGACGGCTTGCTGGACCGCCATTTCGGCTCCCTTACCTACCAGGGTTCCGGTGCCTGGCTGACTAACCACATGAGCGGTAAGGTGGAGTGGCCGCTGGGCAGCGGTAAGTACAAGACCTGGACTTACTTCATAAAAATCGTGGCGCCGCCGGATGATGCGGTCCTGGACGGCGTGGTGTGGAAGACTCCCCAGGGTATCACTATCGGTACGGCCATTTGGGGACAATTTGCCATAATCGAAGAAGTTGCTAACGATCCCTCCCAGGGCGCTCACGGCAAGCTCTATAAAAGCCCGGCAGGGCCCGGCTTCGGCATCTATGGCAAAGAAGGGGACTAAAGGGGGTTAATTTTTCCGGTTCCGCAGCCAGGATTTGTAAGGGGGTGCTCCTTCGATCGTCTCCTTGAGTTGCGGTCAGAGAAGTAATTATACTCGTTGCCAAAAGTTTTTTCCGCCCCCCTAACTCTCCCCCCGTTGGGGGGGGTGGGGAGGGGGGATAAGAGGAAAGAACTGTTGGCAAACGCTATCAGGCTTTTGTCCTGTTGGGGCGCACACGCAGGTGCGCCCCTACAAGTATGCCCTCTTAGACTGCGACTTGGTATGAGACATGAAGCGCAGCGATGCACCGGCCCGGCCAGATTGCCGGGGTCCCGCCCGGCCCCCCGGGAGGCGCCGGGGTAAGCCGTTACAGCAGTCTGGCTCCCAACTCGGCGATCCCGGATCTCTCGCCCTTGATCAGGGTGATGTGCCCGGAGATTTCTTCCGCCTTGATCTTCTCCACCAGGTAGCTGAGGCCGTTGGAAGAGGCGTCCAGATACGGATGGTCGATCTGCTCCGGGTCGCCGGTAAAGATGATCTTGCTGCCCCGCCCCACCCGGGTGAGAATGGTCTTGATCACGTGCGGGCTCAGGTTTTGGCTCTCATCACAGATGATGAACTGTTTCGGGATGCTCCGGCCCCGGATATACGTCAGGGCCTCCAGTTCGATCTTGCCGTTGGCGATCAGATAATCGATGCAGCCGTTGGGTTGAACATGCTCGTTGCACAGGTATTCCAGGTTGTCGTAGATGGGCTGCATCCAGGGCCGGATCTTGTCTTCCTTGTCGCCGGGCAGGTAGCCCAGGTCGTTGCCCAGAGGCACGATGGGCCGGGTTATGAGAATGCGGTTATAGCGGCCGCCGCCCTCCAGGACCTTCTCCAGCCCGGCCGCCAGGGCCATGATGGTCTTGCCGGTGCCGGCCTTGCCTACCAGGGTCACCACCTGGATGGTCTCATCCAGCAGCAGGTCCAGGGCGAACTTCTGCTCCTTGTTCAAGGCCTTGATGCCATAAACCGCCTTGCCGTCCTGCGCCAGCTTATGCACCCGGTGATGGAAGTATCGGCCCAGGCCCGATTTTGACGGCGATTCGCCTAATTTCAGAATACAGAACTGGTGGGGTTGCAGATCGCCGCCGTCGTAATCCAGATAACCATCCCGGTAAAACCGGTCGATTTCCTCATGGGACAGGTAGAGTTCAGTGACGCCGCTGTATAATTTGTGGTAATCCACCTTGTCGCTGTAAAAATCTTCGGTCGCCAACCCTAAGACATCAGCCTTAATGCGTAGATTTAAATCTTTGGTCACCAGAATAACGGGGGTCTGCCCATGGTTCATGAGCGCATAGGCTAACGCCAGAATCCGGTTGTCGGTGGTATTTATATCAATGCCGTGGGGCTGATTCTCCGGTTTATTACCGTTGATTTCAATGCGCACCGATCCGCCATTGGCAAGTCCCACACCTTCGGACAACCGCCCGTTCATTCTTAATTCGTCCAATTTTCTGGATACTTCCCGGGCATTTCTCCCAACTTCGTCACTTCTTCTTTTAATGCGATCTAACTCTTCAACTACCGACAGCGGCAAAACAATAGCATTATCTTCAAAAGAAAACAAAGATTCAGGGTCATGTAGTAAAACATTGGTATCTAATATATAAGTTTTTCTCATGGCCCTTTATCCTTATTGTTACATGTACCAGATAACCCCAAACCCAGCCGAAAACTTTCTGTGGGCCTAATAACAGCACTCGATTAAGTTACACGGCTTTCTGTCCCTGAGTATGCCACAAACAGATAGCTTTGGAAAGTGATTTTCCTCAGAGATTGCCGCGGGCCTGATACCGTTCCGGCCAGATGTGATTAACCTTAACCTAAGTAGTCAGCTTTATGAATCAAAACAAACGGTTGTATTATTTGAGTTTAGCAAGCGTTATCCACCCGATTTGATAAGTCCTTGTTTTTGTTGATAGCTTACTGCTGCACGCTTAGCCTTAACTAAATATTAACTAAATTGACATTAACCGCTAACATTATCCTTACTTTCACCCCCAGGCGGGGACCTCATCTCCGTGGCGTACCGTCACCCGGTCGCACTTCTCCTGGAAACACCGGCCGGCATCAGATAAAATTCGGCCCCGGAACGAAAATATTGACAAAATCCCGCCGGAAACCGATTATCATCCCAGAATTCTTTCTTCGCAATCCGGTTACCAGACAAGGGGATACATTATGTACAGGCAGGAATACCGGCGCAAGCTCACCACCCCGGAGCGGGCGGTGGCGCCGATCAAAGACTCGGCCACCATCGTGCACGGCATGGCCAACGGCGAACCTCCGGCGCTCCTGGCCGCCATCGCCCACCGGGTGCGGCAGGGGGACCTCAAGGACCTCAAAATCTTCTCTTTCCTGCCCATGGCCAACGCCGCCGCCACCATCCTGTCCCCCGACCTGGCGGGCCTGATTCACAACCACTGCTGGTTCGTCACCGGGGCAGACCGCGACCAGGTAAGGACCGGCAGGCATCTGTTCGTCCCTAACCAGTTCCATCAGATCCCCCGGCTGATCCGGGATTTCATGGACGTGGACGTCACGGTCACCACCGTCTCCCCCATGGACCGGGCCGGCTTTTTCAGCTTCGGGACCATCAATGATTACATCACCACCGCGGCCCGGCACTGCCGGCGGCTGATCGTGGAGGTCAACCGCCACATGCCCCGGGTCTTTGGGGATTCCCTGCTCCACATCTCCGAAGTGGACGCCATCGTGGAGCATGACGCCCCCCTGGTGGAGCTCATCCCGACGGCGCCCAAACCCGAAGCCGAGACCATCGGCAGGCACATTGCCGCCATGGTGCCGGACGCGGCCACGATTCAACTGGGTCTGGGCAGTATCCCCAACGCCGTCTGCCTCTACCTGGAGGGGCATAAGGATCTGGGGATTCACACCGAACTCCTGGTCCCGGGCATGGTGCACCTGATCAAAAAGGGGGTGATCACCGGCCGCCGGAAAAACCGCCATCCCCGCAAGCATATCTTCACCAACGCCCTGGGCGACCGGGAGTTGTACGAATTCATCCACGACAACCCCAGCATGGAAAGCCACCCCGTCTCCTACACCAACGACCCCGCGGTCATCGCGGCCAACGACAACATGATCTCCATCAACTCCACCCTGGAGGTGGACCTGCTGGGGCAGTGCAATTCGGAGTATTTGGGGGGCTTCGAATTCAGCGGTACCGGCGGGCAGCTGGATTACGTGCGGGGGGCCTTCAATTCCCAGGGGGGCAAATCCATCATCGCCTTTTACTCCACCACCCACCACGGCGAGGTCTCCCGGGTGGTGCCCCGATTCACCGCCGGCACGGTGACCACCACGCCCCGGATGGACACCCATTACCTGGTCACCGAGTACGGGGCGGTCAATTTGATGGGCAAATCCACCTGCGAGCGGGCCAATGAGATCGTCAAGCTGGCCCATCCCAAGTTTCGGGACAGCCTGATGGAGGAGGCCCGGAAGATGTGCCTGGCCTGAGCCGGGGCCCACGCGGCCCCGACGGATCATGTGGTTAATACCAGGTTGCCATCAAACAAGTAATATGGTCATCCTGAGCGTAGCGAAGAATCTCAACAATGAGATTCTTCACTGCGCTGCGCTCCGTTCAGAATGACAGATATATCTTAACTTCTATGACAGCAACTTTTATATGAAAATAGTTTGGTGGGGCGGGCCTCCGTGCCCGCCAACGACAGCCGGCCAGGGACGGCCGCCCCACCACCAGCCTTTTTTCATCTTTCGTTGTGTCTGCAAGGAAATGATCGTTGGTATAAAAACCTCCAAACGGAAAAAATTTCTGGTAAACGCTATAATCCCGAAGGTTAACTCTCTTGAAGCCGAATTGTTAGTAATTGCGCAGGTAGCCCAATTTGCCCGGAATTCTCCAGCCAACCGGCCGGATAGAACAATTTTCTGCCCTGGAGCTTAAAACCTTGACCGGGAAAAATCGGTAACGCTGCTCACCGGCAAATTTATCTGGACCAGGGATTTTGCGCCGGGATCGAAGGGAAGGCATGAGGGTTCGAGGCTTGCGTTAGCTGGAGGCGGCATCCGGATTCGAACCGGAGAATAACGGTTTTGCAGACCGTTGCCTTACCTCTTGGCTATGCCGCCTCTGGAGCGGGAAACGGGATTTGAACCCGCGACTTCGACCTTGGCAAGGTCGCACTCTACCGCTGAGTTATTCCCGCTCGCCCTAAAAATGTCTTAAAAATCGGCGCGCTTGTCAAGGGGAAAATTAAGCAGCGGGGCAGAACAATTACGAACGCCGGCTCGGAGCGGCCTTAATCATCGCCCTTTGCAGATTTTGTGGGCCTGGCTCCGGTATCCAGGACGGTTCTCTTGAGGGTCCTGCGCCAGCTTTTATGCTCCGCTGACCCGTTGACCTCCTGAACGGAGAGCCTCACCCGCGGCTTTTGGGCTGCGGAGATGCCGTTCCGAGGGGACAGGGCGGCAAAAATTCCTCAAAAAACCCGCTCCTTGGAGTGAGAATTTTTTTCTTCCCTTGACTGGGGGGGGAATTGTGCTAATATGGAACGTGAATTATTCCACAAGGTCGATTTTTCCGCGGTCTTAGGTAGTAACCTCAATGAGTTAGGAGCTTGTCCATGGACTTTCGCACCGTCAACACCACGTGTTCTTACTGCGGCTGCGGCTGCGGCCTCCTCCTGGAGATATTGGACGATAAGGTGATTTCCACCCTGCCGGTGAAAACCCACCCGGTGAGCCAGGGCAGCCTCTGCATCAAGGGCTGGAACATCCACGAATTTATCGGCAGCGACCAGCGGCTGAAACAGCCGCTCATGCGCAAAGACGGCAAGCTGGTCCCGGTGAGTTGGGATGAGGCCATGGACGCCGCCGCCCAGGGCCTGAAGCAGGTGGTGGAAAAATACGGCCCCGACGCTGTGGGGGTGCTGGCCTCGGCCAAGGTCACCAATGAAGAGAATTACCTCATCCAGAAATTTACCCGGGCCGCCATCGGCACCAACAACGTCGATCACTGCGCCCGACTCTGACACAGCTCTACCGTGGTCGGTCTGGCCGCGGCTTTTGGTTCCGGCGCCATGACCAACTCCATCCCGGAGTTGGCCGACGCCAAGTGCATCTTTATCATCGGCTCCAACACCACCGAAAACCATCCCATGGCCGCCAAGTGGATCCTCCGGGGCAAAGAAAACGGCGCCAAGATCATCGTCGCCGATCCCCGGGCCACCCAGATGGCGTTTCTGGCGGATATCGCGGTGCAGCACCGCCTGGGCACCGACGTCGCCCTCATTAACGGGCTGATGCACATCATTATCAAGGAAGGCTGGCACGATAAGGCCTACGTCGAGGGGCGCACCGAGGGCTTCGAGGCCCTGGCCGCCAAGCTGAAAGACTATCCCCCGGACAAGGTGGCCGAAATCACCGGCGTCGACGCCGCCACCCTGCGGCAGATGGCCAAGATGTTCGCCAAGACCAAGCCCGCCTCCATCATCTACTGCATGGGCATCACCCAGCACACCACCGGGGTGGACAACGTCAAGGACCTGGCCAACCTGGCCATGCTCACGGGCAATGTCGGGGTGGCCTCCGGCGGCGTCAACCCCTTGCGGGGCCAGAACAACGTCCAGGGGGCCTGCGACATGGGCGGTCTGCCCAATGTCTTCACGGGCTACCAGCCCGTGGCCGACGAGGCCGCCAACAAGAAATTTTCCGAGGCCTGGGGCCGTCCTCTCTCCAACAAACCCGGGCTCACCATTCTGGACATGTTCCACGCCATCGAGGAAGGCAAGATCAAGGCCCTCTATATTATCGGCGAAAATCCCCTGGTCACCGACCCGGACCTGCGCCACGTGCAGGCGGCCCTGAAGCACCTGGATGTCTTCATCGTCCAGGACATCTTCCTGACCCAGACGGCCAAGGAGGCCACCATCGTCCTCCCCGGCGCTTCGTTTGCCGAGAAAGACGGCACCTTCAGCAACACCGAACGCCGGGTCCTCATGGTGCGCCGGGCCATCCCGCCGGTGGGCGATTCCCGGCCCGACTGGATGATCATCCAGGACCTGTCCACCCGCGTCGGCTATCCCATGCACTACGACTCGGCGGAGGCGATCTTCGAGGAGATGAAGAGCCTGACGCCGAGCTACGCCGGCATGAGTTATAAGCGCCTGGAAGCCAACGGTCTCCAGTGGCCCTGCCCCACCCCGGATCACCCCGGCACCGTCTTCCTGCACAAAGACCGCTTCAGCCGGGGCAAGGGCGCCTTCACGGCCATCGACTACAAGCCGCCGGCGGAGGTGGTGGACGGGGCATACCCCATGTGGCTCAGCACCGGGCGCTCCTTCGCCCATTACCACTCCGGCAGCATGACCCGGGTTTCTCCCAGCCTGAATGAGGAAGTGCCCGAGGGCTATGTGGAAATCAGCCCGGTGGACGCCAAGGCCATGGCCATCAAGGACGGGGAACGCATCAAGGTCAGCTCCCGCCGGGGCGAGATTCAGATCAAGGCCCGGATCAGCGGCAAAGTGAACCGGGGCGTGGTCTTCATCCCCTTCCATTTCGCCGAAACCGCGGCCAACATGCTCACCAACTCCGCCTACGACCCCGTGGCCAAGATCCCGGAATACAAGGTCTGCGCCGTCAAGGTGGAGAAGCTGGCCGCATAACTACCAGAAAAATAAGGTCTTTTTGTAGGGGCGGACCAAGGTGTCCGCCCTTTTTGTGCGGCGGCGGTGAAGCTCTTTTGTCTATACTCATTGCCAAAAGTTTTTTCCGCCCCCCCTCACCCTAGCCCTCTCCCCCCGTTGGGGGGAGAGGGGATAAGAGGAAAGAACTTTTGGCAAACGCTATAAGCGTCTCGCCGGTAAGGCCCGTATTTTCATCATTTGCGGGCGGGCAACAGGCCCATGAGGAACTGCTTTGTTTTCTGCCCGTTCCCGGGGTGAGCGGGGTGGATTTAAAAGAGTTAGGGCAAGAGGGGAGAGTGGGGTACGCACTGCGCACCTGGCAACTGGGGCGGCTACTGCCCCCCATAAAGGCGGCGAGCACGCCGGCCCCTCCCTACACGGTAGTGTCAACTTTCTTGTGTGAAATTTTTAAGGAATGGCAAAGCCAGGCGTCCCCTGCCAATGGGGGTGCCCCTCCAATGC
>Ga0172374_1001801_pt1 | contig 14109 bp, 12 predicted proteins | sample LakKiv3m_FD_114536 | JGI IMG/M metagenome (GOLD analysis project Ga0172374, IMG submission 114536) | Freshwater microbial communities from Kabuno Bay, South-Kivu, Congo - kab_092012_10.3m | ecosystem: Environmental > Aquatic > Freshwater > Lake | place: Democratic Republic of the Congo... | reverse complement strand
GGTTTCGCCGTCCGCTCGCTCAAAAAATTCAAAGCAAACTCCGAACCGAAAAGCCCGCTTCCGCCGTTCCGATTGCTCGGAACTCCAAAACCGAAAATTTTCTTTTCCTTTTTGAAAAAAACTGGGGCGCGCAAAATTTAAAAAAATGTAGAGAAAATTTTTCCGTTTTGGACGCAAACTTCTTCAAAGTTTGCGGGCGGAAGCGGGCGGGCGCTAAAAGTCAGAATCGGGATTTTCCGCAAAAAAAGTTCTAATTTCGTCCAAAAGGTACCGCCAAAAACAGTTGTCAGCCGGTAATAATACTTATCTTTGAATCAGTATGCCTGATCAAAAACGGATTTTTATCATTCATGGATGGGGAGGAAATCCCAGGGAGCCATGGCTTTCGTGGCTTGCAAAAAGTTTGGGAGAAGCGGGATTTTTGGCAGAATCTTTGGAAATACCGGACACAGACAATCCTAAGATTGAGGCCTGGGTTCCGCATCTTCAAAAAAGAGTCGGACTATGCGACAAAAATACTTTTTTTGTCGGGCACAGCATCGGCTGCCAGGCGATTATGCGGTATCTTGAAAAATTGCCGGCAGAGGAAAGGGCTGGCGGAGTGGTCCTTGTTGCGCCTTGGCTCATCCTTTCCAATATCGAAGGGCAGGAGGACAGGATGATTTCCAGTCCCTGGATCAATACTCCAATCGATTTTGAAAAAGTGAAAAACAACGCGAAAAAGATAGTTTGTATTTTTTCCGATGATGATCCTTATGTTCCGATCGAAAATGCGGATGCGTTTTCGGAAAAATTAGCCGCGGAAATTATTTTGAAAAAAGGAAAAGGACATTTCAGTCCGGAAGACGGAGTGAACGAGTTGCCGGTTGTTTTGGAGAAAATTACTGAATTTCAATCTTGAATCATAAATCTTCAGGATGAGGCAATTAAATTTACTTTTAGGAAGTAATACTCAATAGCCTGAATAATTTTTAATCAAAATATCATGACTGAGCAAAGACAGATTTATAAATGTGCCAAATGCGGGAATATAATTGAAGTTTTGCATGTTGGCGCGGGGGAACTGGTTTGTTGCGGGGAGCCGATGGATCTCCAGAAGGCGAACACGGTTGATGCGTCTTCCGAAAAGCACGTGCCTATCATAGAAAAAACGGAAAAAGGCGTGAAAGTGAAAGTCGGATCTGTTCCGCATCTAATGGAGGAGTCACACTTCATAGAGTGGATCGAAGTTATAGCGGACGGGAAGTCATACAGGACATTTTTGCATCCCGGCGATGCGCCCGAAGCTGAATTTTGCATTGAAGTTGAAAATATCACCGCAAGGGAGTATTGTAATCTGCACGGCCTTTGGTCCAGCTAGAGATTGCCTATAGCGTACTAAAATTAGTTGAAATGTGCAAAGAAAAAAATATTTCGATGATCGCGAGTCTTCTCTAACCGGATAAAAAAAGCTGATATCAAAAAAGGGAATGCATAAATATTCGGCAAAAACTATACAAAAAGACAATCTTTAGCTAAGCTAATAATATGCCAAAAAAAATTGCCAAAAAACCAAAGATGCACCTGGCCACAATAACGATTCTTGTCAAGGATCGCCAGACACAGGCGCCGGAAGTGAACCGGATCCTTACGGAAAACGGGCATTTGATCATGGCTCGCCTTGGGGTCAACGTTCAGCGTCATTGCGTTGAGCATTGCACGGCTCTCATTGCCATAGTCATGGAAGCCGAAGCCAGGGAAATCAACCGAATCACAAAAGAATTGAACAGTCTGTACGGAATTGTGGCGGAAAATTGTACCGTCGCCTGAAATATTTTTCCGCTCAGCCTGGTACTATACAATTAGCGGAGTCTTTTCCCAATGAATTCCGATGTTGAGGAAATAAAAAGCCGGATAAATATCGTGGATCTTGTCGGCGAATATATTCGGGTTACGAAAGCGGGGAGCAACTGGAGGGCTCTCTGTCCTTTTCATAATGAGAAATCTCCTTCTTTCATGGTGAGCGAAGAGCGGAAAAGTTATCATTGTTTCGGCTGCGGAAAAGGGGGGGATGTTTTTTCTTTCGTCATGGAAATGGAGGGTGTTGGATTTCGGGAGGCTCTCGAGCAGCTGGCGCAAAAGGCGGGAGTCGAGCTCAAGAAATTCGAGGGAAAAAATAAAAAGGAAAGCAGTGTTAAGCCAAAATTATATTCAATTCTGGAGCTAGCGACGAAGTGGTATGAAAAAAATCTTTGGGAAGGGAAAGGAAAGGAAAATATTTTGGGTTATTTGCGAAATCGCGGCCTTACTGACGAGACGATCAAAAAATTCCGCCTCGGTTTTGCTCCCGATGGCTGGCGCAATGCACTTGAATTTTTGCTGAAAAAAAAATATGAGCTGGAGGATATCGCCAAAACAGGGCTCTTGGTTGAGAAAAATTCGGACCAGAATGAAAAAAACGCAAAATTTTATGATCGTTTCCGCGACCGGATTACGTTTCCTGTTCAGGATGTCATGGGAAGAGTGGTGGGTTTTTCGGCAAGAGTGGCACCGGGTGGGGATGAAAAAAACGCCAAATATATCAATACTCCCCAAACGGAACTTTACGACAAAAGCAACGTGCTTTATGGATTGCATCTTGCAAAAACGGAGATAAAAAAGAAAGATGAAGCGATACTTGTAGAAGGAAATACGGACGTAATCGCGTCGCATCAGGCGGGACTTTTCAACACAGTCGCTGTTTCAGGAACGGCACTGACGTTGGATCAGATAAAAATAATCAAACGTTATACGAACAATCTCAAAATGGCCTTTGACATGGATCTTGCCGGTCAGTCGGCAGCGAAAAGAAGCACTAAAGTTTGTCTTGAGAACGATTTAGATGTTAGAATAGTACTGCTTCCTTCCGGAAAAGACGCGGCGGATATAATAAGGGAAAACAAGAAAATTTGGGAGGAATCCGTCGAGAAAGCCGAAAGCGTGCTGGATTATTACTTCAAAGATGTTTTTTCGCGTTTCGACGCGAAAAATCCGACGGACAAGAAAAAAATCGCAAAAGTATTGCTGAACATCATAAAAGATATTGCCAGCCCTATCGAGCAGTCTCATTGGCTCAAAATTTTAGCGGATAAACTGGATACGGACGAGAAAGTTTTGGCGGAAATTTTGATGAAAACGGAGAAAAGGGAGACGCCAGTTCTGCGCGAGAAAAAAGAAGTCAGTGAAGAGACAAAAAGAGGCAATTTTTTGGAGAAAAGATCCCTGGGACTTCTTCTTGCTTTTCCAAAGGAAAGCCGCAAATATTTGGAAAGAGTAAAATCGGAAGATTTTTTTGGAGCAAAAGAGCAAACAGTGCTAAAAGCCATTTTGTCCAATAAGGAAGATTATAATCTAGATAAAATAAAAAGACTTTTATCCGACTACGAGACACAGAAACTTCTCGATGAAGCCGTCTTTGAAATTGAGGTTGAAGCGAATGCCAGCGGAGAAGGGAGAAAATTTTTTGATCCCGCGGAGGAACTGGGGCAATGCCTCAGCCGGCTGCAAAAGCAAAGACTGAAAGTGAGGATTTCCCATATCACCCATGATCTCAAAGAAGCGGAAAAGACAGGAGACAGGGAATCAGTGAAGGTGCTGATGGGAGAGTTCAGGAATCTGGCCGAACAAATAGGCGATTAGAAATAATTAAATTTTTTTAAGTTAATATGGCCAAAAGGAAGAAAAAGAAGAAAATAATTTCAGGTAAGGATAAGAAGAAAGGAAAGGTTGTTAGGGCGGCTAAAAAGAAGAAGAAAGTAATGCCGAAAAAAAAGAAGGCGAAGGCGCTGAAGGCAAAAAAATCCACTGCCAAAAGGCTTGTTCGTCGCGCGAAGATCCTGAAGAAAACATTGCCCAAGAAAAAGAAAAAAGGAAAACCAGAACAGAAAAAGCCTCCTCTTGGAAAAGAAAGAGAAAAAAGCAGAACGGATGAATTCATTGCTCTTGGAAAACAGAGAGGCTTTGTTACGGAAGACGAGATTCTCAATGTCATTCCGGAAGTCGAAACGAATTTGGGGGAATTGGAAAAACTATATGAAAAACTGGAATCAGCAGGCATCAAGGTTATCAGTTCTGACGAGGTGATGAAGGATGAGGTTGAGCGCGAAGCTGAAATTCATGACAAAAAGGTGGAAAATATCGACATTCCTTTGGATCTGGATGACGTATCGACAGATTCGGTTCAGATGTATCTTCGCGAAATCGGAAGAGTTCCACTTTTAAAGGGAGAAGAAGAGGTGTCGCTTGCAAAAAGGATTGAAAAAGGAGACCTGGCGGCCAAGCAAAAGCTGACAGAGGCTAATTTGAGGCTGGTCGTTTCAATTGCAAAGAAATATGTCGGCCGGAGCGCGAATCTGTCTCTCCTTGATTTGATCCAAGAAGGAAATATAGGCCTTTTCCGGGCTGTAGAAAAATTCGATTACCGCAAAGGATATAAGTTTTCGACTTATGCCACTTGGTGGATCAGGCAAGCAATCACGCGGGCGCTGGCAGACCAGTCCCGGACGATCCGCATTCCCGTGCATATGGTGGAAACGATCAATAAATATACCCAAGCGACAAGAAGGCTGGTGCAAGAGCTGGGACGGGATCCTTTGCCTGAAGAAGTGGCGGCTGAAATGGGACTTGAAGTGGACAAGGTGCGCCATATTATGAAAATATCGCAAGAAACAGTTTCTATTGAAACGCCGGTTGGCGACAGCGAAGACGACAGCATTCTTGGGGATTTCATCGAAGATACGGAAACGGTTATGCCGCACCAATCGGCGGCCAGAAAACTTCTCACGGACCATGTTGATCAGATACTAAAAGACCTTACTCCCCGTGAACAAAAAATTCTCAAGATAAGGTTCGGCCTTGAGGACGGAGTGACGCATACATTGGAAGAAGTCGGGCATGAATTCGGCGTGACCCGGGAGAGAATCCGGCAAATCGAAGCCAAAGCCCTCGAAAAAATCCGCGATAGCGGATTGGTGGGAAAGCTGAAGGATTATTAAGTCAAAGAAGAGATAAAATAAATAAGAAAAACGACCCCGCGGGGTCGTTTTTCATTAAACAATATATTACGAATTGATTTTATTGAAGTTTATGGCGACGTCCGAAATCCACTTCTGAACATTGGCAGCACCGTGTCCGGCGCAGGAACTTCCGCATTTCCAGGAAATGGCTTGAGCGGGTGTCCGAACACCCTTGGCTACCATTTTTTCGATTCTGCCGCCGACGGCTTCAACAGCCTGTTCGGGGGAATTGAAGCAGGTATATCCTCCAGCGACTGTAGTCCCGCCGCCTTTGAATCCCCAGTAGTTATAGCAGTCTCTTCCGTTTTTCTTCGGAGAATATACTCCGAACTTACTCTCTTTCATGGCGATTCCAACAATGAAAGCGGCCACGGGCTTTGGTTTTTCAGAAATAGCGTCAACCATAGCCGACATCGGAGTGCCTTTCACTATCTTGGCTACGTCTTTTTTCAGTTCATTTTCCTTGGAATTTTCTTCCGCCAGCATTTTTTGATAGGATTCGCTTTCCGAACAGGTTTCATCGTTTTGGCTATTTTTGTTGGGCAGGCCAATTATTTTGATATTATAATTGTCCTCGACAGGCAGATTATTGGCCATATCAACAGTTTTCGAAAAAGCTGTTTTCGAAAGAAAAACGAGAGCGAGTAAAATAAGCGCGATAAAAACCGGAAGATACAGCTCCTGCTTTCTCCAAAGGTGAACTCCCAGGTTGTTTTTTAGAAAAAATAATAGTTTTTTTGATTTTTCCCAGCTATCCTTTGTGATTTCCCTGGCTTTTTCGAGCTGGGTAGCGACTTTATGATATTTGCAATCGATCCTGACATCGCATTTTTCGCAGTTATTTTCGTTTTGGTCTTTGGCGTAGATTCCCCCGTAAATAGCGGATCTTCCAAAGTTACTCATTAAAAAATTTTCTAATGGTTAGTGCTTCTCAAAAACCCTGTTTTTTTCGACAAATGTTTCACGGGAATAGAGAGGAGCAAGCCTTATTATATGGCTTATATAAAGCAATATATTGAAGCCTTTCGCCAATAAAAAAATAGCATTTCATTGCTACATATCATTGGCTACAAGGGGTATGCTAGCAGAAGTGGAAATGGTTGTCAAACGCGTTTTCCGGTATCAATTTAAGCTTTGTTTATAATCAGGAGTTTTCTTTTTTTGAGTTTATCTTATAGAAGTTGATTCCCACGTCCGAAATCCACTTGCGGACATTTTCCGCTCCGTGGCCGGCGCAGGTCGAGCCGCATTTCCAGGATATCATCTCGGCCGGATTTGAAATTCCGCGATCTGTCAGGGATGCGATTTTCTTTCCAATGACCTGGATGGCATGTTCGGGCGATTCGAAACAGCTGTATCCGGAAGTGGTCGTGTTTTCCCTTCCTCTGTACCCCCAATAGTTGAGGCAATCCCGCCCATTGCTGTCATGGGGTGCATATACCCCAAACTTACTTTCTTTCATGGCGATTCCAACAATAAAAGCGGCCACGATGCGGGGCTGTTTGGCAATATAAGGCGCCATTGGTTCCATGGGCTTGCCTTTGACATACTTCAGTATCTCTCTTTCGAAGTCTTCCTGCTTTAGATCCTCAATTTTTCCCAAGAGGGTCATGATAATTTCCTCATCGGCCAGCTTCAAAGGGCTACCATCCTCTGAATCTCCTCCCGCAATTTTTGTGTCGCTAGCCCCGGCAACCCGGCCCTCGGAAGTGCTGTCTATGTCGGACTGGGCGACGGCGCCTTGCCCGAATTGATTTTGAAAATAAAATGAAAAAGAAAATATAACAAGCGAAAAAACTGCCAGGCAAGCATAGAATTTCCTGTTTCCTAGCATAAAAAGAGAGAAAACTGATTTTTTTTGCCAATTGACGGCTTTTTCGTTTTCTATTTCCTTTTGGCTTTGTATAACCCCATCGAGGTTATTAAGTTCCCGGATATTGTATTTTACGTGGCATCCTTTCTGTATCTGCACTGATTTATCAGAGGACACAAAAAATCCTTTAGGCAGGCCTTCTTCAAAATATTCCCGGCGTCCGTCAGTATGGATAACAGTTACCCCTAGGGGGTTATTTTGAATCCTTTTCAGGCACTCGCGGGCGGACTCGCGGGTATGGAATGTGTATTTTCGTTGAGGACGGTTGCGGAAATCAACAAGACAAAACATTGAGTATCTTTATGTTTAATTTTTTATCGCTCACTATATGATATACCAAAACAAACTAGGGGACAAGCCTTAAAAAACAGGATATTTGGATTATTTATACAAAACAATTGCCTTCTTTCCCCCCAAATGGATGTCTTTCGCGTTCCAGTCGTGGATATTTTTCATAATCACCTCTTTTTTATAGGCATAGGAATTTCCTTTGCGAGTGCCTACATCGTTAGTTATAAAATTATGGCTGTCATACCCCTTGATTGTCAGCATATGATAGACCGGTCCCGGTGGGGTGAAGTTTGGATTTCCGATATCGCGTCCAGCCAGAGGAACGACGACCGGATTTCCCGCGGCGATTTCCGCTCCGATATCTTCAATAGTCGGATTTTCAATAATTTTACTCTTTATTTTTCCGTCAAAATATACTTCTATTACTTTCATCGTCTGAGCAACGGTCGTGCTTTTCCACTCTCCGACCACTTTCTTTTCGACATTCTGCATTTTTTGCAGCTCTTTTTCATATTCTTCTTTTGAAGGTTTTTTGTCGAGAAGATAGTAAGCGGCATTGAGAACTGAAGCCTCTTCGCACATATCTTCATGAAACTCATCCCACTCGGAAAGCGGGGCTTGGGAATAGAAAGGCATCTCGAGGATATATTTTTCGGGAATATTCTCCGCTTCTTGCTCTTTTGGGATTTTCTGTTCTTCTTTGGCCGGTTCAGGGGCATTTTCTTCAACTTTATTTTCCTTATCTGGAACTTTTCCTGTTTCTTGCTGGATCTGGGGAATATTTTTTATTTTCGGCTGAGATTTCTTTTCACTTTTACTGAAAATCAAAAAGAGCGCAACCATTGCGGCGGTCAAAATAAGAAAGAATATGATTTTTCCGGATTTCCTGTTCATTGAAAATATTCTGTTTTTATGCTAGTAGTATAGGATAGTTAAGCATCGAAGGAAAATATATGCAAAAAATCATCATCGCTTCGGGGCCCGTGATTGTCGAAGATAATAAAGTGCTTTTGAATCAGCACGGGGATACGGATTTTTGGAAATTCTGTGGTGGGAAGGTTGAGGATTTTGAAACAGACCTCATTGAAAGCGCGAAGAGGGAAGCGAAAGAGGAAATGGGGATTGAGATCGAAATTTTGGATCCGGAGCCGTTTTTCATGTATGCGAAAAAAGAAACGCCGGACGGGGCTGTTGACGTTGTTTTGGTTCATTATCTCGCCAAGCGTATTGGAGAAGTGAATCCGGGTGATGACATCCGCGAATGGAAATGGATTTCACTGGAAGCTCTGGGAAAAGAGAATCTTGCGCCGAATATCCTGCCGGCACTCGATCATTTTGGGTTTTTAAAAAAATAGGCATATTTTACCAACAAAAAAACAACCCCGCCTTCGCGGGATTGTTTTTTATTGGTATTAGTATCGATCTCTTCGACCGCCACCACCACCGAAGCCTCCTCGAGGTCCGCCAAAACTTCTTCGTCTTTTCCGATTACACTCCTGGCAATAAATTCTGCCATAAGTGTCATCATCTTTTTTGGTCGGCTGAAAAGGAAGTTCTTTGATGTCTACTCCGCACTCGGCGCATTTGAGGTCGAGATCGGTTACATCAAACATCTGTCTTTGAGGACGATTTTGATAGTCCATTGTTCGTTTCGCCTAACTTGTTAAAATCTCCGAGCTTTTGGCCCAAGATAGCTCTCATCTAGGCGAACGACTTTATGTATACCTTATATAAAGTAATATTCGGATACTACGCCTAAGTTCGATAACTAAAGGGAATCTTAGCACGTATTGAGGCCTATGTCAATGCAAAGGATATTTGCGATTATCCCTTTCGGATGTTAGCCTGTTTAGAAGGAGGGGCCGCAGTGTGGCTCCTTTAAAATTGAAAAATAAAAACGCTTTTAGCGGGAGGATATGATGATTAGTACGGTAAATCTGATTTCTGGCAGCGGCTCGACTAACTTGGCTGCTCTTGAGGCGCAGAGGCCAGGCGGCATTCTGCATGGCCTGGTTGAAACGGCGGCAATTATCTGCAATAACTCGAAAGCCAAAGGACCTATCCTGGCTGAAGAGTTAGGCTTTTCGCGGGAGCGCATCCACTATGTCAGCCGGGCGAAGGGAGATTTGGGCGAGCAGATCATAGAAGTCTTGGAAAAGTACAATCCGGACTACTATCATCAGCTGGGCTGGCTGCCCTGGATGCCGGATTCAGTAATCAGCCGCTTTCGCGGCCTCAATCAGCATCTTGGGCCGGGTGGGCAATTCATGATCGGCCCCCGGAGAATTCTGGCGCATTTGCTTTTTTGCGCGGCGATAGAAGAGCAGAGGCCAATTCCTGTTTTTTGCCAGCTCGTTCACCCCGTATATGACCAAGGGGATGCGATTTTCGCCCGATATGCCGGATACTCTTTCAAAGAGTCGGTGGACGCAATTGCCAAGCGCTTGCTTCCGATTGAGCATGCTGTGCAAATCGAAGCTTTGCGGCTCCTGGCTACGGGCCAGGCAAAACCTTTTCCCGTCCCGCGGGTGTATAAGGATTGGATGCGCGAATCGGGCTTGATGGATCAAAGCATAAAGCAGGCGCATGAGTTCTATCTGGCCAAAGAAAAGGCCGGTGATGAAAGCGAGGTTTTTTTGATGCCTGAACTCTACATGTCGCCGTGCCTCGTATAATGGCGGAAAAAGAAATGCTGAACGGTCAGCCGGCTGATGCCGGCAGGCAAAAAAATTCTGATATCTCGAAGAGAGGAAGGAAGGTGAGAAGATGGCGGCAACGAACAAATCCCATATGTACAGGTTTTATCGCGAGCCGTTGCTGTCCGAAGAGCGAACGGCTGATCTTTACAGGAAGCTTCAGCAGAATGTCCGTGCTGTCACTGGGGTCAAGACCGAAAAAGTTTTCTATATCCAGTCTGGCAAAAGGATTACCAATAGCCGGATGAGAAGGATTAGGTGGCTGATGAAAAACCGTCACCGTCCGGCTAGCCTTTCCGAACAGCCATTTCTCAGGGGAGGCAACGTAATTGAAATTAACCCCCGGCTGGCGTTCGAAACCCCTGACTCTTCCAATGCCGTTAACATCTGCAAAAAGATCGGTGTGGAAAGCGTCGAAAGATTTGAGCAAGGGCGGCGCATTCAGGTCCTTTCCTCCCGGCCTCTTACGAAAGGGGAGAGAATAAAAATCGAGGCCGTGCTTCACGACCCCATGGTCGAGGCGGTCTATAACCAGCCGATTGAGACCTTTGAAGTTCCCAAGCAGCTGGAATCGGTTATTTATGTTCCGGTGCTGGAAAAGGGGATCGAGGCTCTGCGTGAAGCGAACAAAGAATACGGATTGGCGATGGACGAGTTCGACATGAACTATTACACCTACCTGATCCGGGAAGTCTTTGGTTTCGATCTCACTGTGGAAGCCTGGCGGGACATTGGCAATTCGAATTGCGAACATTCCCGGCATCACATATTCCGGGCGAAGCTGGTTATCGACGACGAAGTGGTTCCTTTTACTCTCATGGATCTCGTCAAGAGTACGCTCAAGAACCGCGAAAATAGCATAATCGCTTTTCATGACAACGCATCGGCCATTCGCGGTTTCACAGTAAAAACTCTTATACCTTCGCGTCCCGGAATGCCGTCACCGGCTCGGATGGCGAAGCTTCTTTACCACCTGGTTCTTACCTGTGAAACGCACAATCATCCCTGCCTTTGGGCGGCGGATCCGGGTGCGGCGACAGGGAGAGGCGGCCGTTATCGGGACAACAGCGCTGTCGGACGAGGGGCTATTACGGTTGGCGGAATCGCCGGTTTTATCGGAGGCAATCTGAATGATTCTGTGCGAAGATTGCCCTGGGAAGACCGGACGTTCAGGTATGATCCGAGAACCGAGTCGCCACTGGAGTTCTTCATTTTTGCTACTAACGGAGGATTTCGTGATGCAAACGAAGCCGGCGAGCCTCTAATCGGCCTGTTCTTTGAGACATTCGGGATGAGGATTAATGGCGAACGTTTTGAAAACGTGAAGCCGATCATGTTCTCGGGCGGAACAAGTCTCATTGATAGCCGGCATATAATGAAGAACCTAGCCGAAAAAGGATGGTTTGTTGCCAAGCTAGGCGGCCAGGCATTCGAAATTGGCCTGGGCGGAGGTGCTGCCTCAAGTATGCAAGGCGGCACTAATCTCGAAGCGCTGGACCACGCCTCGGTTCAGAGAGCCAATGGGGAAATGGCGAAGAAAGTTGATTTCGTCATTTATATGTGCGTTTGCCTCGGCGACGACAATCCCATTGAATTCATCACGGATATGGGCGCCGGCGGCGTCATGAACGCACTGAAAGAAGCCATATTTCCGGCTGGGGCTAAAGTTTATCTGCGCCAAATTCCCGTCGGTGACAAATCCATCCGCCGCGTAGCCATTCTTGTTGCTGAATACCAGGAAAGCTTCATTGTCCTGGTCAGGCCGGAGGGATGGGAAAATCTGCAATCCATTTGCGAGCGGGAAAATGTGCCGCTGGCGAGGATTGGAACTGTCACTGGTGACGGAAAGATCGTGGTCGTCGACGACGGAGAAACAAAGATCATCGACTACGAGCTGAAATATATCCTCGGGGACTATCCGCAGAAAACTTTCCACGATTACCGTCGTTTTCTGAAGTTGAATCCGCTCAAAATTCCAAAATATTTGACCGTCGAAAAAGCCCTTATGCTGGCTTATAAACATTTGGCGGTCGGATCAATGGATTGGGCGGTTGATAAGGTGGATGATAGCGTGACTGGACTGGTCGTCCAAGGATGCAGAAATGGGCCGCTCCAGACGCCTACTTCTGATTATGCCTTGACCGCCGTCAGTCATCTCGAAATGGTTGGCGAAGCTAACACCTTTGCCCAGCGGCAGACGCTAGGCCTTCTGTCTCCCCAGGCAATGGCCCGCATGGTGGCGGCCGAAGTGCTGATGAAGCTGATGTTTGTGGCTGTTACTAAGCGAAACGAAGTCAAAATGTCTGCTAACTGGATGCTGCCAGTGAAACAGCCGGGCGGAATGGCATGGCTGTATGATGCCGCTTTGGCTTTGAGAAACTTTCTTGAAATTCTGGAAGTCGACATCGATGGCGGCAAGGACTCAATGTCTCTGGCGACGCAAGTCTTCGACGAGCTGGTGAAATCCTTGAGTACGCTGGTGCTCACCACCTACGCGGCTTGCCCGGACATCAATGCGAGAATCACGTCTGATCTAAAGCGTCCAGGGGAAAGCAAGCTGATGTTTGTTGACCTGGCGCACGGGAAGACGAGATTGGGTGGCAGCGTATTTGCCCAAACCTTAAGGCAGACCGGCAGGGAATGTCCCGATGCCGACCACCCGGAAAGCTTAGTGAAGGCTTTTGACCTGATACAGGAGCTGGTCCGGGAAAAAGCGCTGCTTTCCGGTCATGCGAAAAGTAGAGGAGGTCTTGCCAGGACACTTACCGAGATGGCTTTCGCTGGAAATTGCGGTTTAAATGTACGCCTGACCAACAAAAAGGCGAAGGCCATGTCAATGCTGTTTAACGAAGAGTTGGGTTTAGTGATCGAGTACATGCCTGATCAAGAAAAACAGCTCATCGATCGGTTCGAAAAAGCCGGCTTGGGAAATATTGTCCATATCATCGGCAAAACGACCAATGAAAAGCATGTCCAGATCGCGCATAACGGCCGAATGGTCATCGATAAGGATATGCGAGACCTGCGCGATGCCTGGCGGGAAACTTCTCGTCACATGGATCTTCATCAGACTGTCCGATCCTGTGTTGAGAAGCAGAAAAAAGTCCTGTACGATCAAGCGAATCCGCCGTACAAACTGACCTTCAATCCCGATCAATTCTCCCAAGTACGGGAAGATTTCTCCGGGAAGCCACGGATTGCCATTTTAAGAGAGGAGGGCAGCAACAGCAATCGGGAAGCCTGGCTTGCCTGTTATCTAGCCGGCTTCGAACCTTGGGATGTCACACTTTCGGATCTTGATTCGGGAAAAGTTTCCCTTCGCAATTTTCGAGGAATCTTCTTCCCGGGAGGATTTTCCTACAAGGATGTGCTTGGTTCAGCAGTCGGTTTCGCGGCGGTGATCAAATTCAACAAAAAGATTGCCCGCCAATTTGCCGAGTTCTTGGCACGTCCGGATACTTTTACGCTCGGCGTGTGCAACGGATGCCAGCTTATGGCAATTCTCGGAATAGCGCCGTGGAAAACCCAAGATCGGTTCCAGCCTGCGCTCTATGCAAATACCAGCGAGCGGTTCGAATCAAGGAATCCGAGCGTCATCATCCTTGGATCTCCCTCAATTTTTCTCAGGGACATGGCAGGCTCGATCCTCGGAGTAAGGAGCGCCCATGGCGAAGGCCGCATATACGTTCCCACTCCGGGCGTTATGAAACGCATCCTCGACCAAAACCTGGCACCTATCCGGTTTGTGGATGATGAAGGCCGGATTACTGAGGAGTATCCCTTCAATCCGAACGGTTCCCCATTTGGCATAACTGCCCTCTGCGACCGGACCGGTCGGCATCTGATGTTCATGGAACATCCCGAACGCACCGTCATCAAGTGGCAATGGGGATGGTGGCCGGAGGAGTGGTCGCACATTCAAAATTCGCCTTGGCTGCGGATGTTTCAAAACATGTTCCAGTGGTGCCAGGAAACGGAGGACCTTTCTGAAGCGCCATTGCAGCTTGCGGCATAAAATGCCAAAAAAATCCGCGGAATATAAAGCGGAAAAAATTCAAACACCCCGTCAGTTGGAGGACCGGCGGGGATTTTTCCGTTTTCTAACCAATAGCTTGGAAACATTTTAGTAATTGTTGCGGCGTTTGAAAATTAATTCCCATGTGCAATCTTTCGGTGTTGTAGTATTTCAAATATTCGGGAAGAGCCAGATTGAATT
>Ga0172374_1001798_pt1 | contig 14124 bp, 13 predicted proteins | sample LakKiv3m_FD_114536 | JGI IMG/M metagenome (GOLD analysis project Ga0172374, IMG submission 114536) | Freshwater microbial communities from Kabuno Bay, South-Kivu, Congo - kab_092012_10.3m | ecosystem: Environmental > Aquatic > Freshwater > Lake | place: Democratic Republic of the Congo... | reverse complement strand
GGCGCTGAACCCGTCGATCACCGGCGCCGGCTTGCCGCCCAGCGACACCTGATAGGCGTCCCACGACGCGGTCAGCCCGGCGAGGTCGGCGATGTTTTCGCCCAGCGCGCGCTGACCATCGACGTTCAGGCCCGGCAGGCCTTCATAGGCGTTATACTGATCGACCAGCTGCTTGGTGCGGGCGTTGAACCGCTCCATGTCCTGCGGCGTCCACCAGTCGGCGAGGCGTCCGGTGGGGTCGTATTTGCTGCCCTGATCGTCGAAATGGTGGCTGATCTCATGCCCGATCACCGCGCCGATACCGCCATAGTTGATCGCATCGTCGGCATTGGGATCGAAGAAAGGCGGCTGGAGGATCGCCGCCGGGAACACGATCTCGTTCGCGGGCGGATAGGCATAGGCGTTGACCGTCATCGGCGTCATCAGCCATTCCCATTGGTAGATGGGCTTGCCCAACTTTTCGAGGTTATAGGCATGCTCCCACTGGTTGGCGCGCAGTGCGTTGCCGAACGCGTCGTCGCGGCGCATTTCAAGCGTCGAATAATCGCGCCACTGGTCGGGATAGCCGATCTTGGCGGTAAAGGCCGCGAGCTTGGTGCGCGCCTTCGCCTTGGTCTCGGGCGCCATCCAGTCGAGATTGTCGATCCGCCGGCCCATCGCGTCGGTGACGTTCTTCACCAGCCGGTCCGCTGCGGCCTTGGTTTCGGGCGGGAAATATTTGGCGACGTAGCGCTTCGACACTTCGTCAGCGACCGCGCCCGAGGTGAAGTTGGCGGCGCGCTTCCAGCGTTCTTCCTGTTGCGGCGTGCCCGACAGGATGGTGCCGTAGAAGGCGAAGCTTTCCTGGTCGAACGCGGTCGGCAGGACCGAGGCATAGCTGCGCAGCGAACGCAGCAGCATCTGGTCGCGCAGCACGCCGATCGGCGCGGCCTGGATCGCGGCGGCGGTGCCGGTAAAGGCGGACGGCTGGGCGACGATCACGTCGGTTACGTTCGCGCCCGACGCGCGCAGCATCGTCGCGAAATCGAAACCGGGGGCGAGCTTCTCGAGCTCGCTCACCGTCATCTTGTTATAGGTCTTGTTCGCGTCGCGGCTTTCGGTGCGGGTCCAGTGGGCGCGTGCGATCTGGGTTTCGTACGCCAGCACCGCCTTGGCCCGCGCCTCGGCATTGGGCTCGCCAGCCAGCGTCAGCATCCGCGCCATGTGCGCGACATAGGCGTTACGGGTTTCGACCATCTTGGCGTCGGTCGACAGGTAATAGTCGCGATCCGGCAGCCCCAGCCCCGATTGGCCCATCTGCAACGCGTATTGATCGGGCTGCTTGTCGTCGATCGAGACATAAGCGCCGAACGGCCCGCCGACACCGTTCTTGGCGGCTTCGGCGACCAGCGCGGCATAGCCGGCCTTGTCGTTCAGCCCCTTCACGCGGTTCAGCCAGGGCTGGATGGGCGCCAGCCCCTTCGCCTCGATCGCAGCAGTGTCGAGATACGCGGCATAGGCGTTGCCGATCTGCGAATTGGGGTTGGCGCGCTCGCCCTCAAGGATGCCGCGCGTGCGTTCGAGCGACAGGTCGGCGAGCACGGTGAACATGCCGTAATTCGACTTGTCGTCGGGGATCGGCGTATTCCGTTCCCACGCGCCGTTCGCATAATTATAGAAATCGGTGCCCGGCGCGACCGATTTGTCCATGCCCGCGGTGTCGAAGCCAAAGCTGCCGATTTCCGGCGTGCCACGGCTGGCGGGCGCTTCGGCGGTTTCGGTGCCCATCGGTGCCGTCGCGCACCCGGCGACCAGGCCGGTGCCCGCCAGCAAGGCGGATAGAAGGATCGAACGACGCATGTTAGCCCACTCCTGAAACGATTGATCGCCGCTGTCTTAGCGGGATCATACGCCGGATCAAGGCCGGGCGAGGCGGTATCGGCTCACGACGAACGACAAAACTACACTTGCCCCGTCATTCCCGCGAAGGCGGGAATCCATCTCCCACCCTCAGCCACGCAATGTTCACGGAGATGACGGGAGTCGCTTTACAATCGCGCAAAAGCCGCCGAGATCAAACCTTGGGCCGATGCATCCGCTTGTTCCTGCGCCGCCATTTGTTGGCGATGAACAGCCGCCAGCCGATCGCGCTCAACGCATATCCCAGCACCGCGCCCACGACCGCTAGGAACAACAGCCCGACGATCGTCGCCGGGCCAGCCTCGGCCATGAACCAGTGGACCCAGTTGGGATCGCTCGCGACCTGGGTCATCGGCTGGCCGGGGATTTCCGCGTCCCAGCGCAGCAGCCAGCGCCCGACCTTGTAGGCGATCACCCAGACGATCGGCGTCGTCGCCGGATTGGTGATGAAGGTGGTCGCCGCCGCCGCCGGGATATTGGCGCGAAGCGGTAGCGCAAAGGCGGCGGCTGCCGGAATCTGTGCGATCGGGATGATGACCCCCGCCACCATGCCCAGCGCGACGCCGCGCGGCACCGAGCGGCGGGTGAAGCGCCACAATTCGGGCGCGAGCACGCGGTGCGCGATCGGGCGGAGCCATTTGTTGCGCTCCATCTGCTCGCGCGTCGGCATCTGCCGCTGGATCCAGCGGATGACGCGCATGCCGAACTGCTTGTCGCGCGACACCCGTTCAGCCGCGGTCGCGCAGGAGCCGCTGCTTGTCGCGGTTCCAGTCGCGTTCCTTGATCGTGTCGCGCTTGTCATGGACCTTCTTGCCCTTGGCCAGCGCGAGTTCGACCTTGGCCCGCCCGCGACCATTGAAATAGATGGACAGCGGCACGAGCGTCATCCCCTCGCGCGCGACTGCGCCGTGGAGCTTGTTTATCTCGCGCGCATGAAGGAGCAGTTTACGCGGCCTTTTGGGTTCATGATTGAACCGGTTGCCGTGGCTGAATTCGGGAATATTGGCGTTGACCAGCCACACCGCCTCGTCGCGCACCTCGGCATAGGCCTCCGCGATCGACCCTTCGCCGAAGCGCAAGGATTTCACCTCGGTCCCCGACAGCGCGATCCCGGCTTCGAACTTCTGCTCGATGAAATAATCGAACCGCGCACGCCGGTTTTCGGCGACGGTTTTCACTTTGTCGAAGGTTTCGGGGCGAGGGCGGGACATTATCCGGGGCGAGATAGTGAGTGCGGTCGCGAAAGGAAAGCGGAGGCGTGCACGATGAACGGTTTGCTCGGTCGCATATCAACCGCGAAACGCGAACATATCCAAGCCGAGCCACCCGAAATGCCAGTTGGCGTAAAACAGCCCGAATGCGACCAGCGACACGATCGTCGACCGGAATGCGACCTGGCCCAGGCTGAACCGGACGGGCGCGCTGTCGGCCTGGCCGGGGACTTTTTCCACCCCCGCTTCGTCCGCCGTCTTCATCCCGAACGGCAAGACGACGAAGACGCTCAGCACCCAGAACAGGAAATAGATTGCGAGGATCGACTGGATCTGCATGGCGTCAGGCCTCGACGATCAGCACGTCGACGATCGGCTTCTTGCCGGTCCAGCGAGTCGCGGTCCGGCGCACGGCCAGGCGGATCGCCTCGCGCAGCCGCTCGTGATCCTTACCGCCCGCGACCACGGCTTCGGTGGCGGCTTCCAGCGCGCCGGCGATGAAGGCGGCTCGGTCTTCCTCGACCGGAACCCCCTGGATTCGTATGTCGGGATCACCGCGCAGGCCACCGTTCGGCCCCAGCGCGACCGCGATCGAAATCTGACCGTTCGCCGCGAGCTTGCGCCGTTCGTTGATCGTGCCGCCATCGGCGGGCAGGATCACGTCGCCATCGAGCACAAGCCGCCCGACCTGGGCATGGCCGAGTTTCTCCGGGCGCCCCGGCGCAAGACGGATGATGTCGCCATTCGACTGGAGCACCGCGCCCGGCACCCCGCATTCGATACCGAAGCGGGCATGTTCGGCCATGTGGCGGAACTCGCCATGCACGGGGATCAGGATTTCAGGGCGAATCCAGTCGTACATCGCCGCCAGTTCGGGGCGACCGGGATGGCCGGAGACATGGATGAACGCCTGGCGATCGGTGACCATCCGCACGCCCTTTTCGGAAAGCGCATTCTGGATGCGGCCGATCGCGATTTCGTTGCCGGGGATCTGCTTCGAGGAGAATACGACGGTATCGCCCTGGTCGAGTTTGATCTGGTGCGATCCGTCGGCGATCCGCGCCAGCGCGGCGCGCGGCTCGCCCTGACCGCCGGTGGCGACGATCAGCACCTTGTCGCGCGGCATCCGCATCGCCGTGTCGAAATCGACCGGCGTGGGAAAGTCGCGCAGATAGCCGTTGGCGCGTGCGACCTTGAGGATGCGGTCGAGCGAGCGGCCCGCCACGCAAATCTCGCGCCCGCAATCGCGCGCGACATCGCCCAATGTCTGGAGCCTTGCCGCATTGGAGGCGAAGGTCGTGACCAGCACCCGGCCCTTTTGCGCGGCGATAACCTCGTCCAGTCCGCGCCGGACGTCGCCTTCCGAACCCGACGCTTCGGGATTGAACACGTTGGTCGAATCGCAGGTCAGCGCGAGCACGCCCGTATCGCCGATCGCGCGCAATTCGGCGGCGGTCGATGGCTCGCCCAGTTGCGGCTCGTCATCCAGCTTCCAGTCGCCGGTGTGGAAAATCCGCCCGTGCGGCGTGTCGATCAGCAGCGCGTTTCCTTCGGGGATCGAATGCGCCAGCGGGACATAGCGGAACCCGAACGGCCCCAGATGGAAATCGCCTTCATTATCGACGACGTTCAGCGTGACGCGGTCGAGAATCCCCTCTTCGTCCAGCTTCCCCGCGATCAACCCGGCGGTGAACGGCGTCGCGAACAGCGGCACGCCCAGATCGGCGGCGAAATAGGGCAGCGCGCCGATATGGTCCTCATGCCCATGCGTCAGCACGATGCCGAGCAGGTCGTCCAGCCGCTCCTCGATGAAGCTCAGATCGGGCAGCACCACGTCGATACCGGGATAATAGGGATCGGCAAAGGTAATGCCGCAATCCACCATCACCCATTTGCCCTGGGTGCCATAGAGATTGACGTTCATCCCGATCTCGCCCGATCCGCCGAGCGCGAGGAAAAGCAGTTCGTTGCCTGGGGTCACTTAAGTTCCTGTTCCAAAAATCGTCGCTCCAGCGGAAGCTGGAGCATCGGGCCGCGCGCGTACTGCTTGATATGCCAGCCTGCGCTGGCATGACGGCCAAGGGTCAGAGGCGAATATGCCCCCTCGCCCACAGCATCGCCAGCCCCTGAATGGTCAGATCGGGCTCCACATGGTCGAAAAGATCGGTGTGCGCTTCGAACAATACCGCCAGGCCGCCGGTGGCGATGACCTTCACCGGGCGGCCGACTTCGGCCTTCAACCGTGCAACCAGCCCCTCCATCATCGCAACATAGCCCCAGAAAATGCCCACATGCATCTGGTCGACGGTATTGCGGCCGATAACCGAACGGCTTTCGGGCGCCTCGATCGCGATGCGCGGCAGCTTTGCGGCGGCGGTGACCAGCGCGTCCAGCGACAGGTTGATCCCCGGCGCGATGATCCCGCCTTTGTAAGCACCCGCGAAATCCACCACGTCGAACGTCGTCGCGGTGCCGAAATCGACGATAATCAGATCGCCGCCATGATTGGCGTGCCCCGCGATGACGTTGAGCGCGCGGTCGGCGCCAAGATTGTCGGGCTCCTCGACATCGAGCGCGAAGCCCCAGCCCGCCTCGCCCTTGCCCGCGATCACCGCCTCGGTGCCGAAATATTTCGATGACAACACCTGCAAATTGTGCAGCGCGCGCGGGACGACGGTGCCGATAATGACGCCATCGACCACCGAGCGGTCCAGCCCTTCGAGGGTGAGCAACTGGCTGAGCCACACCGCATATTCGTCCGCCGTCCGCCGCGGATCGGTCGCAATCCGCCAGCGCGCGCGGATGCTATTCGCGCCGCCTGCATCCTCGATCAGCGCGAAGACGATGTTGGTATTGCCGGCGTCGATCGCGAGCAGCATGGCAGCTATCTCTCCAAGTTTCGCGCTCACCTGCGAGCCTGTCGAAGGGTGTTCACAACCACCCGGCTTCGACAGGCTCAGCCTGAGCGCAACCGAAATCAAATCAGAAACACGTCGCCTGCGTGCATGACATGGCGGGTGCCATCGGCCAAGCGCAGGATCAGTGCGCCATTGTCGTCGAGGCCGTCGAACAGGCCGTCGACGACCGTCCCGTCGCCGGTGCTTGCGGAAAGTGCGGTGCCTATGGGATGCGCGCGTTCGATCCACCGGGCGCGGATGGGGGGCAGGCCTTCGGTCCGCCAGCGATCAAGCCAGCGCGCGAAAATTTCGGCGAGGGTTTCGAGAAATGGTTCGGGTGCGACGGTAACGCCGTGTGCGGCAAGGCTTGTCGTCGGACGATCGAGCACCTCGGGATGATGGGCCAGATTGACGCCGATCCCGATCACCACCGCGTCGCCGGATCGCTCAAGCAGGATGCCGGTCAGCTTGGCGCCGCCGATCAGCAGGTCGTTGGGCCATTTGATGGCGAGCGTTCCCCCTTCTCCGTTCGTTTCGAGCGAAGTCGAGAAACGTGGCTTTGCGCCTGGCTCGCGTTTCTCGACTTCGCTCGAAACAAGCGGGGGGGAGAGGTCGGGCGCGAAAACCCGCACCGCCTCTTCCAGCGCCACCGCCGCGACCAGCGCCAGCGTCGCCGCCTGCGGATCGCCCGGTCGCACCCGCACCAATGTCGATGCGTAGAGATTGCCGACCGGCGATTCCCATGCCCGCCCCTGCCTGCCTCGGCCCGCCGTCTGACGGTCCGCCCGCAGCCAAACCCCCTCCGCCGCGCCTTGCTGCGCCAGCGCCATCACATCGGCGTTGGTCGATCCCGTCTCGGCGACGTGTCGCAAGTCCCTCAGAACAGCGCCTGCGCCGCGAATGCCGTCCATACGCCAAGCGGTGCCAGCAATGCCCAGCCGATCGGCGAGACCAGAATCGCCGACGCGGTGATCAGCCCGCCTTCGACCATCGGGGTCTTGCCAGCAAAGGCAGGTGCCGGATCGTCGAAATACATCACCTTGACGATCTTGATGTAATAGAAGGCGCCGATCACCGATGCGACCACGCCCGCAACCGCCAGCGGATAGAGACCGGCATTTACCGCCGCGGTGAACACCGCCAGCTTGGCGTTGAAGCCGAGCAGCGGCGGAATGCCGGCCAGCGAGAACATGAAGATCGCCATTGCCAGCGCCAGGCCGGGGCGCGTGCGCGACATGCCCGCCATGCTGGCGATCGTCTCGACCGGCTGGCCGTCCTCTCGGCGCATCTGGAGCACGACGATGAAGCTGCCCAAGGTCATCACGACATAGACGACGAGGTAGAACAGCACCGCCGCCACCCCTTCCGCCGTTCCCGCCGCAAGGCCGATCAGCACGAAGCCGATATTGTTGATCGACGAATAGGCGAGTAGCCGCTTGATGCTGGTCTGCCCGATTGCGGCGACCGCTCCGAGGATGATCGAGGCAAGCGCGGCGAAGATCACGATCTGCCGCCATTCGATCAGCGCCGGACCCATCGCATCGACCGCGACCCGCACCGCGAGCGCGACCGCCGCGACCTTTGGCGCGGATGCGAAGAATGCCGTCACCGGGGTCGGCGCGCCTTCGTAAACGTCGGGCGTCCACATGTGGAACGGCACTGCCGAAATCTTGAACGCCAGCCCTGCGAACACGAACACCAGCCCGAACAACAGGCCCAGATTACGCTCTCCCGACGCCGCCGCTTCGCCATAGACCGCGGCGATGGTGCGGAAATCGGTGCTGGCGCTGAACCCGTAAACCAGGCTGATGCCATAGAGCAGGATGCCGCTGGCCAGCGCCCCGAGCACGAAATATTTGAGGCCCGCTTCCGCCGAGCGATTGTCGCGGCGCATGAAGCTGGCGAGCACATAGGCCGCAAGGCTCTGCAGCTCGAGACCCATATAAAGGGTGATGAGGTCGCCCGCCGATACCATGATCCCCATGCCGGCCGCCGACAACAGGATCAGCACCGGATATTCGGGGCGCAGATTCTCGCCCGACGTCCGCTGGAAGAATCGCGGCGCGATGACGATCGACACCGCCGCGGCGATGAAGATCAGGAGCTTTGCGAAGCCCGCAAACCCATCGGCATAATAGAGGCCGTCGAACGCGACGCCCCCGGTCGATGCCGGTCCGACCAGCGCAAGGCTCGCCCCCGCCAGCACGAAGACCGAGGTGATGCTGACCGCGCGGGTCGAGGCCGGACCGCCCCACACGCCGACGATCAGCAGCACCATCGCGCCGACCGAAAGGATGATCTCGGGGAGAGTCATCGCAAGATTGGCAGACCAGCTCATCAATGCGCCTCCCCGTGCGCGGCTTGAGTGTTTTGGGCAGCCTCGATCCGCTGCGCCTGTGCGGCGACAGCGTCTGCACGCGCTTCGGTCGGACGCGAATCCCCGTCGGGCTTCGCGCGATCGAGCCGTTCGACCAGCGTCGCGATATCCGCCCGCATCGGCGCCATGAAGCTTTCCGGGTACACGCCCATCCACAGCACGACGGCAGCAATCGGTGCGAGCAGCCACATTTCGCGGCGGTTGAGGTCGGGCATCGCCTTGACATCGTCATGCACCAGCTCGCCCATCGCGACGCGACGATAGAGATAGAGCATGTACGCCGCGCCCAGAATGACGCCGGTGCCGCAGATCAGCGCGACCCAGGTCGACACCTGATAGGCGCCCATCAGGCTGAGCAATTCGCCGACGAAGCCCGACGTCCCGGGCAGGCCGATCGACGCCATGGTGAACAGCAGGAATAGCACCGCATATTTAGGCATATTGGTCGACAGCCCGCCGTAACGCGCGATTTCGCGGGTGTGGAGACGGTCGTAGATCACGCCAACGCACAGGAACAGCGCGCCGGAAACCAAGCCGTGCGACAGCATGACGATCATCGCGCCTTCCAGCCCCTGCTGGTTGAACGCGAACAGGCCGATCGTCACGATCGCCATGTGCGCGACGGACGAATAGGCGATCAGCTTCTTCATGTCGGACTGAACCAGCGCGACGAGGCTGGTATAGACCACCGCCACCGCCGACAGCGCGAACACCAGCCAGGTAAAGTCCGCCGACGCTTCGGGGAACATCGGCAGCGAGAAGCGGATGAACCCGTAACCGCCGAGCTTCAGCAACACGCCCGCCAGGATGACCGAACCCGCGGTCGGCGCCTGGACGTGCGCGTCGGGAAGCCAGGTATGGACCGGCCACATCGGCACCTTCACGGCGAACGACGCGAAGAAGGCGAGCCACAACCAAGTCTGAACCCCGGCCGGGAAATCATATTCCATCAACGCCGGGATGCTCGTCGTGCCCGCGGTCACCGCCATGTAGATCATGGCGATCAGCATCAGCACCGAGCCGAGCAGCGTGTAGAGGAAGAATTTGTAGCTCGCGTAGATCCGGTTCGCGCCACCCCAGATGCCGATGATTAGGTACATCGGGATCAGACCGGCTTCGAAGAACACGTAGAACAGCAGCAAATCCTGCGCCGCGAAGGTGCCGATCATCAGCACCTCGACGATCAGGAACAGCGCCATATATTCGGGCACGCGCTTCTGGATCGCGGTCCAGCTGGCGCCGATGCAGATCGGCATCAGGAACACGCTGAGCATGATGAGCAACAGCGCAATGCCGTCGATTCCCAGCGCCCAGGCGAACTGGCCGAAGATCGGCGCATATTCGCTGAACTGCCATTGCGGCGCCGATGCCGAAAGGTCGAAATTGACCCACAGCAGCACGCCCAGCGCAAGGTTCACCAGCGTCGCGCCCAGTGCGATCCAGCGCGCGCGCTCTGCCCCCGAATAGAGACAGGCCACCGCCGCCAGCGCGGGCACGGCAAGCATCACGGAAAGGATGGGGAAATCGTTCATTGCCGCATCAACCCGCAATGGCCCAGGTGACCGCGGCGGTCAGCCCGATCAGCATGACAAAGGCATAGCTATAGACATATCCAGATTGCAGACGGCCCGACAGGCGGCTGGTCCACCCCACTAGCTTGGCCGATCCGTTCGGCCCGAACCGGTCAATCGTCCCCTCGTCGCCCGCTTTCCAGAACAGGCGGCCAAAGGCGAAAGCGGGGCGGACGAACAGCTTGTGATACAGCTCGTCGAAATACCATTTATTGAGCACGAAGCCGTAGAGCACGCGGAACGTGTCGGTGAAATTGGCGGGCGTCTCCGGCTTGCGGATATAGGCATACCACGCGCCGAACAGGCCGATCAGCATCACGATAGACGCCGACAGCTTCACCCACATCGGCACTTCGTGCATCGCAACCGCCAGCGGCGCGTCGAAATAGAGGCTGCCCTTCCAGAATTCGGCACCGGCCAGCGGCTCGATGAAGAAATCCTTGAACGCAAAGCCTGCGAACACCGCACCGACCGACAACAGGATCAGCGGGATCAGGATGGTCGGCGGGCTTTCATGCGGCTTGTAGCCACCGGTGCCGTCGCCGATCTCGTGCGCCGCCGCGTGATCCTCGTGCGGGGTGTGGCCCTTGTCTTCCTGCGCGGGCGGATTGTCGGCGTGCGCGACGGCATGGCCGTGCGTTTCGCCGTGATGACCATGCGCGTCGTGCATCGCGTGCTGGATATGCTCGGACTGCGCCCAGCGCGGTTTGCCCCAGAAGGTCAGGAACATCAGCCGCCAGGAATAGAAGCTGGTGAGCAGCGCCGCGAGCACGCCGACCCAGAAGGCGCCATAGCCCTGCTGACCGGCTGCCCACGCGCTTTCGAGGATCGCATCCTTCGAATGGAAGCCAGCAAAGCCGAAGCCCAGCCAATAGATGCCGACGCCGGTGATCGCGAGCGTACCCGCCATCATCCCCCAGAAGGTGACCGGGATGTGCTTCCGCAGGCCGCCATAGAAACGCATATCCTGTTCATGGTGCATCGCATGGATCACCGATCCCGCGCCCAGGAACAACAGCGCCTTGAAGAATGCGTGGGTGAACAGGTGGAACATCGCCGCGCCGTAAGCGCCGATGCCTGCCGCGAAGAACATGTATCCGAGCTGGCTACAGGTCGAATAGGCGATCACGCGCTTGATGTCGGTCTGCGTCGTGCCGATGGTCGCGGCGAAGATACAGGTCGCCGCCCCGATCGCGGTGACGACCGCCAGCGCATAGGGCGCGACCTCGAACATCGGCGACATGCGGCACACCAGGAACACGCCCGCGGTCACCATCGTCGCCGCGTGGATCAGCGCCGACACCGGGGTCGGGCCTTCCATTGCGTCGGGCAACCAGGTGTGCAGGCCAAGCTGCGCCGACTTGCCCATCGCGCCGACGAACAGCAGCAGGCACAGGATCGTCATCGTGTCGAGACGCATCCCCAGGAAGCCGATCGTCGATCCGGCCATACCGGGCGCGGCCTCGAGGATTTCCGGGATCGAAACCGTGCCGAACACCAGGAAAATGCCGAAAATCCCGAGCATGAAGCCCAGATCGCCGACGCGGTTGACGACGAACGCCTTGATCGCGGCGGCGTTGGCGCTCGGCTTTTTGTACCAGAATCCGATCAACAGATAGCTGGCGAGGCCGACGCCTTCCCAACCGAAAAACATCTGAACCAGATTGTCGGCGGTCACCAGCATCAGCATCGCAAAGGTGAAGAGCGACAGATAGGCGAAGAAGCGCGGCTGATCCGGGTCTTCCTCCATATAGCCCCAGCTATACAGATGGACGAGCGCGGAAACGCTGGTGATGACCACCAGCATGACCGCGGTCAGCGCATCGACGCGCAGCGCCCAGTCGAACGACAGCGTGCCCGACTGCATCCACAGCAGCACCGGCGCCACATAGGCGGTTTCGCTGCCGGTCATGAAGCCGATGAAGATCGGCCAGGACAGCGCGCACGACACGAACAGCGCGCCGGTCGTCAGCAGCTTCGGCAGCGTGGTTCCGAACGATTTGTTCGAAAAACCCGCGACGATCGCCGCGATCAGCGGCAGGAATACGATTAGCTGGATCACCGAATGATCACCCCTTCATCCGGTTGACGTCATCGACCGCGATCGACCCGCGGCCACGGAAATAGATGACGAGAATGGCAAGCCCGATCGCCGCTTCGCCTGCCGCGACGGTCAGCACGAGCATCGCGAACACCTGGCCCACCATGTCGCCCAGATAGGCCGAGAAGGCGACGAGATTCAGGTTCACCGCGAGCAGGATCAACTCGATCGCCATCAGGATGACGATCAGGTTCTTGCGGTTGGCAAAGATGCCCAGCACGCCGAGCGTGAACAGGATCGCCGAGACGACCAGATAATGGTTGAGGCCGATCACAGCTCTACCCCCTGCCCGACCGGCGGTTTGACGTTGCGCGTCGCATCCTTCGACCGGCGCGAAATCTGGTCCGAAATGTTCTGCTTGCGCACCCCACCACGCTGGCGATGGGTCAGCACGATCGCCCCGACCATCGCCACCAGCAGGATCAACCCGGCAACTTCAAACGCGTAAATATAACGCGAGAAGAGCAGCCGCCCGAGCGCCTCGATATTGGGCACAGCAGGATCGATCGGTGCGATCCGGTTGGCCATGTCGATCGCACCCGCCTGCCAAGCACCGACGGCGATGAACAATTCGGCGACGAGGGCTACGGCAAGCGCCAGGCCGATCCAGAAATAGCGCACGAAACCGGCGCGCATCTGCGCAAAATCGATGTCGAGCATCATCACGACGAACAGGAACAGCACCGCGACCGCGCCGACATAGACGATGATCAGCAGCATCGCGATGAACTCGGCGCCGACCAGCAGCATCAGCCCTGCGGCGTTGAAGAAGGCGAGGATCAGCCACAGCACCGAATGCACCGGATTGCGCGACGTCACCGTCATCGCACCCGACAGGATCGCGACAGCCGCGAACAGATAGAAGGCGAAGGTCTGGATCATGCGTCCGCCCCGAGAACGGCAAACGTCATCCCCGCAAAGGCGGGGGTCCAGCTCCCGACCGTCGTGCGCGCGGCACGGTGCGGGAGATGGATTCCCGCTTTCGCGGGAATGACGGAGGAGAGGTGAATCATCGGATGTCCCACTGTTGCCGCGCGCTTACCGGTACGGCGCATCGGCGGCAAGGTTCGCGGCGATCGCGCGCTCCCAGCGGTCACCGTTCGCGAGCAATTTGTCCTTGTGATAGATCAGCTCCTCGCGCGTTTCGGTGGCGAATTCGTAATTCGGCCCCTCGACGATCGCATCGACCGGGCACGCTTCCTGGCACAACCCGCAATAGATGCACTTGGTCATGTCGATGTCGTAGCGCGTGGTGCGACGCGAACCGTCCTCGCGCGGCTCCGCTTCGATCGTGATGGCGAGCGCCGGGCACACCGCCTCGCACAGCTTGCACGCGATGCAGCGTTCCTCGCCATTGGGATAGCGGCGCAGCGCGTGTTCGCCGCGGAAGCGTGGGCTGACCGGATTGCGCTCGAACGGATAGTTGATCGTCGCCTTGGGCTTGAAGAAATAACGCAGCGTCAGGGCGTGCGCCTTCACGAATTCCCACAGGGTGAACGAACGGACGAGTTGGGCGACATTCATGACTTACAGACCCACTCTCTGGAACATCAGCCAGCCTGAGATCAGGACGACGAAGATCAGGCTGAGCGGCAGGAAAATCTTCCAGCCCAGACGCATCAACTGATCGTAGCGGAAGCGCGGCACCGTCGCCTTCACCCAGGAGAAGATGAAGAAGAAGATGAAAATCTTGAGGAACAGCCACAGGATTCCAGGAATCGCATAGAGCGGCGCCCAATCGACCGGCGGCAGATACCCGCCCCAGAACAGCAGAGCGTTGAGCGTCGCCATCAACAGCACGTTGGCGTACTCACCGAGCCAGAACAGCGCGAAGCTCATCGACGAATATTCGGTCTGATAGCCCGCGACCAGTTCGCTTTCCGCTTCGGTCAGATCGAACGGAGCGCGCGCGGTTTCCGCCAGGGCGCAGATCAGGAACACCACCGCCATCGGGAAGATCAGCGGGTTGAACCCGAAGCCGTTCAGGAAACCGAGCACATGGCCCTGCTGCGCCTCGACGATCGCCGACAGATTGAACGTCCCCGCCCACAGCACGACCGAAATCAGC
>Ga0172374_1001795_pt1 | contig 14131 bp, 12 predicted proteins | sample LakKiv3m_FD_114536 | JGI IMG/M metagenome (GOLD analysis project Ga0172374, IMG submission 114536) | Freshwater microbial communities from Kabuno Bay, South-Kivu, Congo - kab_092012_10.3m | ecosystem: Environmental > Aquatic > Freshwater > Lake | place: Democratic Republic of the Congo... | reverse complement strand
TCAAGGCGGTGGTTCAGGTTGTCAAAACTTGATTGAAGCCATAGAAACAGGATTACTTGATGTTAAATTAGAATGCATTATTTCTAATCACTCAAATGGTGGGGTAGCTCAGATCGCTAAGAGTCACCATCAAAAGTTTTGGCACTTCGACCGAGTATTTCGATTGAATCCCGAAGAATCTGCAAACACCTATCGGCATTTGATTATTGATAATCAGGCCGATTTAGTAATTCTTTCTGGCTGGAATTTGATAATTCCTTATGGATGTTACGACCCAGCTAAAACTATTAACGTACATCCTGGGCTTTTGCCTCAATTCGGTGGTGAAGGAAAGTTTGGTGATATAGTCCATCAATCAGCCTTAAATGCTTATTTACTTAATAATGAGCAGATAACTGCTGTTACTTTTCACTTTGTAACCCATGAAATCGATGGCGGTCCGATATTTTTCCAATATCCTTTGAAAGTTCGGGACACAGATTCTGTCGAAACTCTTCGTGAGCGTGCAAAAGCGATCGAGCATGCTTACTATCCATGGGCTGCCAATTTGGTTGTTCAAGGTGAGATAGGTTGGGACGGTCGGAATGTTAATTCTTTTAAAATTCCCGATTGGTATCGTTTTCATAAATTACCCAAAAACTACTAGTTATCCACAGGTTGCGCACCTGTGGATTTTTTAAACCTGAAAACTGGAGTATTGACACAATTTTTCCAGGTGGTATATTAGGAAATAGATGTGGATAAAAGTGGTGAAAAGTGGGGGAGACCTGTGGATAATATTTTATACTTAACATTATGTTTATAGGTGAATATTCCCATACAATCGACGCTAAGGGGAGGATGGCAATTCCTTCAAAGATGCGCAAGGACCTTGGTACTGGCGCGGTTGTGACGAGGGGATTAGACACTTGTCTTTGGGTTTTTACCAAAAAAGAGTGGTTAGAGTTAGCCGAAAAGATTGCCACTTTACCATTAACAGACGCTAATTCGCGCGCTTTTTCCAGATTGATGCTGGCTGGCGCCATGGAAGTGGAGTTTGACTCTCAAGGAAGGGCGCTCCTGCCACAATACCTTAGAGAATATGCCGGTTTAGACAAAAACGCTATTATTGCCGGTCTCTATAACCGTTTAGAAATTTGGAATGAGGCCAAATGGAATGCTTACAAAACCAAGACTGAGAAAGAAACAGAAAGAATCACCCAGGCTATGACCGATCTTGGCATTTAATCTCTCGAGGGAGCTCGAGATTAATAAGTCGACTAGCAGTCAGTAAAAACAAAAAGTACTGAGCTGCAATACATATATTTTCTGTCCTATCCGCCACCACAGCGTGTCGCGACGGGACAAAACAAAATTGGTTCCGCTCTCTGCACGGCAGGTGGCGGATTTAAGGAGGGGCACTGGCTGCTAGTCCTCAATAAAATTGAGAGTCCGGCGCCCCGAGGAAAAAATGCAAGAACATATATCAGTTTTACAAAAAGAAGTAATTGAAAATTTAAATCCAAAAACGAACGAAAATTTTATCGATGCCACCCTTGGATATGCTGGTCACGCGCAGTTAATTCTAGAAAAAACCGGTCCAAAGGGAAAACTACTTGGTATCGATCAAGATCAAGAAGCCCTAGACGCTTCTAGGGAAAATTTAAAAAAGTTTAACAATCGAATCGATTTAGTTAAAAGTAATTTTACTGAATTAGGTTTATTGGTTAGAAAATGGCCAGTTCAGGAAATCAACGGCATTTTGATTGATTTAGGAGCTTCCACCAACCAATTGACCGGAGATAGAGGTTTTAGTTTTAGAGTGGATGCGCCCCTGGATATGCGCATGAATCCACAAGCTGGCACCCAAACTGCGGGTTCAATTATTAACAATTATTCAGAAAAGGATTTAGCGAATATATTTAAAGATTTCGGTGAAGAGCCATTTGCCCGTCAAATTGCTCATAAAATTACCGAAGAACGCCGAAATTCGCCCATCGAAACAACTTTTCAGCTTGTTGAAACAATCAAGCATGCTTTACCGCCAAGCTATCGCTTAAAACAAAAAACGCATTTTGCAACTAATATCTTTCGCGCCCTACGCATGGTTGTGAATCGCGAACTTGAAAATTTAAAAAATATTTTACCGCAAGCGACAAAAATTTTATCTTCCGGAGGAAGAATTGGAATAATCACCTTTCATTCTTTAGAAGATAGAATTGTTAAAACATATTTTCGCGATGACCCAAGTTTAGAAGTTTTAACAAACAAACCAGTTGGACCGACCGAGGAAGAAATTGAAAGAAACCATGCCGCTCGTTCAGCAAAACTCCGAGTGGCACGAAAAATCTAAATAGGTATAGCCCCATATAATTCCTTCCTGCTTATTGGATCACATCCAATCACGCACGAACGTCATATACGGGGTCGTTCTCTTCGCCTGATGGCGAAGTAGATGGAGAGGGAATATGCTAATTACAAGGAATAACAATTGGGAAATCGGCAGTCGAAAGCGCACTGTTAGACCGGAACTTAAAGTTGGACCGGTATCTTTGAAATTCGTAACAATTGCTTTGATTGCTGTGGCAGCTCTCTTCTATCTAGCTCAAAGTACGCAAATATCAGCCAAAAAATATACCATCATGGAGTTCAACGAAACTAAAACAGAATTAGAGGCTAAAGGTAAAGATTTGGAAGTTCAGGCGGCTAGATTAAAGTCTTTAAATGAAATTAAGAAAAATGTTGAAAATAGCGATCTTGAACCGATTGGGCAGACAAAGTATATTGAAGAAGGTAATAAACAAGCTCGACTCAATTAGGTAAAATCATGGATATCTCTGACCAGAAAAGAATCAGTATCTTATTGGGGTTTTTTGTGTTATTAGTGGCGCTTTTTACGTGGCGCCTTTTCCAAAAACAAGTCACAGAGCATGAGGGTTATAAAGCGCAGGCGGCTGGTCAATACATTATTAAAAAAGATTTACCAGCTGTTCGCGGAAAAATAATTTCTGCTGACAAGTTTCCTTTGGCTACCAACGAAAGACTTTATCAGCTAATGATTGTGCCGCGTTATATTGCTAATAAAGATAAAATGGCTGTCGCAGAGAAAATTGCGCCTTTTACCGAAAAGACTGCTGATGAGATCTATAGTTTAATTAATAATGATAAATATTATCTTCCGCCTCTTCGTACACGCATGACTGAAAAAGAAGGTGATGAAATCGCTGCTCTCAAGCTTAAGGGAGTTTTAGTAACTCCAGAAAGTGTTCGTTCTTATCCAGAAAATCAATTAGCTGCTCAGCTTTTGGGTTTTGTTGATGCTTCCGGAAATGGTCGTTATGGACTAGAAGGTTTTTATAACAATGAGCTAAAGGGAATCGGGGGAGAGATTTTTGGTGAAAGGGATACAAAAGGGCGTTTATTTGATATTGGTGATTCAATTGGCGCTCAAAATGGTTCCGATTTTGTTTTAACGATCGATCGTCAAGTACAATTTAAGGCTGAAGAAATTTTAACCCAGGCGGTAGAGAAATATGGTGCCGACAGCGGATCTTTGATTATTGTAGAGCCTTCAACAGGAAGAATTTTAAGTATGGCTAATGCTCCGACATTTGATCCAAATCTGTATAACAAAGTTCCCAGTTCTGAACAAAATGTATTTAATAATCCGGCCATTAACAATGCTTATGAGCCAGGTTCGGTTTTTAAGCCACTAATTATGGCAGCGGCAATTGATCAAGGCAAGGTTCAGCCAGACACTAAAAATACTTTTGGTGCTTCGGTTAAGGTTGATAGCTTTACAATTAAAACTTCCACTGAAGAGGCTTACGGCGAAGAAACTATGACTCAGGTTCTTGAGAATTCTGACAACGTAGCTATGGTTTGGATTTCGGAATTGCTAGGCAAAGACACAATGTATAAATACATCAAAGATTTTGGTTTTGGCCGAAAAAGCGGAATCGAGTTGGATACGGAAAGTGCAGGGGACGTTGCTGAAGCAAAGAAATGGTCTAACTCACAACGTGCCACCGTCTCCTTTGGTCAAGGTATGACAGCTACACCGTTACAAGTTTTGATGGCAACGGCAGCTATTGCTAATCATGGTAAATTAATGCAACCTTATTTGGTAGATAAAATTATTAGTCCGACAGGTAAAGAAGAACAGCGTAGTCCCAAAGAAATCACTCAAGTTGTCCGTGATGATACGGCGAAAAAGGTTTCCGAAATGATGGTCTCGGTTGTGGTAAACGGCCATGGTAAAAAAGCCGGGGTACGAGGTTATAATGTGGCTGGTAAAACCGGAACGGCTCAAATTCCTAAACCCGGAGGTGGCTATTATTCGGACCGCCACATTGGTTCTTTTGTTGGTTTTGCTCCAGCAACCGATCCTAAGTTTGCAATGATTGTTAGGCTAGATAATCCTAAAGCGGTTGAGTGGGCGGAAAGTTCAGCCGCACCGGCTTTTGGGGAAATGGCTAAGTGGCTGTTGGAATATTTGAGTGTCCCGCCGGATGCCAGTTAAATTTACTAGCTAGAGCTGGAAATAATTTATTTATATGGTATAATTCAATTACATGTTAAGTAAAATTCTACAATTTCATCTTAGATTTTGGGCTGAAATTTATCTTAATCGATCAAAACCCAAAATAATTGCTATTACGGGATCTGTCGGAAAAACTTCTGCTAAAGACGCAATTTTTAAAGTCCTCGAAAAAAAGTTCAAAAATCAAGTTCGTAAAAGTGAGGGTAATCTCAATAATGAAACTGGCTTACCGCTAGCAGTTTTAAATTACAAACAAGCTCCAACCTATAGTCATGGTCCTTTAGGTTGGCTACCGATTATTTTTTCGGTCCCTTGCCAGAGCCTATTTTTACCAAAGGTTGAAGTTCTAGTTTTAGAAATGGCAGCTGATAAACCGGGGGATATCCATTATTTAACCCAAATAGCTAAACCGGATATTGCTGTGTTAACGGCGATTGCCCCAGCACATCTTGAGGCATTTGGTTCTATGGAAAATATTGTCGAAGAAAAAACCAGTTTGCTTCGTGCCTTAAAAAAAGATGGATTGGCAATCTTAAATCTGGATAACGAACTGGTTAAAAAATCTTCCTACGGTGGCTGGTGGCAAAAAAAGACTTATGCCCTTGATCAAGAAGCCGATTATCGGGCATTGAATGTGGTTTCTAAGATTGAAAATTTTCAGGCCAAAACCGATTATGAAGTAAAAATTGGCAACAAAATGGTTAAATTCAAACAAAACACCTTAGGTCTTGTTTCTGTTTTAGCTAGTCTTCCGGCTATTGCTATCGGTGAAACTATGGGCGTTGAGACCAAGGAAATTGTCGCTGCGATCGGAGAAATCACTAGTGCTAAGCATCGGATGCGGGTCTTAAAGGGAATTAAAGAAGCTACAATTTTAGATGATTGTTATAACGCCAATCCGGTTTCAATGCGAGCTGGTTTGAAAGTTTTACAAAGTTTACCACAAGGAAAATCAAATCGAAAAATTGTTATTTTGGGCGATATGCGAGAAATCGGCAAGAATTCCGCTCAAGCGCACCAAGAAATTGGGGCATTAGCTCGCCAATCAGCCGATTTAGTAATTGCTGTTGGTAAAAATGCTAAAAACTATAATGCACACAAATATTTTCTAGATATCGAAAAAGCACAAAATTTTATTTTAGAAGAAATTAAGTCTGGTGACATTATTTTATTAAAAGCATCGCGGGGTGGTGGAGTAGAGCCATTTCTAGCACCGATGATTAGAGTTTTAAGTAAGGAAACGGAGTAAATTTATGGAACAAATACAAGTTTATGTCCCAAATTTGGCTAAAATTTTCTGGTTGACAGCGCTATCATTCGTTATTGCTTTAATTTGGACACCAATTTTTACAGATTTTTTATATCGCAATAGACTGGGCAAAAGAATTCGCAAAACTGGTTTGGATGAAAAAAGCGCGCCTGTCTTTTTTGCTCTCCATAAGGGTAAAGAAAATACTCCTACCATGGGTGGACTCTTGATTTGGATTACAACTGCAGTTATAACCTTACTATTTAATTTATCACGATCTGGTACATGGTTACCGCTTTTCGCATTGGTTAGTTCTGGTGTGATTGGCGCAATTGACGATTTATTAAATATTAAAGGTATCGGGCCAAATAACGGTGGTTTAGCTTTTAAATTTAAATTTATTTTATACTTGATCACTGCCGCTGTAGGTGCTTACTGGTTCTATTTTAAACTTGGCTGGGATATTTTTCACATTCCTGGGGTAGGGGATTTTGCTTTGGGTTGGTGGTATATTCCATTTTTTATTGCCATAATTGTTTTTATTGCTTTTGCTGTCAATCAGACAGATGGATTGGACGGTCTGGCTGGAGGAACTTTAGCGATTAGCTTTGCCTCTTATGGCACAATTGCATTAGTCCAAGGAAAAATTGGATTAGCGGCTTTTTGCGGTACACTCTCCGGCGCTTTATTGGCTTTTCTCTGGTTTAATATTTACCCAGCAAGATTTTTCATGGGGGACACCGGTTCTATGGCTCTGGGTACAACTCTTGGGGTAATAGCATTCTTAACTAACTCTGTAGCAGTCCTTCCAATCATTGGTTTTGTCTTTTTCTTGGAGGCAGTTAGTACTATTATTCAGATTTTTTCTAAGAAATTTTTGAAAAGAAAAGTCTTTTTATCAGCGCCAATTCATCATCATTTTGAAGCTTTAGGTTGGCCAGAAGCAAAAGTAACCATGAGATTTTGGGTAATCTCGGCAGTTATGGGAATAATTGGTGTTATGATTGCACTCATCGGTAGAGGAGTGTAATCAGATAGCTGATTGTGAGGGTGTGGAGTATAGAAGCCCAAGAAAAGCAATCAGATAGCTGATTGCTTAAGGCTTGAAATTCATTTAAATTTACTCTTATTTTTGATAAAATTAAACCAGAGACAAGTTTTTCTTGTCACAAAATATTCAATTAATTCGACCAATTAAAAAATATGGGCAAGCACAAGTTTTTCTAAAATTATAAGAAACTTGCCGCGGAAATTTTTTACCAAAATTATGGAAGGTGACTTCTTCAAGTTTTCGAATTTAAATCAGTTTCCGGAATTAGTTCAGGGAATTTCTACTAAAAGCTTTGGTAGCATGAAGATGCTAGTTAGCGATGCCAATGTAATTAAGCACAGGGAAAACTTTGCCCGAACTTTGGGAATAAATACTAACTCGCTAGTCGTAGCCGAGAATGTTCATGGTAACTTGGTTGCTGTTGTCAAAAAAAGTGAATCTGGGCGTGGTGCTATTAATCATTTGGAATCAATTCGAGGTGTAGACGCTTTAATCACACGTGAAGCTGGTGTTAATCTTATGGTTACTGTTGCTGATTGTTTACCAATTGTAGCTTACGACCCAATCGAAAGTATTGTCGGAATTGCTCATGCGGGTTGGCGGGGTGTATTAGCTGGGGTTGGAACGGCCTTTATTAACGAATTTAAAAGACTAGGCACAAACCCAGAAAATATTGTAATTGGAATTGGTCCAGGTATTTGTCAAAAACATTTTATTGTTAGAAACGATACCTTGAAAAAGTTCAAGGATGCCTATCCAAAAGCCACTTTTATTCGTAATCACGATGGCTATGTGGATTTAAAAAAATGTATGACCGAACAACTTCTAGCTGCCGGGATAGCCAAGTATAATTTAGAAGTCGCTCCAGAGTGCACAGTTTGTAACAACTATTATTTTGGCAGTTTTCGTTCTGATGGTGAGAAAGCCGTCTATCAGGCAGTAATAATTGGTTTAAGAGATCGATAATTTTATTTTGAGGTTATATGGATTTTAAAGACAAAAAAATTGCAATTTTAGGTCTTGGTGAAGAAAATGTAGCATTAACCAATTTTATATTAGAAAAGGGTGCTTTGGACGTTACCTTATTAGATGAAAAGACTGAACAAGAGCTCACCGGCTTTCTGTCTCGAATTCAATCTCAAGATATTAAAACTAAATTTGGCGAAAATTATCTTCAAAATTTAAGTGATTTTGAGCTAGTCTTTCGAACACCAGGAATCCATTATTTGCATCCCGAAATCCAATTAGCTCAAAAAAATGGTACCGAGATTAGCTCACAAACAAAATTATTTTTCTCGCTTTGTCCTTGTCCAATTGTCGGGGTGACAGGAACAAAAGGAAAGGGGACAACCAGCACCTTGATTTATAAAATTCTTAAAGCTGGCGGCAAAGACGTCTTTTTGGGTGGAAATATCGGCAATGCTCCGATAGAGTTTTTAAATGAACTTGAATCTGACAGTCTGGTGGTATTAGAACTATCCAGCTTTCAACTTCAGGATCTAAAGCAAAGTCCTCATATTGGAGTAGTTTTAAACATTAGTTCTGACCATCTGGATGTTCACAAATCTAACGAAGAATATATTGAAGCCAAGACTCATATCATTGCTCATCAAAATAAAGAAGATTTTGCCTGTATTAACGCCGACTATCTTACAAGTGTGGAATTAGCCACGCAAACAGAAGCTCAAGTTTATTGGTTTTCCAGAAATAAATCTATTGACCAAGGGGTGTGGGTTAAAGATAAAGAAGAGATTATCTGGCAAGAAGATAGATTACAGGAAGTAATTATTAAAACAAAAGAAATTTTTATTCGCGGTGAACACAATTGGGAAAACGTTTCGGCGGCTATTTTAGCAACTAAATTATTGAATATTCCAAATCGTATTATTGCTGAGGAGGTCAGGAATTTTCCAGGACTAGAGCACCGCTTAGAATTTGTTGTCGAGCATAGAGGCGTCAAATATTTTAATGATTCCTTTTCAACTAATCCAGACACGGCTATTGCCGCGATCAAATCTTTCACCGAGCCAATTTTATTGATTGCTGGTGGTTCAGAAAAGCATGCCGATTATAAAGAACTGGGTAAGGCAATTGACCAATCTAATGTTAAAACAGTGATTCTTATTGGAGAAACTGGTCCACGAATAAAATCTGAAATTAAAAATCCAAATATTGAACTCATTTCTAATTGTCAAAATATTGATGAAGTAATTAAGACTGCTCAGACTAAAGCTGTAACTGGCGATATCGTTTTACTTAGCCCGGCCTCAGCTAGTTTTGACTGGTTCCTAAATTATAAGGATCGCGGAAAAAAATTCAAGGACGCGATCCTGCGGAAATTTTAGTATGCCAAATTATAAAGACAGAGGCAAACAATTTAAACAAAAAGTTTTAGATTTAAGTTAAGAGGGGAAATGCGCAATCATCAAAAAACAAAAAAGCCGGATTATTTATTCGCTATTTTGGTTTATTTAATTATATTTTTTGGTATTGTGATGATTTCTTCTAGCTCTATAGTTGTGTCCATGGAGAATACTGGTAGAAATTATTCTTATGTGGTGAAGCAAATTATTTCTTTGGCATTCGGTTCTATGGCTATGTTTGCAGGTTTTTTGATTGATTACCGTTTCTGGAAAAAAAATGCCTTCTGGATGTTTATTTTAACACTTGTCTTATTGATTTTAGTTTTTGTGCCTGGTATTGGTCGGTCGGCTGGTGGGGCTCAGCGCTGGATTAGTCTGGGTGGATCATGGTTTCAGCCTTCAGAACTAGTAAAATTAACTTTTTTAATCTATCTGGCTTCCTGGCTGGATAATAAGGGAGAAAAAGCTCAAAATTTCTTGTTTGGTTTTGTTCCGTTTATATTTTTAATTCTGGTGGTTGGCGCTTTGATTATGTTGCAGCCAGATCTAGGAACCACATCAGTTATTTTACTGTCTGCGGTTACGGTCTATTTTGTGGCCGGAGCTAACCCTTCGCACATGGTTGTTGGAGCCGGATTTTTTACTATTCTTTTGGCAATTTTAATTAAATCTTCACCTTATAGAACTCAGAGACTATTGGTTTTCTTAAATCCATCAGTTGACGCTCAGGGAGCGGCTTATCATATTAATCAAGCACTATTGGCTGTTGGCGCCGGCGGTTTGTGGGGTTTAGGTTTCGGTCAATCAAAACAAAAATATTTGTATCTTCCTGAAGCGCATACAGACTCAATTTTTGCAATCATTGCCGAAGAATTGGGCTTTATCCGTTCTAGCTTAGTTATTTTTGCTTTTTTAGCGTTAGCTTATTTGGGCTTTAGAATTGCTCGAAACGCGCCAGATCGTTTTTCAAGGCTTCTCGCAGTAGGTATAACTAGCTGGATTGTCTTCCAAGCCTTGATTAATATTGGGGCTATGCTAAATCTTTTGCCACTGACTGGAGTGCCTCTTCCGTTTATTAGCTATGGTGGTACATCACTCATCATTCTTTTAGCTGGTGTTGGAATTATGTTAAATATCTCTAAGCATGCTGGGGAGGTGCAATGAAAATAATGCTTACTGGCGGGGGAACAGCAGGACACATTTATCCAATCGTGGCTCTGATTGAAAAAATTAAGAAACAAAATCTTGATTATTTATTTGTTGGATCAAGTGGTCTAGAATCGAAAATTGCCCAACAAAACAATCTTAATTTTAAAAATATCCCCGTAGGCAAATGGCGCCATTATTTTGATTTTAAAAACTTTACAGATATTTTTCAAACTTTTTTTGGTCTTATTTCAGCTTATTTTTTACTTAAAAAATACAAACCGAATGTTGTTTTTGCTAAAGGTGGTTATGTTACTTTTCCAATTTTATTTTGGGTTAGGATCATGCGAATTCCTCTAGTCATTCATGAATCTGACATGGTACCGGGGAGAGCCAATATATGGGCAAGTAAATTTGCTCAAAAAATTTGTACCGGCTTTCCTATAAATGAAAATTACAAAGTTTTTCAATTTGATAAAATTGTTTATACCGGTATTCCTGTACGCGAAATATTCTCAAATCTCGAAAAAAAAGTTAGTAGCAAGCCGGTTATTGTGGTGACCGGTGGAAGCCAGGGTTCAAAAAAAATAAATGAAAAGATCCAGGAGATCAAATCAGAATTAGAAAAAGATTATGAGATTTATCACCAGCTCGGTGATCAAAATTTGGTCCGAAAAGATGAGACATATTCTTATCATCAATTTGGTTTCGAAGAAAATTTACCAGAAATCATGAATAAAGCCGATTTAATTATTGCCCGAGCTGGGGCTACAACTTTGGCGGAAATTGCCGCCTTGGCTAAACCGGCTATAATTATTCCTTATCCTTTTGCGTCCATGAATCATCAAAAGAAAAATGCCGAATATTTATCCAAGAATCATGCCATAATCCTTTTAGAAGAAAATAATCTCAGTAACGATATTTTGATTCGAAAAATTAAGGAAATATTAACGCAAAACGATTTATCCAAAAAATTGTCAGAAAATATTAATAAATTCGCCTGCCCTGATGCAGCCGAAGAAATTTTAAAGTTTATTATTAGCGAGGCGAATGAAAAAAATCTTTAAGAAATTCAAGAATTTTTTATCTTTTATTTTTGACAAATTTTCATTTGTCAAAAATACATGGTTTGTACTCGGATTATTACTAATTTTTAGTCTTATACTAAGACTCTGGTACCTTGGTCAAATTAAAGAGCTTATTTTTGATGAATTTTACTACGTTAATCAAGCCAAAAATTACTTAAACCACACCTCTTTTTACGATGCTCATCCACCATTGGGGAAAATTTTGATTGGCATACCAATCGCACTCTTCGGCGATAAACAAGTTTGCTGGCGTATTGCCGAAGCTTTGTTTGGTACAGCTTTTATTTATGTGGTTTACTTGTCAGCTAAAGAGCTTGGCGGGAAAATTATGGGGTTAATTGCTGCCGCTATTTTTACTTTTGAAGGTATGTTTTTAGTTTATTCACGAGTTGGAGTTTTGGAAATATTTTTATGTTTCTTCCTGCTTTTAGCTTTTTATTTGATGCTCAGATACTTGAATTCAAAAAAAGTTTTCTACTTAGTGTTCAGCGGTATTTGTTTGGGATTGGCTGCATCGGTCAAATATATTGCATTCCTTTTTTATGATGGTTATTTCTGGCTAATGTTAATTTATAATTATCCTTTCAAAAAAGACTGGTGGAAGATTCTATTGTATCTTTGCTTAATTCCAGTATTGATTTATTGTGCTGTTTTCTTAGCCAATTTTCCTTTTAAAAGTATTTTCAATGATACTTGGTACTGGCAAAAACAGAGTATTATTTCTAATCTCGGGGCGTTAGAAATGACGCATCCTTATGCCTCAAAATGGTGGACATGGTTTTGGTTGGGTCGACCAGTTTGTTTCTTTTTTCAACAACTTTCTGATGGTCGTTATATGTCTATTTACGCATTAGGAAATCCTTTTATTTGGTGGACAGCCCTTTTAGCTTTCCCGGTATGGTTTTGGATGATCATCAAGCAAAATAAAAAAGCTTTTATTTTGCTTATGCCTTTTCTGGTTATGGTTTTACCTTGGGCTTTTGTCAAAAGAATACTTTACATTTATCATGCCATGCCCGCCTTTATGTTTTTAGTTTTAGGCCTCTCTTTAGTCCTGTCAAAAATTTATGAGACCAAATACGGCAAAATTTTTATTGCTATTTATTTCTTATTAGTTATAGCATTTTTTGTCTACTTTTTACCTCTCTGGATTGCCATTCCCATTTCTCCGACTCAATTCCAGCAGCACATGTGGTTAAAAAGCTGGATTTAAATATTTAAATGAATTAAAATTAATCTGATGAATATCGAGATAAAATCATGAAAAAATATTATCTAATTGGTATTAAAGGTGTAGGAATGTCGGCTTTAGCAATTTATTTGTCTGAAGCTGGTTTTCAAGTGGAAGGCTCAGATGTTGCTGACGCTTTTGTGACTGATGAAATCTTGGCTCAAAAACAAATTAAAATTTACAGTCCTTTTAGGGCTGAAAATCTCAATGAAAGTAAACCAGATGTAGTTGTTGTGTCGGCTGCTTACGGTTCGGATAATATTGAAGTTAAGACAGCAGAAGATATGGGATTAAAAACTTTGTATTATTCTGAAATGATCGGGGAGATTACCAAAGATAAAAAATTGATTGCTGTAGCGGGTATACATGGCAAAACAACAACAACCTCTTTATTGTCTTCTTTGCTGGTAGATGCTGGGCTGGATCCAAGCTACATTATTGGAGCGGCTCAGGTTCCTGTTTTGGGTTCTAACGCTCATTATGGTAATAGTGAAAACTTTGTAATCGAAGCTGATGAATACCGTAAAAGCCCACAATGTCAGGATGGTAAATTTTTAGATCTAAGTCCCGAAATCGCCATCATAACCAGTATTGAATTAGATCATCCGGACGTTTATCCTTCTATCGAAGAAATTTATCAAGCTTTTCATCGTTTTGCCAGCCGTGTTTCGAGGTCGGGAACTATTATTATTAACACCGATTACCCAAAATCGAAAAAATTGATGCAAACTTTGGTAGATAGAGATTTTGTAACCTATGGGTTAAGCGAAGGTGTGGATTGGCAAGCGGTTGATGTCGAGGAGCTGCAAGAAACTCGTTTTTGGTGTTTGCATAATCAGAAAAAAATAGGTCCTTTTAGACTTGGTGTGCCTGGGAAACATAATATTCTTAATGCTTTAGCAGTCATTATTGTTGCTAATAAGTATAAAATTGATTTAGAAATTACTAAAAAAGTATTAGCTAATTTCAAAGGAGTCCAACGCCGTTTTGAATTTATCGATAAGATTGGGGATATTGAAATTATTGATGACTATGCGCATCACCCCACGGCGATTGAAAAAACTCTTGAGGCCGTGAGAGCTAAATATCCAGATAAAAAGATTTGGGCCATTTTTCAGCCACATACATTCTCTAGAACAAAAAGTTTATTGAAAGAATTTGGAAAATCATTCTCTCAAGCAGATAAAATTATCATCACTGATATTTATGCTTCCGCCAGAGAAAATGCCGGAGGAGTAAGTTCATTGGACTTAGTTAACGAGATAAAAAAATATCAAGACAATGTTCACTATATGAACAAGATCGAAAAGATTGAAAAATACATATCTAACTTTGCACAAGGACAATTAGTCATTTTGACTATTGGTGCGGGCGATATTTATAAACTTGGGCACAAAATTCCAGAAATTTTAAAACAAAAAGGGATTTAAATGGATAAATCAAGTATTTTGCATGAAAAATTGAAAAATGGATTGAAGGAT
>Ga0172374_1001792_pt1 | contig 14138 bp, 15 predicted proteins | sample LakKiv3m_FD_114536 | JGI IMG/M metagenome (GOLD analysis project Ga0172374, IMG submission 114536) | Freshwater microbial communities from Kabuno Bay, South-Kivu, Congo - kab_092012_10.3m | ecosystem: Environmental > Aquatic > Freshwater > Lake | place: Democratic Republic of the Congo... | reverse complement strand
TTTTTCATAAGCTTAGTATTTCCGACTCACGCTTGTTTTTGAATAATAGTGCGTGAGGATCCAAATCCAGGATTTTCCGTGCTTGGCATATCCGAACGCTCCATTGGCGGAAAGTCCCCACATGTGATTGCCGCCCTGGCCCGGTCTCAACCCCTTTCTCTTTCCATACGGATCCGACACGGATTTGAGATAGGGATAGCCGGAAAGCTTCCGTGTGCGTCCATCCGTAGAAGAACAGTACGCAGCCAAAATCGCATCGCCTTTGTAGACGACGACATAGCCCCGTGTCGCTTCAGCGGCTTTTCTCACTTTTGGGAATTTCTTTTCCCGGTCATATCCGAGATACAGCTGCGAACCAGCATCGCTCCGGATTTTGAAACCGTAACTTTTGTATTTGTTCGCGTTGTCAATATACCATTTCCCGTATGTCCGATAAGCAGTTAACAACGCCCGCGTGCCATTTGTATTTCCTGTCCCGGTTGTTTCTCCGCTTCCCCAGGCATATTGCTCGAGCGGGAGTTTGTTGATTACCCAGATTTGCCTCACCGTCTTTGAAAGATTTCTGCCATAGATATCCTTTCCGCGGTAATAGTTCACTTCGATTTTTCCTCTGACATGAGAATAATCCCCCCACTCCGGCTTGATACTGCGATGAATGTCAAGAATCAAATTGGAATTGTTTCCGTCGGCCGCATCGAAGATCACTTTATCGTTCACGGTTTTTGTGGAAATTGAACCATAGACGATCAGATTGCCGTCGTCGCCGTACTTCACTTTTGTTTCCGTGCCTCCCGAAACCCGGGCAATGACGGAACCGTCGCTTCTTCTTATGTTATAGGTCTTGTTGGCCTCTATTCTGAAAACATCATTTTTTCCAAAATACCAGAGCCCCACCGCGATTTCCGGCCCAAGCGAAGCGCTCGTTGATTTGGACGAAGGTTTTGATTTTCGCAGCGACGCGGTGGCTTTGTCGTATTCGCTGTGATTGATCGTCGGAAGATACATTGCCCAGAGAGAGCGGGGCACGTGGTTTCTTTCCAGCGTTTTTTGCCACTTTGTCACTTTGGCATCGGCGGCTTTTGGAGAAACGCAAAAAACGCCAGTCGCGAAAACCGCGGCAGCGATAAAAACGGAAATCAGGGCTTTGTTTTTGCCGAAATCGGGCATTTTTGTTTTTCCGCCGGCTGGCGGATTAAAGAAATTACCCGCAGTATGTTATATTTTATCACATTTTGAGACTTCTGTCCAACATCCAACGCACCGCTATTTTCCCCATCCCCCGCCCAGAATTTTTCCGATTGTGCTTTCGTCGTGGCAGGAATAGGCGTCTCTCTCCGTTTTATATCCCCGGCAGTGCCTCAAAATTCCGAGATAAGATTGAAAAGTTTGGCTAAATACTTCTTCTGAAATCAGATCCTCCCGCAAAAGAAACTTTTTCTCCTTTATTTTTCTCAACATTCTCCTTTTGGTCGCCGTCCGCAGGACACAGTGGTCAAAAAAATTCACCATTCCGAGAAAATCCATACCGGAGCCCAGGGTTTTGATGAAAACCTTATCCGGATGGAGTTCCAATCTCAATTTTTTCTTCAGAAATATTTTTATCGACGCAATGATATTCTCCAACCTTTCTTTGTCTTCGGAAAAAACCACAAAATCATCGCAATAACGGACGCAATATCCGGCTTTCAATTTATGTTTCATGAATTGGTCAAACTTATTCATATAGATATTCACGAAAAGTTGGGATGTAAGGTTGCCTAACGGCAGCCCAATTTTCAAATCCTCTCCCCCTGCCCGAGGGGGAGATTGAGAGGGGGTGGGAGTAGAAGAAAAACTCCCGATTATATTCTCCATCAGCCAGACAACATTCCCATCCGGAATATATTCATGCAAAATATTGAGCAAGATTTCGTGATTGATGTTGGCGAAGAATTTCCGGATGTCGCATTTCAAAACCCAGCAGGTTTTTGTATTATTTTTACCAACCCTGCGTGCAAACTTGCGAAATCTGTTTATCGCTTTGTGCGTGCCTTTTCCATTTCGGCAGGAATAGGAATCGGCGATAAAAGTTTTTTCAAAGAAAGGATAAAGGATCCGGTAAATCGCGTGATGCACCAATCTGTCGCGAACACTCGCTTTGTGAATGTCTCTCGGCTTGGGATCGTTGATTTTGAAAGCTTGATATCCGCCGTGCCGGTATGTATGATGAAGAAGGTCTCGATGGAGCGAAAAAATATTGTCCATTAGATGAAAAGAAAATTCCTGCACATCTCGTCGACCTTTCTTTCTACGCTCAAATTCTTTCCAGGCTTCGAGCAGGTTTTCGACCGAAATTATATCCTCGAATTTTTCAAGTAATTGAATTTTCAAAAGTTTTGCATTTTTAATTTTTAATTTTTCATTCTATGAACCCCCCCGACGCTTCCAGTCGTGGTGCGAAAAGAGAAGGAGGCCTATCAATTCTGGCTCGCGTTGCATCGCAATTTTCCCAAGGTTGAACGATTGGGCATCGGTCAAAAAATCGAACATTCGTTTCTGGCCGTTCTTGAGATGACTTTTGCCGCCGCCTATCTTCCGCCGGAGCAGAAAATAGTTCTTCTCGGAAAAACCAAATCTCGCTTGGATATCCTGAAGTTCTTCGCGCAGCTGGCTTGGGAAACCAAGTTAATTTCGGACGATAAATACCTGGGACTTTCGGCAAGACTCGAAGAAATCGGACGCATGATCGGCGGATGGAAAAAAGGGTTGGAAAAGAAAACTCTCACCCGGAGTGGATGAGAGAAACGGCAAGTTGCGGGACAACCACCCGATGGCGGTGGCCGGCGTTCCAGACGTTGGCGTTCTCAAACCGGTTCACGTTGACGTTCAGGCCATCCGAGTTCACGTTCACATTGGCAACGAAGATATGAGCGACGAGCCATCCGCACCACCATCCCTTGAATGCTTTTGGGATTGAATCTTATTCGGGACATCGAAGTCCGCCAGCCCATCACACCAACTGGCTGTTTTTTATTTTGAAAAATATATCCACTCTTTCGCAAGGCGTACCCGGCAAAATTCTCAAATATAATTTTCAGCAATTTTGTTCCGAAGCCGTAGCCGCGGATTTTCCAAAACTGCGTTTTCATTATACAAAAAAATCCCTCGGACTCAAAGTGACAAAGTGTCAAAGAGTCCGAGGGACAAAGTGTTGAAAGAACAGAGTAATCAACCAGCCAGTTGCGGGACAACCACCCGATGGCGGCGGCCGGCGAACCAGACGCGGGCGCTCCCAAACCGGCGCACGTTGACGCTCAGGCCAACCGAGAGCACGTGCACACTGGCAACGAAGATATGGTCATGAGACTTGAACAGAAAAAACGTCCCATAACCATCAGCCTGGAGCCATTCGGGATACTTTTCCACAAAACCGACTATCTGGTTCTGGGTGAAACAGAGCCTGCTTACGTCAGCGCACAATGAACCAAACATTTGCGAAAAAGTCGCGTCTCGAACCATTTCGTAGACATCGACTGGAGTGTCGGGAGTCTGCCGGCCCGGCTCATCTGCTTTCCAATTTCTGAAGTCGCTGTCGATTCCTGCCGGAAAAGTTTTTCTCGCTTTGGCGATGACTTCCTTCCCGTCGCAGGCGCCGATGGCGAGCGAAACATCACTGGAGATCAGCTTCAGGATGGGCTCAATGACGACATCCGTCCAGCACTGTTGCTTGCGGATAAATTTCTTGAGTTCCGCGAGCCACTCCTTGTGATCTTTGCCCAGCAGTTTTTCAGTCAGATCATAGAGAGGCCTCAATATATCCAACGCCAGTCCGTTGATCTTTACTACGATTTTGCCGAGCATGGTTTCTCTTTCCATGGTCAGCCTCCTAAAAATATTTTTAACTGCGCCGCATCGTATATCATTTATCATTGCGGTTCTCGAAAAATTTGCGAAAAACTTTCCAAAAGCCGCAATGATCGGGAAAAATTGGATGGAATTTCAACGAACTCTCGCAACGGTTTATCTTATCACAAAAACCAGCCGAAGTCAACCGGCCGGGAAACATTTGCCGCAATTTGCTTTATACAAAGATTTTTTTGATGTTTCACGAAAGGGACTTTTTTGGTTATTTTCCCCCGCCCAGAATTTTTCCGATTGTGCTTTCGTCGCGGCAGGAATAGGCGTCGGAGGGAGAATAGAATCTTTTCTTGGGGCCAAAGCAGCCGCCGTTGTCCTTGTACAGCACGCCAAAGTACGGCATCAAAAATCCCATATTCCGCGCGGTGAAATACTTGTACAATTTTTCGAGCGTCCGGGCCCGCGTCGCCGCGTCCATTCGGGCAAAGATGTCGAGATCGTCAGACGGAATGCCCGTCCAGTCGAGATGGAGCAAAACATTTTTCGCGTTCGCTGAATATTTTTTGTTCCAGAGCAGCGCCCAGCAGGATCCGCGCGTCGAAAGGCATGGGCCGTTTTCGATGTTGCCACCGGAGTCGATGCCGACGCCGCCTTCGATGTAGTCGAAAAGCTTGAGATATTTCGGGTCGGTGATTGCACCTGTTTGCGCTCCGATCACAATGTCTATATTTTTCTTTTTTGCCCAGTCCCGCATATCACCCACAATTTCCGGAGCATAATCACGCTTGTCGCTCTCCTGCATATATATCTGACCGAAAGTGAAGCTTTGCACTCCGAGGTCCATCGCGCGGCGCGTGATGTATTTCAGATAATCGCGGTATTCGACACTCGAAAAAGTCGGCCGGCAGGAATGTTCGCCCCACTCGTTGATTGATTCGTCGTGGCACATTCCGCCGAAATCGAAAACATGCCCGGTTTCTTCATTCTTGTAGCCGTCTTTCGTGCCAATGGCCTCGGCCAGAAACATTCCATACACAACGTCTTTTTTTCCGATTTGCTCAATGTTTTTTTCAATCACTTCGAAATCGGGCGGTGTGAGCCAGGTTTCAATCGCCCGGTGGAGATAATAGCAGTTCGAGCGATTCACAAGCTGGATAAATTCCCCCTGATCAGGATTGTATTCCGTGAGCAATCCGTCGGCGACGCAGCCCTGCGCCTTGATCCGCGCCATATCCACCGGCGGAGGCGGGGGTTTGGCAAAATCCTTGCCCGCCAGCGCTCCGGCAAAAGAGGTTGAGCTGTTCAGGCTTGCACCCTGCGTGGCAGCGGCAGTAGCCGCGGCTTTTTCTTTCTCCAGCTTGGTTTCGATATTTTTTTGACGCAGACGGAAAAAACCGGCAACCAAAACGGCAACCACAAGCAAACCAAGAAGTGCAAGAAATTTTTTTCCATGTTTTTTGTTTTCGCTCATAGCAGCCTGAATATCTTAGCTCAAATATTATTACGCTTCAAAACGAAGTTTTTTGAAGCTTTTTCCGACAATTGTTCCGATCATCGCGCCGAGAATCGCCCCGGCCGCGAAATCGGAAAACCAGTGGATGGTGGCCGAAACTCCGATGCCGATATAGAGGGCATAAATTGCCGAAAAGATTTTGACGGTTTTGCTTTTCGGGAAAAGCGCCCACATGGCCGCCGCCATCGCAAAGGCAATCATTGTGTGCGAGGACGGCCAGCCGAAAAATATCCCGCCACGCCCGAGACCAAAACGAAAAATATGGCTCGTGTCCACCGCAATGTTTCCGCCAATTTCATGGGGCGGTCCGGGACGACCCGTGAAGAACTTGAAGAGTTCAGAAACAAGCCACCCGAGAGCCGCAGATTGACCAAGAGCAAAAGCCGCGAAAATCAGTCGTCTCTTTCCGGCCAGCCAGCTCGCGGCAAGCAGCAGCAAAATTCCGAACATTGGAACAAACGCGCCGATTTCAACCGCCGGCCAGAGAAAATTTTGCAGTTGCGGGCTCCGCGTGAGCTCAAAATATCTCCAGTCGAATCCGGCCGCCACGAGAACATACGTGAGCGCGATCGCCAAAAAATACCAGGCAAGATTGCGCCCGGAGAAAATTTTGGAAATATTTTTGAAGATTTCGTGGAAAAGTCCGCGCATAGAGATATTATACCTTACGCCTCTTCAATTTGGAAAATTCAAGGGAAAAGTGAAATTTTTTTATGTAAGTATTTAATTGTTTATATCGTTTTTGACATTTTATAAATTTGTTGATAGTTTTAGCTCAAGAAAACGAATTCGACGAGATGGAGGGAACCCATGTCGAAAGTTGGGATCTCAAGCGGCCAAGTGGATTGTCCGGAATGCGGATACCGGCACGAGAACGTCGAGCCGGGAGATCAATTCATCTGCGAAAACTGCGGCCTCTTCATTGAAACAGCCAAGGGGAAGGCCGCATGAACGCAAAGCGGAAACTTGAACCGAAAGGCGACCCGCCGGGCCGCCTTTTTTCTTTTTGCCAGATTTTTCTCCCTCTCCCTATTGCTCAAAAATATTCCGGCTGGCGTCGCGCAACGCGGAATAGTTGTCCTGACCGGCACGCGGAATGAGAACATAGCCGAGACCCGTGCCCGCTGGCGGAACCTCAAGAAGGCCTTTTTCGGAATTTTCAAAAACCTGCTGCAGAATGATCGCGTCTTTCATATTGCCGTACTGCGCCCAAAAGCCTTTCATCTGTTCGGGCGACAAATCAGTTTTCACGTTCGCACCGACGATGTTCAGAATATTGTTCATTTTCGAAAAATCGGCGAGCGTTCCGAGCGAAACCAATTTATCTTTGAGCGCTTTGATCACCACTTGCTGGCGTTTCGAGCGATCGAAGTCATTGGTCTGGACACGCGCACGGGAATAGCAGAGGGCCCTGTCGCCGTTGAGATGATTGAGGCCGGCCGGAAGGGCGAATGAGCCGCCGCATTCGTTGCCTTCGACAAATTGCTGCGACTCGACGAAGGGCCTGGACAGGCTCACGTCAACGCCGCCCACCACGTCAATGAGTTGTTTGAATCCGTCGAAGTTGATGGCAATTCCGTGGTCGATTTTGAGGCCGGTGATCGTCCCCATCATTTCCTCCATCTTGGCGATCCCCTGCCCTTTGCCGCCGGACTCCCAGTGGGAATAGACGGAGTTCAATTTGCCGCGCTCGTTTGTGCCGGGGATCTGAACCCAGAGATCGCGCGGAACCGAAATAAGCGCGACTTGATTAGTTTTGGTGTTGAGCGAAACAATCATGATCGAATCGGCCAGCAGCCCTCCGTGAGAGTCGTTCGCGCCCCGCATCCCCAGAAGCAAAATATTTGTCCGGCCTTCCTGCGATTCAGGCGCTTCGCCGGCACCGAAAAAGCTGCCGAGCGCCGAATTGCCGGAGTTGGAAATTTTGTTGAGGGTATGGCCGGTCTTCCAGGCAAAATATCCGCCGACCGCAAGAATGATCACCGCTACCGGCACCGCGAACTTGAACCATCGTCTCTGATAAAATCTTTTGTTCATCACCATTTGTTTTTTTCTTAAAGACTTAGTCGCGTACAACAGATACTATTGTACAAAGAGTTTGAATTGTTGGCAACCCGGACGATTTGTTGTATGATATAGGCACAAATAATCTTCTAGCAAAAACAAAAATGAAAACCAAGCAAAACTCCGAGCCTCCGAAATCCCGCCCGGCGGGACGGAAGTGGCTGATTGTTGTCGTGGTTCTGGTTCTCGGCTATTTTGTCTTCTCTCTCCTTCCCTTTCTCACTCCGCTGTTTTTTGAATGGCGGACGGGAGACAAAACTGACCGGGATCTCGCGATGATCACCGAAATGATCAAGCCCGGGCCGGCGAGAGACTATCAGTTTCATTCTCCTTCTCCCGAAGCGGCGAGACGGACAATCAACTGCAAAAATTTGAGCGCTTGGCAGGACAAACTGCCGATCATCAATTCTCTCTGCCTGAATCTATACAAAACAAGCCCGGAAGAAATCAACAAACAGGTAGCCACGGGAAAATTCGACCGGGTGATTCTCTATGGAGAAAAAATAATTTGGGACGCGCCCGTGATCAAAGGCGACATTCCCGATGGATTCGATCTCGGAAAAGCCATCTGGGACAGCGCCCGTTTCAACGACCAAGTGACAGTGCCGCGCCTTGCGACGCTTTTCGGCTGGAGTGATTTGAGCTTTGTGAACCAGCTCACTCCCGACAAAGTTTATCCTTTTCCCGCCCTCTATTTCCGTTTGAGCGACGATCAGGAAGTCCAAACGGCCTGCGGCAACGAGGGCGGCGACCTCAAAATTGCCGGCTGCGCGCTGGGAATGTGGTCGACCGTCGTTCCGCAATCCGTCCTTTTTGAAAAATTGTCCCTTGCCAACCAGAAAGTATGGCGAATCAGCGACAAAAAAGACCGGGACTATCTGGCATTCGACTACAAATGGCCCGCGAACTGTTGGGCCGACGAGACGATGATTCACGAAATCGCGCACACCCTGCTCTATGCCTACCGGGTATACAATCCGTCTGATGCGCTTGTTTCCACCAAATACTTCAACGAGCATCAGGCCGATACGGTCAAGGTATACGGAACCAATCTGGTTTGCGGCGAGGGTTCGGTCTCCAATTTCAGGGACAAGAGCGAAAAGAAGATGAGCCTTGCCGACTTTGACTCCGTCTATCCTCCGGCCGAAATGGGATCCGCTTGGCCGGACACGAAGCACGGATGCCAGCTGGCAATGCTCAACGGATGGAACAATTTTTTGAAAAAAGGAAGTTTTGAAAAGCAATTCGCCGCCTTCGGCAGCGCGCTCCAGGACTGGATGCAGAAAGGGAAAACTATTCATGACGACGCAGGTTTGCAGAATTTCATCATTCAGTTGAATGGCAACGACGAAAACACCAAGCGGGAATTGCAGTATCGGGGATGCTTCTTGTGATAATAAATAAAAAAATCAAAACAAAAATATGTCTAACGGGACAAAACCAAAAACCGGCGGAGGAAAATCTTCCGCATCCGTTCCGGACGGAAAAAAAAGCCAGCAGACTTTGATTATTGCCATAATCATCATCCTTCTGCTGATCCTCGCGGCAGCCGGTGGCGGCCTTTATTTTTTCTTCACCAAGCTGGGGATATGGAAGGGTAATTTTGGATTTGACAAAAAGACGGCCGTGGAAAAACCGGTCGGAATTCCGGAGATGGCCGTCACCCAGCGCATTCCGGCGGCAGAAGGCGGAACCATCAAGGCCACGCTGCCAAGCGGATATACCGCGACGCTCACCATCCCCAAAGGAGCCCTCAAAAAAGACACTGACATCACTCTCACTCCGTTTGCGCCAGTCGGATCAAACGGCGGGAATCAAAATCCTCCGGGACAGAATCCCCCAGGAGGAAACAACCCCGACGGGAACAATCCTCCCGGCGGCAACGGAGACGATAATAATCCTCCCCCGGACAACGGAGATGACAACAATCCTCCTCCCGGCGGCAGCGACGATGACAACCCTCCGGGCAATCCTCCCGACGACAGCTCGTCAGACGATAATGGCGGCCTGCCCCCGATAATAAATCCCTTTGGAGACAGAATCGGCGGGGTGATCATCACTCCCGATGACCTGATCTTCGGTATTCCCGCGATCATATCCTTTGATCCCTTTGGATCAAACACAGCCGTCGGGCCGGGCGTCGCGACAGGCGGACCGGGGACGGGAACCGTCGTTCACACGGGTCCCAGTGGCACGAGCACCATCATCCCCGGATCTGGGAGTGGGGGGTCAGCTGGCGGGCCGATCGGCGGCGGCGGAACCGTTTCGGGTGATCCGCCAACGCAAGACGAAGCTGAAAGAATTGCCGAAGGCACCGCTCAAGCCTCCGGCGGAACTTGCACGCCTGAGTTTATCTCTGCAATCAAAGCGATGGCCAATATCCCCGGCTATCCGGCCGGCTCGATCATGGCCAGAACTTTGGATGATTGTTTGAGCTTGGAGTGGCTGCGGGAAAAGTGTCAGAACGATCCGATCGCGCTCCGGCGGCTGTATTTCGAAGAGAGGCTCCGCATCGCCGCAGCCCTTCGGGCCCCAAAAGAAAAAGTTGACGAAATAAACCGGCTTTTGAACGACTGCGTCGCCCGTTATGAAATTTCCGCCTCCGGTTCCTATCCGGGCATGGAGAGCATGATGTCGGGAACAGCCGACTTGTGGGTCTGCGGGTATTTGGACGACCCATGGCAAGGAACAATGCGCTATCAAATGGTTCCGCCCGGCTTGCCGGGAGCCGGACACTATTTTTCCGGAACTATAGACTCCATGAAGCTTCCTCCGCGAGGCGGTCCCTTTTGGGCGGAGGCTATTCCGGACGGTCATTTTGGCGGAGCCGGCCTCGTTGACCTTTCCGGCATACCGCTCGGACTCGAAGGATCTTTTGACGGACAATCAACTCTCACTTCACTGTTGATTTATACGGCTCAAGCCGACAATGTTCCCATCAACATCACCGAAGAGCGCCCCTGCGTTCCACTGGCTCCGCTCGGCAATTAGGCTCCCAAAAAACCCGCTCGACTCCGGCCGCGCGGGTTTTTTCACCATCTGTTTTTCATCAGTCTCCGTCGTATGAGCGACGATATAATTCCCCATATCTTCGCCCATTTTGTTCATCTTCCAGCCAAAAACATCGACATAGAATTTGGCAACGCGCGCGTGGTCGCCATAGGGCATCTCAAAATGCACCACCGGATTTTTTTTCATAGGTTTTTAAAGTCAAGGGTTATATATTTTCATACAACCAGATGGCAGAAAAAATTCAATCGTAAAAAAGGGGCCGGCAAGCCGCACCCCCTGATGAGTGACTATTTATGCGCTACTCCATCTCGATTTTATCGAGATTCCAGAAGAGATAGATGTATTTCCCCTTGTTCTTTCCGTATTGCACTCTCGTACGAACCATAACGCACCAAGGCGCACAGCCCAATTCTCCTTTAGGACTGCCGGGGCAACTTCTGATTTCACCAACCCGGCCGGTTTTTTTATGCCGAAGCATCATTCCCACCCTCAGATCAGATTTTTCCATGTCTGTCCTCCAAAAAATTTTTGATGTGCCAAATTGTTTATCCCGGACCACTGCAGGGAATAAAGAATTTGAGCAATCTATTTTTGAATTGCATATGCCCTCCCATCTCTCGTAGGTTTTTAAGGCAACTATTGTTGAAATTAGATTAGCATTGGATGATTGAAAAATCAAAGGCCCCGAGTGTTTGCTCGGGGCGATATTCATTTTCTGGCGCACCAGACATCCGATATTTCTCCGTTTTGGAACAACGCGATCTTCCGCGACAGCGACTCTTTGGCACGGCTGTCGCCCAAGAGGACTCTGATACGCCCGTTGCTGATCCTTGCATATTCATTGATAACAGCAAGAACGGAAGGGCCAGGAGCCAAGGGCGAAATGGTGTCGTCCTCATCTTTCAACGGCCATGCCGTCACATTGTCGACTCCCGCCCGAAAAAGGTGTTCCGACAGAGTCCGGAACTTTTCAGGCGTATCCGTGTAGCCATTCTTCAATATTACGGATGCACGCACCTTGAAGCCACAATCCTTCAGTCGGGTGAAAATGACCCCGAACGGCGGATAGGCATTTATCCGGAAGGCATCGGCGTTCAGCATCAGGTCTTCGCTGTATATTGAAACGTACACGGAGGTCAATCCCAACCAACGCCATTGAGGCAGGAACTTGTCGCAGAATTTCGCGTCGGTCCCGATCCTGATGCCGTTGGTATACAGGTTCACCGGATCAAACCTGACGCCATCCAGCGCAAATTGGTGGATCGTTTCAAGCGCCAGGATAACCGAAGCGGGAGACAGAGTAGGTTCGCCACAACCAGTGAGAGTCACGTAGTGGCAATTCCGCGCGTGGCAGAACCTTAGCACTTGCGTCAACCGCGCGATATCCAATTCGCCGTCTTTTTGCGGCGCACTCTTGCGGTGCTGCCTGCCCGCGCATTCGCGGCAATTGGCGTTGCATCGCGCAGTCCCAACAAGGATGGAAATGCCGTCGATGTCGCCGGAATATCCCGGCATCATTTCATACATAACGCCCCCTCCCTGATCCAGGAATAGGCGACCGTGGCATCTTGGAAAACAACCAACTGGCGCACGAAATCTTTCTTGGGATCGTGCTTGGTGACATAATCGGTCAGCCGCAGGATTGCGCCGTTATAATCGTAGACGCCACCACCCCATACATGTCCATGGCATAGTACGGCGCGCCTGCGAAGCCACAGCCTGATGGTGCAAAGCCCCCACCAGGAAGGCGTGAAAGAGCTGCGCGAACCGTCGGGATTGGCCACGGGCCAAGAGGTGATATTATCCACCCCGTAATTTCCGATGAGCGTATCAACAGCTTCCTGATACTTCCTGGCATTGTCGATTTCTTCCCGGCGCAGCAACAATGTGCAGCGCACGCCTATGCCATATTTGCGTATATTGGCGAAGATATTCCGCAGGTCAGGATATTGTTCCAAACCGTACGCCTCTGCCTGCTTCTTCAGATCAACGGAATGGATCGACACGGCGATATTGGTGAGTCCCAACTCTTTCCAGAGCGGCAGCCATTTTTCGCAAAACGCGGAGTCCGCCAGCAGAATTCCGTTGGTGAAAAGATTCACATTTGGGAAATACGCGCCCTCCCCGGCGCATTTCTTATAAACACACAGAGCCTTCGTGACGGCATCGGGATCGCAGGTTGGTTCTCCCGAGGATGTCAACGACAGCGACCAACCCCCGTATCGTGCGGATAATTTGATAGCCGACTCGAAATTCTTCCAGTAGAGGGGGTCGTCACTCGCCTGGGGGCGCAGATACTTTCCAGCACAGAACGCGCACCTGCCGTTGCAGGCGCCCGAACCCACCAGGGCAGAAACGCTGTAGATCTTTTCGATGCAAGCCATAACCGCACCTCCTGTTATTATGTTTTTAACGTTCTGCTTATATTACTGCTTTTATATTAGCGCAGTCAAATACCATTAAAAGAGCTACTGGTTGTGCTATTATAGAATAATGGCTCTTGTTTATATCTATATGTTGATATATAATGACACATATGAAATGCATATATTGCGCTAACAGGAAAACGGAAGTCATCAATTCGCGGGGGATAAAAGGCGGCACCCTCACATGGCGCCGGCGACGCTGTCCGAATTGCGCGAAGATCTTCACCACCAAAGAAAGCGGCATAGCTGATAATCTTTTCGTGATCAAGCGGAATGGATCCCGGCAGCGGTTTATCTATGAAAAACTTTTCGTATCAATCTTTACCGTCGTGAACGCAGGCAAGTACCGGGACAACGGCAACGACGCCAAATTGGCCAAAAAAATATCGGCCCGGATCTTGAAAAAGCTCTTTGCTGCGGCAGAGGGCAAGGACATAAAAAGCAAAATTCTTATTGCTTTGGCGTACGACGAATTGAAAAAAGTCCATCGTTCGTATGCCGACCGGTATATTACCTACTCCGATTACCGGCTAAAAGTCATCTTTCCGGAATTTGGCATGAACGGGCGAAACATTCCGGATCGACATAACTGGTGAAGACAAGCACTTTCCGTTGTTTGCTCGCTGCCCGTGATGACAGTGGCTCCACCCTTTCAAATCGAAAATCCTAGAACACTTTTAAATCTTCTTCGCTCTTCTTCTATTATGCTGAAAATCAAAAAACATCCCAAAAGGAATGTTTTTTGTTTTGGCTCCAGCCAGTGGATAAAACCAAAGAAGAGTTACTAAATCTTTGATACTTTGACGGCATTCGGACCCTTGGGGCTTTCCCCTACTTCAAACTGAACTTCGTCTCCTTCTTTCAGATCTTCGAGCGCTATGCCCTGAAGCTCCTTGGAATGAAAGAAGAGATCCTTGTCGCTCCCCTCTGGGCTGATGAACCCAAATCCTCTGTCGGCAATGATTTTTTTGATTGTTCCTTTTTCCATTTTTTTATTCTCTAATTAATTAACTCCACACATTTTTCGATGCAAAAAAGTTCGACGACACTATTGCTGCATGCTCTGTGGCTTTATTCAAGAATACCATTTATTCAAAAAATGTCCACTCGGTCATCTTTTTTACGATAAGAAAATAAGACTTTTTTAAGCCTTATTTTTCCTTGCTCCGAACCCTGAACGAAATCCGAACTTTTTTTAGCGAAAATCCGAACGCTGAATTTTGACGCTCCGCCCCGCCGCCGCTCGCTAGCGCTCGCTCCAACAAAGAAAAGTTTTGTTCACAATT
>Ga0172374_1001789_pt1 | contig 14150 bp, 25 predicted proteins | sample LakKiv3m_FD_114536 | JGI IMG/M metagenome (GOLD analysis project Ga0172374, IMG submission 114536) | Freshwater microbial communities from Kabuno Bay, South-Kivu, Congo - kab_092012_10.3m | ecosystem: Environmental > Aquatic > Freshwater > Lake | place: Democratic Republic of the Congo... | reverse complement strand
ACGCCCTGCAGGCTCACATGTTGGTAATCCAAAGGGGTGTTCATCGGAAGTTCCGATTCGTCCGTATAACAGACGGAGTCGTTGTCGTATAAAAACTGGAAAGCCTCTGATTGGACAACGTTTTCGTAAGGATGTCCAGGCGCCAAAACCGGTTGCTCCACGTCCATTTGCAGTCGTTCAATGGCTCCGGCCAGGACACCCAGCTTCTCCAACGCATCCTCGCTTCTTGTGATATAAGTGGTCAATCCAATATATGTATAGTCTGCCATCATAATCGCTCCTTTAAGTTAGGTTTTTCGCTTCGGATGTTGGATTGGGTTGCGAGGAGCAACCGTGTTTCTTATCATGCGACATCCCGTACCGATTTTCATGCGTACGGTATGCACGATAATTGGCTTATACCATGCGATAATTCCCCCAACACTCACAGCGTGCCGTCTATCATTCTCACCTCATACGCACGCCATACGGTACGGTGTACGCATGGACCTCTTTTCATGGCATATCACATAGCATGTGATACGGCATGTGAGACGCGGTGCGCACACTCAATTGTCTGCATATCATCTCGCACCGCATGCGTACGCCATATGCAATACCGTACGACTCTTTTTTAGGTGCGACATGCCGTGCCGACATCATCCAACATTCCGTCCTGCATGAAATGCACACACCATATGGCACGTCATGCGATTCCGTCCTGTCAGCATGGCATCCCGCATGAGATGTCGATTCAATAAGCATGGCATCCTTCATGCCGAGAAAAAAAGAAAACCCACACCGTGTAGTACGGCATGGGTTTAGGATTTATCTTTGATTTAATTGAGGTCGACTACCGCCTGGTTGCAAAACGGGTTTTCAACTCTGTTACCAAAAGATCACTCGGTGTCTGTTAGCAAGAAAAAACCGATAGCGTGAATGCTATCGGTTCGTTGACACGTTAAATCGAAATCCCTTTCAGCAACAACTTCATCTGTGCTTGGGTCAGTACGGATGCTTGCAGGCTGTCCGGGTCTTTCGCGATGTGCTTATTGCTGAACACACGGATTGCGTCATGGCTGCTGGTTTTTACGGGTTCGAAGGATGTCAGGTCAAGCTTGCCGTCTGTAACAACCACTTTGACAAAGCGGTTTGAGTTGTTACCAGTAGAGAACATTGTATCAATGATGATTAGACCGGAACCACTCATAAACGCTGCGTCGAATAGAGCCATAGCCTCAGAAAGAGTAGACATATAGCTTTTAAAGATAACGAGCTTGCAATATTCTTGACTGACACCATCGGGAAGGTTCAAGATGTCGTATCTTTCTGGGTGAACGCGGCTTGATTCTTGAAACATGACCATTCCGTCTTGCTCTGTTACTTCTACGTCCGTGTTGCTATAGTCTGCATGCCCGCCGCTTACGCAGATATAGGACTCCGGGTTCATGTCGGGTAACATATTGATTAAATCTTTTATTTGAATTTTCATTGAAATCAGCTCCTTGTTTTCTTGTTTTAAAAAATAATTCAAGAATTTACTCGACGATGGAATTCAATACCATCGTATAAAGAAAACCCACACCGTGTAGTACGGCATGGGTTTGTTTTTGCGTATCATTCATCATCGCTCAGCTACTATAAGCGAACGTTTCTTGATACAATTTCTTGATATAGCCTGTGATCTGGAACACCTTGTCGATTTCTTCTTGTTCCTCCGGCAGCTCCATGTAAGTCAGGTTTTCCGCGTCGTGGTGAAGCCCGTTGTCGCGGTACTTATCATGTGTGTCATTAAAATACGCCAGCATGTTCTCGCGTTCCCCAATTTTGTGAAGGGTGCCGGATTCCCGATCGAACACCGCTGCGGGATTCTCAACTGTATTATGTACCACTTTTTCATCTCTGATTTCAAATTTCATTTGACATTCCTCCAAATTTTGGTATATATTTAAGGTTTTACCTTTAAATTCACTCTTTGTATCGTCAATCATTTTTTCGGTCGCGCCTCGGTGCGACTTCTTTTGGTGGAGGAATCATTGAGCCTTGCTATTCAAATCTATTTATCCATCGAATCATCCAAATAGCCCTTATGGACACCCCATATAAATAAAATCAGCCAAACGATCGCTGTGATAATTCCGATTACATTCCAAACGCCCAATCCTAACACTCCTTATGTAATTTATCCAACATCCGCATGAGAAATGTATTTGCATGCAGGACACCAGGTCAAATATAGCGTGACCAGGATCTCGTGATTCCCATCGTCAAATTCACAATCCTTGTTTCTTGTGGTGGTCATGATTTCCTCGCAAACAGGGCACTTCATTATGTCTATTCTCCTCCCATCAACGAGTATGCGATTTCCCGCATTTATTACACACCCACGCTCGTTTATAATCATTTTTCTTATCTTTTTTTCCCCTCACGAGATTCCCTTCGCAATCGGGGCAAATGTTTCTTAAAATCGAGGCTCTCCGGATTCTTTGCTCCTCGGCCAGTTTTAGTCGTTCGCGCCTCTCGGCTTTCTCCTCGTCTGTGAGTTTGGCATTCTCCCGAACGTGTGCAGCCACCAATGAATGGAGGAGTGCATAGGGGCTTGGGCTACCAATCACTATTGCGCGTTTTAGCTCATTTTCTGTTTTCATCCTTGACGCCCCTCCTTGTTTAAGTGTTCGCGAACTTGTTGAACAAGCGCATTCACATTTCTTTCTCGACCCGCCAAAATGGTTTGATCGGATGTTCGGCTCAACGAGTAGTTCAACCCTTGCACCTCGTGCGATAACTCCGTCAACATTCGCATGAGTTTGGAATCCTTTGTGTAATCCATGTTCGCTCCTCCTTTGTTTGTGCCTTTAAAGACCGGTGATATCCACAAAATCAAGCTTCGCGATTCTCAGGTTGTTGTACCAATAGCTGTATTGCTTGCCACCTATTGTCGTGAAGGTCACTTTTTCCTTGCGGTTTCCGGTCAAAATCATGTCCCAATCAAAACAGTCCTTAATCGAATCGAATGGTACCTGGAACGTCATTCGTTTGCTGCTGTGGGTCCACAAACTGATAGTTAATGTAACCGGGTTCTTTTTGTTCAGTTCTTCGAGCACATTCTTATAGCTTCTACATTTCATGTGATTCACTCCCCATTAGTCATCTATGTGGTATATCGGTTGCATTGGCAACGGTCGGTGACCTTAATATTCCGAGCACTTCACTCTTATCAAAATGTCGATCCAACAAGCGAACCAGGGCATGAATCCGATCGCCCTCGATATAAAACGGCTGATCCCCGTTCACGTGGTCCGGTTCGTCTTCCGGATTGAACGGTCGGATGATGACATCGGAAAACCCCTCCTCGAACCGCCATCTGTATTGCATCTCATAAAATCCCGAGACGCCATCCCCGTCCAGGAACCAGCGGCCGACCTGGACGAAGGCGTGCTCCGAGTGATGTTGCTCATGCGTTTTTACGATTTGGTAGGGACGCAGCTCGTTTGGCCCGAGCCATAAAAGAAAGGCTTTCATGAGCGAGCGACACCCCCCGTCGTTCCATCCGAAGTCGGGGATCAAAGCGAGCGCCTCATCTGACCACAATACGCGCTTGAGTCGGTAACTCAAATCATTGATTTTCATAGTCAAGACCTCCTTGGCAAAAAGAAAACCCCTTTTTCTCTAAGGGGTTTTGCTCCGGTATGTTTTTTAGATATAGAATCAAACAGCGTTGCCCATCTGTCCTCGTCAACGTGTCGATAAGCGATAACCTCTCCGTTTCACTGATTTGCTTGGAGACGTACGTCCTTCCCTCTTTATCTACCAATTCAATGAAAACACCCTCCAAGGTGTTTCCATAAACATCCAATCGACTACGGTCCGTGGTGTTGTTTCCTAATGGGATCTGCATGCTCGCCACCCTTTCTCCTTGAACTCGCCGGCTTTACCGGTTGCGCCTGGCGCGACGGTCGTTTTGGTAAAAACTAACCATCTGGGTTGGCTTTATTCTCTATTTCTATTAGAATGTTAATTAATGACTCTATTGTCATTTACTTTCAAAGTAGACAAGCACACTTAGTGGCTTGCTGACTGATGGATTCAAAAGGAGGGGTTGGAATGAAAAGTACAGGTATTGTTAGAAAAGTAGACGAACTGGGAAGGGTTGTTATACCGATGGAGCTTCGCAGAAGTTTGAGCATAGAGGTTCGTGATCCAATCGAGATTTTCGTGGAAGAAGAACGGATCATTTTGCAGAAGTACAAGGCAAACAAAGCTTGCTTCGTCACGGGAGACATCAGCGACGAGAACATCGAGTTACCTGGAGGACAATATCTGAGCCCCAAAGGGCGGGAAATCCTTAAAGAATACGTCTGGGGAGTAGTGAAGTAACGGTACTAAAATAATAGAACCCGGGGCGATAAGCGCACCGGGTTCCTTCCTGTTTTTTTTTCTCTGATACCTATTAGTCTGAAGGGGCATCGTTTGTTTTCATGGTTCGATTAAATATGTCTGCATATTGCTTGCTGATTTGGGGAAAATCACCTTGTGCTACATGAAGATTTCCGGTATAGAGAGCCCCATCGGATAGCCCCGGACGTGTTTCTAGTTTCAAATGCGATTGACCTTCTGTCGTAATAAAATGGGTATCCCCTTCATTTAATACGAAGGTGCCATCCATGGTCGTCACATGCACCGTATCTCTTTCTAGCCAGGAACCCTTTACAAAAGATATATCCTGCACCATGTGTGTGGAATAAGACACTTCCTCTTTGGTATCATTTTCCGACTTATACTTATCATCAAAATAAACCAATCCTATGATTACGATCGCCCACACCGCAGTAGCCATCATAACGAATGTGGTTTTACCTTTTTCACTAAACATGTAAATCACCTCTAATCGTTCGTTTTATGTTGGATGGATGTGTTTGTGTCCGTATGCGGCATTATTTCCGTCCAAAGTCCGCCTTGATTTCTCCCCAGGCTTTTGTTTCCCACTTGAGAATCTGGTTCTTGTACTCATGTTTATACAGCCAATCGATGGCAAGGTCGATGTGCTGCCATAACGCCTCGGTGTCTCGCTTTCGAATAAGATTCGTTTTTACATGTTTGTTCCTCACCCACGCGATGGTACTGACCGAGTCTGAATAGACCGGGATCTCAGACCCCTGTTCATGCAAATGCCTCAGCGCGTGAACGACAGCGAGGAACTCACCCAGGTTATTCGTACCGACCGGGTAGACCCTTGATGAAAAAAGTTGCTCTCCGGTGGCGGTATCGACCCCCTGGTATTCCATCTCGCCGGGATTGCCACTACAGGCAGCATCGACAGAAATGCTCGCTTGAATATACTCACAAGTCTTGGACTCAAACTTCTCTTGTGACCCGCTAGTCTTTTCGGGTTTCGCCCCGACTTCCCAGCCGTTGATCACCGCGTGTTCTGCCATGGGTTTGCTCTCAAAGCCTTTGAACTCTGCCCCTTTGAAACCTTTCACTTGTGCCTCACACTCCGCCCACGTCGAATACACACCGGGTTTGCGCCCCTTCCGGACGGCATAGAATTTTTTGGCCATATCATGTATTCCTCCAGTTCATTGATTTCGCGCCACACCTGGCCGGCATGGGATGATTCTCGAACCATGAATCGGTCGCCAAGGTGGCGGCCATGTTTAAAACAAAAAAAACCGGTACGCAAACCGTACCGGTATACCATTCTTATTCAACTAGTGTGTGATGTCATTGCTGAAAGAAACCGGTGGTCCCGGTTCATTGAGGACCCGCCGCAGAATGTAATCCATGCCGGTTTCTCCAATCAGGCCTGCCCGTTGTGCAACATCGGCCAGTTCCATGACCTCATTTGATGACCCGTCCAGTTCAACCACTACATCCATGACGTCTACGTCCTCCGTGACGTCATCAGAAGCGACAGAAAATTTAATGGTGATTTTGGATTTGTTCGTTTTCATGGCTAACCCTCCCATAATTTAATAGGTCTCATAGTCTGTCTTCTCTATCATAGCATTGTTTCCTCTATTATAATTCGAAGGGCCTATACTATTTGAACTAGAATACCTATAATTACGTTATTGTGTTTACCTCCCCGGGGGAAATGCTAAACTAAAAGTAAGAAACAAACCTTTCCAATGAGGTGACGACATGGATCGCAGCACCAAGATTAATAAAGTGTTGGCGTACCAAACAAGGCATGACAATATGTTTGACGACGCGCATGCCTGGAAAAAGTACGTACTTCTTCATTTTAACCAAATTTATCGAAAAGAAATCGGGATGCGGGAGCTCGTTCAGATTTTGCAGGATAAAGGGGTTTCCTCCGCGACATTCTCCGATACGTTATGGAAATATCCTATCAGGGAATTACTGGAATTCATAGCTAAACTTTCCGACATTACCGATTTGGAGATTCTCCCCCATACGGGGCAAAGGTTTTTCCTTATGCACAAAACCTCGGAGTGGGGAGACCAGACCTTGCATATCATGGATACATTTAAGGGTGTTCAGCTTCACATCCGGGAGAATGACCTGGAGGGGCTCGTGTCGAATGATCTCTACACCGAAGCCGAAATAAAAAAATTAAAGACCGACATAAAGAATCGCATATAAAAAAGGGACGCCGAGAAGGGCCCCTTTTTACGTCTAATTGTCGACCTTTCTATCACTCTTACATAAAAAGGCGAACTATGATACTATTAATTACAGAAAACTACTAAATTACGACAGAATATGAAAAAACTTCCCGTTGGGCCACAACTGGAAGTTTTGAAGGGTCGGGTCAGGATGACCACTTATCGTGTATTGTTACTGTCATTATAATATGCCCGAACCGCTTCTGTCAAAGGAGAAAGGGAGATTTCCATAAAATGAAAGAGAAAAAAGAATACCAGCTGGAATTGGTCATGCATGCAGAGGGAGGCAATCTTCGCAAACGATTGATTATCGACGACCCAGAGAAATACGAGTTGATGTCCAAAGACCAAAAACGCGCCTATATAGAAAAAATGAGGCGTGAGCAGCAGCGGATGACGGACCCACGAGGACCATTTGTAATGGGGAAGAACGAACCGATTCGGAACCTAGAGGGGTCGGATTTAACCGTCGCCGACCGGAGATACTTCATGATGCTCGTTTTATATGCAGGATTCAATGGGGAGCCTCTGAAGAAAGATGGCGTGGCACTCACCAACGAGATGATCTCGAAGTTGTGGAACCTCGATACGGTGAAGACCATGAAGCGACTCTCCAAGTTTGCCCGGATTGGTCTTTTGGAAAAAGTTAAAAGTCCGCACGATGGGCGAATCGTCAACTACGTGTTGAATGAGCTATATTTTCAAAAGGGAAAGGCCGCGACGAAACCGAAAGAGAAGTTCGTGAAGCTATTCCAGAACAAATTAAGCGATGTCATCAATGAGGTCGAGAAAATCAACGAGCTAAAGAATCGTCACAGAAAAACAAAGACGAGCATACATAATGTAATCGGCCTGCTTCATTGCGTGATGCCCTATTTTCACTTTGAAACCTATTACCTAGTATCAAACCCCGATGAGTCCATCATCCAGCCGGGTGAAACGGTATTGGACGCTTTGGAGCGAAACCCGAAAGCGCTCAAACATTTATCCAAAAGTAGGATTGGTCGCATCCTTGGTTACCAAAACGCAAACCGGAGCACCATTGATGCCTATATGGACATCTTGCAAAAAGCCGGGGCAGTCATGGTTCTGAAAACCAAGAATAAAACCCGTTACTTAATTCATCCGGATTTGATGTTCCGCCTAGACCATGACGGTACGGATAAATACACCCGACACATCCGCGCGATGTTCGAGCAACATGAGAATTGACGACTACAACCCTCTATATGAATAGAGGGTTCTTTTTATAAGGAGTCACAAAAAACCGTGCTCTCACGGACATATTTTTTCACCAAAACCGTGCTGTGGTGGACATATTTCTTGTATTTATCCCGTTGTTTTTTCACAAATAAAAACCGTGCTGTTACGGACATACTTCTTAAAAAAAGCGTGCTCTTGCGGACATAGATCGATTTTAGACCGTGCTGTAGCGGACATAGAACTCCTAAAAAGCGTGCTCTCATGGACATACTTCCCGTTTTAGTTATCCACAGGTAAAAATTGATTCTATCAAGTTTTAAAAATACTTATCCACAGATATTTTCTGTTAGGGTCCCTCTTTAATCTTGTGCAGATCACTCCACTACATAAAGTTCCTCCTCTAAATAGCGGCAAAGAACTACCGCCTCCCTACGGTCGTTGCTAAAGGTCTGCGGTCAGTTGAAGTGAGAAAAGCGCTCACTTCAACCGATCCTCAACCTAATCGTACGCTCCATCATAAATAGAAGAGAACCAACAGAGTAACTCCCCTATCTATTGGCTGGTTGTCGAACCTTGCTAGAAAATTTTATGCTACTGTTACATAAAGTTATTACATCTTACATAATACGTCATTGACGCCCGAACATTCCCCTTATAGAATGAAGGTATCTTTAATAAAAGGGTGATGTATGTGGGAAAAGTGTATTCAATTAGCATGAATAAAGGAGGTGTAGGGAAAACATCGTTAGTCACGAACCTTGCTTCGATCTTGGCGAAGAAGTACAAGAAGAAAGTGCTGGTCATTGATACCGATGCACAAGGGAACAGCAGCATTGCGTTCGGGAAGAACCCCTATGAATTCGAGAACACGATCTATGACGTCATGCTCTCCGATTGTGACCCAAATGATGCCATCCATAAAATCAAGAAGAATATTTATTTGCTTCCGGCAAACGATGACATGAACTTCTTGGAATTCGATGTCCTCCCCCACCTTGATAAATACAAGCGACCATACTATTTGCTGAAGGACGGCATGAAAGGCATCGAGGACGAATTTGATTACATATTTATTGATACGCCGCCGTCACTCGGGTTTGTGGCAGGAAATTGTTTGACATATGCAGACCATGTCATTATCCCCTTCGTGCCGGAAATGTACGATGTGAAAGGGTTAGTCCGAGTCGTGAAAGCCATTGCGGAATTCCGTAATGATTACAACCCGACCCTCGATATATCCGGGGTTCTTGGGATGAAAGTAGAATCTGGAACGTCCTTACACTCCGAGATGTTACAGGAAGCTAGACGATACTGTGACCAGTCGGACATATATATGTATAACACGGTGATCCCTAAAACCATCGCGTTTGCGAAATCTGTTGCTTACAGCAATGTTCCGGCCATCCTCTCATCAGAGGCAAAAAACAAACTGGTCTCCTCCTATGAGGTCCTAGCGAAAGAATTTTTGGAAATTGACTCCACCAAAGAAACGAAAGGAACGGTAAAACATGGCGCGCAAAAATAAATCATTGGCAAATGCATTCTCGCAATACGAGGAATCTCTGGACCATCAGAACAACAAGCAGAACCAAAATAAAAATGAACAAGCAAACCGTCAACAGAAACCACAAAAAGAAGCGTTGGACAAAACCCCTCCTCGTAAACAGGAAAAGGTTCAGGAAAATGAAAACCTGAATCATAATACGAATAGTATTAGATTTGATGAAATAGCAGCAAGTAATACTCCTGGTGAAGAAACTTCTGAAACCAATATCCAACATCCGGAAGTGCTTCTTAAAAAGGATGAAGACAAGCGTCCGTCTGAAACGTCCTCCCAAACCATCAGGGAAGTGACGAATACGATTATGAACATGTATGATGAGAAAACTAAAAAAGAAACGGTTGAGGAATCACACACACGGGCAACGTTCCTGTTCCGAAAGGATTTGAAGAAACGCCTGGACAACTTATCGGATGGCAAAAGAGGATTCAAAACTCTATTCCTCAATAAAGCAGTAGAAGCGATGTTGGATGAAGTAGAAGATTTCTATACGACAGATAAAAAGAGATGATCCCAATATGGGGTCGTCTTTTTTTATGCTATACACTAAGCGAATATATACGTGTGGTGAATGGGGAGGAGGGAGTGGTTGATGTTTACTGTTTCAAGTTACATATTACGTAATAGGTAATAATTCAAAAAAAAGACTGGCAGCCTTTTAGGGCTACCAGTCGTAGTGGTTATTTTTGATCGAGCATTCGCTGCAGGAGGTCGAGCTCTTTTTCTTTCAATTTTAGTTCTCTCTCTTTTAGGTTGAGTTCCTCGGCTTTAAGGCTGTTGGCGTGGTGTAGTTCGATGCGAACCTCGTGTAGTTTTTGGGAGAGTTCTGGCACATCGTGTTCGAAAAACTTCCGACCCATGATGGTTTGAAAAAATTCTGGCATGATAATTCCTCCTTACTTTTCTTCATGGGTTATATCGGGGTGCGACATGCGCAACCTTGTTTTCCGTTTTTTGATAAAGGGGTAACGAAAAAAATCCGGATAGGGATTTCCTATCCGGTTGGGGGATCACAGAAGACTCCGTCTATTATTGTGTGTGGGACCCTGCATGGTTCGATTTATTCTCTACTATGAATTATCTTTTTCCAAGTAAATGCCGCTGTCGTACCCATAATCTTCGCAAACTGCTTTTACGATAATCTCTTGATTGTTGTTAATCTTTAGTCGCTTTTTATCAACAACCTCAATGTATTTCACATTTTTCATCTTCTTGCTTTTCACTTTGTCAATTCTTCTCATGTGAGGACTCCTTGTTATAGCAAAATTTCGGTCTAATATTCAAGTACACTGTCTCTTCGGAATGTTCATTAACGGCTGAATAAATTTCGTACAAGTAAATACGGGTAAAAGAAAACAACGAGCCACCAAAAATGCAGGACAAAACCTCCGTATTTATCCGTTTTTACGATGTAAAACAAAAGTCCGATACCGATTAACAAGTAAACCATTACTCCTAAAATCCACCCCATTTAACCACCCTCTTCCTTCGCCATATTGGTCTATTATTCAGTGAACTGACATTCTATTAGCCTCACAACCTATTAATCTCTGACGAGTTATTTTTTATTCCTTCCGAAAATCGCGGCGATCTGTTTGTTGCGGGCCTGTTCTTTTGCGAGCTCCTCACGGTCCACCGTGTAGTCAGCCAGTGCGTCATCGCTTTGGTATTCCAGAATAAAATAAAGATTGTCCATGCCGACCTCGACATCCAGGATGAACGCGTTACGTTGATTGGCAAGGAAGGATTCCTCAATCGAAGGTTCTTTCGGTGCTTGATCTAGTCGCCCCTCGACAAAGTGAATAACTTTAATCGCGGATAAGGTCATGAAGAGTACGTTAAACCCAAGGGATTCGAACACCTCGCGTTTTTCCTGATAAGATGCTTTCTTGATGTACGCCTGGATGGTTGGGTAGTCATCGAGCTGGAGGCCTGCCTGGTCGGCAAACTCGATAAAATGCATGGTGAGCATCGGAAGGTGAATCCCAAGCAGTCCGCCTTCTTTTTGTTTGATTTGGTTGATTAAGCCTTCGTATGTGAATGTCATTTGAATCGCTCCTTTAGGTTAGTAGATTGATAGATACAGTGGCGGTCGCACCGGTTCTTAGGCGAAATGTGCGACCATCTCAGATAGGGTCATATCGAGCATTTCTTTGTTGGATGTGTAATGCTGGTCGTTTTCTCGTTCGACGATTGTATATTTTTCTGTGCGTTCACCTGATTGGTCATATACATGAATCATGTATTCCTTCTTGTCGTGGTCGGTCATTTCGAATTCGATGCGCAGCGGACATTCAGAACTCTGATCCTGAATGCGATAAACGACGAGAAGGGTTTGCGTCCGCCCGTTCATGTACAGCATGTTATCGTGTAAAAACGGAATGTTAAAAAACAGTCCATCGGTGCCGTATTTGTCTTCTGGAAGAAGAGGTAAATCCAAAAAAGTGTCTTGGAGGAGGATTGACAGCAAGATAATCCCGCCTTTGTATTTGGCCTGCTCTTTTGCGTCAAGGTTTTTAATTTTTGGTTCTTGCGTTTCAATTAGTTGTTTTAGTGTTCTATTCAATGGGAATCGCTCCTTTATATGTACGTGAATTCGTTCTCACATGATGGATCGGGGTGCGGCCAGGCACCCTTTTCCTTCACCTTGGGCCACGAAAAAAAAACGGACAGCCATCGCTGTCCGTAGAATGATTATTTGTATAGCTGTTCCGTCATTTTGTTATAACCCGCTAAAATAGGCTGCAGGAATGTTTCGATTTCAATGACTCGCCTCACATCTTCATTTTTCGCGGCCCTTTTCTGTTCTTCTTTTAAATAATCGATTCTCGCCCCGACTTGAATAACGAGTGCACTCAATTCTTCTTTTGTGAACTTAACTTCCATTGGATGAACCCTCCTTGTATTTAATAACGATGGTTTCGCTGATGTCACCATTCTTATTAACTCTTAAGGCGTTCAGTTGACCGCCCATGGAGCAGCCACCATCAATTCCGACTTTGTCGCCTTGCTCGCTGATCCACACAGAACAATTGGTTTCGTCATTGCGGATTAAGGCAGTCGGGGTATGTCCGAAAAAGACTCGTTTCGGTGCTTTCTTGCTGGAATAGATAAAGGGATTCCGGATCTCATTCATACATCGGGTATCGTCTCGCCAATCGGGGATGTTCAGGTTGATGCCGGCATGAACGAAGATGCAGTGCTCGGTCTCGTGCACCATGGGTAGTCGATCGAGGAACTTCAACTCCTCAAAGAAGTGATAACGGATGTGCTGACCTCGCTGTTTGCGACTATCCCGTTTGTATTTTTGGGCTTGCTCTGTAGTATTTTCATAGAATGAGCGTATCGTATCTTCATGGCTGGACATGTAGTAATAAGCCAATTCCTCTTCCGGTGTATTCAGGAGCCAATTCGCGAACGATTCATCGTGATTACCTTTTAGAATCACAACTCGGTCCTTATGGATGCGTTTTAATGCGCTAAGAGCCTGGATGACCTTTAGGGAGTCAGGACCGCGGTCAATCAAGTCTCCGAGTACGATTAAGGTTTCCGTTTCGGGTTTCCAATGAGAAAGGGCCGCCATCATTTGCTCATAGCAGCCGTGGACGTCACTCATTACAAAATACATAGATGTCACTCCTTTTTCTCCGTTTCTTGGTCGTTTAAAAACGACAGAATCAAAAGAGTGAAAGAAGTTCTTTTTACGTAATAGTATTACATAATACGTAACAGTCTAACTGTGTCAATTCGACCAAACGTTGACGTGTTGGGCTTTGGCAACCTGTTCGATGGCTTCAAGTTGGGATTGATATTTCACATTTGGTTTAATCGCCATGATCTTAGCAAACCCTTCTTGCAGGATTAGCTCTTGATACATGCTGCCGTCCTCCAAATACACATAAGCCAGTAGCCGGTCATATGGATCACGCAGAGAGGTATCCGTTTCCAGATAGACTCTCTTTCCAGTCAGGAGCTCCCTGGTGAAATCAGTGGCCTCGCTTGCGTAAGGTTCCGTCTCACAATCCGGCGGGCTGGATTTGTGGCAGATTTCCGGAGTGTTGACCAGGATGGCGCGCACCCGTTCCGTCTTCCCATTATCGAGTTTGACGTCGAAAGTGTCCCCATCAATCACATACTCGACTACGCCTTCCTGTCGATGGTCGCCGTCACTCAGAGTTGGAATCGGGATGTTTTCGGGATTTGTAATTGGATTACAACCAATGAGTAGAATGATAGTAATCATAAGCAAGAGTAGGAATAGAGATTTGTTTAATGAAATGGTTTTTGGGTTGAACATGTAGAAATCATCTCCTTGTTATGGTTCATACAAACACATCTGTATGTGTATGTTGTATAAGTATTACATAATACGTAATAGTAATTATGTGATATTAAACATAAAACGTATAGTCATATTCCTGGACCTGTTGCTGACTTTCCCCCAAGCCTAGTTCTTCTGCCAGCACACTCATCTTGGATGTTTTGCTTAAATCGAGGGTCTCATTCTCGATTTGTTTCATAAGGGAGAGGAAGCGTTCCAGTCGTTCTTCGATGTCTTGGCTGACGGTGCTATATTTGCTTTTACACAGATTCAGGGAGAGTTTCAGGGTATTGACTCCGCTGCTGTAGGTGGACTGACTTTTGTCGATACTGATCGTCACGCTGCTCAAGAAACGCTCGCCATTTTTCCCGGGTTCCGTAAACTCATGGATATAATATTTATAGCCAGTTTCCGACTTGATGCGTTTGATTTCGTCGTAGAGTGCTTGCTCTTT
>Ga0172374_1001786_pt1 | contig 14170 bp, 11 predicted proteins | sample LakKiv3m_FD_114536 | JGI IMG/M metagenome (GOLD analysis project Ga0172374, IMG submission 114536) | Freshwater microbial communities from Kabuno Bay, South-Kivu, Congo - kab_092012_10.3m | ecosystem: Environmental > Aquatic > Freshwater > Lake | place: Democratic Republic of the Congo... | reverse complement strand
TTCGTGCTCGGCGGCCATGGCGATACGATGGTGCCGCTGGCACGTTATTCCACCGTTGGCGGCATTCCGCTGACCGATCTCGTCAAGATGGGTTGGCTGACCGCCGAGCGCCTTGAGCAGATCATCCAGCGCACCCGCGACGGCGGTGCGGAAATCGTCGGCCTGCTGAAGACGGGCTCGGCCTATTATGCGCCGGCCGCTTCGGCAATCGAAATGGCTGAATCCTACCTCAAGGACAAGAAGCGCGTTCTGCCCGCCGCTGCTCATCTCTCGGGCCAGTATGGCGTTGATGACATGTATGTCGGCGTGCCCACCATCATTGGTGCCGGCGGTATCGAGCGCATCATCGAGATCGAACTGAACAAGGAAGAAGAAGCCGCCTTCCAGAAGTCCGTCGGCGCTGTCGCTGGTCTTTGCGAAGCCTGCGTCAACATCGCTCCGTCGCTGAAGTAATACTCCAAGCGGCTCCAAACAGGGATTATTCCATGAATATTCACGAATATCAGGCCAAGGCTCTTCTGAAGGGCTACGGTGCGCCGGTTGCTGAAGGCGTCGCCATCCTCAAGGTCGAAGAAGCCGAAGCTGCCGCAAAGCAGCTTCCCGGCCCGCTTTACGTCGTCAAGAGCCAGATCCATGCTGGCGGCCGCGGCAAGGGCAAGTTTAAGGAACTCGGCCCCGACGCCAAGGGTGGCGTTCGTCTGGCAAAGTCGATCGAGGAAGTCGTTTCCCACGCCAAGGACATGCTCGGCAACACGCTGGTAACGGCCCAGACGGGCGATGCCGGCAAGCAGGTCAACCGCCTCTATATCGAAGACGGCGCTGACATTGCCCGCGAACTTTATTGCTCGCTGCTGGTTGACCGTTCGGTCGGTCAGGTCGCTTTCGTGGTTTCCACCGAAGGCGGCATGGATATCGAGGCTGTCGCCCACGACACGCCCGAAAAGATCCACACCATCGCCATCAACCCGGAAAAGGGTGTGAGCGATGCTGACGTTGCCGCGATCTCCAAGGCTCTCGAGCTTGAGGGTGCTGCAGCCGAAGACGCAAAGTCGCTGTTCCCGATCCTCTACAAGGCCTTCAACGAGAAGGACATGGCTCTCCTCGAGGTCAACCCGCTGATCGTCATGGAAAATGGCCATCTGCGCGTTCTCGACGCCAAGATGTCCTTCGACGGCAACGCGCTGTTCCGCCATGACGATGTCAAGGCGCTGCGCGACGAGACCGAAGAAGATGCCAAGGAAATCGAAGCCTCGAAGTGGGACCTCGCTTACGTGGCGCTCGACGGCAACATCGGCTGCATGGTCAATGGTGCAGGCCTTGCCATGGCGACGATGGACATCATCAAGCTTTACGGCAAAGAGCCGGCTAACTTCTGCGACGTCGGCGGTGGCGCTGGCAAGGAGAAGGTTGCGGCAGCCTTCAAGATCATCACGGCTGACCCGAAGGTCGAGGGCATCCTCGTCAACATCTTCGGCGGCATCATGAAGTGCGACGTCATCGCCGAAGGCGTGATTGCCGCGGTGAAGGAAGTCGGCTTGCAGGTTCCGCTCGTTGTTCGCCTCGAAGGCACCAACGTCGAACTTGGCAAGAAGCTCCTGAACGAATCTGGCCTTGCGATTACGGCTGCTGACGATCTGGACGACGCAGCCAAGAAGATCGTCGCGGCGATCAACGGCTAATTGAGGGACCGGAAATAATGTCTATTCTCGTTAATAAAGACACGAAGATCCTTGTTCAGGGTCTGACCGGCAAGACCGGTACCTTCCACACCGAACAGGCGCTTGCCTACTACGGCACGCAGATGGTCGGCGGTATTCACCCGAAGAAGGGTGGCGAAACCTGGACCGGATCGAAGGGCGAAAGCCTGCCGATCTTCGCAACGGTTGCTGAAGCCAAGGAAAAGACCGGTGCAGACGCATCCGTGATCTACGTTCCGCCGGCAGGTGCCGCTGACGCCATCATCGAAGCCATCGAGGCCGAGATTCCGTTCATCACCTGCATCACCGAAGGTATTCCGGTGATGGACATGGTGCGCGTCAAGGCCCGCCTCGACCGTTCGAAGTCGCGCCTGCTCGGCCCGAACTGCCCCGGCATCATGACGCCGGAAGAATGCAAGATCGGCATCATGCCGGGCTCCATCTTCCGCAAGGGTTCGGTCGGTATCGTTTCCCGTTCGGGCACGCTCACCTATGAAGCCGTGTTCCAGACTTCCAACGAAGGCCTCGGCCAGACGACGGCTGTCGGCATCGGCGGCGACCCGGTCAAGGGCACCGAGTTCATCGACATCCTGGAAATGTTCCTTGCCGACGAAGCCACGCAGTCGATCATCATGATCGGCGAAATCGGCGGCTCGGCTGAAGAAGATGCGGCGCAGTTCCTGATCGACGAAGCCAAGAAGGGCCGCAAGAAGCCGATGGCCGGCTTCATCGCGGGCCGTACGGCTCCGAAGGGCCGCACCATGGGCCACGCTGGCGCTGTCGTTTCCGGCGGCAAGGGCGATGCAGAGTCCAAGATCGCCGCCATGGAAGCAGCCGGCATCAAGGTATCGCCTTCCCCGGCGCGCCTCGGCAAGACGCTGGTTGAAGTCCTCAAGGGCTGAGACCACATGAGACCGGTAACGGGCGGTGCGGCTTCAACGCCGCGCTGCCCGATGCCGCAAAGACGATAGACAGAACAGCATACCGCCCCGGCGGCAGACAGCAGTAATCAAAGCGGCAGGCCGGTGAAACGGCCGTAACGGCATCGAGGAGGCGGACGGACAAGTCCGCAGGAACACAATGGCAAGGCAAGAAGCGAACGAGCAGTTTCAGATCACGTCGTTTCTGGACGGCGCGAATGCAGCCTATATCGAGCAGCTCTATGCCCGGTACGAAGAGGATCCCTCTTCCGTGTCGCCGGAGTGGCAGAGCTTCTTCAAGGCGTTGTCCGACAATCCGGAAGACGTGAAGAAGGCCGCACAAGGCGCCTCCTGGAAGCGCGCCAACTGGCCGATCCCGGCAAATGGCGAACTGGTATCCGCACTCGACGGCAACTGGGCCACGGTCGAGAAGGCCATCGAGAAGAAGGTTCAGGCAAAGGCAGAGACGAAGAGCGCCGCTACCGGCAAGCCCGTCAGCGAAGCGGAAGTGCTGCAGGCGACCCGTGACAGCGTTCGCGCCATCATGATGATCCGCGCCTACCGTATGCGCGGCCACCTGCATGCCAAGCTCGATCCTCTCGGCATCGCCAGCGCCGTCGAAGATTACAACGAGCTTTCGCCGAAGTCCTACGGCTTTGAGGAAAGCGATTACGATCGCAAGATTTTCATCGATAACGTGCTCGGCCTCGAATATGCGAGTGTGCGCGAGATGGTCGAGATTCTCGAGCGTACCTATTGCTCAACGCTCGGCGTTGAATTCATGCACATGTCCAACCCGGAAGAAAAGGGCTGGATTCAGGAGCGCATCGAAGGCCCGGACAAGGGTGTGGACTTCACGCCCGAGGGCAAGAAGGCCATTCTGTCCAAGCTGGTCGAAGCCGAAGGTTACGAACAGTTCCTCGACGTGCGTTTCAAGGGCACCAAGCGTTTCGGCCTCGATGGCGGTGAATCGCTGATCCCGGCGCTGGAACAGATCATCAAGCGCGGCGGCCAGGAAGGTCTGGAAGAGGTCGTTCTCGGCATGGCCCACCGTGGCCGCCTGAACGTTCTGACCAACGTCATGGGCAAGCCGCACCGCGCCGTGTTCCACGAGTTCAAGGGCGGTTCGTTCAAGCCTGACGATGTCGAGGGTTCGGGCGACGTGAAGTACCATCTCGGTGCCTCCTCCGACCGCGAATTCGACGGCAACAAGGTTCACCTGTCGCTGACTGCCAACCCGTCGCACCTTGAAATCGTCAACCCCGTTGTCATGGGCAAGGCGCGCGCCAAGCAGGACCAGTTGGCCAAGCAGTGGGACGGCGACATCATTCCGCTTTCCGAACGCGCCAAGGTGCTGCCGCTGCTTCTACATGGTGATGCCGCTTTTGCCGGTCAGGGCGTGGTTGCTGAAATTCTTGGCCTGTCCGGCCTGCGCGGTCATCGCGTTGCCGGCACCATGCATTTCATCATCAACAACCAGATCGGTTTCACGACGAACCCGGCCTTCTCGCGCTCGTCGCCTTATCCGTCCGACGTCGCCAAGATGATTGAAGCGCCGATCTTCCACGTCAACGGTGACGATCCGGAAGCTGTTGTCTATGCGGCCAAGGTTGCGACCGAATATCGCATGAAGTTCCACAAGCCTGTCGTCATCGACATGTTCTGTTACCGCCGCTTCGGCCATAACGAAGGCGATGAGCCGGCGTTCACGCAGCCGAAGATGTACAAGGTCATCCGTGGCCACAAGACTGTCGCCCGCATCTATGCCGACCGCCTGATTGCGGAAGGCCTGATCACCGAAGGTGATTTCGAGAAGGTCAAGGCCGATTGGCGCGCCCATCTCGAGCAGGAATTCGAGGCAGGCCAGTCCTACAAGCCGAACAAGGCTGACTGGCTGGATGGTCAGTGGTCGGGCCTGCGCGCTGCCGACAATGCCGATGAGCAGCGTCGTGGCAAGACCGGCGTGCCGATGAAGCAGCTGAAGGAAATCGGCAAGAAGCTGTCGACCATTCCTGAAGGTTTCACCGCGCATCGCACGATCCAGCGTTTCATGGAAAACCGCTCGCAGATGATCGAGACGGGTGAAGGCATCGACTGGGCGATGGCGGAAGCGCTTGCTTTCGGTTCGCTCGTCGTTGACGGTCACAAGATCCGCCTTTCCGGCCAGGATTGTGAACGCGGCACCTTCTCGCAGCGCCATTCGGTTCTTTACGATCAGGAAACCGAAGAGCGTTACATCCCGCTCGCCAATCTCGCCCCGACGCAGGCCCGTTACGAAGTCATCAACTCGATGCTTTCGGAAGAAGCCGTTCTCGGCTTCGAATATGGCTACTCGCTCGCCCGCCCAAATGCGCTGACGCTTTGGGAAGCACAGTTCGGTGACTTCGCCAACGGCGCGCAGGTCGTGTTCGACCAGTTCATCTCGTCTGGCGAGCGCAAGTGGCTGCGTATGTCCGGTCTCGTCTGCCTTCTGCCGCATGGTTATGAAGGTCAGGGTCCGGAACATTCGTCTGCCCGTCTGGAGCGCTGGTTGCAGATGTGTGCGGAAGACAACATGCAGGTCGCCAACGTGACGACACCTGCCAACTACTTCCACATCCTGCGCCGTCATATGAAGCGTGACTTCCGCAAGCCGCTGATCCTGATGACGCCGAAGTCCTTGCTGCGTCACAAGCGCGCCACCTCGTCGCTGGCGGAGCTTGCCGGCGAGTCCTCCTTCCACCGTCTCCTGTGGGACGATGCGGAGGTCATCAAGGATGGTCCGATCAAGCTGCAGAAGGATTCGAAGATCCGCCGTGTCGTCATTTGCACGGGCAAGGTCTATTACGATCTTCTCGAAGAGCGTGAAAAGCGCGGTATCGACGACATCTACCTGCTGCGCGTCGAACAGCTTTATCCGTTCCCGGCAAAGGCGCTCATCAACGAGCTTTCCCGTTTCCGCCACGCGGAAATGGTCTGGTGCCAGGAAGAGCCGAAGAACATGGGTTCGTGGTCGTTCATCGATCCTTACCTGGAATGGGTTCTGGCGCATATCGACGCCAAGTACCAGAAGGTCCGTTACACGGGCCGTCCGGCTGCCGCCTCTCCGGCGACCGGCCTGATGTCCAAGCACCTGGCGCAGCTTGCTGCGTTCCTGGAAGACGCGCTGGGAGAGTGAGAACTCTCCCGCATCGCCCCGCAAAAAAGACACCTGAATAACGGAACTAGATCATGGCCACTGAAATCCGCGTACCAACCCTCGGCGAATCCGTCAGCGAAGCGACCGTCGGCACCTGGTTCAAGAAGGTCGGCGATACCGTCAAGGCCGACGAACCTCTCGTTGAACTGGAAACAGACAAGGTTACCGTCGAAGTCCCGGCGCCCGCTTCCGGCGTGCTGACCGAAATCGTTGCACAGAACGGCGAGACTGTCGGTCTCGACGCGCTTCTCGGCCAGATCGCCGAAGGTGCTGCTGGTGCTGCGACCGCCGCACCGGCTGCAAAGCCTGCTGCCGCTGCCGCTGCCGCACCGGCACCCGCAGCAACCGCTGCAGCGCCCGCCGCCGGCGGCATGCCGCCGGCACCTGCCGCCAGCAAGCTGCTTGCTGAAAACAACCTGTCTGCCGATCAGGTCGATGGTTCCGGCAAGCGTGGCCAGGTTCTGAAGGGCGACGTTCTCGCCGCTGTCGCCAAGGGCGTTTCGGCGCCTGCCGCCGCGCCGGCTCCGGTTGCTGCTGCTCCCCGTCCGGTTTCCGCCGAGCAGGATCAGGTTCGCGAAGAGCGCGTGAAGATGACCCGCCTGCGCCAGACCATCGCCCGCCGCCTGAAGGACGCACAGAACACCGCCGCCATGCTGACCACCTATAATGAGGTGGACATGAGCGCCGTCATGGACCTGCGCAACCGTTACAAGGACGTGTTCGAGAAGAAGCACGGCGTCAAGCTCGGCTTCATGGGCTTCTTCACCAAGGCCGTGACCCACGCGCTGAAGGAACTGCCGGCTGTTAACGCTGAAATCGACGGCACGGACATCATCTACAAGAACTATTGTCACGTCGGCATGGCTGTCGGCACCGACAAGGGTCTCGTCGTTCCTGTCATTCGCGATGCCGACCAGCTCTCCATCGCCGGCGTCGAAAAGGAACTCGGTCGCCTCGCCAAGGCAGCGCGTGACGGTTCGCTCGGCATGGCCGACATGCAGGGCGGCACCTTCACCATCACCAATGGCGGTGTTTACGGTTCGCTGATGTCTTCGCCGATCCTCAATGCGCCGCAGTCTGGCATTCTCGGCATGCACAAGATCCAGGAGCGTCCGGTCGCCATCGGCGGTCAGGTCGTCATCCGCCCGATGATGTATCTTGCGCTCTCCTACGATCACCGTATCGTTGACGGCAAGGAAGCAGTGACCTTCCTCGTTCGCGTCAAGGAAAGCCTGGAAGATCCGGAACGTCTGGTTCTCGATCTCTAATCGGTCTTGCTTTTCCTTTCAGCGGGATTTCAACTGAAGTCCCGCTGAAATCGCATCAGGAGAGCGAAAGTGCAGCCGACATTTCTTGCCGCTTCCCCCTTTTTACCGTTGATCGGTCTCAGCGTCCTGTTGCTTGTGGTGCATATCATGCTGCAAGCCATGACGGCGACGCGGGAACTGGGGCTGGACTGGAATGCCGGCCCGCGGGATGCGGAGAAGAAACCGGAAGGCAGGCTTACCGGCCGCGCAGCCCGCGCGTCTGAAAATTTCCGGGAGACCTATCCCGCTTTCATAGCACTTGCGTTTGGCGTCATCATGGCCGGCGATCCATCCGGACTGGCACTGACCGGCGCGTGGATATGGCTGATCTGCCGGGTGATTTACATACCGCTTTATCTGGCCGGCGTGCCTTATATCCGCTCACTGGTCTGGCTCGGCTCCATGCTCGGCCTCTCGCTGATGCTTTTCGTGTTGATGTTCTAGAGGCTTGTTTCAGATGCATCAGTATTTGATCGAACTTGCATCCCTGATGGCGATCTTCGCTTTCGCGATCGTGTCCCCCGGTGCCGATCTGGCAATGGTCATGCGCCAGGCCATGGTGCATGGGCGCAGGCAGGCCATCATCACCAGCTTCGGTGTCGGCACATCGCTGATGTTCCACGTCACCTATACGATCCTCGGGCTTGGTCTCATCATTTCCCAGTCGATCTATCTCTTCAACATCGTCAAGTGGCTTGGTGTCGCCTATCTTATCTATATCGGCATCAAGGCGCTGCGCGCCGGCAAGACGGAATTGCCGTCGGCTGAAGGCGAGGGTGGTGTTCAGGTCAAAAGCAGCCAGACGGCACTCAAGGCCTTCACGCTCGGTTTCGCCGCCAATGCGCTCAATCCCAAGCCGGTGTTTTTCTTCCTGTCGATCTTTTCGACGGTGGTTCATGCCCATACGCCGGTCGCCATCAAATTCGGATACGGTCTCGTCATGGCGAGCTGCCTTATTCTGTGGTTCGTCGGCGTCAGTCTGTTCATGACGACGCCGCGCATGCGCGCTGCATTTCAGCGTGCCAGCCAATGGATAGACCGCACCAGCGGCGTGGTCTTCATTGCACTCGGTATAAAACTCGCAACGGAAAAAGCGGCCTGAGTTTCAGGTCAAACGCAAGCAGGGCAATGATCCGGTATCTTGCCCGACATCAATCAGGAAAACGAACATGGCATATGATGTAGTTGTAATCGGCACGGGTCCCGGCGGTTATGTTTGCGCGGTCAAGGCGGCACAGCTGGGCCTGAAGGTCGCTGTCATCGAGAAGCATGCGACCTATGGCGGCACCTGCCTGAATGTCGGCTGCATTCCCTCCAAGGCGCTGCTGCACGCGTCCGAAACATTTGCGCATGTTGCCCATGGCGTCGATTCGCTCGGTATCGAAGTCGCCGCGCCGAAACTGAACCTCGAGAAGATGATGGGCCACAAGGACGGCGTGGTGAAGGCCAATGTCGATGGCGTCGCCTTCCTGTTCAAGAAGAACAAGATCGATGCCTTCCAGGGCACTGGCAAGGTCGTTTCCGCCGGCAAGGTTTCCGTCACCAACGACAAGGGCGAGAGCCAAGAAATCGAAGCGAAGAATATCGTCATCGCCACCGGTTCGGATGTTGCCGGCATTCCGGGCGTTCAGGTCGATATCGATGAAAGCGTCATCGTCTCCTCCACTGGCGCGATCGCTCTCTCCAAGGTTCCGGAAAAGCTCATCGTTGTTGGCGGCGGCGTTATCGGCCTCGAGCTCGGTTCGGTCTGGTCGCGTCTCGGCGCGAAGGTCACCGTTGTCGAATATCTCGACAATATTCTCGGCGGCATGGATAGTGAAGTTTCCAAGCAGGCGCAGCGTCTGCTGGCCAAGCAGGGCCTCGATTTCAAGCTGAGCGCGAAGGTTACGGCCGTTGAAAAGACCGCTGCCGGTGCAAAGGTCGTGTTCGAGCCGGTCAAGGGCGGCGCTGCCGAAACGCTGGAAGCGAATGTCGTGCTGATTTCCACCGGTCGCAAGCCCTACACCGAAGGTCTTGGCCTTGCGGAAGCAGGCGTGGTGCTGGACAGCCGTGGCCGCGTCGAAATCGACGGCCACTACAAGACCAATGTCGACGGTATCTATGCGATCGGTGACGTGGTGAAAGGCCCGATGCTGGCGCACAAGGCGGAAGATGAGGGCGTTGCGCTTGCGGAAATCCTCGCTGGCCAGCGCGGCCATGTGAATTACGACGTCATTCCGGCAGTCGTTTATACGCAGCCGGAAATCGCTTCCGTCGGCAAGACCGAGGAAGAACTGAAGGCTGCTGGCGTTGCCTACAAGGTCGGCAAGTTTCCCTTCACCGCCAATGGCCGCGCCCGCGCCATGCAGGTGACGGATGGTTTCGTGAAGATCCTTGCCGACAAGGAAACCGACCGGGTTCTCGGCGGCCACATCGTCGGCTTTGGCGCTGGCGAAATGATCCACGAGATTACTGTGCTGATGGAGTTCGGCGGTTCTTCGGAAGATCTCGGCCGCACCTGCCATGCGCATCCGACCATGTCGGAAGCCGTGAAGGAAGCAGCGCTTGCGACGTTCTTCAAGCCGATCCACATGTGATCGGCGTTTGAGCCTGACGCTCAAATATTAAATTTCAGTCATCTGCTGAACCCCGGCTTGCCATGCAGGCCGGGGTTTTTCATACTGCGCCATAGCCTGTCTAACCTTTTGATAAAAGGCAATAAAATGGCGTATTCCAGTCAAGTTTCCTTCTCCGTTCCGCAACGTGTCATCCATTGGGCGATGGCGCTTCTGATCTTCTTCAACCTGCTGTTTCCCGATGCCATGGCCCATGCCTATCGGCTGATGCGGCGGGGTGAAACATTGACGCCGGAGCAGATTTCTTCGGCCAATATTCACGCTTATGTCGGTTTTGCCGTGCTGCTGCTTGCGGTTCTGCGCCTCTGTCTACGCTTCTTTCAGGGTGTGCCGCCGCATCCCGCCGAGGAGCCTCGACCATTCCAGATCGCCGCCAAAGTGGCGCATTTCACCTTTTATGCCCTGTTCTTTGTGCTGCCCCTGTCCGGTATCGCTGCCTATTACTTTGGTGCCCAGCCGGCGGGGCAGTTACATTCCGGCCCCTTCAAGGCGCTGATGTGGGTGTTGATCGTCGGCCATGTTGCAGCTGTTCTGGTTCACCAGTTCTATTGGCGCACCAATGTCCTGAAACGGATGACGCACGGCTAGAGCGGGATGGCGAAAAGTGTAAGCGGTTTCCGCCTGAAATCCCGCTCTAACTTTATGATTTAGATCATGATTCAGATTTTAGGTCGATCCGACCTAAAATCATCATGATCTAGGACACGCGTCGTACTTTTGCCGGAAATGCCAAGCGGCGGTTTGTCGCGTTTTCTGTCCGGCTGAAAAGGAAGATGATGAGCCTCGCCGCATCGCGCGGTTGGGGTTCAGGGATGCCGGATAGCGAAGACATATTGCCGGGCGCTGACTGGCGGGATTGTTTTGAGGGCGAGATGGTGACGCCGGAATCGTCATCGCTGGATGTGAGCAGGCTTCTTCTCGATCATCCCCCGGCATGGATCACCAGCCTGATGGCGCTTCGAAACGGCGTCGTCTCGCTTTTCGGCTTGAAAACGGTCGAACTGGCTGCGGGCACTTCGGCGGGCGGTTTTCCGGTTCTGTCATCCACGCCGCAGCGGACAGTTCTCGGCTTCGATGACCACCATCTCGATTTCCGGATCGTTGTCGATCTCGAAGGGGGCCCTAACTGCCAGTTGGTGAATGTCACCACCATCGTCAGGCGCAAGAACGCCTTCGGGCGGCTTTACATTTTCGTGGTCGGACCGTTTCATCGGCGCATCGTGCCAGCGACGATGCGCCCGTTTTGCACCAACGTTCGGCCTGTCAACATTAGGGATGAGACGGTCAGTCGACCCGCGTGAGCGTAAAGCCCTTTGCGCGCAGCAATTCGATCACGCCTTCCTCACCCGGCAGGTGCAACGCGCCGACGGCCATGAAGACGTTGCCTTTGGCAAGCTCGGGGGTCGCCCGATCCGCCATGACGTGATTGCGATCGGTGATGATGCGTTGCTCGAAGGCGGCATAACCCTGATCGCCCTCTGCCGGTTTTTTGGTGTCGAGGCTTTTCAGCATGGGCATGGTCATGCCGATATCACCAGCGACATAGAGATCGGTCATGGTGGTCATGATGTCGTCCATGCGATCGCCGAGTTCGAGTGTTTCGATCAAAGCCTGCAGATGAAACTCCATCGGCAGTTCTGACATGGCCGTCAACTGCTCGACCATCGTTTCCAGCCCGACGAGACGTTTTCCGTCCGCGAGCGCATCTTCGGCCAGTTTCTTGTCGAGAAAGGAGAGGCCGGTTGCCTTGCGGGCGAACTCGCAGGCCGGAAGGGCGACGAAGCTTGACAGCATCCAGGGCTTCATGCGCGAAACGGCATTCAGCGGAATGCCACGCTCCTTGAGACCCTTTTCCAGGCGCGTGACATTTTCGGATGACAAAATGTCGGTGATCGACTTGCCATCCAGAAACATGGTGAGTTCGGGTTTGCTCAGCAGCGAGGTCGCGACCTTCTTGTCGTCGACGATTTCGTCCGATTCCACGATGACGGTCGCGGATTTTTCGAAGGCAGGTGTCGCGGCGGCAGGCATTCCCAGAACGCGTGGGTCGGTGACATGCATCGTACCGAGAAGATAGGACGGTTCCGTTCCGGCCTTTTCGATGCGCCAGAAATTGCCCTTGCCATTGGGGATCGCGGCCGCTTCCTGTTCGATCTTCGCGAAGGCCTGCGGATCGGTCTTGCGCATGTCCACGAGAATATCGCTGCCGGTGCAAGTGATCTGTTGCTCCGCGGCTTCCGCTTCACCCAGCGAAAGCAACGTCATGAGCAGGATGGCGATGGCCGTGACATGCAGGGCCGCCAGCAGCCAGAGCAGGGCGTCGCCGGTTTTGCCCATCAGGGTGGCGGTGAAGTTTTGTGGCTTTATCAGGCTGTGCATGGGTCCAATCCGGTTCTTGTTTGCTTATAGAACGGCGGTTTGGATGTCTGGTTAATGATTGTGGTTAACCATTTCCTGCTTCATGCACGCGGGTGGGCGTTGTCGTAGATTTCCAGCAATCTTGCGGTATCGACGCCGGTATAGACCTGGGTAGTGGACAGGCTGGCATGGCCCAGCAGTTCCTGAATGGTGCGCAGATCGCCGCCGCCGGCCAAAAGGTGTGTGGCGAAGGAATGGCGCAGCGCATGCGGCGTGGCGTTTTCCGGCAGGCCGAAAGCGCCGCGCAGCTTCTGCATTTCCCGCTGGATGATGGCAGGCTGGAGTTTTCCGCCGCGTGCGCCAAGGAACATCGGTTCATTCGCCGCCAGAGCATAGGGGCAGAGCTTCCTGTAGGCATCGACCGCTTCCGTCACCACTGCCAGCAGCGGCACGATGCGCGTCTTGTTGCCCTTGCCGGTGATGCGCAGGCTGCGGGCACCGGGCGGGATATCGGCCGGCGTCAGACCGAGCGCTTCGGAAATACGAAGGCCGCAGCCATAAAGCAGCGAGAGGACCGCTGCATTGCGGGCGGCGATCCATGGTTCCTCGTTCAACTGCGCCTCGGCCGTGGTGATTTTCAACGCCTGCCGGTCGGTTAGTGGTTTCGGCAGGGATTTCGGCTGTTTTGGCGCGCGCATGGCGGTGGCGCCGGCCGCATTGACGAGGCCCTTTTTTTGCAGGTGGTGAAGAAGGGAGCGCAGTCCCGCCAGATGCCGGCCGAGTGAACGCGCACCAACACCTTCCTTGCGCCGGTTGGCCAGAAAGGCGCGAAGATCGACCGGGCGCAGATCGGCTATATCGGCAATGGCGGCGGGCTTGCCGATGTAACCTGTAAGGAACGTCAGGAACTGGCGGGTGTCGCGCTCATAGGCCTCGACGGTATTGTCCGAAAGACGGCGTTCGCCGGCAAGGGCGGTAAGCCAGGACTGGCGTTCGTTCAACAGATCCGGTTCGGCAAATGTCAGGATTTCAGTCACGCAGCGCTCCATTCCGTGTCTTGACGCTATGCTCTTATGGTCAGCATTTGGTTAAGAGATGGACTTTGCTAAGCCCGCCCACTACATGCGAGCGGTTTCCTTTTTCATTTCGCCGGGGCATGGTCGCCACATCATGGCAAAAGATTCGTCCGATCTGTTTGGGGCTCTGTTCGACCCGCCGTCGCCCACGCGCACGGTGCCCGTTCTCGTGCCCATGCCGGCGCCCGGGCCTTATAGTTATGCCGTGCCGGAAGATATGGTGGTGGAGACGGGTTCTGTCGTGCAGGTGCCGCTCGGCCCGCGGCAGGTCTTCGGCGTGGTGTGGGACGATGCCGGAGAGAAGGGCGTCGATCCGAAGAAATTGCGGCCCATCACCAAGAGTTTCGAGTGCCCGCCGCTGAAGGCGGAGATGCGGCGCTTCGTTGACTGGGTCGCCGCCTATACGCTTTCGCCGCCCGGTCTCGTGGCGCGCATGGCGCTTCGAGCGCCCGCCGCCTTCGATCCAGAACCGATGATCGAGGGCCTTCGGCTGACCGAAGGCCGGCCGGAGCGCCTTACCCCCGCCCGCGAACGGGTGATGGAACTGGCGGCGGAAGGGCATGGCTGGACGAAGAGCGGACTTGCCCATGCCGCCGGCGTTTCCACCAGCGTTGTCGATGGCCTCGTCAAGCAGGGCGTATTCGAGACGGTTTTTCTGCCGGCGCCGCCTGTTGTGGCCGAGCCTGATCCTGACTATGCCGAGCCGCGACTGGAAGGCCCGCAGAAACAGGCGGCATCGGAAATCCTCGAGGACGTGCGCAAAGGCGGTTTTCATGTCTCGCTGATCGACGGCGTGACCGGCTCCGGCAAGACGGAGGTCTATTTCGAGGCGGTGGCCGAGACGCTCCGGCAAGGCAAGCAGGTGCTGATCCTGCTGCCCGAAATTGCCCTGACGGCCGCGTTTCTGGAGCGTTTTCAGGATCGTTTCGGCGCAAAGCCGGCGGAATGGCACTCGGATCTGTCGCCGCGCATGCGTGAAAAGGTCTGGCGGCAGGCGGTGACGGGCGAGGTGAAGGTGG
>Ga0172374_1001785_pt1 | contig 14170 bp, 12 predicted proteins | sample LakKiv3m_FD_114536 | JGI IMG/M metagenome (GOLD analysis project Ga0172374, IMG submission 114536) | Freshwater microbial communities from Kabuno Bay, South-Kivu, Congo - kab_092012_10.3m | ecosystem: Environmental > Aquatic > Freshwater > Lake | place: Democratic Republic of the Congo... | reverse complement strand
TGTAGGATTTTGACCAGAAGAAGCTTGGCCTTCGTTACAGGAGGTCCTTAATCCTGGATTTTCTTCCACTATGGGAGCTTGTCGCTCAACTTCGTGTTTCATATCCTAGAGTATGGACAGTAAACTTGTTTATATCATATCTTGGTCTTTTCTGTCAAACGATTGCACTGGCTGACCACATCGGTAAGACTCTAAAGAAGTTTTCTTGAGCATACTCTAATGGAGTTTTGTAATCAAGGGCTTGATAAGGTCTATAGGAGTTGTATTTAACAAGCCATTTGATTAAATCTTTGTTTGCCTAATCTATGTTATCAAGTCCAACTTCAGATAATGCCAGCCATTCTCTTTGAATAGTACCGTTAAACTCTTCCAGAGCAGGATTGTCTTTAGGAGTGTGAGGTCTTGAATAGATTTGTAGTATTCCCAGTGTTTCACAAGCTTTTTCAAATGCCCCCTGAAACTCTGATCCATTATCCTGATGCATGATATTAATCTTTCCTTCGGTTAAATACATCAGTCTTTTTAAGAAGTCTTCTGAAAACCCCGAAGTATTTGTTTTGTAGGCTCTGGTAAAGGCAATCTTGGTAATTTCTTCAATTGCTGTAAAGATAATTCTCCTTTGTCCGTACCACCGGATGATAATCGCATCTATGTGCCAAAGGAAACCAAATTCTTTAACCTGTTTTAGTTGCTTTTTAATTGTATTAATCCTAATCTTAGATTCAGATTTCTTCTTTTTCTCCATCTCGCTTTACGCTTATATGGCTTAATGCCGTAACTGTTCATTATTCTTCTGACCTTTTTCTTGCCAAGCTTAAGTTCAATGGCAATTCTTCTATGCCCATAGGGAGGGTGCTTGTCTAAAACTCCTAGGATTTGATCACGAATCAACTCATCTATTTTCTGATAGTCAACTCTTTCCTTGTACAGGGTAGAATGGGTAATGCCGATCACTTTAGCAAGAAGGCTTTTATTGATTTTAGTTAAGACTTTACCAACTAGAGAGACTATCTCACTTCTTTTTTTTTGATTTTTCTAGTTCATAGGTTAAAACGCCGATTATTTTCTTTAATTGGTTATTCTCACTTTTCAACCTGTTATATTCAAGAAGGGAGATTGTCAAAAAATCCATCGCAGAAATTGATAAAAAAAATTTATCTAAGCTTTTCGCTGATTTCTTTAAAGATGTGAAAAAATTTTAGCGTTGGTAAAAAATATTTAGATATTTTTTGACTTTTTTAACATATTGAGTTATCTTAGTTTCTCCTAATGAAAAAGATTTATATTCTTATAATTTTTATAATTTTAGGAGTTTTTTCTATCTATCTTTTAAACAACAGATATTCATTAATTAGTCCTGTAGGCCGTCTTGCTCAAGATAAAAAACCTCTCTTAGCTTACACTTTTGAAAATTTAAAAAAAACCAGTTTTCCTGTCACGCAAATTACTTTAGGAAAAAAAGTAGACGAAAATACTGATTCTATTTCTCAAATGTTTTATTTTTCGGTTCCCGAGAAACCCAATAGCCAAAAACTCTTAAAAGTAAGCGGACTTATAAACATTCCCAAACAACCCGGAATTTATCCGGTTATTATAATGTTTCGGGGATTTGTCCCCGATCCGTATAGCCCGGGCATAGGCACTCAACCTTCTGCATTGGTTTTTGCCAGGAATGGCTTTATTACGCTTGCTCCTGATTTTTTAGGATTTGGGGAATCGGCAAATCCTTCCTCTAATGCTTTTGAAAATAGATTCCAAACATATACGACAGCACTAACACTATTTTCTTCGATAAAAACATTAAATACAGGACTTGATGCAAGTTATTCAGGGATGGTAAAAGCAGATTTATCAAAAGTTGGGGTTTGGGGACACAGTAACGGCGGAAGTATCGCATTATCGGTAATGGCGATAAGCGGTTTAAATTATCCGACTGTTCTTTGGGCTCCTGTTTCTAAATCTTTTCCATATTCAATTTTGTATTACACCGATGAAGCCGATGATCAGGGAAAATCAGCCCGAAAGATTACGGCGGAATTCGAAGAAAGTTATGACGCGGATAAATTTTCCCCCCTTAATTATTACAAGTGGATAAAAGCTCCTATTGAGATTTTTCAAGGGGAAACAGATGAGGAAGTTCCCGTATGGTGGTCTAATGACTTAGTCGCAATTCTTAAAAAACAAAATACAGATGTAAATTATTTTACTTATCCCGGTGCCGGTCATAATCTGCAGCCTACCGGTTGGACAGATGCCGTTAATAACAGTATAAGTTTTTATAACAGTTATTTTAAATAGCCCAGTTATAACTTTATTAATTTCCAATCTAATAACATAATTATATGTCTTCGAAAACTGTAATATATATTGGTATGATAATTGGTTCAATTACCGGAGGTTATATACCGGTATTATTCGGAGCAGGCATATTTTCCTACATTTCTATATTATTTAGCGGGATTGGCGGCATATTGGGAATTTGGATTGGCTTAAAGTTAAGCAATTCCTAAATAAAATTAATTACTAGAAGCGGTTTTTTTCTGCTTTGGCTTTTTCTTTTCTTTCTTCGATTTAGTAAATCTTTCTCCCATAAATATTATTATATGCCATTGATTTTTAAATGCAACAGGAGAAAATATTTCTACTAAAGCATTCATACCTAAGCACAAGAATCTAATAGCTAATCCTATAGTTTCTTGACTTATCAAACGACTACTGTTATAATTAATATATAAATCCGCTTAATAGTTTTTGACTAGATGAAGATTTTTTGTCTTTCCCCTATTCATTCTTTAATTGAGCCGCTTTAGTAAATATAAATTTAATGAGAAATACATATAGAGTTAAGACATATAGGAAGTTTGCTCCTAAACCGCCAAATGCACAGTTAATGAATGCAATTAGGAATAGCCGTTATGCCCAAAAAACAGGCGTTACGGACGTTCCATATGTTGCAAAAAATGCATTTAATGATTTTAATATTTGTGAAGAATTAAAGCTTAATATTAGAAAAAAACAATATGAATCCCCTACTCCGATTCAAGACCAATCAATTTCTGCAATATTAGAAGGAAAAGACATAATTGGAATTGCAAATACAGGAACGGGGAAAACAGCAGCATTTTTAATACCTCTTATAGATAAAATCTTTAAAAATAGAAACCGCAGCGAAAAGGTATTTATTCTTGCCCCAACCAGAGAGCTGGCAGTTCAAATTAACGATGAGTTAAAGGATTTTACCGCAGGAATGAGAATTTCTTCGGTACTTTGTATCGGCGGGGCAAATATGTATAGACAAAAAGGAGATTTAAGAAGAAACCCTGATTTTGTAATCGGGACTCCCGGAAGAATAAAAGATCTTATTGGGCAAAGAGCTTTAAATTTATCCTACTTTAAAAATGTAGTTTTGGATGAGGCAGACAGAATGGTAGATATCGGTTTTATTAATGATATTAAATATTTTATATCGCTTTTACCCCGCGAGCGTCAATCTTTATTTTTTTCCGCGACTATTTCGGGTAGGGTAAGCGAAATCCTTGGAAGCTTTGTTAAAAATCCTTTAACAATTTCTGTAAAACAGAATGATACTGTAAATAGTATTCGTCAGGATGTAATTAAAACTGCAAATAAAGGGAAAAAAGTAGATCAGTTGCACGATCTTCTAATAAAAGAGGGTTTTGATAAAGTTTTAATATTCGGGAGAACAAAATGGGGTGTTCAGAAACTTGCTGATGATCTTATTGGCAGAGGTTTTAAGGCAGGTGCAATTCACGGAAATAAAAATCAAAATCAGAGGCAAAGAATTTTAGATGAATTTAAAAGAAACGAAATTAATATTCTCCTTGCAACTGATGTAGCTTCAAGAGGATTAGACATTCCGGATGTAAGTCATGTTATTAATTATGATATGCCTGCAACATATGATGACTACGTACATAGAATCGGCAGAACAGGAAGGGCAAGTAAAAAAGGAATAGCTCTTACCTTTGTGGATTCCTATTAACGAAAAAGAAGATTATCCAATTGTTCTTTCTCCGAGGTCTCTTCTCGTATTTGAATCTATAACCCGTTGACCAACAATAATATCATGCCTTGTTTGCGGTGAAACATTTATTTTTTGTATTTGTTTAAAAGTAAACCAGGCAAATGCGGTGTGTTCTGAAGCTGAGTATTTTTGAAGACTTTTTACTTCTGCGTAATAAATATTATGCTTATTCAATTCTTTAGAAATATAAGAATAGATAATTTTAATTTTGTCTAATTTTATTTTAATATTTAATGTTTCGTAAAAGAGATCCTTGAAGGTTTCCTCACACGTTTTATCATCAGGTAATTTTTTCGCAAATAAAGTCCATAAAGAACCTTCATTGGCAGAAACCTTTTGTTGCAAGAGAATTTGTTCAGACTTGGGGTGATAAAGAAATCCACTTGCATAAAAATCTTTATGCATTATGTATATTATACTACAAATAAGGTAATTTTGCATTGTTTGCGTAGGTATTTTGGATAATGAAGCTATTAAATAAATGCCGTTATAATTAGAGGAATGAGATGCATCCCCTAAAGTTTTTTGCTAAACTATATTTTTAGTGAAAAGACTAATTTTTCTTGGTATTGTAATATCTTCAATTTCAATTTTATTTTTTTGGATGGGTATATTTTCGTTTAATGAAAAATACAGTCTTCTCTCCCCTCTTCCGAATTTTCTTATGCTTACCAAAAACAGCCAAGCTTCTGCATTAGATCTTTGGAAAGTAAACATTGATGACAAGATTCCCGAATTCAATCCTCCAATAATTACTGCAAATTCTGCCTTAGTTTATGACTTAACTTCTAAAAAAGTTACCTATTCCAAAAATCCCAAAAAAAGATTACCGCTTGCATCTTTAACAAAAATTATGACTTCCATAATTGCATTGGAAAATAAAAAAGACAATGATAAGTATGTTGTCAAGAAAGCTAATTTAGTCGGAGAAGATTCAATGGGACTTGAAGAGGGTGAGAAATTGTCCAGAAAAGAACTTTTATATGGACTTTTGCTTCATTCCGGTAATGATGCTGCAGAGGTGATTGCAGGCAATTTTTTGTATGGAAGAGAAGCTTTTGTAAAAGCTATGAACGATAAAGCAAAAACGTTAGGTATTAAGGACACAAACTTTACAAACCCTACGGGATTAGAAGGAGACGGCAGTCAATACTCAACAGCGTACGATTTATTAGTAATGACACGTTATGCATTATCTAATTTTCCTTTATTTTCAGAGATCGTACAAACGCCCGAATATAAAATTGAAAAAACTTTCACTCATGCGGAATATATTCTTGAAAACGAAACAAATTTACTTACAACTTATCCCGGAGTAAAGGGCGTTAAAACAGGATATACTAACGAAGCAGGATTATGTTTGGTTACATATCTTGACTATAAAGGTCATAAAATAATTGCAATTTTGTTAAATAGCGAAAATAGGCGTGACGAGATGAAGCAGTTGTTGGATTATTCTCTAAAAATGCAGGCAATTGTTCCTCCTCCTCACGGTTAAGCCTTGATCCCGAAAGTAAGATAATGTAAAATTACATATGCGCCGCGGTGGTGGAATGGCAGACACGAAGGCCTTAAGAGCCTTTATCCGCAAGGATGTGGGAGTTCGACTCTCCCTCGCGGTACTCTAGATATTGGTTTTTTTTATTTCTTCTGTATTTTTTTCCAAAGCCATACTCCAAGAAGAATAAGATCTATAAGAAGAACTAACCAAATAAAAAATGAGAACAAAGGAAACCCGCCATATCCGTTCATCATTCCATAAAAGTTACTCATCATAATTTAATACCCCATTTTGTACTTGTTTGTATCTACTTACTAGTCTGATTAATTTCTTTCTTTGATTTTAGAAAGAAGAAGCCCACGATTAGGAATGTGGCAACGGGAGAAATAAGCGCCGGTAAGTTAGCTCCATAGACTTCTGCAACCATTATAATTCCTAGCACGAGAATTGAGTACATTGCTCCATTTTTGAGATAACGGTATTTTTTTACATTCTCGATATTACTAATAGTTAATTTTCTAAGTAATAAAACTCCTAACCCATTTCCTAAAAATATTAAAGGAACAGAAAATGTAAAAGCAAAAGCTCCGATTATTCCGTCTATGGAAAAAGAACCATCAATAACTTCTAAAAACATAAGCTTACTAAAATCAGATTTTCCGGAAGCGGACATTTGCTTTTCTTGAGTTTCCGCATATTGTCTAAATCCGTGGGTAATAAAAAATATTGTTGAACCAAGCACAACCCCAAAGGCAATCATGGGATCAATCTTTAGCCCTACCCATACAAGTACGGCTAGAACAATAGAGATTACCGTATAGAACCACGCCCCTTGTGTATGAAAGAATTTTTCTCCTTTTAAGCCGTAACTTTTTTGTTCTAAGAAAAGCCAGTAGAAAAATAAGAAAATAAGAAAAGTTCCTCCCATTGCCAGAGGAAATCCCGCGTGTTCTTCTATTGCTTTGGCAACGCTTGGATCGCTGCTAAAAGTAGCAGTGATTGCGCCTAGCGGTCCAAGACTTGGAATTGTTGCCCAAACGATGATTAATGGCAATAGTCCTCTGACAACAACAACTGCAATAAGAATCCCCCAGCTTAGAAACCATTTTCGTGATTTTTCCTGCATCGTAGAGAGAACCTCGGCGTTTACGATTGCATTATCGATACTCGAAACAATTTCAAACAGAGAAAGCCCAAGAATTGTAAGAATAATCATCAATAACGTCATTAACGAAAATTATATCATTATTTGACTAAAATAGCGTTTGTTTGTTATACTTTTATAAGATACAAATAGATTCCCCGGATTTTTTATCCAATAGAATTTATCAATATGAAAATAACAAAAAAAATCCTTACAGGATTACATGGCAAAAAACATCATTTAGACTTAATTATTGCACTTTTAACAATTCCGGTTTTGCTTACGGTAATTCTTACAAACGCAATGAATTTTCAAAAAAATTCAAAGAATACTCCCTCACCAACTCCTGCGCAAACAAAGGAAATAATTATTCAAACTGCTCCCGCAGGTACTCAAGCGGGAACTCAGGCGACTAAAAATCCAGTCACTCCGGTTGTAAATTGTAAAAAATTAGTCGGTCCCATAAGTATTTCTTTTCCATCGGAGGGTCAAACGGTATCTAATAATCCTGTTTGCATAATTATTAGATATGATGATCCTAATTATTGTTCCGCAGTGTGGTCATATAGGATAAATAACAATACGTGGTCTGAATACAGTAGTAATTCCGTATGTCTTTACAATCTTTCCAAAGGAGATGTTAAATTTGATTTAAAGGCACAAAGTACGGTTTCCCAGAATCAAGTAAATATTTCCCGGTCTTTTAGCTATAATGGTTCATCCGATAGTTCCGTTGCAACCTCCAGTGCAAAATAATTAACTATCATTCGTAGTCTTATTTTGATAAAATACCATTTAGTCGTTAGTTTTAACTAGCGACTAGTGACTAGCGACTAGTTGCTAGAGTCTGTTTACGGGGATTAGCTCAGTTGGCTAGAGCGCGCGGTTTGGGACCGTGAGGTCGGAGGTTCAAGTCCTCTATCCCCGACTAGATTTAATTATTTGATATAATTAATTGCAAATGCGGGTGTAGTTCAATGGCAGAACGCAACTTTTCCAAAGTTGTCACGAGAGTTCGATTCTCTTCACCCGCTCCCAGCTTGCGCTAAAGCTACAGACGGTTCGCGCCCTGCTCTTCCACTTTATATTTTACCCTCAAAATGATAAAATACTAGGATAGACTTGCGCCGCAGTCAAATGTGGCAGCTAAATTGAGACTTGCGCCCGTAGCTCAACGGATAGAGCAGATCGGTTCTAACGATAAGGTTGTGGGTTCGATTCCCGCCGGGCGCGCCATGGTGGATGTAGTTCAACAGTAGAACGCCAGGTTGTGGACCTGGAGGTCGCGGGGGCAGCACCCGTCTTCCACCCAAATAAAACAAAGCTACGATAGTAACTTAAACCATAGCTCATTTGTGAATTTGCTCCAGAAAATTTTTGAGGCTAGTTGTGCTATTATATCTATATGTACAAGAATATACCTAAAAATCCATTTTTATTTGGAATTTTTACATCTAAGCCTCATAAGGTATGGGTTATTGCTGCTTTTGTTTCCGTGCTTGTTGCAACAGGATTAGATACGTTTTCTGTTGTTTTTCTCAAAAATCTTACAGATTCTATAACAGCAGTTAATGTTATTTACGATACGGTTTGGTTATGGGCAATTCTTTTTTCCTTGATTTATTTAGGTTCCCATATCTTTTGGCGATTTAGCGGATTTTCCGGTATGCGCTGGTTTATGGGTCTTCGCTTTACAGCATATCAATCACTGTATGAATATTTATCTTTACATAGCAAAGATTATTTTAATAGTCGTTTTGCCGGAGCACTTGCTAATAAAATCTCAAATGCTGTTGATGGAGTAGAAAATTTATTTGAAAAAATACTATGGCGTTTTACACAGCTTTTTTTAGGAATTATTCTTTATACCATAATTGCAAGCTCAACTAATTTATGGCTTGGTGTAATTATAATTGTTTGGTCCGTTATTTTTATAGCCTTAAATTTTTGGTTTGCAAGTAAGCTTCAGCCCTATTCCTATAGTTTCGCAAAGTCCATTTCTACCCTTAAAGGTAGAATTGTTGACTCACTCGCAAATATTTCGCTTGTTCATGAATATGCTTATGTATCAGGTGAGCGCGAATACATTAAAAAGTTTGTCAGAAAGCAACATGAAACAGGTCTAAAAAATTGGTGGCTTGCAGAATGGGTACTTACCATTAACGGAATATTAGTTTTTATATTTATTTTCATAATGCTCGCCTCTTCGATTTACTTATTTCAAAATAAGTTAATTTCCATAGGTGTTATTGTCATGGTTATTTCAATTGTTGGAGATTTAACCGGTCAATTATTCTTCTTGGGAATGGAAATTAGAGATTCATCCAAACTTTACGGGCAGATAAATGAAGGACTAGACGAAATTTTAAAAGAGCATTTAATCGTAAATGCTCCCAATGCTAAAGATTTAAATTTAGCAAAAGGTGCGATTTCGATTGAAAAAGTTTATTTTGAATATGAAAACACGAAAGTATTTAAGGATTTTTCACTCGATATTCCAGCCGGCCAAAAAGTAGGTTTGGTTGGTAAATCCGGAGCAGGTAAAACTACATTTGTCTCCCTTCTTTTAAGACATTTTGATGTTCAAAAAGGCGAAATTAAAATAGACGGTCAAAATATTTCCGATGTAACGCTGGAGAGTTTACGTAAAGCAATTGCGTTTGTTCCTCAGGACACTAGCTTGTTTCATAGAACACTTAGAGAAAATATTAATTACAGTAATCCAGATGCTACAGATGCGGAAATAAAACGCGCGGCAAGACTTGCCCAAGCAGATGGATTCATAAACGAACTTCCAGGCGGATACAATACTTTGGTTGGAGAGCGTGGTGTAAAGCTTTCCGGCGGACAGCGTCAGCGCATTGCGATGGCTCGAGCTTTTCTTAAAAACGCGCCAATTCTTGTGCTTGATGAGGCAACCAGTAGTTTGGATAGTGAAAGCGAAAATGCAATTCAAGTTTCCTTAGAGGAATTGATGAAAAACAGAACGGTTATTGCAATCGCCCATAGGCTTTCAACTTTAAAGAAAATGAACAGGATAATCATTATTGATGATGGAAGCATAATAGAAGATGGTTCTTTTGAGGAGTTACTTAAAAAGTCTGATGGACTATTCAAGAAAATGTGGGATCATCAGGTAAGAGGATTTATTCTTGATGAATAGACTTACTCTTGAACGCGATTAAGAACTTCTTCTTCCTTGTAAATTTGGGCAACTTTTTTTGCAATAATTTCTACGACCTTTTTATCAAGAGGAGAAGGAAGTATTTTATTAATGTTAGGCTTTTTTACACAGGATGCCAGTGCAAGAGCTGCTCCAATTTTCATGCCGTTCGTTATTACTTTGGCTCTGGCGTCAAGCGCTCCCCTAAATACTCCAGGGAAAGCAAGTAAATTATTAACTTGATTTGGCAAATCACTTCTGCCAGTTCCAACAATATATGCGCCGGCTTTTTTTGCCTTTTCAGGATCTATTTCTGGAATAGGGTTTGCCATTGCAAAAATGATTGGTTTATCCCCCATTCTCTTTACATCTGTAGTAGATAATAGATTTCCCTTACTAACACCTATGAATACATCTGCTCCTACGATTGCATCAGATAACGTCCCATCTTTATCCTGTTTGCTTGAGATCGCAGCAAGTCTTTGCTTATAGGGATTATTAATAAGATCAGGTCTTTTTTTACTTATAATCCCCTTTGAATCGCAAATTATCATTTCTTTAACCGGAGTGCACATGCGTAGATCAAATCCAACACAAAGTAAAAGATTTGCAATAGCAGTTCCGGCAGCCCCTGCGCCGTTAATAACTACTTTAAGTTCGGTTAAATCTTTTTTAATAACTTTCGCAGCATTTATCATAGCAGCAAGAAGAACGATAGCAGTGCCATGCTGATCGTCATGAAATACAGGAATTCCTATTTCCTGGAGAGCTCTTTCTATTTCAAAACATCGCGGGGCAGAAATATCCTCGAGATTTATTCCTGCAAAAACAGGCGCAATGTTCTTAACTAAATTTATAATTTCAAAGGTATTTTGAGTTTGAACAGTTATGGGAAAAGCATCAATGTTTGCAAATTGTTTAAAAAGCATTGCTTTTCCTTCCATGACGGGAATTGCAGCATACGGTCCGATATTGCCTAGTCCTAATACCGCAGAACCATCGGAAACAACTGCGATAGTATTTTTCTTTATTGTAAGGTTGTAAGCTTCTTTAGGGTTTTTTGCAAGGCTTGCGGAAACATCTGCCACCCCGGGAGTATAAACTAACGAAAGGTCATGCTTGTCTTTTATTTTAATTTTAGAAATAACTTCTAACTTACCATTAAGTTTTTTATGTAATAGTAAAGATTCTTCTCCTAGCGTCATAATGTTAGAAACATAATAGCACTTTTTAAATAAATATATAACTGAAAATTTTACATCAGGAGGAAAATATTAAATTATCCTTCGAAGAATTTTTTATTTTTTAATTTTTCCGGCAAAAATGATTGACCTTTAGTTGGTCCGACATATTTTTCCGACCATTTATAATCTTTTGCATAACCAAGACCCTTCATTAATTTAGTCGGAGCATTTTTTAGGTGAAGCGGTACAGGTTCATTCGGAAATTCATAAACAGCTTGTTTTGCTTTTTCCATTGCGTTTGGTACGGCTCTAGATTTAGGAGCTTTAGCTAAATAGATCACTACATATGCTAAAATTAACTGCGCTTCAGGCATTCCAATTTTATGAACAGACTCAAATGCTCCGTTTGCCTGAATCAAAGCTCCCCTATCCGCCATTCCAATGTCTTCGGCTGCAAAAATTATCATTCTTCTGGCAATAAATTTGGGGTCTTCCCCATTTTCTAACATACGCATTAAGTAATATAAAGCAGCATCAACGTCGCTTCCGCGCATAGATTTAATAAAAGCACTAATTATGTTGTAATGTTCGTCCGCTTTTTTGTCATAAAGTCCCGCAGATTTTGTTTGAAAAACATCCTCAACAATTTTTGTCGAAATCTCTTTGTCTTTATAAGTTGTTACGGCTATTTCCAAAGCATTAAGAAGAATTCTGGCATCTCCCCCGCTTAATCTTAATATTAATTCTTTTGCATCCTTTTTTATTGTCCTTTTGTATTTTCCTAATCCAATTTTTATATCTATTAATGCTCTTTTTAGAATTTTTTCCATGTCTTCCATGCTAAGCGAATTAAGGACTAAGATTTTTGACCGCGATAATAAAGCACTAATTACTTCAAACGAAGGGTTTTCCGTTGTCGCGCCGATTAGAGTTATAAGTCCGCTCTCTACGTGTGGTAAAAGAGCGTCTTGTTGTGCCTTGTTCCACCTATGAATTTCGTCGATAAACAGAATTGTTTTAAGATTTTTTTTATGATTTTCCTCAGCCTTCTCTACAACTCTTAACAAATCACTTTTACCGGTAGTTACAGCTTCCAGATAGTGGAAATCGGCTTTTATTTCATTGGCAATTATTTGCGCGAGGGTGGTTTTACCTGTACCGGGTGGTCCCCAAAAAATGATTGAAAAATCGGATTTTGATTCAATCATTCTGCGAATTATTCCGTTTTTTCCGACCAAGTGTTCTTGCCCGACAAATTCGTCTAAATTTTTCGGTCGCATTCTGTATGCTAGATTCACATCCTTATTCTAGCACTATCTGTAATAGTTTGATATACTATACCGATGCAAAAAAAGTATTACGTTAAGTTTGTGATCGGATTTCTGTCCGTTTCCCTTTTGTTTATTTTAGGAACAGGGATAATGCAATCTTATGTGACTCCTGTTAAGGAAAGTTATAGTAATGGATATTATTCATTAATTCCGGGAGTTTTGTATTCAAGAAATAATTCCGAAGATACATCTTCTGTAGCTGAAAATTTAGTTATGCCATCAGGTTCTGATTATTGTCTAAACGTTCCGGTACTTATGTATCATCACATACAACCTGAAAATTTGGCCAGAGAACTTGGCCAGACGAGTTTAACCGTTGATAGCGTCGTATTTGACCAGCAAATGGCTTATCTTGTTTCTGAGGGCTATACATCAATTTCTGCAGACGAGCTCGCAAATTCTCTGAAAACACGTTCGGCGTTACCCGCAAAACCAATCGTAATAACAATGGACGATGGATATAAAGATAACTTTGAATACGCTTTTCCTGTTATTCAAAAATACGGATTAATCGCTAATATTATGATTCCAACGGGTCTAATGGAAAACCCCGGTTGGTTAACGTGGAACGATTTAAAAACTATGGTTGACAGCGGTAAATTTTTTGCCTACGACCATACATGGTCACATGTTGCGCTAGCTGGAGCTTCGGATGAAAAAATTCAAACAGAAGTAGTGACGGCAAAAAAACAACTGGAAGAACATTTAGATAAAACTGTCAATGTTTTTGCATATCCATACGGATCGGAAAATTCAAAAGTAGCAGATATTCTTAGGCAAAATGGATTTAGTGTTGCATTTTCCACTATTCCCGGAAAAACACAGTGCGATTCATTTATAATGGCTTTACATAGAACGAGAGTTGGCAATGGAACTCTTGCTTCCTACGGACTGTAATTATTGACATTAATTCTCTTATTTTGTTCTATTTACTTTCGTATTATTTTCTACTAGAGTAAAGAGTATGACTGTCCGAATTATCTTCCATATTGACTTTGATTCTTTTTTTGCCAGTGTTGAGCAGCAGTATAATCCAAAGCTAAGAAATAAACCTATAGGTGTAACTGCTGCTAACAGCAGGACTTGTATTATTGCTTCCAGTCGTGAGGCAAAACGTTTAGGGATTAAAACCGGCGCCAGATCCTACGAGGCGCAAAGAATTTGCCCCGAATTAATATTAGTTCCTGCAGATTTTAATAAATATTTTGATGTTTCGAAGAAATTTCTAAATATCTGTAAAGATTATTCCCCTTTTACAGAATTATTTTCCATAGACGAAGTTTTTATGGACGTTACGTTAACCACCCATTTATTTAATGGAACATTTAACATGATTAACCTTATAAAATTACGCATCAAAGAAGAAATAGGAGAATACATTACCGCTTCTTTTGGAGTTTCTCATAATAAACTCTTGGCAAAGCTTGCTTCGGGATTAAGTAAGCCAAATGCCCGTCTGCAACGCCAGCAAGCCGGCTTGCTTGGCGGGCAGGGTCAGACTGAAATTAAACCTGAGGATATTTTAAAAGTTTATCAAACTACGGAGTTAACAGATATTTGTGGCATTGGAGAAAGGATTAGAAGAAGACTAAACGATATTGGAATTGATAATTTGATTCAACTCCGCAATGCTTCCCCAGCGTTTTTGGTAAAAGAATTTGGCAATGTTGAGGGACATTTTTTAAAAAGTGTAGGCTTAGGAATAGACGAGAGCGAAGTTATTCCCTATACCCAACCCTCGGAAGTAAAATCCGTTGGCAGAAGTTACTGCTTACCAAAAAATGAATATGATAAAAGAGTCG
>Ga0172374_1001780_pt1 | contig 14183 bp, 11 predicted proteins | sample LakKiv3m_FD_114536 | JGI IMG/M metagenome (GOLD analysis project Ga0172374, IMG submission 114536) | Freshwater microbial communities from Kabuno Bay, South-Kivu, Congo - kab_092012_10.3m | ecosystem: Environmental > Aquatic > Freshwater > Lake | place: Democratic Republic of the Congo... | reverse complement strand
AGTGAGAAGTTAGCTGGGTTAGATGTACTGCTGGGCATATAGCTAAGACTGTTGCCGCTGCTGGTTTTAAGGCAGAGGTTGGTATCAAGGGTTGGTAGAGTCGGACAGTTGTCAGTGTTTAGCGTGGTTGGGTATGAACCGTACTGGGCAGCGTAAGTCTTGAGGATAGTAGCGTCATTAGACAAGTCAGACTGCAATGAAGCCACGACAGCCCGGCTGGTGACACTGGCATAGGCTACTAGGCTGATGGCGGCTAGGATGGCTATGATGACGATGACTACGAGGAGTTCAACTATAGTGAAAGCAGATTTAGAAGATGGAATATGGCTTCGCCGTACGGCGAGTGGAAGATGGCGGAACAAGTGAATACGTGGTTTGGATGTTTTTGGTTTAGTCATAATATTTATGGTTTAAGTTTAGCATTAGCTGAATAAAACCTCAATGCCTACAACACCTACTCTGCCCTCCTATATAGGACATTTGTTCAATATAGATTTGATTGCATCATGCTCGGCCTGGGTTACCCATAAGCTGTATTTTACTTTTATCGCGACTTGCCTGGATACGTATTCGCATCTGAACGACTTGTTTGGAGGTAGCCAGGTGGCGGCATCTCCATCGCTTTTTTGACCGTTAGCAGCCTGCCCTACGGCCAGTAATTCTAACGGATCATTAGCGAATTTAATTCTGTCGGACAGACTCATTAACTGCGCGCCCTTTTGCCATGCGTCCGACAGCGCAACGACGTGGTCAATCTGGACTTCGCCACTAGTTGAAGCGCCTCGAACAAAGTTAATAATCTTCCCGCTGTATGGATCGTTTAATACCCCTTTGACCACATTACAACTTGAATCGACCGAAACGTCTGTTAAATCCCTGTTGAGGATTATTTCTCGGGTATCACAACCGTTTTTCTTGATCCAGCCATCCCCAAATTGCGCCCTAGAGTAACCGGTTTTTGGTGCGCGGCCTTTTATGGCCAGCTTGTTTAAATTGTCTAAAGTTTGACTCCGCTTGGCCACAAAGTAGTTTGTGTTTTTATTCGTGATCTGATTGGTTTCAAGTTTTGGAGTGTTGATTACGACGACAATCGCCAAAACCATTAAAATCAGGCTGGCTAAAATCAGTCTGCGTTTTCTAAATTCATCGGACATACGACTATTATGCGCCATGCAAGCGATGATACAATAAGTAGTATGCAAAAAGTACCCAGGCTTATCGAAAAATTCAAACCGACCAATTATAACCTGTCAGTCGTAATCGACAGAAAGAATCGCCAGTTTTCAGGAACGGTCACGATCAAAGGCATGGTTCAGTCAGGCTGTAAGGATATAAGCTTGCACAGTAAAGGGTTGAGTATTGAATCAGCCCTGGTTGACGGCAAAAACGCCGACTACAAGACTGGCAAGTTTGACTCGTTGTTGATTACACACCCAGACATAAAACCTGGCAAGCACATTGTTGTCATCGGTTTTTCGGGCAAGATTACCGACTCGCTGCACGGCATGTATCCGTGCTATTACGAACACGACGGAACCCAGAAAGAGCTGATTGCCACTCAGTTCGAGAGTCATCACGCCAGGGAAGTATTTCCTTGTATCGACGAACCCGAGGCCAGGGCAAGTTTCGACGTCACTATCACGTCCGAACCAAACGTAACCGTCCTGGGTAATATGCCGATTAAAAAGCAGGTTGTAGAAGACGGCAAACTAGTCACGACATTTGAAACCACACCGGCCATGAGCACATACCTGCTGGCATGGGTCATCGGCGAGCTTCACAGCAAAACAACAAAAACAAAAAGCGGCGTGTCGGTAAGCGTCTGGGCGACGCCGGCCCAGCCAAAAAACAGCCTGGATTTCGCCTTAGACATCGCAACCAGAACGATTGATTTTTACGACGACTTCTATGATACACCCTATCCTCTGAGTAAATGTGACCACGTCGCACTACCTGACTTTGCAGTTGGTGCAATGGAAAATTGGGGACTAATTACCTATCGCGAGATTGCCCTCTTGGCCGAGCCCGGAAAAACCTCCTTGGCCACCCGCCAAAACATAGCAACCACTATCACGCACGAAATCAGTCACCAATGGTTTGGTAATTTGGTGACAATGAAATGGTGGAATGATTTGTGGCTGAACGAAAGTTTCGCCTCGCTAGTCGAATATGACGCCGTCGACTACCTAGAGCCAGATTGGAATATTTGGACGGACTTTGATAGTTATGAAAGTGTCATAGCTCTTCGACGCGACAGTATCGACGGCGTTCAATCGGTCCAAGTCGATGTTAACCATCCTGACGAAATCAGTACACTATTTGACGGCGCCATCGTATACGCCAAGGGCGCAAAACTCTTAAAAATGCTGCGAAGATATATTGGTTATGATGATTTCAAAAAAGGATTGAAAGAATATTTCAAAAAATACGCCTATCAAAACACTGTCGGCAATGACCTGTGGTCAATCTTTGACAAGATCAGTGGCAAGGATATTAGTTCATTTATGAACACTTGGATTTCGCAGCCCGGCTTTCCGGTATTACACGTAGTAAAAAACGGTAATGAAGTTTTCTTGTCGCAAAATCGCCTTTCGAACGACCCCGACGCTAAATCGAATAGTTTATGGCCTATCACGCTAAATTCTAACCACCCTGAGATTCCAGAAATATTCAATAAAAAACAGATGAAAATCACATTGCAGGATGACGCACCGCTAAGATTTAACACCGGCAACGACGCACATTACGTCACTCACTACGACCACGAGCTGATGGATGGAATAATCCAACAAATCAAATCAAACAAACTGCCGGTTTCCGATAGGCTACAGGTATTAAACGATCAAATAATCCTAGCTAGCGTCGGAATCATATCCAATTCAGAGTTAATAAGCCTATTAGGGGCATATGAAAACGAGACCAATGACAGTGTTTGGGATGTTATAGCTATGACAATTGGCGAGATGAAAAAGTTCGTCGAAGATGACGAATCATCCGAGGTTAAATTGCGTGCACTCGCCGGCACTTTAGCTAAAAAACAGTTTGCTAGACTTGGCTGGAACCCTGATCCCGACGAACCAGAGTCTGACACTAAACTTCGGCCTATTGTCGTCGGCTTGACACTATATTCCGAAGATGACACTGCCACCCGATATGCCATAAATTTGTTTAACACCACAGAAGTCGAGGATTTGAATCCTGACCTGCGACCCAATATTATTTCGACCGCAATTAAAAATACCGGCAGTGAAAAGCCTGCCCAAAGATTGTTAGAAATATACGCTGACAGTCAATCAAGTGAACTGCGGCGAGATATCACCTCGGGTATTACAGCAACAAAAAATGAAAAAATTGCCAATATGTTACTGGAAAAAATCAAAGATACTAAACTAATAAAAACCCAGGACACGATAATATGGGTTATTTATCTGATTCGAAATAAATACACCAGAGACATCGCCTGGGGTTGGATTAGAAACAATTGGGACTGGGTTAATCAGGTATTTGGGGGAGATAAGAGGTATGACGATTTCCCACAATACTCAGCTTCGGCACTTTCCCGCCAAAAACAGCTTGACGAATATATTTCATTCTTTACTCCGTTAAAATCTGACCCGGCACTAACTCGCGTAATTGAAATGGGTATAAACGAAATTAAAAACCGCGTGAATCTGATCGAGCGCGACGGGAAAGCCGTCAGACAAGCTCTAGATAATCTTGCACTTCCGGCGGTTGACCGCAAAGTGTGACCACCGCCAGACGCATATCAACGTCATTCGTATCACTGGTATATAATTTGGCAGCAAACTTCATTTGATTCAGTTTTTTATCGGTAATCGCCGACATACCGCCACCCTGATCCAGACTCTTGCGGTACTTTACCTCGGTAAAATAGGTGACGTCTGACTTGGACGAAATAATATCGATTTCACAATATTTAGTTTTCCAGTTGCGTTCAATGATTTGATGCCCCAGACCAATTAAATGTTTTGTTGCGACACTTTCGGCGGCGTTGCCTTTTGCTTTGGCTGTTTCTGCCTGCTCTTCGTGAATTTTTCTAACGGGCTTAAATGATAAACGATGTAATTTTGTTATTCCGTGTTTTTTTAGTGCAGCCATGTGCTTGGCTGTGCCATAACCGACGTGGTCTGAAAAACCATATTTGGGATGAGTTTTTTCTTGATCAGCCATGTATTTATCCCTGGCAACTTTGGCGATAATTGACGCCGCCGAAACACAAGGAACCAACATGTCGGCCTTTTTAATAGTCGTGACATATCTTTCCTTGTTGGTTCCCACCAGAAAATTAACCGTGCCGTCAATTATAATTTCGGAATACGGTGTTTTTATTTGTTGGACCGCACGTTTTGTCGCCAATTTCAACGCCGCCGATAAACCAATTTCGTCAATCTCGGCCGGTGTTACCCAGCCTAAGGCAAACCCCATGGCTTTGTCCCTAATTTCGGTGTCCAGCCTTGCCCTGGCTTTTTTTGACAACTTTTTACTATCAGTCAATCCGTCAATTTTTATACCACCCAAAACGACAGCGCCAACCACCAGCGGACCCGCCCAGGGTCCACGCCCAACCTCATCAATACCTAAAATCATATAACTATGGTAGATGGTATTTGGTAGATAGTAAATAGCGTCTGTTAGGACTGCTATTCAGTTTCGGTATGTCTAGCTTCAACTTCGGCGGCTTTGGCCTCAAGTTCAGCCTCTTCTTTGGCCTTTTCGGCTGCTTTGGCGGCGGCCTCTTCTTTGGCGGCCTCTTTCAAACGCGCAGCTTCGGCTTCGGCGGCTTCGTCACGGACATCATTCACGGCTTCACGATCAAAATTCTGACCACGCAATCTGGCACTTTTACCACTGCGGTCACGCAAGTAACTCAGGAAGTTGCGACGAACCTTGGCACGCCTGACAACTTGAATCTTTTCGACTAGTGGACTGTGTATTAGAAAGCTTTTTTCAACTCCAACACCGCTGGCAATCTTGCGGACCGTAATCCGTGAAGTATGCGACTGCTTGCGATCGGTTCGAATAACTACGCCCTCAAAAATCTGAATACGCTCTTTGGCGCCCTCTTTAATTTTCTGGTAAACCTTGACGGTATCACCGCTTCTGACGTCAACGACCTTGGCCTTTTTTTGAGACTCGTTAACTTTGCTTATCAAATCGAAACTCATCCCGTTAAAAACCTCTCTCAATATTAAAACTTTTCAATCGAATCGGGCAATTATACTTAACTCTGTTTCTAACGGGACTCATTTTTTACTCACTCTTATAGTTTATTACTAAGTCAGCTATCAACTATAGCATAATATCCTTGTCTTTGAAAGGGTTAAATGACTCTGTTTATCTCTTCAAGCGTAGTTTCACCACGCAAGGCCGCTAGAACACCGCGCTCTAACAGTGTGACCATGCCGGCTTTTCTGGCGGCCTGCTCGATTGCTTCGGTGTGAATGTCCTTTTCGTCACCCCGTAGGAATTTTTGTATATCCTCGTTGACGACCATTTGTTCCATAATCACAATTCTATCGTCGTATCCGAAGGGTGAAGCTTCACTGGCAACCGGGCGCCATAGCTTGAAATTATTCAAATCCGGTTTTTCAACATTTGCCGGCAAATCTTTTAGGGTTTCTTGAACCCATTTTTTGGTCGCCTCGTCTGGTTCGTATTCTGCTTTGGTTTTATCATCCAGGCGTCTGACCAAACGCTGAGCAATCAATAATCTAATTGACGTACTAAATATAGGGTTAACACCGATTAAATCAATCATACGGCTAAACGCCGCCGCTGTTGAATTAGCGTGAAAACTAGAAAGGACCAGATGCCCTGTAATTGACGCCTGAATCGCCGTCTTGGCCGTATCAGCGTCACGAATCTCGCCAATCATCACGACGTCAGGGTCAAGCCTTAAAACAGCTCTCAGGCCCTCCGCAAAACTTTGTCCATTGACTGTGTCGATTGGGATTTGTGATATGCCCGATATACCATATTCAATCGGGTCCTCTAGGGTTATTATCTTTCTGGTCGTACTGTTGAGGGCGTTAATTATGCTGTAAAGAGTCGTCGACTTTCCGCTGCCGGTAGGCCCCACCATCAACACCATACCTCTCGGGTGACTGATGACGTCGTCAATCTGCGCACGCTCTTCTTTGCTGATCGTCAGCCTGTCTAGGTTCAGCATCGTCTCGTCAAAATTAAACAAACGCAACACTGCGTCTTGGCCATAAGCGGTAGGTACTGTTTCAACACGTATATTCAATAGGTGGGTTTTTCCATCAACCGCTACCTCTTTTTGCATATGCCCAGATTGTGATTCAGTTGCCGCGGTCGATATATTAGCCCTAGAGGCAAGTGCCCCCAGAATTACCCGATAGCGCTCTTTGGAAATGTCGGCAACAGGGTGTAAGACACCATCAACACGCATCCTGATGCGCATATTCGTCCGCTGATTCTCGATATGAATGTCACTGGCACCTAATTTGTCAGCCTGATCAATCAAAAAGTCAAAGACATCATCGCTGCCGACCGAGTTCAGACTTTCGGTTACCGATTTTATCGTATCGCTATCGCCTTCTTTGGCAATTTTTATATCTTCGTGGACCACCTTGACCGCGGGATCATAGCGATCCATCAAAACACTAAAACCTTCGTTGCTTATCAGCAAAAACTGGACATTGTGACCGGCATCGTTATATTGTTTCGTCAAGTTATTTATAAACGATTGTGGCGTCTGTGTCGTTATACCATATTGCCAAGTCTGACTTTCGTTTCCGGCGATGAGTGGCACCACACGGTTTTGGTGCATGATTTTGACATCCATCACCCCTGTTGCTAACGGTACAGTCTTTTCAATCGCGCGTGTATCTAAATAATCAACACCCAAAATAGCAGCCCGCTGTGCTGTAGACTGTTCTTCTTGTGCGCGTCGTTCTACCTGTACTTTATCTTCTTCCACTACGATACTTACTATAACAAATCGCTTGTGGTTTGGGTATAGGATGGAGAGAGAACCGCGGATCCTGCCGCTCGGCCTTTGTTTGCTGCCCATCCCGGCCCGCCATTACTACCTCCTTTCACCAGCACACTCTACGTGTGACCTTTCAGGTCAGCACGTGGCTTCGCCGTATGGTGAACGGCTCCCGCCTTTGGCGGGACAGTCTGTTGAAATGGAGTAGTAATATCGAGCCTATGCGTTATGCCTCAGTATTCCGTGTTAGCGAACAAGCGCCATAAGTCTTAGTGTTTTTGAATAAACATCCCCGCCTGTCTGTTCGACAGAACGGGCAGGTGCAGCCCAAAGCCGACAGGACGCCGGGGCTCCTGTTCGGGTGTGGAGCGAAGCCGTTTAGAGAAAACAACTAAGACTGACGGCGTGGACGTTGCAGAAGGAGTAGGATTATAAAATGCTACAATATCATCATGCCTGAAATAATTGTCATCGCACATAACATTCGTTCAACCCATAATATCGGATCGATTTTTCGCACCTGCGAAGGTTTTGGCGTAAAGAAATTGATAATCAGCGGCTATAGCCCATATCCTTTGGCATCTAATGACAGCAGGTTGCCACACATCGTCGAAAAATTGACGGCTCAAATTCATAAAACCGCGCTGGGTGCCGAGACGATGGTGCCGTTTGAATACCAATCGTATCCTGAATTTGATGAACTGAAACAAGAAGGTTATAAAATTGTGGGCCTCGAGCAAAACAAGCGCAGCAAAATGCTAAACGATTACGAACCTCCGGAAAAAATCGCGCTACTTTTAGGCGAGGAAGTAAATGGGTTAACAGACGACTTATTAAATCAGTGTGATGATCTGATCGAGATTCCAATGCACGGCAAAAAGGAATCATTCAATGTCAGCGTGGCAGCCGGTATCGCACTATACGCCCTGATTATTTAAGAACGACGCTGTCCTTTCCTAGTATTTCATGTAGTTTCGAGATGAATTGATCGCTTGGTTCGATCTTGAACGGCAAGCGGATAGCCGATTTTTTGTCTTCGCCTAATACCATGACTATTTCAATATCACCGACATGTTCACTGCAAAGCTTTTTTAACGCCAATAGCGAATCGTGATCGTCGGGGTCTTTTATGTGAACAAAAAGCTTTTCATAGGTATTCACGACCAATGGGACCGCCGGTCGCCCGTGGTCAGCCTTTGGCTTGGGAGCCGCCTTGGTCTTGTTGACTTTTACCTTTGGGTTTTTAGACACTTTAGGCTTTTCCATCTTTTGTCCGGTCGAAACATATTCATTTAATTCTTGGTCAGAAATAAACTGCACATCATCAGCGATAACTTTTACGTCACTATTCAGGTTACCGTCGCGATCACGACTGTTAACCCTGCCGGTTACTTTGACAACGGCATCTTGAACCAGTTTGGCACCGATTTTTTCGTACAAATTTGGAAATATAATAATTTCGCCTTCACCGGTTTTATCCTCGATTCCAACAAAAGCCATTTTCGTGCCATTCTTTGTGACTATAGTGCGCAAGGTCGAGATTATTCCACCGACTATTGCCGCTTTTCCGTCATGCTCGGCCGTAATTTCCACCAACGGCACCGTCTGCTCCTCGAAATATATATCGTAATTATCCAGCGGATGAGCACTGATATATAATCCCATCAATTCTCTCTCCCAAGCCAACCTCTCGCGATCAGTGTGCTTGACAGGCGATTTTTGCATCGAGACGGTTGGTTGCATATCTTTGGCGCCATCAAAGCCATCAAGATCGCCAAATAAGTCAGTTTGGCCACTTAGAGCTTCTTTTTGCAGTTTGCCAGCAAACGCCTGCAATGTGTCCAAATTGAACAACAAATCCGACCTGTCACCCAGACTGTCAAAGCCGCCTGATTTAATCAACGACTCCCAGGCTTTTCTGTTAAACCGGCTGACATTGACCCGTTTTGCAAAATCCTCCACGCTGGAAAATTTACCATCTTTATCACGCGCATTGATAATCTCCTCGACTGCACCAACTCCAACACCTTTAACGGCAGCCATGCTAAACCTAATTGCCTTTTTACCAGGCACTATCGCGAACTCAATAAAACCTTCGTTTATGTCTGGTGGTAGCACCGTGATACCCATATGTTTACATTCGTTGATTTCGATTGCCAGTCGGTCAATATCGTTCTGGTCGCTGGTCATTAATGCTGCCATGAACGCATCGGGATAATGCGCTTTCAGGTATGCTGTCCAATAAGCAATTAATCCATAGCAGGCTGCGTGCGACTTGTTAAAGCAGTAATTGGCGAACTCTTCTAGTTGAGTCCAGAATTTTTCAGCTAGTGCCGGGTCGGCTTTGCTGTGCTTAACCGCGCCCTCTATAAATTCTGTCCGCATTTTTTTCATCAAATCTATTTTCTTTTTACCGACAGCTTTGCGAAGTGTATCCGATTGACCGCCTGTAAAGCCGGCGAAATCCTTGGAAATCTGCATGAATTGCTCTTGATAGACCAAGATTCCGTAAGTCGAGGATAGTGCATTTTCAAACTTTGGATGCAAGAACGAAATCTTCTCTTGTCCATGCTTTCGCTTGATAAAACTGTCGATAAATTGCATTGGACCGGGACGATATAATGCCACCATAGCGATAATATCGTCAAACTGAGTGGGTTTTAATTCGCGCAAATAACGCTTCATACCGGCTGATTCAAGTTGAAATACGCCGGTCGTATCACCACGCTGTAATAGCTCGTACGTATCCTGATCGTCCAGTGGAAGGTTATCGATATCGATTTCAGTGCCATAGACTTTTTTAATTATTCGCAAAGCATTATTGATAGTGGTCAGGTTAGACAATCCCAAAAAGTCGATCTTGAGCAGTCCCAGGTCTTCGACTGGGCCCATCGGGTATTGCGTCGAAATGACTCCCTTTTGAGCCATTTCTAGCGGCACGAATTTGACTATATCGTCCGGCGCGATGACAACTCCGGCAGCATGAATACCATGCGAACGTATAGTCCCCTCCAGACGTATTGCAAAATCTATCACTTGCTTGGCAATCGGGTTGGTTTCGTATTCGCGCTTTAAATCGGCATCATTTACGACGCTAGTACTTAGTGGAATATGCCTACCCTGTGCCGGTGGCGGAATCATCTTGGATAGACGATCGGCTTCGACATAAGGAACCTCCATAACCCTGGCTACGTCTCGAACAGCCGCCCTGGCCGCCATCCTACCGAACGTAACAATGTTAGCCACCCGCTCGATACCGTATTTTTCGGCACAATACGCTATCACCTCGTCACGACGCGTATCCTGGATGTCGATATCGAAATCCGGCATACTGATACGATCGGGGTTCAAAAATCGTTCGAAAAGCAAGTCATATTTTAACGGATCAAGTTCCGTGATACGCAATGCGTACGCCAATATCGAACCTGCCCCGCTGCCGCGTCCAGGACCAAAAATAATACCCTGACCCTTCCCCCAGTTTATATAGTCCTGAACTATCAGAAAGTAGCCGTTGAAATCCATTCCATCAACCACGCCCAATTCATATTGAGCCCGCTTCATTGCTGCAGACGGAATGTGTTTTTTGGCCTCGATCACCGTCATTTTGAGTGCCTCTTCGCGACTGATTCCACCATAGCGCCAAGCAAGCCCGGTAAAGACCAATTCATCCAAGTACGATTTTTCGCTTTCGCCACCCGGGGTTGGGAACCTAGGAATCAACATGATCCCCAGGTCAAGCTTTAAGTCGCACCTATCGGCGACTTTTTTGGTGTTAAGTATCGCATCCGGATAATCTTTGCCGTATTTTTCTATAATTTCCCTGGGGTCAGTTACATGCAGATCGAACTCCTTGAGGCTCATTCTGTCTTCGTCGCTCAAAAATGCACCGGTCTGCACGCACAACAATATTTCATGAGCATCCTGGTCTTCGTGTACCAGATAATGGCCGTCGTTACTAATCACCAGGGGAACATTTATTTCTTTGGACAAGGCCGCCAGTCCCTTGTTGACTTTTATCTGTTCAGTCCATTCGTGATCCTGCATTTCCAGATAGTATCTATCACCAAATACCGACTTGTACCAAAGTGCTGTTTCCTTTGCTTTCTTGTAATCGTCATTTTGTATATACCTAGGCACCTCGCCGCTACCACAACCGGAAAGCGCTATGATACCCTTGTTGTATTTTTCCAGAATCTCATGATCCACCCTGGGTTTGTAGTACATTCCTTCCAAATTTGCGAGTGTACTAAGCTTCATCAAATTCTGATAACCTTCGTTATTCATAGCCAGCAATGTTATATGATACCTTGCTTTATCCTTGGCGGGGTCACGATCGTGACGCGACCTGGCGGCAACGTACGCCTCGAAGCCGACTATCGGCTTGATTCCTACTTCGGTCGCTGCCTTATAAAACTCGACAGCCCCTGACATCGTCCCATGGTCGGTAATCGCAACGGCTTCCATGCCCATTTCCTTGACGCGTTTGACCAAATCCGGAATCTTGGTCAAGCCGTCCAGCAAACTGTGATGTGTGTGATTGTGCAGATGCACGTAATCAGATGGCTTTAATTTTACCCCCATACTTAATAACCAGTATACCTAAATGTGGTCTGGTTTGTCTGTAGTAAAAAGGTCTTATTGTCAGGCTTTGGCCTGATTAATCGCTTCGATAACTCCACGAATATAATCACCTACATACGGCAGCAATGCCAGTTGACCCAGCAGCCAAAGCACCAATGCAACCAACACGGTGCCACCGAGTAGTGTTCCAAAACCGAAAAATATTCCCCTCGTAAAATTCATCCAATAAATCTGTACACGATTAGTATGAAAATCCTCGAAAAGCTCTTCTAAGAGTTGGTGCCTTGCGCCCTTTTCGTTGTCTTTGTTTATGTTATTTATATGACTGTTTTTCATTTCACCCCTTGTTATAAAACTGCACACCTATGATTATAGGTGTGCAGCCTCGTTAATCATAGTTCGATTATTTTTTCGCTTTACTGAAAAAACCTTTTTTGGCACCCTCGACTGCGCGCTGACTACGATCTTTTAAATCAACTGCCTCTGATTTGACATTCTCGTATGTCTCTTGGGCCTTCGCTTTGGTGTCGTCAGCGATTTCACCCGCTTTATCCGCGGCCTGTCCGGCTTTCTTGCCGACCTCAGTGGAAGCCTTGCTGGCAGCCGTTTTCAAATCAGCTCGTGTCTCTTTACCGCTTTTCGGCGCAGTTAGTAACCCAGCAGCTACGCCAACTGCCGCTCCGATGATAGCTCCTAGTGCGAATTTTCCTTTTGCCATGATTTTGTCCCCTTTCCTAAATTAATCTTCTTTTTTGGACTTCTTTGCTTTTTTGACGAACTTGCCGACCATTTCTGCGATATATACCGGTGTTACGACTTTGGACACACCGGACAAGACCGAACCCAAATTTTCAACGGTTTTTTCAGCCGAATTGGTAACCCTGCGAATTTGCCTGGTTAAAATGATTAGATAAATCATAAGGACTATCCCCAGGACTAAAAAGAATGCCAATGCAACCGATAAGATTATTACAAGTGCTTCTGCGGCGGAGTTCATGTTTTTCCTTTCTTGTTACCCGAGGTGGGGCAACTTATACTTTAATAATAAATCTAATCTGTCGAATAATCAAATGACTACGCTAATCTGTTTTTCAAATATTCTTCAAACTGTTTACCGTATTTATCACTGGTCAGCGCTTCGTCAACCACCGCCTCTAGGTATTTCAGTTGATCGCCGGTATCATGCCAGACGCCCTCGATTGAGCAGCCGTAAACATCGCCAGCCTGTATGAGTTCAAGTATATTCTCGGTTAAAACTACCTCACCACCATCTCCGACTTTCTTTCGTGCAATCATTGGCAATGTTTCAGGGGTTAAAATAAAGCTGCCAGCGGAAGCCAAGTTTGAAGGCGTATTTTTTTCACCAGGTTTTTCGATGAAGTTTTTTAGTTTGAAAATATTATGAGACACCTCTTCGCCTACTTCAAACATGCCATACTTATCAGAGTCTTTCTTGTCGACTTCAACGAGTGAAATAACAGACTTACCTGTTTTTTTATAAGCTTCTAGTAATTGAATTAAGAATGGTTTTTCTGAACGAAAATATACATCTGGGAATATAACAAAAAACGGCTCGTCTTGTACTAAATGCATTGCATCAATTACGGGACAGGCATTCCCTAAACAATCACCTTTTTGCCGAACATAGACAAAATTGGCAAGATTGGCAATCGCTTTGATTTCTTCAGCCTTATCACCCTTACCGGTTTCGCGCAATTTATCCTCCAACTCGACACTACGGTCAAAGTGATCCTCGATGGTCCGCTTCGTACTGCCGGTTACCATGATTATATCGGTAACACCCGCCGCAACGGCATTTTCCACTATCAACTGAATGACCGGCTTGTCAATAATTGGTAGCATTTCTTTGGGCGTAGCCTTGGTCTGCGGCAAAAACCTCGTTCCCATGCCAGCCGCGCAAATGATAGCTTTAGTTGGTAGTTTCATCCCGTTAGAAACCTCCTCTTGGTGTTTTATATTTTATTACACCGTCACATTTTTTAATTGGCGTGTTTCTAACGGGATTCATTTTTCTCCTCTAATTTATGTTTAATTTTTGTTTGATTAGCCTTTGAGCCAAGACAGGGTTGGCCTTGCCGCCGGATTTCCGCATGACTTGCCCGACCAAAAAGCCGATGACTTTTTCATTTCCGTTTTTCAGGTCGCTCACCGCCCTGGCAGATGATTCGTCAGCCAGAACCTCTTCGACAACCGCCATAATTTCAGACTCAATACTGATCTGCAATAAATTCTTGTTATTCGCTATAGTTCGCGGATCTCCGCCCCTGTTGCGCATTTCGACAAGTACTTCTTTGGCGGCAGTTGAACTTAGTTCGTTGTTATCCACCATTTTGGCCAGCTCAATAAACTGTTCGCCGGAAATTGCAATTTTGGCACCGTCCCCATTGGTCTGTTTGTCCGCCAGAACCATAATCCAACCAGCCGTGCGCTTGGCGGCCGATTCACCGCCGGATTCCAATATCCTCTGAACCAACTTGGCCGAATCCTGTGACGAAATCAGGGCGTTTAACATCGTGCTATCAAACCCCAGATCCGCCCAAGCTTGCCTGTAAAACGATGGCAATGGCGGCAGCGTGTCCTGGATTTGTTTTATCTCGTCGTCACT
>Ga0172374_1001776_pt1 | contig 14194 bp, 7 predicted proteins | sample LakKiv3m_FD_114536 | JGI IMG/M metagenome (GOLD analysis project Ga0172374, IMG submission 114536) | Freshwater microbial communities from Kabuno Bay, South-Kivu, Congo - kab_092012_10.3m | ecosystem: Environmental > Aquatic > Freshwater > Lake | place: Democratic Republic of the Congo... | reverse complement strand
GAATCTGGAAATCTCATATTCATCTATTCCATAGAATGAGAATCTCCATTTGAATCTGGAAATCTCATATTCATCTATTCCATAGAATGAGACTCTCCATTTGAATCCGGAAATCTCATAATGGTCCTGGCAGGAATTGAACCTGCGATCTCTTCCACGTCAAAGAAGCGTCATAACCACTAGACCACAAGACCTTTATTGTTTAGCCACGTAAGAAAATATTTAAATATAGTGGTTTCATTTAGGGAGTATGTATTCGAATCAAATGATGGGAAGAAGGTCTGGTGTAGGAGTATTCTTTATCTTTTTAATTGGAGGATTATACTTTTTGAATTTAGCTTTTAATTTTTTTCCTCTTCCTGCAACAATTCTTGCAAATAAAACTTATGCTCAAGTTAGCAATTTTATTGCTGGAGTTTTGATTCTTGTTGGAGGATTTAAATTCTTGCTTTCGAGAAGAAGTATGTACTAAACTTTTCTTTTAGTTGATAAACTTTATATACGTGTTTTTCATTATTCTTCCATGCAAAATAAAGAGGGGCAAGTAACTATTTTTGTAATTATTGGAATCTTAATTCTTGGTTCAGTTGTGGCTTTTTTTGTTTACAAAAATTCTCTAAAACAGGAGCAAATTCCTGCGTCAATTGAGCCCATTTATAATTCTTTTTTATCCTGTTTGGAAGAACAAACTTTAGTTGGAGTTAACGTTCTCGAAAGTCAGGGAGGGTATATTACAATGCCTCCTTTTGAATCTGGCTCTTCTTACATGCCTTTTTCTTCTCAACTAGATTTTTTAGGAAATCCAATTCCTTACTGGTATTATATTTCTGGAAATAACGTTGCTAAAGAACAGGTTCCTTCGCTACAGGATATGCAGAAGGAATTAGGAATCTTTGTTGATGGAAAAATAAGAGATTGTGGGTTGGATAAGTATTATTCCCAAGGTTTTGAAATAAATTTTGGAGTTCCAGAAACAAAGATGCAGATAAAAGATAAAAAAATTATGGTGAATCTAAATCTTCCAATTAATATTACAAGATTAAACGAGAGTTTTTTGATAAATACTCATAACATAGAAGTTTCTTCAAATCTGAAGAAGCTGTACGATTCTGCCTTTGAAATTTATTCTAAGGAACAAAAAGAAATGTTCTTGGAAAATTATACTGTGGATATCCTAAGAAATTATGCTCCGGTGGACGGAGTTGAGCTTACCTGTTCGCCTCTTACATGGAATGCAGATGAAGTTTTTTCAACTCTTTCGAGAGCAATTGAATCGAATATTTTGGCGCTAAAAACGAAAGGGGGCGATTTCTCTTTAAAGAAACCAGAAAATAAATATTTTGTAATAAATACTCCTGTAAATGCAAAATTTATCAATTCTAAAAATTGGACGAATAGTTTTGAGGTTAATCCTTCAAGAGGGGCTCTTCTCATTTCCGAACCTATAGGAAATCAACAGGGACTGGGAATGCTGGGTTTCTGTTATGTTCCGTATCATTTTGTTTATAACATAAAATATCCTGTTTTGATTCAAGTTTATGAAGACCAAGAATTTTTTCAGTTTCCTTTTGCGGTAGTTATTCAGGGAAATGTTCCTAGAAAACCGATTAGTGGAACCTTTTTTGAAAGCGATGCGATTCCGGAAATATGTGAATATAAAAACACAAACACTTTAGTGCATACAACAGACAAGAGGGCTAATCCAATTGATGCAAATATTTCCTATGAATGCTCGGGGGTAGTATGTAAAATTGGAAAGACCGAAAACGGGATTCTAGAAAGTTTATTTCCTCAGTGTGTAAATGGTAATCTTATTGTTAGTTCTGACGGATTCATGGATAAAAGTGTTTCGTATACGGTATTGGAGCAAGGAGAGGCTTCGGTATTTTTGGATAAACTCTATGAGAAAGAAATTAATCTTAAATTAGATTCGAAAGATTATTCCGGACAGGCGATAATAAATGTTATTTCCGAGGGAGATACAAGAACGATAGTTTATCCGGAGCAGAAAAAAGTAAAGCTATCTGAAGGGCAGTACCAGATTCAAGTTTATGTTTATGAAAACTCTTCATTAAATATTCCTGCTTCAACTCAGCAGCAGTGCATTGAAGTTCCAAAATCCGGATTGGGAAGCGTATTCGGTTTAACCGAGCAGAAATGTTTTGATTATCAAATTCCTTCACAGATTGTTTCTAACGCTCTTTCTGGAGGAGGGAAAGAAGATTATTATATTCTAGAATCTGAGTTGGAAAGTTCCAAAACTTTAGAAATCAATGCGGGGGGTTTACCTAAGTCCACTTCAATAGACCAATTGCAATCAAATTATATTTTATTCGAAAATAAAGGGTTGGATATTTTGTTTAAATGAGGAGAAAAAATATTTTAAAATTAGGAATCTTTTTTATATTCGTAATTTTATTTTCAATTTCTTTTTTTTCTGCTTATACTCAATCAAGCATTCAGTACACTTCTCCGGGAGTTCTTCCTAGCGGATTTTCCAGTTCAGGAGGGCAGTGGATTCCGGATAGAACCATGTGCGAAGCAGGGCAGGATTTTGCACTTCAGATAGATCCATTCGGATGCGAGCCTGCGGTGGTTAGAAGCGATTTGCTGGAAGAACAAAACGTTCCTGTTTTTTGTAAAATTTCTGCAACAAAAATGAATCCTCTTATTGGTGTGCAAGTTATTGATTACATTACTTTTACTGGAAAAGAACTTCCTAAATCTGTTTCTGGTGTTGGATTTTATCCGGCTCAGTCTGCGTTGGGGGTTCAAAATAAATTGAATTCTCCTTTGCTGAATAATATTGGTTATGCCGTTATTGTCTTAAAAAAAGAACCAAATGCTTCGGCGGTTCCAGAAATGGTTTCTGGAAATTTAACTGCTTTTTTAAGATATAATATAAAAGATGCTTTTGGAATAGGGGATACAAGGTTTTATCTTCCAGAAATATCCGACGATAAAGTTTGGGAAAATTCTATGAAGAGTTATGGTTTTTGGAAAGGAAAAGGATATTTGAGAGCAGACTCGGTAACGTCTGAAGGGGCAAAAATTTCTATTTATTCTGGGACTCAAAAATTGAAAACCCTATCCTTGGATAAGGGGGAAACTTCCAGCGAAATTTATCTTCCAGGATTTGATTGTTTTGTAGGAGTAAAACTTCAGCTTGAAAGTTTGGATAGTCCTGACACTAGGGCAATTCTTAGTGTGAATGGAGATAATCTTCAGTTGAATAAAGGTGAAAAATTTTTAGATAACAAATGTACCCTTTTGAACCTGGAAAAAAGGGGGCTTACCAAAAAGGCAGAAATTAGTTGTAAAGCCGACGAGGGAACTGAAAGATTTGAATTAGTTCTGACGCCAAAAATTTCCATCACGATTAACGGAGATAAAAAAGAAGTTTCTGCAGGAGATTTCTTATATGAAGGAGTACAAAAAGAAAAACCAATTGGAGGAGGAGCGGAAGTGGACAGAAAAGTTTATGTCTATCTTGCTTACATAGGAACAAAAGGAGATTCTGGAAAGATAGATGATTTGTATATCACTCTTTTATCTACTCCGGTAAATAGTGGCTTGAGATTGGGGGATTCCGACATTGCAAAGTATGCTTCAAAATCGGAAGGACGTTACTCTGAAATTTATAGAGATAAATCTCTTATTGTGGGAGGAATGGCAATTATTGGTGGAAAAATAAGAGATGCTTTTAATACTCTCGCAGATAGAATTTCAAAAGATAAGGAGTTGAAATATATCCCTTACAAGTACGATGAGGTGTTTAATACCGGTCTCTTCGGAAACGAGGTAACAAGTAATAATTTTGCTGGAAAGGAAGTTAAGGTTATTGATTTCGCAAGTCCGGTTAATTCTGCTTTGGGAAGTGGAACAACTTCAAATGTTGCTCTCGGGACTTCTACTTCAACAAGTAGCACAGCTAAAGTATGGACCGTTGATGAGATGTACGGGTTGTTGAATCTTCCAAATGAATATTTGAACGAAGAAACGGTGAATGTAGAACAATCTGATGGGACTTTTAAGTCAGTAATTACTTCTAAAGAAGACAAAATCAAAGTGATTAAAGATTCTTTACAATTTTTGTTAAATGAATTTGGTCAGCCTCTTGTTACAAAGAGAATGGATTTAACAATTACTGCAGATCCAATTAAAAATAGTATGATGAGTTGGTCCAGTACAAGTCCTACAAGAAAGGTTTTGGTTGATGGATTTGGGATGTATCGTGATCCTGCTGGAAAGGCAACTCTTGTTCACGAATTATTTCATGCATTTTACCAAACAGACTCTTTTTTGCAATCAGGTAAGGATTTAACTATAGAAGGTTCAGCGGTTTATGCAGAGTATAAATATAGATACGGAACGGACTTTAATACTAAATTGGAAGAAAATTTAGTTGTGCTTTCTGCAAATAAACCTGTTCCTTTTGAGCCAACTAAAAAATTTAATTATGCGGATATTCCCGGAACAAGATATATGTATGTCTATGCAGGAAATCAATTCAAAGATAAGTCTTCTTCAGAAATTAGGAGTATTTTAACTCAGGGTCAAGAAACTTTTGATTTTGTTTCAACCGGAGGAAGCAAAGTTAATTACGATCGGGCTTCTCAGGACTATTCTAAAATAATTACTTCCTTCGCTGGAGAAAAAGATCCACTAAGCACGTCTGAAATTATTCTTGGAGAAGAGTCCTTTATTCAACATGTAATTCTTGCTTCTATTCTTCAGCAAAAAGGGGATATTGAAAGATTATGCAAGGAATTTAGCAAAGCCTATCCTAATTCAAAACGATATTCTGAAATTGAAAGTAAATGCAAGGATTTGTCCAAGCTTTCTAGTGCAACTTCTTCAAGCAAAGAGGTTGCAATAAATGCAAATCAAAAAATAATTTCTCTTGAAGATATAAGAGAACCGAGTTTTGAAGAATACGGTGTGAGATTAAGAATAACTTTCCCGGATAAAAAAGTTCAGGATTTGGATTTGATAAAAGATAAGACAAACTATTTTGCAGAAGGGCAGTATGTTCAGCTTCTTTCAATAGACAAGGATACCATTTCTATGAATGTAAATAGAACGAGGGTGGGGGCAGTTGATCAGTACCTAAGACCTCTCTATGAAACAAATAGAGAAACGTTGAAAAAAGGAACACCAAACTCTTTTGGAACGGCATACACTTTTGAAATAGTTGATATATATGAAAAGAAAAATGCAAGAGTTTCTGTTCTGCCTATAGTAAACAGGGCACAGACAGAAGCAAACTTTAGTTTTTATATCGGGGTTGAAAAAAGATCAATTGAACTTTCTCCGGAAAAAACAAAACAGAAAATAAACGATTTGAATAAAACTATCTCCGATTGGAAAGATAAATCACAAAAATTGGGCAAGGTTGTTGAAGGAATGAAGGGGGCTTGCCTTGCTACCGGATTGGCATTAACAATGAGAAATTTCATAAATAATGTTGGAGGGCAATCAATTGCAAGACAGGAAGTAATGATGGGGGAAGGAGGATGGAACAAAAAATGTGCAGATGCAGTTAGTTCTCATAAACTCGATGGGAAGGAAGTAACCTACAAAACCGTGGAGCAGTGTTTCATTGCACAGGCAAATGAGATTGATAAGCAAGTTACCAGTTTATATCAAATAATACAAAAACAAGATTCCGAAATAAAACCTTTACAGGAAAGTTGTAAGATAAAAGGACAGGGAGTTTTCTTTGAGCAAGTAATTGATACAGAGTGTCTTAAAAAAGCGTACTCTCCCGGAATTAAAAGTGAACTTAAAACTTCTCTGGAAAATTATAAAGTCGAAGGAAAAAATGTTAATATTGTAGAAGTTCTTTCCCTAGTAGAGAACAATAAAGTTTCAATAGAAGATATGAGGAAACTTCAATTGTATGCTCGAGCAAAAGATTCAGGATTATCCGACTTGTCTAAAAAAGAATTGGATAAACTTCTTGGGGATATCTGGAGTTCGAATCAACAGGAGATTGCAACCCAAACCTATGCAAGCGATTTAGGAATTAGTGCGGAAAAAATTCCGTATGTCTCTTTTGATAAGGATGCTAAGACCCTTCCTTACTCAGGATTAAAATATAAAGATGTAATGGGAAAATATAATCTTTGTCCTGAGACAGTTGAAGAGGTTTCAATTAATTTAAATTGTAAAGTAGCAGTAAGTGAAAACGAACCGGTTGCTTATTTCACTACAAATGATAGAAAACTTTATTTGGGAATTTTAGAACAACAGGGTACCAAACTGGTTATTAAAACATTATACGATACTGCTAAGGGAGAAGTTGTGAAGGATAGTCCAATTTTATCTAAGATTAATTTTGAGATTATGAACGAGGAATCATATCAAGGAAATACCTACAAATCTTCAATTGGAAGTTCTATTCCTGGTCCTATTATGAGGTGTTATGAAACAGAACCATACAAAGGATATCCTGCAGTGATTCCGGTAGATACAAAGAATGGATGGTATGCATCTATCTCTCAAAATCTTCCTGCATTTGGAAGTGTTGGTTCCTATCAGGCTTCTGGAAGAGTGACTAGTTTCTATTTATGTAACGTCTGGAAAAATGGCATAGAAGAAAATAGGGGAGGAGATGATAAATGTACCATGGTGAATCTTGGAACGGGGCAATCATTAACTCAGATAGCTGGATTGACTTCTTCTCAGGCGAGCAAATTAGTCGATGATGCAATAAAAGTGGTTGAGGCAGGGCAAAAAAAATGCCAAGGAGGGTCAACAACTGAAACTTTCAATCTTGGAGCAAATGCTAAAGGAGTCAAGATGGGTGCTCCCGCAGCAAATATTCCAGATATGCAATGTTATAATTTTATGTCTCCTAATGATTGTAAATTATTATTCAATGTGTGCGACCCGGTTGTGTGTCCTTCTAGTAGATGTGACTTTGGAGGAAAATATCCTGTACGAGATGTAATTCAATCTGGAATTGTTGGAAGTGTTTTATTGTGCCTTCCAAATTTTGTTGGAACCGGAGGAGATGTTTACATTCCGGTTTGTCTTTCCGGAATTAAAGCAGGAATAGACAGTCTTCTTTCTGTTTTTGAATCTTACAGAGATTGTCTGCAGGAGAATTTAGCTACCGGAAGAATGACTGGGGTGTGTGACGAGATTTATTCCGTGCATCTTTGCGAATTTTTCTGGAGGCAAACTCTTCCTCTGGCAAAGATGATAATTCCTAAAACAATAGAATTGATGATGGGAAAATCGGTTAGAGGCGGAGGGGAGTATTCTAGTGTTCAGAACGCCTGGACAACTGCTGGGCAGTCAATGGATTACTTTGCACAATATTATGCAGCAGAGGCCTACGCTTCGTTCAAGGCGAGAATTACACAGGGGGTAACAGATGCGGTATGTAAAACTTATATTTCCGGAGCTTATCCTGATGGAGGAAAAATAATAGACTCTTTGACAAAACCAACATCTCCTCCTCAATTCACCGGGAGATTTGATGAGATTCCATTCACTAGTGCGACAAATCCTCCAATCTCTCAGTATAAAGTCTTTTACCACATTTATGCGGGAAATGATTCTAGAGTTTACTATCAGGTTTATTTAACTGATGTAGCGGAGAGTTCCTATTACAAGGACACTGCAACTAAACTGGTTGTGGCGACAGGATACATTGAACAGGGTGGCAAGAAAACGGAAACAAAGGATTTCACTGCCGTTGCTGGTTACAAAAAGATGTGTATAATTATAAATGGAAGAGAACCAGAATGTGGATTCAAACAAGTTTCAACTTCTTTTGCGATGGACTACATGGCTGACCAGTATGTAAAAGAACAGGCAAATGAAATGGGAATAACTTCCGAATCGACTTGTGTTTCCGGAACACCAAGTGCCTGGAGTTTAGCTTCGGTAAATTTGGAAGGTGCAGCGGATGAATTAGTGAATCCAAAATTATACAATAGAGGAATAATAAGAATTTGTGCCAACGAAAATCCCGGTTTAACGACAGATAAAGATGCTACAAATCCTAGATGGATTTCAGTGGGTTATTGTGGGAAACAGGAATTAAAATGCTGGCTTGACAAAGAGAGTGTTAAGAGCTCGGTTAATTTTAATTCGAGCACAGATTTTTTGGCGAATGCGACAAAGAATTTCTTGGAACAAATAACAAAGGAAGGAAAATATTTGGATGATGCTAAATTTTCAACAGCAGTTAAAGAGATGAGTTCAAAAGAGCCTGCGACGATAATTGGTTTGATAAACAGCATTTTAGACAAGGTTCTGATGAATTCCCAAAAGGGTAAACTTTATCTCATAAGGGCAGATGCATATGGAAAATTGGCAAATGCAGAATTTAAAAAAGAACAGACAGAAATAAAAGCAAAAGCAGAGACCATCATTGAGGAGAAGAAAAAAGCGGAGGATAAAAATGTTTATCCTGTTGGAAAGATTTGTGAACCAAATAATGACACAATAAAAAAATGTTTTGTGGAAATAAACAAAAAAAATGGGTTTATTTTAGATGCAACTTATTCCAATGCCCCCGTTACTAAGGATTTCGTGGATAACCTTCAGAAAAATGGGGTGATTACTAGTGAGGAGTATAATGATATTAAAGGATTTACAAATAGGGCCACTTTAGGAATTATTACTATTCCGGATAAAATAAACATTGGGGGATTTTCTATTCCTCTCCCAGGTGGAGAAAAGAATATGGACTATGTTTTTAATCTATTAGAAAATAAATATAACGCTATCTGTGCAGATTTGAAAAAGAAAGCGGAAACAACTCCTGCAGTAATTGGAGAATGCTCCCCTGAAAAATTTACCGCTCTTTTAACTACTCTAAAATCTACCTCTGTTGGGGGGAGGAAATGTTTATGCGGGGATAATTGCGGAGCATATGCCAATGAAATAATTGCCGTTTCTGGGCTCTTGAATGTGGACAAACTTCTCTTTTTGTCCTTGATGATGCAGGAATCTAGTTGCGATTCTTCTGTATCGAGCGATAGTTCAACGGGGTTGATGCAAGTTAATTTGGATGTACATTGTGGAAAATACGAGCTTTCCTCTGATAAGGTTAAATGTAAAGAGGAACTGATAAATAATTCCCAAAAAAATATCGATGTTGGTGCACAGATTTTGAAATCTATTTATACTACTTATGGTTCTAAACAAACTCAATTTAAGAGTGCTTGCACAAAAGAGTATCAATCTAAAATTTATACCGGATGGGACGCCGCTCTAAGAGGATACAATGGATGGGGTTGTAATAGTAAATATCCTTCTCAAGACAATTTTGTGGAAGAGATTAATGCAAGATATGTCGGATTACAAAAGATGTGTGGAGGAGGTTCTGCTACTGGAACTGCATTAGAAGGAGTTTCTTCTTGTAGTGATCTTGCTAAAGAAAAACTATATTTGGAAGCAATAGCAAAAGGTGAAAAATTAAATCTTACTTCAACATACTCTCAGAATGCAAATAATTGGAATTTTGTTGATGACATTTATAAAAATAAACTTATAACCGAAGAGGATTATAATGCCCTATCGGGTAAAAGGTATTTTGGATTAGATATTGAAAAAGATATGAGAAATGTTTTAGATGTGTTAAGGTCAAGATATGAACAATTATGCGGTGCTCCTTTTGCAACGCTTCAATATATTGATAGCGAGAAATCATTCAGATTAGGGGTAAAAGATAATTATTGCAAATCTGTAAATTATACTCTTTATTATGGAGATTTTGGTATTTATTTAACTCAACAAGATTTTACGGGTAAGCCTTTAGAAGGAATAATTTCTTCTAAAACTGGACAAATGTTTATTGGTTCAATTCCTCTTAGCTGGTTTCCTGGAAGTGCCCTTTCGAGAACAAATTATTATGTAGAAGTTCAATGTTATAATTCTACAGCAAAAAAAGCTTTTGAAACTATTTTAAAATCAACAATTTTTCAAGCATCTGGAACAGAAAAAATAGTTTCAACGCTTCCTTCCGAACAAGGAACTATTGATTTATCTTCTAAAGTAACCCGTCTCTTTAATAGTTCTTCTTCCGGTCAGGTAAATCCTATTTTTGATAAACTTTTCAGTCCACTAGATCCTCAAGAAAAAAATAATATTCTTAATGCAAAACTTTGTGGGGATTGCGGAGGAGGAGCATTAAACATTTGTGATGAGAATGAGTGTACTCTTATTGGGGCAAAAATTTCAAAAAATTGTATTTTTGGAAAGGGGTATTTTGTAGGAGGAGATTGTGTGGAAATAAAATACTGTACTGATTGTGAATCTAAGCTGGATGGCCCGGTGGTAAAGAATTGCAACGAATTAACTTGTTTCAATATTGGAAAAAATGCGAATGGAGTAACTTGTGTCTATGATGAGGAGAGACCTTGGACGGATAATAAAGGGGGAGTTGTTGGATTGATAACCCCTCAGGTAGGAAGTAAATGTTATCCTGCAACTAAATGCGGAGATTGTGGTGACGGAATAGCAAATTATTGCGATAAGGTAGAGTGTGCTCAGATTAATAAAGGGCTAAAAAATGATGCGTGTATATTTTATGGGGAGGATTTGAAGAGAGGAGAGTGCTATTCTGCTCAAACTTGCAAGCGTTGTTTCGATATATTTGGCTCAAAGTGTGATAAGGTCACATGTGCAGAAATATCTAGAAAGATGGCTGGAACAACAAAATGCGGTTTTGATTCTTCTCAAAACCAAAAATGTTTTGAAATCTCTATGGCAAGTACAGAGGATTTTGGATTTGCAATAACTCGTATGAGGGAATTTATAACAAAATATGGTGAGGGAACAAAATACAAAGAGAAGTCTGATGCTAAAGAATACATAGATAGTCTGGTCAAGCTCAAAATTTTAACCTCGGATGAATATAATGAAATTACTGGAGGAAGTTCCCTTAATCCTTTTAACTGGCAAAGTAATTTGAAGGAAGTCTTAGATTTATTGAATAAAAAATACCAGACTATTGTTAAATATGCGGTTTAATTAGACCGATGAGAATTCTTTATAAATTCCTTTTTTTATATTAGCATATGAAACCTGTTAGGGCAATAAAGATAAACGAGGGCATGAAAGTTTCTGAACTTGTTCGTACTATGGAAGGTGCCGGATTTGGGGCAGGAAAAATTGCAGAGGCATCAAGGATTATGAATAAAATGTTTAAGGATAAAGAGTGCACTGTCTTTTTAGGTGTTGCTGGTGCAATGGTTCCTGCAGGAATTAAGGAAGTTATACTGGATGTTCTAGATAGGACAAATGTTTTTGTTACAACGGGGGCAAATCTTACTCATGATTTAATAGAATCTTTAGGGGAAACGCATTACCAGGGAGATTTAAATGAGAAAGATTCTGTTTTACATAAAAAAGGATTAGACAGAATTTATAATGTTTACATGAAAAATGAAGTCTACGTTAAACTAGAAAAGTTTTTTGAAGATAATTTTGAGAAATATAAGCACTGCAAAAATATAAAAGAACTTTTGTGGAAAATAGGAGAATTGTCTCCTAGGAGAGGAATTTTGAAAAAATGCTGGGAAAAGAAAATTCCAATTTTTTGTCCTGCAATAGCAGATTCCGGGATAGGTCTGATGATTTGGGGGAGAAAAGTTTCTGGTAAAAAAATAGAAATTGATGCTTTTGAGGATATGAACGAAATAATTGATATTGCTTGGACTTCAAAAAAGAATGGAGTTATTTACGTTGGCGGAGGAACACCTAAAAATTTTATACAACAATCTTTACAATTTTCAAAAGGGGCAAATTATGGGATTCAGATAACTACCGATCGACCTGAGCCTGGAGGAAGTTCTGGAGCACCCTTAAAAGAAGGAATAAGCTGGGGAAAAATGAATCAAAATGCAGAATTTGTCGACGTTTTCTGTGATGCGACTATTGCTCTGCCTCTTATTTATGCTTCAATAAAATAAAATGGAATTCGTTAAGGTAAAAACTTCCCAGGGCTCACTTGGAAAAAATAAAGGTGCAGAGCTCGCTCCAGATATCCTTCTTGAAGGAATTAAATCTCGAAAAGTAGGTATAATTGAAAGTAATTTAGAAGAAACTAATGAAAACATTGGTAGAACGGAAGGGGATTTTTTTGTTGGGGGAGATCATTCTATTACTTATCCTCTTTTCAAAGCATTTGTTCATAAAAATAAGAAAGCGGGAATGATTATGTTTGATGCCCATCCAGATTGTGTGAATAAATTTAATCCTCCTACCCATGAAGATTTTATTCGAACTCTAATTGATGAAAGAGTGCTTGCTCCTCAAAATTTAATGATTATCGGTTTGAGAAATATTGATGCGATTGAATCTGAATTTTTGGGCAAAAAGAAAATAAAACAAATTCTAATGAAAGATATTCTGGATTTAGATAAATTGTTAAAAGAAATTAAAGAGTTTACAGGACGATTTGATAGAATATATCTTAGTATAGATATAGACGTTTTAGATTCGAAAGAAGCTCCGGGTACCGGATATCCCGAGGAGAAAGGTATGTCCATCGAAACTCTTTTGTTCTTGCTCAAATGGATTAAAGTGGCAAAGATGCCTGAAAGAATAGACTTGGTTGAAGTTAATCCTTCGAAAGATAAAAAAGGGATTACTATTAAGAATGCTAAAAAAATTATTTCCTTATTTCAGAAATAATGCGGGAAAGAGGATTCGAACCCCTGCAAGCACTAAGCTACTTGGTCCTAAGCCAAGCCCGTTTGACCGCTCCGGCATTCCCGCATAAGACAAACCTATGGTTTTTCTTATCAGCTTTTCCTTTAAATTTGGGTCAAGCCTGATTAACCAAAAGTTCATAGCAATATCCCGAAATCACAATATAAAAAGATTTAGAATTATACTTTTATTTCTTTTTGGTAAGCTCTTTTTCTTTTTGCTTTATCTTATCTTCTAGTTTGAGTTTTTCTATTAATTCCTTATATCTGTTTCTTATTGTAACTTCTGTTATTCCTGCAATATCTGCAACCTCTCTCTGAGTTTTCTTTTCATCGTTCATTAAAGCAGCGACGTATAATGCCGCAGCAGCTATCCCTGCAGGACCTCTACCAGAAGTCAGTTCGACTTCTTCCGCCTGTTTTAGAACTTTTAGAGCATCATTTTGTGTCTTAGGAGAAAGTTTCAATACGGAAGAAAATCTTGATATATAATCTTTTGGAGAGCTTTGCTTTACGGTTATTCCCAATTTTCTTATTATAAATCTGTAGGTTCTTCCAATTTCTTTTCTTTCCACATCTGAAGCGGTGGACATTTCATCTAACGTTCTAGGTATGTTGTAGGACCTGCAGGCAGCATATAGGCAGGCAGTTATGACTGATTCCATGCTTCTTCCTCTTACTAATCCTCTTTGTAGAACGTAATTGTATATTCTTGAAGCCTCATCTCTTACTACATTTGGAAGATTAAGGTAGGAGGCAATAACTCTCAGTTCTGCCATGGCTAGTCTGAGATTTCTTTCAATGCTTGTTGAAACTCTTTCTTGCCATTTCTTTAATCTTAGAAATTTTCTTGTTTGTCCCGGTTCTAGTTTGTATATATCAGAAATCTCTCCGACGTTGGTTGTAAGCCCCTTATCATACTTCTGCATGCTTATTGGGGCACCGCTTCTTCCTTTTTTTTCGTCTTTGTCGAATTTACCTTGTAGGTCTATGCCCGTATCGACCATTTTTTCTTCGACAACTAGTCCGCAATCATTGCAAATTATCTCTCCCTTCTGGGGATCGTAGGTTAGATGTACACTCTCACATTCGGGACATCTTTTTATTGCAGCCATTTTTTAGAATTTAAGTCGTTTAACGTAACGTTTATAAATCTTTCGTATTTTTAAAGCTTTCGGTATGGGTGCTCTTCAAAAGTAGTGAAAATTTTAATCTATTCTACAAGAATTCCGTTGATAACTCCTTCCTGAGAAGGTCTGTTTGTTACTTTTACTTTTCCTAGGTCGGTTTCAATTATTGCACCTTTGGTGATAACATTTTGTCTTGCTAGGAACCTATTTGAAGGGGTTTCAAGAACATTTTTTATCTCGGCTCTCTTTTGTTTTTTTGCACCGGTTAAAACATTTATGAATTTTGCATTAAGTAAAAAAGTTTTAATGTTTCCACCTTTTATTCTTTTTGTTTTTCTTTTCTCCTCTCCAATTTTGACTATTCTTCTCTGCCCGGCTATTTCATAG
>Ga0172374_1001770_pt1 | contig 14238 bp, 14 predicted proteins | sample LakKiv3m_FD_114536 | JGI IMG/M metagenome (GOLD analysis project Ga0172374, IMG submission 114536) | Freshwater microbial communities from Kabuno Bay, South-Kivu, Congo - kab_092012_10.3m | ecosystem: Environmental > Aquatic > Freshwater > Lake | place: Democratic Republic of the Congo... | reverse complement strand
ATGTCACCCCCGCGCTGGAGAACGTCGCGCTATGGCACGAACGCGACATCAGCCATTCGTCGGTCGAGCGCTATATCGGCCCGGACGCGACGATCACGCTCGATTTCGCACTCGCGCGGCTGACGGGCGTGATGGACAAATTGGTCGTCTATCCTGAGCGGATGCAGAAGAATCTCGACCGGATGGGCGGCCTCGTCCATTCGCAGCGGGTGCTGCTCGCATTGACCCAGGCGGGGGTCAGTCGCGAGGATGCCTATACGCTGGTTCAGCGCAACGCGATGAAAGTGTGGGAATCGGATGGCGCGCTGTCGCTGCTCGATCTGCTCAAGGCCGATCCGCAAGTCACCGCGGCGTTGTCCGAGGCGGAGATCGAGGACAAGTTCGATCTCGGCTATCATTTCGCCCAGGTCGATACGATCTTCGCCCGCGTGTTCGGCGCATGAAGCAGGCGCATCGACGGCTGCGCGAGGCCACTGCCCATGCGCATGAAGCGGTCGATGCGGTGTTCGGCGACTATGACCTGACCGACCGCGATGGTTACGCGCGGTTCCTGTCGGCGCATGCCGCGGCGATGGTGCCGCTGGAGGCGGCGCTGGATGCCGCGGGGGCGGAGCGCGTCACGGCGGATTGGGCGGCGCGGAAGCGGGGGGATTTGATCCTTGCGGACTTGGCGGTCTTGAATGCAACTCCCTACCCCGTTCGTGCTGAGCTTGTCGAAGCACTGTCCTTTTCTTCGTGCCGCTGGACGGAAAGGAAGAAAGAAGGACAGTGCTTCGACAAGCTCAGCACGAACGGTGAGGGGGATATAGAGGCCATCCTCGCAGGCGTGCTGTATGTGGTCGAAGGATCGCGGCTCGGCGGCAAATTCCTCGCCCGACGCGTGCCTGCGGAATTTCCGAAATCCTATCTTGATGCACATCAACCCGCTGGCAACTGGGCCAATTTGCTGGCTTCTATCGACGCGATCCTCTACGACGAAAGTCGAACTGAAATTGCCGTCGGTGCTGCGCTCTCCACATTTTCGATGTTCGAACGCGCCGGTAAGGATTGGCTTGTGAAAGAGTAAGCGTGGTTCAAACCGGTTTCGACGTCGACCTGACCAATTGCGACCGGGAACCGATCCACGAATTGGGGGCGATCCAGCCGTTCGGCTTTCTGATCGCGCTGTCGCCCGACTGGCTGGTCAAGCGCGCCTCCGCCAATGTCGATACGGTGTTCGGCCGTTCGGCGGACGATATTCTGGGTACGCCCGCCTCCGAGCATTTGGGTGAAGAGGCGGTCCACACCATTCGCAACCGGCTGACGCTGCTGCGCGGCGCCGATGCGGTGGAACGCGTGTTCGGGGTGAAGATCCCGACCGCCGGCGGCACCCGTCGCTATGATTTCGCGCTCCACATGGTCGGCGACACGATTGTAATCGAGGGGGAGGAATCCTCCGCCACGCCGCTCGGCGATACCGCCAGCACCATCCGCGCGATGATGTCGCGGCTGGACCATGCCGAAGGGCTGACCGAACTCTACCGCGAAGGCGCGCGCCAGGTTCGCGCGCTGACCGGGTTCGACCGGGTCATGGTCTATCAATTCGATCAGGACGGGGCCGGGACGGTGGTCGCGGAGGCCGCGCGGTCGGGCATCGGCAGCTTCATGGGGTTGCGCTATCCGGCGAGCGACATTCCGGCACAGGCGCGGCGGCTCTATATCCGCAATCCGTTCCGCGTCATTTCCGATATCGGCGCACAGGCGGTGCCGATCGTCCCCCGGCTCGACGAACGCGGTGCGCCGATCGACCTGTCGCTGTCGATCCTGCGCGCGGTGTCGCCCATTCACATCGAATATCTGACCAATATGGGCGTGGGCGCATCGCTGTCGATTTCGATCATCGTCGACGACAAATTATGGGGGCTGTTCGCCTGCCACCATTACAGCCCGCGCCGCCCCGATTTCGAACGGCGATCGGTCGCCGAACTGTTCGGCCAGATGTTCGCGTTGAAGCTGGAAAGCCGCGAACGCGCATCGCTGTCGGAATATGAAACCACGGCGCGGACGACTGGCGACCGGTTGATCGCGGCGGTCGCGGGCGATGCGGGGCTGCTCGAAGACCCCGAATGGCTGGGCGACCAGATGCGCAGCGTCGTGCCGTGCGACGGGATTGCGATCTCGGTCGATGGCCAGGTCGCGCTGTCGGGTAACGTGCCGCCGGCCGCCGCCATTCCGGCGATCGTTCGCCGCCTTAACGCGATGGCGTCGGGCCGCGTATTTGCGACCGATCACCTGGCAGAGGTGTTGCCCACGGCGACCGATTATCAGGGCGTCGCCGCCGGGTTGCTGGCGATTCCGGTATCGCGATCCCCGCGCGATTACGTGCTGCTGTTCCGCCAGGAACGCGTGCGCACGGTCAATTGGGCAGGCGATCCGCACAAGCCCGCCGAATGGGGCCGAACGGCCCGCGCCTTTCGCCGCGCAAGAGTTTCGAGGCGTGGAGCCAGGAAGTGCGCGGGCGCAGCGAAATCTGGACCGACCCGGAACGCCGCGTCGCCGAAATGCTGCGCGCCGCACTGATCGAGGTGGTGCTGCGCCTGTCCGACGATGCGCGCGAGGAACGCCGCAAGGCGAACGAGCGGCAGGAATTGCTGATCGCCGAACTCAATCACCGCGTCCGCAACATCCTGTCGCTGATCCGCGGGCTGGTGCGCCAGTCGCGCGATCCGGGGCAGGACGCCAAGGCCTATATCGCGATGCTCGAAGGCCGGATCGAGGCGCTGGCCCGCGCGCACGACCAGATCACCAAGGACAGTTGGTCGCCCGCGCCCTTGCGCCGCCTGATCGAGACCGAGGCCGCCGCCTATCTGGGTGGGCGTGCGGGCCGGGTCGTGCTGGACGGGGGCCATGCGCTGCTCAAGCCCCAGGCATTCTCGACGCTGGCGCTGGTCGTTCACGAACTGATGACCAACTCCGCCAAATATGGCGCGCTGTCGGACAGCGGCACGGTCGCGGTCAAATGGTGGCTCGACGACGAGGGAGACCTTCATATCGAATGGCGCGAACGCGGCGGGCCTGCGGTCACCCCGCCGACCCGGCAGGGCTTCGGGTCGACGATCATCCAGCGGTCGATCCCCTATGACCTGGGCGGCGATGCCGATATCCGTTACGTGACGACCGGCATGGAGGCCGAATTCTGCGTCCCCGCGCGGCATATCGTGATGGGCGAACAAACCGCAGATCAGGCGAATGCCGATGTCGAGGCGTATCGCGCGCAACTCGACACGCCGCCCCCGGCGCCCGACGCCCCCGCGCTGCGCCCGTTATCGGGCGATGTGCTGCTGGTCGAGGACAGCCTGATCATCGCGATGGATGCTGAGGACATTTTGGCGAAGCTCGGCGCGACGCGCGTCGTCACTGTGGCCAGCATCGCCCATGCGCTCGACGAACTGGCGGCGGGGGATTTTCAGATCGCGGTGCTCGACGTCAATCTGGGCAGCGAGACCAGCCTGCCGATCGCGGACGCGGCAAAGGCGAAGGGCCTGCCGGTGATCTTCGCCACCGGTTATGGCGACCAGTTGCAGCTCCCCGACGATCTGGCGCGGACGCCAGTGGTGCAGAAACCCTATACCAGCGGGAACCTAGCCGATGCGCTGGCGACGGCGTTGGGCGGATAGGGCGGGAAGCGGACCGGATGGCGATGCGGAATTGCGCCGACGCTAAATCGTCATTGCGAGCGCAGCGAAGCAATCCAATGCCCCACGCGCTTCGCTGGATTGCTTCGCTGCGCTCGCAATGACGAGGGGGCAGGAATGTCGTTCAGTTCGGCGTTAGCGATGGGGTCATCTCTATCATCGTCACCCCGGCCTTGTGCCGGGGTGACGGAGATCGTTATCCCAACGCCGCCTTGATCTTCGCAAAGAAGCCGGTCGATTGCGGGCATTCCTCGCCCGTCTCCGTCTCGCGGAACGCTTCCAGCAATTCACGCTGTTTCGACGTCAGCTTGCGCGGCATTTCGACATCGACATGGACCACCAGATCGCCGCGGCCGCGGCCTTGCAGCACCGGCATGCCGAACCCGCGCTGGCGCAACTCGCGGCCCGACTGGATGCCCGCCGGGATGTGGATGGTGTGGATCTCGCCGTCGAGGCCGGGAATGTCGATATCCCCGCCCAGCGCTGCGGTGGTGAAACTGACCGGCATCCGCGCGTGGAGCGTGGTGCCCGATCGTTCGAACAGCGCGTGCCGCTGGACGTGCAAGAAGATGTAGAGGTCGCCCGGAGGCGCGCCGCGTGCGCCCGCCTCGCCTTCGCCGCCCAAGCGGATGCGCGTGCCTTCATCGACGCCCGCGGGAATGTTGACGGTCAGCGTCTTGGTTTTGTCGACCCGGCCTTCGCCCAGACAGGCTTCGCACGGGTCGGAAATCACCTGGCCTGCGCCGTGGCAAGTCGGGCAGGCGCGTTCGACGACGAAAAAGCCCTGCTGCGCGCGCACCTTGCCGTGGCCGTTACAGGTGTTGCAGGTGCGCGCCGACGTGCCGGGCTTGGCCCCGGTGCCGTCGCAGCTATCGCACTGGCCGGAGACGTCGACAGTGATCTCGGTCGATTTTCCGTGGAATGCATCCGACAGGCTGATTTCCATGTCGTAACGCAGATCGGCACCGCGACGCGGGCCAGCACGCCCCCCGCCCGCGCGACCGCCGCCCATGAATTCGCCGAACACGCTTTCGAAAATATCGCTGAACCCGCCGAAGTCCTGCGCGCCCGCATGGCCGCCCTGGCCATTCACCCCGGCATGGCCGTAACGGTCGTACAGCGCGCGCTTCTCCGGATCGCGCAAGCAATCATAGGCTTCGCTTACCGCCTTGAACTTGGCTTCGTGATCCTTGCACCCGCCATTCTTGTCGGGATGATATTTGATCGCGAGCTTGCGGTACGCGGATTTGAGCGTCGCGCCGTCCGCATCGCGCGAACAGCCGAGTAGCTCGTAATAATCAACCTGGGTGGTCATGTACGCGGCCCCCGCCCCTCAAAACCGTCACTCCAGCGAAAGCTGGAGTCTCGTGCAACAAGAGCGAACTCTTGCGGCATGAGATGCCAGCTTTCGCTGGCATGACGGTTTGTAGGCATTTCCTTACGCTTTCTGGTTGTCGTCCACTTCCGAGAATTCGGCATCGACGACATCTTCGCTGGCCGCGTCGCCACCAGCGTCGGCACCGTCGGAAGGCGAAGCCTCCGATTGGGCCTGCTTTTCATAGATCGCCTGACCCAGCTTCATCGCGACCTGAGCCAGCGCCTGGCTCTTTTCGGTCATCTGCTCGGGATCGTTCGATTCGACCGCGGTCTTCGCCTCTGCGATCGCCGCTTCGATCTCGGACTTGAGCGACGCATCCACCTTGTCGCCATTGTCGGCAAGCTGGCGCTCGGTTGTGTGGATCAGGCTTTCGGCGTTGTTCTTCGCCTCGGCTGCCGCACGGCGCTTCTTGTCTTCCTCGGCGAACTGCTCGGCGTCGCGGACCATGCCCTCGATATCGGCGTCCGACAGACCGCCCGATGCCTGGATGCGGATTTGCTGTTCCTTGCCGGTGCCCTTGTCCTTGGCACTGACATTGACGATGCCGTTCGCGTCGATGTCGAACGTGACCTCGATCTGCGGCACGCCGCGCGGTGCAGGCGGAATACCGACCAGATCGAACTGGCCGAGCATCTTGTTGTCCTGCGCCATTTCGCGTTCGCCCTGGAACACACGGATGGTCACCGCCTGCTGATTATCGTCGGCCGTAGAATAGACCTGGCTCTTCTTGGTCGGGATCGTCGTGTTGCGGTCGATCATCTTGGTCATGATGCCGCCCAGCGTCTCGATGCCCAGCGACAGCGGCGTCACGTCGAGCAGCAGCACGTCCTTGACGTCGCCCTGCAAGACACCCGCCTGGATCGCGGCGCCGATGGCCACGACTTCGTCGGGGTTGACGCCGACATGCGGTTCCTTGCCGAAGAAGTCCTTCACGACCTGACGGACCTTGGGCATGCGCGTCATGTCGCCGACCATCACGACTTCGTCGATGCCGTCATTCTTGACGCCCGCATCGGCCATCGCCTTTTTCAGCGGCGTCAGCGTGCGCTGGATCAGATCCTCGACCAGACGCTCAAGGTCGGTGCGGCTGATCGACTTGACCAGATGCTTCGGCCCGTTGGCGTCGGCGGTGATGAAGGGCAAATTGACTTCGGTCGTCGCAGCCGACGACAGCTCGATCTTCGCCTTTTCGGCGGCTTCCTTCAGGCGTTGCAGCGCCAGCTTGTCCTTGGTGAGGTCGATGCCCTCATCCTTCTTGAAGCGGTCGGCCAGATACTGGACCAGCTTGGCGTCGAAATCCTCGCCGCCCAGGAAGGTGTCGCCGTTGGTCGCCTTCACTTCGAACACGCCGTCGCCGACCTCGAGGATCGAGATGTCGAACGTGCCGCCGCCCAAGTCATAGACCGCGATCGTCTTGTTCTCGTTCTTGTCGAGGCCGTAGGCGAGCGCGGCTGCCGTCGGCTCGTTGATGATGCGCAGCACTTCGAGGCCGGCGATCTGGCCGGCGTCCTTGGTCGCCTGACGCTGGGCGTCGTTGAAATATGCAGGGACGGTGATGACCGCCTGCGTCACGGTTTCGCCGAGATAGCTTTCTGCCGTTTCCTTCATCTTCTGAAGGATGAACGCGCTGATCTGCGACGGCGAATAATCCTCGCCGCCAGCCTTTACCCAGGCGTCGCCATTCTTGCCCTTGACGATGTCGTAGGGGACGAGCTCGGTGTCCTTCTTGGTCACCGGATCGTCAAAGCGACGGCCGATCAGGCGCTTTACCGCGAACACGGTGTTGTCGGGATTGGTCACTGCCTGACGCTTTGCAGGCTGACCGATCAGCCGCTCGCCATCCTTGGCGAAGGCGACGATCGACGGCGTGGTGCGCGCGCCTTCCGCATTTTCGATGACCTTGGGCTTGCCGCCTTCCATGACGGCAACGCAGCTGTTGGTGGTGCCCAGATCGATACCGATTACTTTAGCCATAGTCCCTCATTGGCCCCCGGTTACAAAAGGTTAAGGTGCCCGCACCCCCGAATGGGCGACGCGAGCGTGTCTGGAGGGCGATATAGGTGGGGTAATCCTTGCCGCAAGACGGGCGCGCGATTAGTGAAATCGCATCGGTTCCCTAGCACCCAAAAAAGGACGCTTTCATGCGCTTTCTGGTCGCCCTCACCCCGCTTGCCCTGATCGCCTGCGGTACGCCCGCCACCGACAATGCGGCGGCACCGGCGGAAAATGCGGCGGCAACCGCCGCAAGCGCGACGCCCACCGTATCGAACGCCTGGGTCCGCCTGCCCGCGGTGCCCGGTCGCCCGGCGGCGGCCTATTTCACGCTGAGCGGCGGCACGGCGGACGATGCGGTGGTGTCGGTGGCGACGCCCGCCGCCCAGCGCACCGAATTGCACGAAAGCATGGAGCATGGCGGCGTGATGTCGATGACGCCCATTGAGAACGTGCCGCTGGGCGCAGGCGCGGCGATGGATTTCGCGCCCGGCGGCAAGCATGTCATGCTGTTCGACGTCTCGGACGATCTCGCGGCCGGCGGCACGACCGAACTGACGGTCGCGTTCCGCGATGCGCCTGCGGTCACGGTTCAGGCCGCCTTGATCGCCCCCGGTGGGGACGCTCCAACCACAACCGACTGATCGCGGCGGGGGACGGTGGTCCACCCCGGCCATCGATCGATCGCAGCGGCCATGATCCCGGCTGACGGGATGAATGATATTCGACGGACCGGAGAATTGGCTGGGGCGGCAGGGATCGAACCTGCGAATGGCGGCATCAAAAGCCGCTGCCTTACCGCTTGGCGACGCCCCAGCAGGGTCCGGCGCTTATAGCGGCCTCTTCGCACGATGGAAGGGGTCGCGTGGGCCTTTTTCTAGAACAGGCGTTCGACCCAGCCGTGGGGATCGGGCGCTTCGCCGCGCTGGATCGCGACGAGCTGATCGCGCAGCCGCGTCGTGACCTCGCCGGGGCCGCCATTACCGATCGAAAAACTCCAGTCGGGCGCCGACACCTTGCCCACCGGCGTCACCACCGCCGCGGTCCCGCAGGCAAAGGTTTCGCGAAGCGCGCCGCTTTCGGCATCCATCTTCCACTGGTCGATCGCATAGCGTTCCTCGCGCACGGTCATCCCGGCGTCGCGCGCCAGCTGGATCACCGAATCGCGGGTGATGCCGGGCAGGATCGTACCCGACAGCGGCGGGGTGACCATCGATCCGTCGGCCATCACGAAGAACAGATTCATGCCGCCCAGCTCCTCGACCCAGCGATGCTCGGCGGCGTCGAGGAACACGACCTGGTCGTATCCGCCCGCAATCGCCTCCGACTGGGGGAGCAGGCTCGCGGCGTAATTGCCGCCGCATTTGGCGGCCCCGGTGCCGCCGGGCGCGGCGCGGCTGTAATCCTGCGACACCCAGAGCGAGATCGACGGCGCGCCACCCTTGAAATAGGCGCCGACCGGCGATGCGATCACCATGTAGAGATATTCGGATGCGGGCTTCACCCCCAGGAACACCTCGCTCGCGAACATGAAGGGCCGCAGATAAAGCGCCCCGCCCTCGACATGCGGGATCCAGTCGGCATCGGCCTTGACCAGCGCACGCACCGATTCGAGGAACAGGTCTTCGGGCAGTTCGGCCATCGCCATCCGGCGTGCGGACTCCTGAAACCGCCGTGCATTGGCGTCGGCGCGGAACAGCGCCGCGCCGCCATCGGGCAGTCGATACGCCTTCATCCCTTCGAAGATTTCCTGCGCGTAATGCAGCACCGCGCAGGCCGGATCGATCTCGATCGGGCCGCGCGCGGTGACCTTCGCATCATGCCAGCCCTTGTCCGCCGAATAGCGGATCATCACCATGTGATCGGTAAATATCTTGCCGAAGCCGGGATTGGCGAGCAGCCCGTCGCGCTCCGCGTCCGAACGCGGGTTCGGATGGGTTTCGATCGCGATGGCGGGCGCGGCGGTCATGGACGGTCCTCTCATGGTGCCCGGATGCGCCGGGCCGTGGCTTGCGGTGGCTTAGGGGGAGTGCCAGAACCGGTCAACAATGGCCTCCCCTCCTCCTTCCGGTCCGTTGCGCGCCGCGTCACCGCTATTCCTGCGCGAAGCCGAAATCCGGCGCGGGATCGAGCTGTTGTTCTTCGGATCGGCGCATCTGTTCCGGGCGATCGACGACGAACTGGATGCGCAGGGGCTGGGCCGGGCGCATCAGCGTGCGCTCTATTTCATCGCGCGCAAGCCCGACCTGACGGTGGGCGAATTGCTGCACATGCTGGCGATCACCAAACAGTCGCTTGGCCGCGTGCTGAACGACCTGTCGAAGCGCGGTCTGGTCACCAGCCAGCCGGGGCTGCGCGACCGGCGACAGAAATTGCTGCGCCTGACGGCGAGCGGCGCTGAGCTCGAGGCGCGGCTGTACGAGCGGCTGCGCGAGAAACTGTCGAGCGCTTATGCCAGTGCCGGCCAAGGGTCGGTGACCGGGTTCTGGGGGGTGCTCGAAGGGTTGGTGCCGGTCGAGGAGCGGGTCAGGATCGCCAATCTGGGGCGCGGGAAATGAGGAGAGAGGACATGTCGCGACGGGAGCAGTTGATGCGCGGATTTCGCGATGGCTTGGCCGAAACGAAACATGACCGGCTCGCCCACAGGGCGGGAATAGTGGTCGGCTTGATCGTTGGAGTGGCGGTATTCGGTTGGCTGATATGGGGCTAAAATCCTCCCCCATCGGGCGAATGACAGCCCCATACTCGCCGTCATCGGAATTATCGTCATTGCGAGCGCAGCGAAGCAATTCAGTTAAGATCGCCTGGCGCTGGATTGCTTCGCTGCGCGCGCAATGACGGTGGAGTTGCGGCTCCGGCGAACCAACGCTGGAGCCGCTAACCCGGTCAGGCTACCTTGAACCCTTCGCGGTTCATCGCGCTGCGCAGTTTCCGGTTTTCCTCGTCCGACAGTCGCGCTTTCAGCGCGGGGAACAGATGCTGTTCCTCTTCCTTCATGTGCTTTTCGATATCGGCGCGGAATTGGCGCACGGTCGCGATCCACTGGCCCGATTCGCGCGGCGTGTTCTCCAGCTGGAACAGATAGCGCTTCACGTCGCCATGTTCCTCGTTCAGCCGGTGCGCCGACGCCTCGTCGCTATCGGCGAGCTTGGCGTAGATCACATTTTCCTCTTCGACCGCATGCTTCATCAGCGCGTGTTTGAGTTGCGTCAGCAATACCGTGCGCTTGGTCGTGTTGCGCTCGTCGGTCGCCTCCAGCGCGTCGAAGATCTTGAGCACGGCGCTGTGTTCGGCGGCCAGCGCCTCGTCCCAATCGCCCGCAAGCAGGGTTGGCGCCTGCACCGCGGCCTTACGCCCGAGCATCGCCATGATGCCCAGCGCGGCTCCGCCCGCGACGGCACCGGCTAGAACCTTGAAATTGGGAAGGCCGCGGTCGTCGTCGGCGACGAACTTGCCGTCTTCGTCGCGGTCGGGAAGTCGTTGTTTCGCGGTAGTCGCCATCATGTCCTCCATCGGTTCGCTTCGATCGTTAAAACGAGCAAGCGGCGGAGGACGTTCCGAGAAAGATGGAATTCAGCTTCCCGTTCGTGTCGAGCGAAGTCGAGAAACGTGAGTTCAGCGGTTGCAAGGCGTTTCTCGACTTCGCTCGAAACGAACGGGGAGAAGGATGTCGCCCCTACCGCGCCTCCGCCGCCATCTCGGCGTTGCGGCGGCGTGCGGCCTCCAGCGTCTCAGTCATCAGCCGGGCAAGCGCGTCGTCACGGTCAAGAATATTCAACCCCTCGCGCGTCGATCCGCCCTTCGACGCGACCTTGTCGGCCATTGCGCCGGGCGTATCGTCGGAGGCGGCAGCCGCGATCGCCGCGCCCTCGACCGTGGCGCGGGCCATTCGGAGCGCCTGACCGGCAGGCAGACCGAGCGTCGCGCCGCCACTCGCGAGCGCATCGATGAAGCGATAGACGAAGCCGGGACCGCTTCCGGCCAGCGCGGTGGCGACATCGAACAACGCTTCGTCCTCGACCCATTCGACCAGGCCAAGCGGCGCCATCAGCGCCTCGACCTGAGCGCGCGCTTGCGCATCGCCATTGCCGTGCAGCGACACCACGCCCTTGCCGATCACGACCGGCAAATTGGGCATCGCGCGCACGACCGATCCGCAATCGAACCGCCGTGCGATCGATGCGGTATCGACGCCTGCGAGGATCGACACCATCATCGGGACGCCCGCCAGCCGCTCTGCATGAACCGCTGCAATCGCATCCAGTTGCTGCGGCTTCATCCCCAGCATGACGATATCGGGAAGCGGCCCACTCGGTACGTCGCGCGACTGGCGCACATCGCCGGGCAACGCGCGATCCTGTGTATTGATGACGTCGACATCGCCCGCCGCCACCGCGCCGCTGTCCAGCCAGCGCGTCAGCATGGCGCCCGCCATATTGCCGCAACCGATCATCCAGATTCGCATGGCTTGGACCCCATTTTTACAACAACGCAATAAGCATGGCGTGCTCCTGCGAAAGCAGGAGTCCTGGCCTTGTTCGCGGCCACCGCTCCTGCTTTCGCAGGAGCACCGTTATTTGGCCGGACCGTTCAATCCCGTCCGTTCACGCTTCGCCGCGCGTTTCGACCATCGAGGCGGCGATCGCCTCCTTGGGGCTCTTGCCGCCCCACAGCACGAACTGGAACACGGGATAGAAACGCTCGCATTCGTCGATCGCGCTTTCGACCAGCATTTCGGCCTGGGCCAGCGTCAGCGTCGCTTCTTCCTCGCCATCGATCATCGCGGCGTGGCGGAACAGCAGGATGCCACTCGCCGACCAGAGTTCGAAATGGCCGATCCACAGCTGTTCGTTGACCAGGCTCAGCGTCTCGTAGAGGTGACCGCGACGCTCCTCGGGAACACGCACGTCCGGGAACGCCAGAAATTGCAGCACGCCGTCCGCCTCGCGCCAGATCGCGCGCAGCTCATATTCGGTCCAGCTGCCCTTATATTTGGCGACGACCTCGTCCTCGTCGCGTTCATAGGTCCAGCCATGCGCCGAAAAATAGCTTTCGAGCATGTCGATCGGGGCGTCGCCATCGCGCTCCAGCTCGGTTTCGTCGAGCATCAGCGGGCCTGTTTCACGTCAATCATTGCGCGCATCCATGCCAAAACCGGCTCCGCGGAACAAGCCGGGGGACCTGCGGATGCGGATTTTGCTGTGGAAAAGCGCGAGGATTCAGGCCTCGCCAACCGGCTTGGCACGTGGTTTCCTGGGCGCAGGTGCAGCGGTTATCGCGCCGCCCAGCTTCGCTTCGAGCGCCTCGATCCGCGCCTTCAGCGCGTCATTCTCGTCGCGCGCGGCGGCGGCCATTGCCTTCACCGCATCGAATTCGTCGCGCGATACGAAATCGAGCCCGCCGATCCATTCGCGTGCCCGCTCCCGCGCGCCCTGCTCGCCTTCGCGCGCCATGCCCGCGACGGTCCCGGCCGCGCCGTTCACGAACTTCACGAAATCGTCGAAAATGCGGTTCTGGCTTTGCATGTCGTGCTCCTGATTCAGAGCTGTATCTGGGTGGAGGCGGCGGGCCGCGCAAGTCCCTCAGCATTCGGGTTCAACTGGCCGATGCCCCAGGTCAGGCACCCGGCATAGCTGATCCACACCATATAGGGGACCATCAGCCACGCGGCAGGCTTGCGAATGCGCGCGAACAGGAACGTGATCGCGATCGACAGGATCAGCATAGCGACGATGATCCACAACGCCAGCTGAATCTTGCCCGCGCCGAAGAACACCGGCGTCCAGGCGAGATTGAGCACGAGCTGGACCATGAACAGGGTGATCGCCAGCGACCGGCGCGACCCGCGCGCGTTGAGGATCAGCGCGAGCGCAAGGCCGAGCATGATGTAGAGGCTGGTCCAGACCACCGGAAACACCCAGCCCGGCGGTGTTCCCACCGGCTTGGCGAGCGCGGCATACCAGGGATTGGCGTCACCGCTCGGCACCAGCTGGCCCGAGGTGAAGCCGAGTAGCAGCACGAACGGCACGGTGACGATGGCCCAGCGGAGGAACGACCAGCGAAGCTGGCTGTGCGATGCGATCTCACCCAAGCGGCAATTCCCCTTATTCGGCGGGCTGCAACTGCCCGGTCCCGTCTCGTTGTTCCTCCAGCTTGCGCGTTACGGCAAGCGGAGAGCCCGTATATTTCGCCAGTCGCGAATAGAGAAGCGGGATCAGGAACAGGGTGATGAAGGTCGCCAGCGACACGCCGAAGATGATGACGACGCCGATCGACGAACGCGACGCGCTACCCGCTCCAGACGCGGCGACCAGCGGCATCGCGCCCGCAACGGTTGCGATCGACGTCATCAGGATCGCGCGAAGGCGGCGGGCGGAAGCCTCGCGGATCGCATCGACGATCTCCTTGCCCTCGTCGCGCAACTGGTTGGCGAATTCGACGATCAGGATGCCGTTCTTGGCCGCCAATCCCACCAACATGACGATGCCGATCTGCGAATAGAGGTTGAGCGATTTGCCGAACAGCCAAAGCCCGATCATCCCGCCCGCGACCGCCAGCGGCACCGTCGCGATGATGACGATGGGATGGACGAAGCTTTCGAACTGGGCCGCCAGCACCAGATAGACGATGGCGATGGTCAGCAGGAAGATGAGCACGATCGACCCGCCGGTTTCCTTGAACGACTGGCTTTCGCCGCGATAGCCGACAGCGACGACTTCGGGCGAGGCCGCAGCCTGTTCCTCGAGGAAGGTCAGCGCTTCGCCCAGCGAATAACCAGGGGCGAGACCCGCCTGAAGCGTGATCGCGCGCAATTTGTTGAACCGGCCCAACTGGCGCGCCCCTGCGCTTTCGCTGGTGGTGACCAAATTGGACAGCGGGATCAGCTCGCCATTTTGCGAGCGGACGAACACCGATGCCAGGCTGGCTTCGGTCGTGCGGTCGCCTTGTTCGGCCTGGACGACGACATAATATTCCTCGCCGCGATCGACATAGGTCGTCACCCGGCGCGATCCCAGCAATGTCTGGAGCGCCGACGACACGTCCTGCACCGAAACACCGAGATCGCCGGCGCGCGTGGTATCCACCTGGATCGACAATTGCGGCTTGGTTTCCTTGAAGTCGGAATCGAGATTGACCAGGCCCGGATTGTTCGCCGCCGCCGCGATGATCCGGTCACGCGCAGCCGTCAGCCCT
>Ga0172374_1001765_pt1 | contig 14254 bp, 16 predicted proteins | sample LakKiv3m_FD_114536 | JGI IMG/M metagenome (GOLD analysis project Ga0172374, IMG submission 114536) | Freshwater microbial communities from Kabuno Bay, South-Kivu, Congo - kab_092012_10.3m | ecosystem: Environmental > Aquatic > Freshwater > Lake | place: Democratic Republic of the Congo... | reverse complement strand
TCACCCGCACCTCGCTCAGCGACTGGCCGGTGGCCTCGAGCACGTCCTTCATCAGGTCGTGGGTGAGCGGTCGCGGTGGCACCACGCCCTGCTGGGCGAAGGCGATCGCGGTGGCCTCCACGGCCCCGATCCAGATGGACAGGTAGCGCTCGCCGGAGGCCTCCCGCAACAGCACGATGGGCTGGTTGGAGGGCATCTCGACGCGGACTCCGACGACGTCCATTTCGCGCATGCCACCCACCCTACTCAGGTGTGGTGAGGTGAAAGACATCTGTCTCCGAGGGACCGGGTCCGGCCCGCTGGCGCGGCCCGGGGCCGGTCCCTTGGTCAGAAGCCGCGGTCGAGCCCGACCTTCACCAGGGTGGCGTGCAGGCGCACCGACAGGGCGGCGATCTCGGAGGTCGCGTCCTCGGCCCGGCCACGGGCCGCGGCGTCGCGACCGCGGGCGAGGGGTGCGACCACCTGCTGCACCAGCCCGACCTCGCGGTCCGCGGCGGTCTTGAAGGCGCGCAGGTGCCGAGGCTCGAAGCCGAAGTCGGCGAGCTCGCGTGCGGTCTGCGCGACGACCAGGGCGTCGCTGTCGAAGTGACCGGTGCCGGTGCGCGCGGCGACCAGTCCGTACTGCTCGAGCTGGGCGAGCAGCTCTTCGGAGATGTCGGCCACCTTGATCAGCTCGCGCCGCGACAGGCGCAGGTCGCTGGAGCGGCGGAACGACTCGGGGCTGGGCAGCCCGTCGGAGCTGAGCGCCACCTTGGGCACGGTCGGCACGACCGACTCGATCGCGGGCGGCTCCAACCCGCGGTCGATCGCGTCGAGGTGGTCACCGATCACCTTGAGCGGGAGGTAGTGGTCGCGCTGCATCAGCAGGATGTAGCGCAGCCGCTCGACGTCGTCCCCGGAGAACTTCCGGTATCCCGCCGCGGTGCGCTCGGGCTTGACCAGGCCCTGATCCTCGAGGAACCGGATCTTGGGGATCGTCACCCCCGGGAAGTCGGGGCGGAGCTGGTCGAGGACCTGCCCGATGTTGTAGCGGGCGCCGCGACTCGAGCCCGGAGATGTCGAGGCACTCACGGGTCAGTGGTCCGGGTGGGAGGAGAAGAAGACGAGGCGGTACTTGCCGATCTGGACCTCGTCCCCGTCGTTGAGCTCGACGGAGTCGATCCGGTCGCGGTTGACGTAGGTGCCGTTGAGGCTGCCGACGTCGCTGACGCTGTAGCCGTTGCCGGAGCGGCGGAACTCCGCGTGCCGGCGCGAGACCGTGACGTCGTCGAGGAAGATCTCGCTGTCCGGGTGGCGGCCGGCCCCGACGACCTCGGTGTCGAGGAGGAACCGGCTGCCCGCGCTCGGGCCGCGCTGCACCACCAGCAGGGCGTGCCCCGCCGGGAGCGCGTCGACCGCCGCCGCGTCGACGGGGCTGAGCTGCCGGTCGGAGGACTCGCGCTGGTCGGGCGCGCCGAAGGTGATGGTCGCGGTGGTCTCGACCTGGCTTGGCTCGACCGGGCTCGCGCCCGTGTCCTCCCCGCCGAGCAGCCTGGTGCCGCACTGGGCACAGAAGCGGGCATCGTCAGGGTTCTGCTTGCCACAGGCGGTGCAGAACGGCATGGGGAACTCCTCGACGGATCGACGCTGAACCCTCAGGCGAGGGTTGAGGTTGACGGTTGCCTCGAACCTATCAGTCCCGCGATGGGCGCGACGGACGATCGGGCGGCGATCGGGGCAGCGATCGGGTGCGGGTCAGCCGTCCAGGCCGGCCTGGTAGGCGGCGGCGTCCATGAGCCCGTCGACCTCGGCCGCGTCGGCCACGCTCACCTCGAACAGCCAGCCGGCCTCGTAGGGGTCGCTGTTGACGAGCTCGGGCGTGGAGTCGAGGGCCGGGTTGGTCGCCACGACCTCGCCGCTCACCGGGGCGTAGATGTCGCTGACCGACTTCGTCGACTCCAGCTCGCCGCACGTCTCCCCCGCCGTCACCTGGTCGCCGACCTGCGGCAGCGAGACGTAGACGATGTCGCCCAGCGCGTCCTGGGCGAAGTCGGTGATGCCCACGCGCACCGAGCCGTCGGTGTCGCCGGGCGTACGGACCCACTCGTGCTCGCTGGTGTACTTCAGGTTCTCCGGATACACGTGGGCTCCTCGGGTGTCGGGCTGGACCGGGTGGATCGGGTGGGTCGGGTGGATCGGGCTGGTGCCCGGCAGGCTACTGGCCGCTGACGAGCTCCGCATACTCAGGTCGGGTGGCCTCGCGCACGCTCGTGATCTCCACGGCCTCGAGCTCCTCGACGGCCACCGTGGCACCGTCGAGCCCCTCGAGGGTCTCGATCGGCCCGGTGGAGAAGCTGAGGGCGGTGCGCAGGATGTGGGGATCGCCGATCACGTCGAGGACGTACGGCGGCTCCAGCAGCTGGTCGTCGAGCTCGATGCCGCCGACGGCGTTCTCGAACGAGCTGTCCGCCCCGAGTCGGATGGAGTCGTTGAACTCCATCGCCTCGGCTCCCGCGGTGCGGAGCTCCTGCACGGTGTCGAGCAACGACCCGACGGCGACGCGCCCGCTGCTCTCGGTGATGGTCACCCGCAGGCCGGGGCCCGTGACCGGCACGAGCCCGGCGATGATGTTGAGGGTGCGCACCCGCTGCTCGGCCTCGTCGAGCGCGGCGGCGCGGCGGGTGCTCTCGTCGCGGAGCTCGTCGCGGCGGGCCTCGAGGCGGTCGACCTCGCGCCGGGCCCGCTCCGCGGTGCCGGTGAGGCCGTCGAGCACCTGGATGAGCTCGCTCTCGCGCAGGCCCGCGTAGGTGTCGTTGGCCGCGGTGTCACGCACCTGGACCACGAACGCGAACCCCAGCACCGCCAGCAGGACCGCGACGACCGCCTGGCGGCGCGACGGCACGAGGGGGGACCGCTTCCGGTCCGCCGTCTCCTCGGGGGTGGGCTCAGGCATGGAACACGTGCCTGCGGATCGCTGCGACGTTGGAGAAGATCCGGATGCCGAGCACGACGATGACGCCGGTGGTCAGCTGCGAGCCCACGCCGAGCTGGTCGCCGAGGTAGACGATCGCCGCTGCGACGACCACGTTGCTGACGAACGACACCACGAAGACCTTGTCGTCGAAGATCCCGTCGAGGTAGGCGCGCAGGCCGCCGAACACGGCGTCGAGGGCGGCGACCACCGCGATGGGCAGGTAGTTCTGCAGGCTGAGCGGCACGTCGGGTGCGAACACCAGGCCGGCGATGATGCCCAGGAGCAGGCCAAGGGCGGCGATCACGACACGCTCCCCTCTCCGTCGGGTCCCCCGTCGGGATCCGCGTTGAGCTCGATCACACCACGAAGGACGCGCTCGGGCGCAGCCGGCAGACGTATGTCGTCGACATTCTCGGGGGTGTAGACGAAGCCCAGCACGTCGACGAGGGCGAACCACTCCTGGCCCTGGGTCGTCTGCAGCAACCGGGCCTGGAGCGTACGGGGGTCGCCGATGACGGACACGACGTAGGGCGCGAGCACCGGCCGGCCGTTGACGTGGATCGCGCGGTTGGTGTTGCGGATGCCGCCCAGCACGTTGAGCCGCTGGTCGTTGATCGCGATCGCCTCCGCGCCCGCCTCCCACAACCCGTCGACCAGGGTCGCGAGGTCCTCGTCACGGACCTCGTCGTTGACGCCGGCCTCCGGGGAGCTGTCGACGGTGATGCGCACCCCGGGGCCGCGGACGGCGGCGTAGCCGGTGTTGAGCTCCGCCCGCTGCACCCGGCCCTCGATGTCGTCGAGCTGGCCCTGGATCGTGGTGCTGCGGCTCGCGAGCGCCGCGTTGGAGCGGGTCAGGTCGCCCACCTGGGCCTGGAGCGACCGCAGCTCGGCGCTCCGGCTGTCGATCTGCTCGATGAGCGCGGCGCGGCTGAGCTCGTCGACGGGCGCCTGTCGGTCGGTCTGCGCGGCGACCACGGCCGCGAGCACACCGAGCACCGCGACGGCCAGCACGCTGGTCCAGTGCGGGCCGGAGGTCCGCGGGCGTACGTCCCCCGCGGCGGCACGCTTCTGCGCGACGTGGGCGTAGTCCTCGTCCATCGAGCGGGCCGTGATGAGGGTCAGCAGCGGCGTGGTGACGTGGGCAGGCAGCGGGCGCTCGGGTGCCGAGGTGCCCGCCCGCTGCCCGGCCCGCTGCTCAGCCATGGTCGCTCGCCGTCGACGTACGCCGTGGCGTCTCGCGCAGCAGGGTGCGCACCTGCCAGGCGTAGAGGACACCCGCCCACCAGTACAGGCCGATGCCCCACCAGGCGAAGGCCCAGCCGAAGTTGCGCGCGAGCGTCGCCACGACGCCGTCGCCCTCCCCGAGCAGGAGCAGCGGGAACGCGTAGAGGAGGTTGAACGTGGCGGCCTTGCCGAGGAAGTGGACCGGCAGCGCGGAGTAGCCGCGCGTGCGGAGGATCGGGACCAGCCCCCACAGGAACAGGTCGCGCAGCGGGAGCGCCAGCGCGACCCACCACGGGATGATGTCGCGCAGGAAGAGCCCGATGACCACCGCGAGGATGTAGAGCCGGTCGGCCACCGGGTCGAGGATCTCGCCCAGCCGGGAGTACTGGTCGAGGCGCCGGGCGAGCCAGCCGTCGAGGAAGTCGGTGAACCCGGCGACCATCAGCACGACGAGGGCGATCGCGTCCGCCTCGGGCCCCAGCACCAGCCACAGGAACAGGGGCACGCCAGCCAGCCGCACCACACTGATGATGTTGGGCACGGTCCAGACGCGTGACGCTTCCGTCGCTTCCTCGGACACGCTCAGACCCTATCCAGCACTCAGGGTGCGTCGACGCCGGACACGTCGTGGTGCGCAGCGTCACGGATCTCGCCGACGAGCTCCTCGAGGACGTCCTCGAGGGTCACCAGTCCGACGACCGATCCGTCGCGCTCCACCACGCGCGCCATGTGGGCGCCCTTGACCTGGAGGCTCTCCAGCGCGTCGTGCAGCAGGTCCTCGGGGTGGACGGTCGCGAAGGGCCGGATCCACTTGTCCTCGATGACGCGCGAGCGCTTGTCGTCGTCGGACTCGAGGGCGTCCTTGATGTGGAGGTAGCCCAGGAGCGAGCCGTCCGCGCCGGCCACCGGGAACCGGCTGAAGCCGGTCGCGGCGCACACGGCCTCCACGTCCGCGACGGTGGAGCCCGGGGCGACGGTCGCGAGGGTGTCGGGCGTCATCAGGATCGAGGAGACCGACTTCTCCGTGAAGCCGAGCGCACCGGCGAGCCGGTCGTACTCGTCGGCCTCGATCATGCCCTCCCCGCGGGACTCCTCGACGAGGGCGGCGACCTCCTCGCGGGTGAAGGTGGAGTGCACCTCGTCCTTGGGCTCGATGCGCAGCAGCCGGAGCACGCCGTTGGCGACCATGTTCATGCCGCCGATCACGGGCCGGAGCACGGTGACGATCACCATCATCGGCGGGCTGAGCACCATGGCCACCCGGTCGGCGCCGGCGAGGGCGATGTTCTTGGGGACCATCTCCCCCAGGACGACGTGGAGGTAGACCACGATCGACATCGCGACGACGAACGAGACGGGGTGCAGCAGGTCGTCGGGCAGGCGGGCGGCGTGCAGCACCGGCTCGAGCAGGTGGGCCACGGCGGGCTCACCGATGGCACCGAGGCCGAGCGAGCACACGGTGATGCCCAGCTGCGCGCCCGCCATCACGAGCGAGACGTTCTCCATCGCGCGCAGCGTCGTGCGCGCGGCCCGCGAGCCCTCCTGGGCCCGCGGCTCGATCTGGCTGCGCCGGGCGGCGAGCAGTGCGAACTCGGCGCCGACGAAGAAGGCGTTGAGGGCGAGCAGCACGACGGCCAGGCCCACCCCGAAGAGATCACCGTTCATCGTCGCCCTCCCCGGAGGGTCCGGCCACGACGCGCAGGTCGAGCCGGTCGATGCGGAGGCCGTCCATCCGCTCGACGGTCAGCGTCACCAGTCGCTCGCGCGGCTCGTGGGGGTCGGACCGGTCGGGCACCGGCAGCTCGACACGGTCACCGGGGGCGGGGAGCTTGCCCAGCTCGCGCATGACCAGCCCGGCGACCGTGTCGTAGTCGTCGTGGTCGGGCAGCTCGATGTCGGTCGCGTCCTCGACCTCGTCGGGACGCAGCAGGCCGGACAGGGTCCAGCTGCCGTCGCGGCGCTGCCGGATGCGGGCGCCGAGACGGTCGTGCTCGTCGGAGATGTCGCCGACGATCTCCTCCACGACGTCCTCGAGCGTCACGATGCCCGCGTGGCCGCCGTACTCGTCGAGGACGACCGCCATCTGGAAGCCGTCCTGGCGCAGCAGGGCGAGGAGCGGGTCGAGCCGCAGGCTGTCGGGCACCACGACGGGCTTGACCATCACGTGCTTGATGCGGGTGGCCGAGCGCTCGTGGACGGGCACGGCGACGGCGTGCTTGACGTGCACGGTGCCGACGACGGTGTCCTCCTGGTCGAGGACGGGAAAGCGGGAGTGCCCGGTCTGGCGGGCCAGGTCGATGACCGCGGAGACCCGCTCACCTTCCTCGAGGGTCGTGGTGCGCACCCGGGGGGTCATGATCTCGCCCGCGGTGCGGCTGCCGAACTCGACCGAGCGCTCGACGAGCTCGGCGGTGTCGGCGTCCAGCGTGCCCTGGTCGGCCGAGCGCTGGACGAGCGAGGCGAGCTCCTGGCTGCTGCGGGCCGACCGGAGCTCCTCCTGCGGCTCGATGCCCAGGCGGCGCACGATGGCGTTGGCCGAGCCGTTGAGCCAGCGGATGGGTCGTCCGGTCATGGCGGTGAACCCGCGCATGAACCCCTGGGTCGCCCGGGCGGTCGCCAGCGGGCGGGCGATCGCGATGTTCTTGGGCACCATCTCGCCGAAGATCATCGTCACGACCGTGTCGAGGACGAGCCCGAGGGCCAGGGCGAGCGGCGAGACCGCACCGTCGGGGACGCCGGCCGAGGCCAGCGGGTCGCGGATGAGGTCGGCGATGGCGGGCTCGGCCAGGAAGCCGATCGCCAGGTTCGTGACGGTGATGCCGACCTGGGCCCCGGAGAGCTGGGTCGACAGCGAGCGGAGGGCGAGCTGGACGCCGCGGGCGCCCTCGTCGCCCTCGGCGGCGGCGCGCTCGACGCTGGGCCTGTCGACGGTGACGAAGGAGAACTCCGCGGCGACGAAGAGGCCGCACGCCGCCACGAGGGCGAGGGAGGCGAGCAGGAGCAGGAAGGGGGTCACGACGCGCACCCACTGTGCGGTGCGGTCGTGCGGGGACTTTGACTCTCGTCCATGGCGGGTGCTGCAGGCTCCTTCGTACGCGTCGTGCCGGACTCCCGGCGGGTCCACAGGCTAGCGGTTCGGAGCTTCTCGGTCCCAGTCGTCGTGTCGCTTTGGGGAGCGACCCCACCCCGCCCTACTCTTGCGGCCACACAGGGGCGGACGACAGGACCCTCAGGGTCTCGGCGAGGGGCATGATGCGAGCGTGGGCACAGTCGATGACGGCTGCCCTCCTCGTCGTCCTCGTCGCGACCCTCGCCACGGTCACCACCACGGGTGACTCCACCGGCACCGGCGGCACGGGCAGCGCGGGCTCCGTGCGGATGGTGCAGGGCACCCAGGCGCCGTCGTCCGCCGCCGGCGCGGCCTCCCGGCCCAACCTCGTCTTCGTCCTCACCGACGACATGCGCGACGACGACCTCGACCACATGCCGATCACGCGCCGCCTGCTGGCCGACCGGGGCATGGAGTTCACCGACGCGATCTCCCCGCACCCGCTGTGCTGCCCGGCGCGCGCACAGCTCGCCACCGGGCAGTACGCCCAGAACAACGGCGTGCAGCACAACCGCGGCGAGCACGGCGGCTTCGCGGCGCTCGACCCGGCCGAGGAGGCCAGCGTCTGGTTCCGCGACAGCGGCTACCGCACGGCTTTCGTCGGCAAGTTCCTCAACGGCTACGGCCCCCGCGACGTACGCCCCGCCGGCTGGACGCGCTGGGACGCGCTGACGCGCGGGGTCTACGACTACGAGGACTTCTCGATGACCGGCGACGGCTCGCCGCGCGACTACACCGACAGCTACGTCACCTCGGTCATCGAGGACCACACCAACCGCGCCGTCCGCGACTTCGCGCGCACCGGCGACCCGTTCGTCGTGTACGCGTGGCACCTCGCGCCGCACTACCGGATCAGCGCGGAGGGCGGTCGCGGCCTCCCCCCGGCGGCACCGCAGGACGAGCGGCTCTTCCTCGACGAGCGCCCCGCCGCGCTCGACGACCCCGCGTTCGACGAGGCCGACGTCTCCGACCAGCCCCGCTACCTGCGCAACCTCCCGCGGGTCTCGCGCGCCGAGGTGGTCGCCGAGAACACCGCGCGCCTGCAGTCCCTGCAGGCGGTCGACCGCGCCGTGGGCTCCCTCGTCGAGACGCTGGCGGACCAGGGGGTCCTCGACGAGACCTACATCGTCTTCACCTCCGACAACGGCTACTCCCTCGGCGAGCACCGCTTCGTGGGCAAGGACGTGCTGACCGACGAGGCGCTCCAGGTGCCGCTCCTCGTGCGCGGCCCGGGCGTCGCGGAGGGCAGCACCTCCGACCTGCCGGCCACCCTGGTCGACCTGCCGGTCACGTTCGCCGCCCTCACCGGGGTCTCCCCCGCCTGGCAGGTCGACGGCACGTCGCTCGCGCCCACGCTGCACGGCGAGGTCCAGCCGTTCCGCGACACCACCCTCATCCAGACCGGCCGGACCCTGGGTGACGGGTGGTCGCACCGCGGGGTGCGCACCGAGCGCTACCTCTACGGCGACGACGGGACCGACGCGTTCCTCTACGACCGGCTGCTGGACCCCGACGAGATGGTCAACGTGGTCGACGACCCGGCCTACGCCGGGATCCGCGCGGCCCTGGAGCGTCGTCGGCTCGAGCTGGTGACCTGCGCGGGCTGGACGTGCAACCAGCAGTTCGGTCCACTCCCCGGACCGACCGGCGGCGTCGCTCGCCAGCCGTCATCGTGATCCGGTGAGCGAGGCCCTCCACCCCGTCCTGGTGCAGGTGCTCCCGGTCGCCTTCTTCCTGCTCGCGATCACGGTGACGGCAGAGGTCGCCCAGCTCGCGGGCGTGTTCGACGTCGCCGCCCACGCGCTCGCCCACCGCGCCCGGCACCGCGTCGTGCTGCTGTGGCTGACGTTCGCCGCGCTCGCCGTGCTGTGCACGGTGGTGCTGAGCCTCGACACGACCGCGGTGCTCCTCACCCCGGTCGGGCTCGCCATCGCACGGCAGACCGGTGTCTCCCCACTCCCCTTTGCGCTGACCACGCTGTGGATCGCCAACACCGGGTCGCTGCTCCTCCCGGTCTCCAACCTGACGAACCTGCTCGCAGTGCACCGCCTCGAGGACCTCGGCGCCGGCCACGGCGACTACGTCCGCACGGCCGCGCTGCCGGCCGTCACCGCGATCGCGGTGACGCTGCTGCTGGTCGCGGTGCTCCAGCGTCGTGCGCTGCGCGGGACGTACGCCGTGGAGCCGCCCGCCGACCCGCACGACCGCGTGCTGCTCGTGGTCGGCTCGGTCGTGTGCCTGGCCATCGGTCCGCTGTTCGCGGTCGGTCTCGAACCCGCCGTCGTCGCGGGCTGCTCCGCTGCGCTGATGCTGGTCGCGCTGCTGTGGCGCGCGCCGGGGTTGCTGCGCGAGGTGCGCCCGCCGTGGCTGATGGCGGGGGCGTTCGTCGCGGTCGCGGGCCTCCTGCGGGTGGCGCAGGCCGAGGGACTGCTGGACTGGCTGGCCCCCGCCGTCGGGACGGGGACCGACGCCCTCGACCTGCTGCACCTCTCCGCCGCGTCGGCGCTCGGCGCCAACCTCGTCAACAACCTGCCGGCCTACCTCCTGGTCGAGCCGGCGGCGGCCGACGACGTGCGCCGGATCATGGCGACCCTCGTCGGGGTGAACGCCGGCGCCCTCGTCACGCCGTGGGCGTCGCTCGCCACCCTGCTGTGGCTCCAGCGCTGCCGCTCGGCCGGCGTACGCATCCCGCTGCTCCGGCTCGCCGCGTGGGGCGCCCTGTGTGCCGTCCTGTGCGTCACGGCAGCCACCCTGGCGCTGGCCTGAGCGTACGGCGGGGAGGTCAGCGGCGCAGGACGAACTGCACCCGGTCCCCCGGCTCGAGGCGGGCATCGAGCTCGCAACCATCGACCCGGTCCGCCGCCTCGGGGCTGAGGTAGAGGCGGCCGCCGGCTCGCTCCACGAGCCGGTCACCGGCGGCCGGGCCGTTGACCGCGTGCACCTCCAGCCCACGACCGCGCCCGCCCCCGGACGGCGGCGCGATGCGCACCCCCGAGCGGCGCTCGAGCATGGGGTGCCCGGTGACGCGGGAGATGACGGACAGTGCTTCCTCGGAGATGGCGATCACGGGTCCTCCTGCGTGTGGTGGTCGTTCCCGGCCCCTCGGGACGGCTGGGTGGGGCTCCTCTCCATCTCGTCATGGCCACCCGGCCCTGACAAGGGTCGCGACCGAGGTGCCCGGAGGTCGTCGGGGCGTCGTCACACGACTGCAACACGACCGACCAGCCGCTGCCACGTGCCGCAGGAACCGTGGCCACCATGCCGGACCGATCGGGACCACCCTCCTGCCATCCCGCCTGCCACCCCGTCGACACCGTCCCGGCCGGCGTCGCCGGTCAGGACGCCCGCCTGGCGCTCCGGGGATCCTGCGACGCGCGGACCGCGGCGCGGCACCGCGCCAGCGTGCGGGAGCTGCTCCAGCACGCTCCGTCGGCGATCGTCGTCGACCTCGGGCGTCCTCGACGTCTGTCGTCCGACGCGGTCGGCCTGCTGCTGTGGCTCCACGCCGCCTGCCTCGAGCGCGGGGTCACGGTCGTGGTGACGGGGCCGCCGCGCCGCGGGGTGGGTCCGCTGAAGCGCAGCGGGCTGCTCACCCCGCGCGCCGACCGGGCACCTGCTCGTCCGCATCCCGGGGGCGCTCACGCATGAGTGACGAGGAGCGACGTACGACGCCCGCGCCGGTCGCGGCTGTCCCGGGCGTCACGGACGGCGCCGACGGGCCCGGGACCACCAGGTTCCACCTCCTGGGCAACCCCACGGCGACCACCTCTGCGCGCGACCTCGTGCGCGGGTGGTGCCGCGACCGTGCCGTCCCCAGCCAGGCGGCCGACCGGCTCGTCGTGATCGTCCAGACGGCCACGCGGTTGGCACTGGAGCGCCACCCGCGCCGCATCGCGGTCGGTCTGCGGTGGCTGGACCCCGACCGGGTGATCCTCGACGTGCGCTCCAAGGGCTGCACCGCGACCGGGCCGTCCGGCTCCCGGACGGGACGGCGGTCGTCGCAGACCAGTCCCCTGACGTCGGTCTTCGACATCGCGTCGCAGGGGTGGGGATCACGCCTGCGTGCGACCGAGTCGGTGCAGTGGTTCCTCGTCGACACCACCGCGACCTGACCGGCGGCCTCGCTACGGACATCCCGCCCAGCGCTCGCCGCCGGGTGAGGAGCGGGCTCCCTCGACGAGCCGGAGGTAGTCCGTCGGTCGGACCGGGTCCTCGGTGAAGGCGCCACCGGGGAGGGGCACGGCGATCGGTCGTCCGTCCCCGTCCGTGAAGCGGACCTCGGAGACGTCTGCGGCAGTCGTCACGGACAGCGTCACCTGCCCGATCGCCACGGGCAGCCGGTCCGCGGGCGTGCGTGTCGTGGCGTCCACCGCGACCACGGCGGTGGACCCCTCCACCCCCTCGTACGACAGGTTGGCCGGCGGCACCCAGGCGCTCGACCAGCCCGCTGACCTCTCCTCGTCCGTCGGGCCCGCGGAGAGCAGGTCGAGCAGGCCGGACACCTGTGCGTCGACCGGCTCGTCGCAGGTCGGGGCCGCCTCGGTCGGCACCAGCCCGTCGTCCGCCTCGACCCAGAAGACCAGCGTCCCGGACGGGCGCTGGCTGCCGCCGGTCGACGTGGTCGCGGGCGGCGGGTCGGCCGGCTCCAGGAGCCGGTAGGGCACCGACTCGTCGTCGACACGGGTCGCGCCGCCGTCGGGCAGGCCGCAGCCGGTCGTGACCACCCCCACCATCGACGTCGCCACGGCGACGCGCCACCAGCGCCTCGTCGCTTTCGTCGCCTTCATCGCGCTCGTCATGGTGCCACCTCCTCGGCGACCGGCAGGCGCACCACGAAGCACGCTCCGACGTCCCGCCCCGACACGCACCACACGCTGCCACCCTGGTTGCGGACACCGCGCTCCACGATGCTGAGACCCAGCCCGCTCCCGCTGCCCGGCTTGCGTCCGCCGGCTCGGGCGAAGCGCTCGAAGACGCGCTCCCGATCCGCCTCCGCGACCCCCGGGCCCTCGTCCTCCACGAGGATGTCGACGACCCGGCCGCGCGCGACGACGCGGACACCCGTCAGCCCGTCGCCGTGCATGTCGGCGTTGGCGACGAGGTTCGCCAGGGCGCCGACCAGCGTCGAGCGGACGACCGTGACCATCCTGCGGGCGTCCTCCCCGTCCGCGAGGAGATCGCGCGGCTTGCCGCACGCCCGCAGCGCCTGGGCCACCACGTCGCCGACCTCGACCGTCACGGGGTCGCCGTCGGCGACCGCCGCGTCCAGGCGACCCAGCAGCAGCAGGTCCCGGACCGCCCGCCGGAACCGGTCGAGCTCGGCCGCCATCAGGTCCACGGCCTCCCGCGACGATGCCGGCAGGTCCGGCGACGACTGGAGGAGGCTGAGGCTCGTGGTCAGCGTCGTCACGGGGGTGCGCAGCTCGTGGCTGACGTCGGCGGCGAACCGCGCGTCGTGCTCGATCCGCTCGTGCAGGGCCTCGACCATGTGGTTGAACGCCCCCACCAGTGCCGCGAGGTCGGGGTCGCTCGTGGGCGGCAGCCGCGCGTCGAGGTCGCCCGCCGAGACCTGCACCGCCACCGTCGTCACCTGGTCCAGCGGCGCCAGCACCCGGCGGCTCGCGGCGCGCCCCAGGAGCGCTCCCCCGACGGTCGTCAGCGCCGCGCAGATCACGAGCGCGAGCTGCAGCGTCGTCAGCGTCGCGTCGAGCTCCTGGGCCACCGCGACCTCGTAGTACTCGGCGTCGACCTCCGGGATCGGCACCCCCACGACGACGGAGTGCGGAGTGGTGGCGTCGCTCCAGCCGATCACCGCCGACCCGTCGAGCACCACGTCCCGGAAGGGCCCGGTGGCCTCGTCCGCCTCGGGGTCGAGCGACGACGAGTAGCGCCGACCGTCCCGCTCGACGATGAGCGTGGTCCCGACCGGCTGCGCGATCGAGCCCAGCACCTCGCTCACCTGCGCGCCGGAGGTGCGCAGGTCGTCCCGCACGAGGGCTGCGTCGGCGTACGCCTGGCGCAGGGCCGTGCGCTCCCGCTGCTCGACGAGGTAGTGCCGTGCCGAGAAGTAGGTGCCGAGCGCGAGAGCCGTCGAGAGGACGAGCGCCCCCACCGCGAAGGCGACGACGACCGACGTGCGGAGCCCGACGTCGCCCCGGCGACCGCTCACCTGACGTCCAGCCGGTACCCCAGGCCGCGCACCGTCACGAGTGACTCGGGTGCTGCCGGATCGAGCTCGAGCTTCTTGCGCAGGCGCCGCACGTGGACGTCGACGATCCGCTCGTCACCGAAGTAGCCGTGCTCCCACACGTGCTCGAGCAGGGCGGTCCGGCTGAGCACCTGTCCGCTGTGGTCCGCGAGCACGCAGAGCAGGCGGAACTCGGTGCTGGTGAGGTGGATCTCGGCGTCCCCCCGCGTGAGGATGGCGCCGGCACGGTCGAAGACGAGCGGTCCCGAGCGGCTGTCGAGCACCAGGCGGTCCTCGGAGGCCGGCGCGGGCCCGTCGCCGGCGAGCGTCGGGCGACGGAGCAGTGCACGCAGGCGCGCCTGCACCTCCTCCACGACGAAGGGCTTGGTGACGTAGTCGTCGGCTCCCGCCTCGAGCGCGGCGACGATGTCCGTCACGCCGTCGCGCGCGCTCACCACCACGATCGGCGCCTGGGACAGCGGTCGCGCGCGCCGGATGAACGAGAATCCGTCCATCCCGCTGAGCATCAGGTCCACCAGCATCAGGTCGATGCCGCTCTCCTCGTCGACGAGCGTGAGCGCGTGCTCGGCGTCCGCGGACTCCAGCACCTCGTACCCCTCGTTCTCCAGCACGAGGCGCAGCGAGGTGCGCAGGCCGAGATCGTCCTCCAGCACGAGGAGCCGGGTCGCAGCAGTCATGCCGCCATCGTTGGCGAACCACCGGGTCGACTGCACATCCGGGGCGCGTTTGTCACACAACTGCAACCCGGCGGACCGTCTGC
>Ga0172374_1001763_pt1 | contig 14264 bp, 19 predicted proteins | sample LakKiv3m_FD_114536 | JGI IMG/M metagenome (GOLD analysis project Ga0172374, IMG submission 114536) | Freshwater microbial communities from Kabuno Bay, South-Kivu, Congo - kab_092012_10.3m | ecosystem: Environmental > Aquatic > Freshwater > Lake | place: Democratic Republic of the Congo... | reverse complement strand
TTTATTAGACATTGGTTGTGGTTTTGGTTTTGCGGGTGCCGACGGTGCGCCAGTTGAATAACTAACTAATACTTCATTGGTTTGGAAGTCGCTTTTAATATTTTCAACCGTAACATATTGACCACCAATAATATTTTGAGGGCTTAATACATTCTTTTCTGCTGTAGTTGGTGTATATTCTGATGTATCACGCAAACTTGGTAATTTAACATTGCTATTACCAGTCCCATAATCTATTGAAACATTTGATAATGGAAAGTTGCCTTGTACTTTTTCTACAACTACAGTTCCAGTCTGACCAATTGGTGCCCTAACAAGACTTTGACCAGGTTGTAATCCTGGTGCGCCTGCAAGATTTCTTGGTGATCTTCTAATTAATTTAGTCATATTATTTACCTCTTTTAATTATTTCTGGCCCATATATATATGCAAATGGTTGTGGTTTAATTTCTATAGACACTAAAGCCGCAGGACCATCAATGCCAGAACCACGAGGAGGTAAACCATATATTTTCTTTTGATTTTTAGTAGGACTAGTGGCATTTGGTGGAAATGGATCATTAACTATTTTTACAGAATTACGGGCCTTTGTTTCTGCAAGAATGCCGTATTCAGCTGGACCACTATTTTTTTTAAGGCTTCTATTAACTACCGTAAGTCTTTTAAGTGCCATTATTTGCCTTTTAACATTGGAAAGAATCTATTTGGTGGCACAACTGGATTTATAATTGGTAAGTTAAATTTAACAGGAGCTTTGCCTGCTGGCATTATAGGTAAACCAAATCTTATACCAGATCCAGGTTGAGTAGGAATTGGAAAAGAAACTCTTGGTTGAGCTATAATTGGTAAACCATATCTTCCCGGAATCCCACCATCTCTAACTATCGGCATACCGAATCTTACTGAAGCCATTATTGACCTCCCTCTATAGGCGGAATGTATGGAGTTTGTTTATCTCTTTTTAGCGTTGCCATTTTGGACCTTTCTTTGTTCTGCCCTAGCAATTGCTAATGCTTGTTCTTTTGATGTAACCAATTTTCCGTTGCTAGATTTTAATGTTCCAGCCGCAAATTCTTGCATTACTTTTTCAAACTTATCCATTATAGTACTTCACTATTGGAGTTTATCATACCAGATTGTGTCATATTTGTTAAGTATTCAGCTTCTGCTTCTACTTCTGACATATGTGGATCTCTGCGCATAATCTCATCAATTGGAGAAGAAATGCCAAGTCTAATATCTCTTTCAAGACTTTCCTCTTGTGAAGAATACGGAAGTATTGATTCTTCTGGCCATTTAATTTTAAGATCATTAATTGGTTGATAACCGCCAATTGCGCAAATCATATTAGCCAATTGCATTTCATATATTTGATATCTATTTGATTTTTCTTGGAAAACTTTCCATAGAGGGAACCAGCGAACCATGAGCTCTCGGCCCGACTGGCCTTCCCCTCCCTCTACGGAAATGCGAGGCACGCTGGACGTAGTGTACAAGCGATCCTCGAGGTACTTAATAAAATCTAATGACTCTGCAATCTTTGGGTCTAGTTTAAGAACGTTTGCAGTAGCACCTTCTGGAATATTCACTGCTCTACCAGGATGTACTACAACTGTTTCTCCTGATTTAAATCCTGAGAATACAATTGGTGTACCCGATTGCATTTTAATTGTATATCCTATGTGTGTAAGAAGCTGATTAATATGAGAATTAAGCTTGCGTACAACAGTTGCGATTGGATATCCGATATATGCATTGTGTACTTCTTCGCCTTGAAAGTTAACAAAAGGTAAAAACCCAAGTTCATTTGTTTCTGACACTACAACTTGTTGACCCTCATATGCTACCACAGAATCTGGAGTCCATATTTGTTGTAAAATTACTTTTTCTATTTGTGGTTGTTTGCGACCATCGGAAGTAACAGGTGCACCATCAACCAATCTTGATAATATTCTAGTTAAGGCAATAGCATCAGCAGTATTAGGATCGTCGTCATTGCCAGCAGAAGAAAATTCAGTAGCATCATAAAGGGCCAACCTAATACCACCAGGAAGACCTTCATCAGGAGTAGGGTGTAGTAATACGCTGCCAGTAAGTTCTGCATACAAATCCACCTTTCCAAGTAATGAATCTATTTTATTATCTTTATAAACTTGTTCAATAAAATTAATTGATTGAGCTGGACCATCCCATTCGCGAACCAATGGTCTAGCATATAGCATTGAACATCTCTTGGACATTATTGGTTTAGTTATGTTCATTGTAACAGGATTTACGTCATCATTCATTAAAATAACATCATTTTCCTGTTTGCCGTAATAATAACTTTTATTAAGTTCTGCGGCTTCTTTTCTTTCTTTTTCTTCTAAATTATATGTTTCTGAAAAAGCTCTTTGTGTTGCCGCAATGGGCATTGTGTCCCATGCACTAAAATTTGTTGGCATTATAGTTCTCCGTTGCATTGTCTACATAGATATGGAGGCTGGTGCTTTGCAGTCTTGCTAGGAAAAGCTGATCTGCATTGCTGACAGCGTTTCATAACAACTCTTGATTTAGACTGTAAGTCCATACCATAATTATACTGTTCTGGCACCTCAGTAATCCATTTATTTTGATTAAATACGTTAACGAAGAAGTATCTAATTGCGTCACACATGTGATCATGTATTCCGTCTTTTAATGCCTCTTCATTGATTGTTTCATACTTTTGACTAGACTTATTGTAAGTATAGCCAGAAAGAGATCTTATTGTTTCTCTACAGTTATTAGTAACGTAAAATTTGATTGATCCATCAGCTGATTTAACAAAGGATCTAACTAAGGCTATACCTGGAGCTATTTCAGAGCCTTTATTAGCCACATGCCAGCGATGTGGACTCATTCTTAAGCTGTCTACTGGCGATATACCTGATGATAATTCTGCGGCATTGCCTGCAGGATCTGTTAATATTTCTTTAACTGCAGTTCTATTTAAATTATGCAATGCAAGTTTAGCTATAATTAATTCTTCTATTTGATCTATACTTTTTCTGGTTACATACAATTCATCAAACTGTATGATTTGCTGCAGAACATTGTTTACAGCCATAAAACAAACAGCTGTAGGGTTGGCAAAGCCAAAGTCCATACCAAGATATATATCCCAATCATGCCAAGATGGAGAACCAGCATCTATAATGTTATCCTCAGTAAAGTTATCATAAACAAGACCTTCTTTAGTTATAAACTCTGCAAGATATTCTTGTCTAAAATCCATTTCTGATACTGTTTGTGCTGCTTGTTTTAATTCTTCTTGGGTTATTAAAGGATTCTTCCAAGTTGGCCAATGATCGTATAACCAAAGATCATCTGAATTAGCAATAGACGCCTGATCGTAAAACCAATTGCGACCATTAGGTGTTGATATTAATATAACCTTACCTTGTCTATCTGACAAAGCTGGTCTTAAAGCTCTTGTCCAAATATCTTGAGATATAAATGCAGCCTCGTCTATTATAAGATAAGTTAAACCTCTACCGTCTTAACGACCTTTCGTTGTCTGCGCCCTTAAATGACATCATTGAACCATTCTTAAATTTAACTCTTAATAGTGTTTCATGAACTGATTCAATCGCTGGTTCTAAATCTTCTTGATATTCTTTAAACTCTTCCCAGCCTATCTCTCTAGCCATACTAATAGTAGGCGCAACCCACCATGCATTTGCTTGTGGTAATTCTAGACAATGTTTTATAAGCTCCATCAGAGCCATTTTTGATTTACCTACGCGGCGACCACCAACTATAAGTTTATAGCGATGATCATCGTTATGAATTACTTTTTGATAATCATAAGGATTATAATCTAGTTCAACTGTTTTCATTTAATTTAGGATTATCCATTAATCTTTCAGCTTCTTTAGCCATCTCATTAAGTTGTTCTTTGCATAGATGCGAAGTGCTGTAAACTAAGTTGCCGCATGGTATGCATCTAAATGATCCATCTGCAATAGAATTTAAAATAAACAAGTTATTCATAATTATTTTCTCCTGGGGCTGTATCGACAAGATATTTCCAATCGATATATAATTTATAAATGTCTAACATGAATCGTTTAGCGACTTGTTCAGGCTGAGAATTGGCCCACTTGACCATTTCTTCCATGCCTTCTTTATATGTTTCTGGGGTATTATACATTATCGCTATCTTTCCACCTAAACATTATACCATACTCTTGCCCTCTTCCCTCAGATATGTCTTCTAATCTTTCTATTCTGCCCAATAATAACTTAATATGTTGCCATGACTGGTCTTCAACAGCTTTCTTAAAAGCAAGATTATACAAAGCTGGTTCCATGTCCTTTAACAGCTCTCTGCATCTCTTTCTGACTTCTTCCTGAAATTCTACGGACTTTCTCCATTGCCTGAGTGTCTCTGCTGTAGTCCCAGATGCTTCTGCTATTTCTTTATAAGTTTTATCACCCTTAGCTAGCAACTCTATTGCTAGTAATTGTTGTTCATTAAATATTGATTTCATATTTTTGCAACCTCTAGTTGTCTATAATGTCCTCTTACTCTTGTCCCATCACCTCTAGTATAGGAATCAACATATGTTTTAATTTTTTCTTTTGCCATTTTTTTACTGTACGGCGCAACACTGTTTTTTAATTTCTCTACATTCTTTTTGCGCTCATCTCCATCAACAAATACAAATGTTGTTGCAACCGGCACTGTAAGTCTACCAGATACATATCCAGCTATCTTTGATTTATATAAAGGATCCTGTGGACCATATAGGTTTCTTGCTGTTGCTGTTGCATTCTTTAATGCTTTTTGTATTTGCGCGGCACTTCTTACTTGACCAGCTTGTCTTAAATATTTTATTTCTGCTTGCATTGTGCGAACAAATGCTCTTACTTTTGGCGATGCTATTGCGGCCCTAGGAGTTCCTAGCAATGCAGAATTTAAAAGATTAGCTGTTGATTCTCCAAGAACACCACGAGCATAATAAACACCAAATGCTTGTTTTGATGTGGTTGGAAACAAAGATGCTTCTAAAACATCAGAGAATGTATTTCTTGCAGCCCTATAAGCTCTTGTTGCTCTAAAGCCAGTCAACTGTTGTCTTACGGGATTTTTTAAACCGTACATAGATCTTAAAGCACGAATTGTTGGGTTATCGGACATATCTACAACCCTTTGTTCCATCATTCCTAAAGATTTGGCTTCAAGAAATTTTCTGGTTCTATTTTCTATAGTATCAATTCCACCATTTATAGCATCGGCTAGCTTTTTGGCATTTGATTTTTTAAATAAAGAATCACTTATTCCTTCTTTACCAGAAGATGTTAGTATTTTTCCAACTGCTTCAACTATTTCTTGTTTAGTGCCATTTTTAAGCAGATCTGTACTTAATTGACTTGCGGCTTTTCTTGTGGCGTTAATGCCAAACTTGGTAGCTACCTCTTGTGCTGCTTCTCTAACTGCGGCGCGTGAGATATACTCACCAAGTATTGCAGTTAACCTAGCCCACATTTTATCTCCTTAAAAGTATTCAGGACACGAAGTATCTTTATGTTGAACTTCTATGTCATCTATTATAATTTGTGGTTCATTTGTGCGTGGATTTGATTCCATTCTACCACTTATAGTAACTTGATCATTTAGTTTAACATTATTAAGCATGTTAGAAAGAGAGATTGGTCTTGATTGTCTAAACAAGACAAGTTGTATAGGCTTTTGTCCTTCAGCTTCTTTAATTGCAGAAAAGATTACCTTATCTTTTACAACTGGGGTTTTTGCGATTGTACCTGTAATTTTCATTTGGGGCTCCTTATTTTGGATTGATCTTGTGGGGAATCATTCAATCAATCAATGCTTATTAAATGATTGCTAGACTGTATGTTTCATCAATCAAGCAATCCATATAGTACCACATATTGCAGGGGAATGTCAATCCGTGGTATAATTATCTTATGAACAAAATGGGAAGACCTATAACTAATACTCCAGAAACAATTAAAGAACGCATCATAGTATCTGATGCGGGATGCTGGATTTGGCAAGGCTATAAGGATAGAGATGGCTATGGTCGCATGCGCCTTTCGGGTAAAGAACGCTTTACACATAGAATAGCATATGAAGCATGGGTTGCGCCACTTGAGCCCAAAAAGGTTATTATGCATACGTGTGATACACCTGCGTGTTGTAACCCAGATCATTTAAAGCAGGGCACGCATGGTGAAAACAATAGGGATTGTGCGGCCAAAGGCAGAAAACCTAAAGGTAGCAAAAACGGCAATGCTAAGCTAACAGAATATCAAGTTTTAAAAATAAGAGAATGGTATTTTGGTGGTATGTCGCAAGATGAGTTGTCAAAAATTTTTAATATTTCACGAGTTCAACTTCGTAAAATTATATACAATATAAATTGGATTTATACCCAACCATTGAATGGATAGCGGAACTTTGGAACACGAACTGCAAGGTCATAGCCAACCAGTTTTACACTGTTCGTGTCTAAACTGGATAGGAGAATTTCCCCTTGAGCAAAGTATCGAGATGATAATGTTGCTAAGTAAAGAATGCTCTCATTACGATCAGCCAGATCATCTCCGCCAATTGTTGTATCACCTATCGAAATTGAGCCAACTTTGGAACTAGAATTTAATCTCATGTTTTCAATAATTCTATCATCAGATAAGTTTTGATATAGATTACCTAATGCTATATTAATTTCTGCTTCTTTAAGAATTCTTAATGATGCATTGTATTTGCGGCGTGCCGTATCTTCATCAAAGTCATTAAATCTTTCAAAACCCATTTCAGAAGTTCTAAAGTCAATAACTGCTCTAGCTCTTCTAAGTGCAGCAGAAACTCTAGATGCAACTATGTCTTCCGGCGTAAGATTTGCATAATCATAAACGTCTTGATTAGTTGCATAATTAGCACCATCTGTTTCAGAGGTAACCGCCAAAAATGGGGCTGCTGCTACGTACGTGCCAGCAAATACTGGTTCCGAATATGGACCTTCGGTGTTGTCTGCTACATTAACAAATTTAATTTTATACCACTTAGAATCATCTAATTGAGTTGCATAAAAAGAAGTAATGCCATATTGATATGGTGTAGTGGTTTTTAGCCCATATGATCCATCTTTTGCATCTGATTCATACAAATCAAGTCTGCTTGCAGCTGGATCTTCTGGTAATGAAAATGTTATTGTTGTATTAAAAAAAGCCATATTATGTCTCCGATGGTAGTATTGTTCTGCTGAATGGATTTCTTGATGGTCCAACAACATATGCATTAACAGTATAGTAAGCAATTTGATTGTCTACAAATTTTGGAACTACTTGAGATAATTCATATTCGTTTCCATCAAACTTAATTAACCATACAGTTCTTTTTAGATTGTTTCCATCATTTATTAAAAATGTTCTTGATAAATGAAAATCTGGTGCAAGATGCAATTTTCTCATATCTCTTTCAACAAACTCTTCAAAATTTTCATTGCCAGTAGGTGCTGGAAAAGCATAGTTAATATCTTGAAAGAAAGCTTTTACAAACCAAATTTCCGTTAATTCATAAGCTGATCTATCAGATAAAATTGATTCTTGTATAGGTTCATATTTTTCAAGATTAACAGATGTGCCAAATCGTTCAAATGCACTTAAATATTTTTCTGTTAATGGACCAGTTAATCCTTCAGAATAATAATCAAGATTTTCAGAAGTTGAACCCAATAAATTAAATGTAAACAATAATTCATCTTCCGCTTGATTGTCTTCTACAAAATCAACTATTGATATAGAAGGATAAGCTTCATCAAGCAATAGTTTTTGACCAAAATATACTGGTGATTTATCAACTTGAAAAGTAGAATCAGCTCTACCTATTTGATACGCAAATCGTATCTGATCTTTTGTTGCTAAATCTAATTTGCCTGTTCCCACTGGTCTAAAAAATCTTAAACCTACAACATCTTTTGTTGGATGCGAAGCAGCTGTATCTTCATCGCTTAAAATATATTCATCTGTGTCATCATTGTAATCTATTGTTCTTACATAGGTGACGGCTTTTTCATTGTAATTTCTAACATAAGAAAGTATAAAACCATTTCTGCAAGAAATAGCAACTGTTCTTCCGGCTTTTTGATTAGTTGCAAAATCCGTAAAATCACCTTGAGCTGTTGTGGTTGGTATTAACCTTGGAGAAGACCACGTTAATCCATTATCTCTTGATATTGAATAATATTCACTAATAAACATATCATCTGCAGTTTTTTGAGCCCAATATATAATAATTGCATCATTATTATCTTTTGCAATGTTTATATCCGATACATCGGCTTCTGGAAACTCAGTAACCATAACTGGAGTTATAAACTCACCAGACAATCTATCAAATCTAGTATAATGAATTGTATAATTTGGCGTAAAATCCCTAACTGCCGCAATATGCAAAATACTATTATCTTCTGCGTGTGTTGAAATTACATCAAAATAATTATCTCCAGGAGCTTCTTTTGGTCCACCATCAGATGATATAAAATAAGTATGCCTGTAAGGTCTAACATAAAGTTTTGAATAAGATGGATATGTTAAATAAATCATGTCATCAGTGTAAGACAGATCAAAAGACAATGAGTCCATGCTTAAATTAAAAAGGTTGACTAACCAAGTATTGCCTGGCGCTGTTGAGTGATCTTGTCTTGTTATTGTAGATTCGCCAATTTCATAAGAAAATAACTCAATATTGTATGCCTCATCGGCAATATCATAATATGAATGAAACAAATTAAGTAGACCTAAATCTTCTTGCAATGTTAAATGCATTACTGGTCCATTGGCATTAAGGTTTGTTATGCCGGTTTTTCTATTTGCGTTAAAAAATGTGCCGCTCCACATGTTTTCCCAAGAAAAACCATTATCAGTAGATTTATAGATATTTATATATTTTCTGATATGACCTTCTCTTACTGCGGCCCATAATGTTCCGTTATCTTGTCTAATTAAACTTTTATTTACAAAGTTATGAGTAATTAATCCTCTTGCATTCCAAGAAGATTCTACAATTCCAGTATTTGTATAAATTGAACTACTCATTTATTTGCTCCACACTAACTAAAAATGTACCAGGTCCTAATATATCTATTTCATTAACATCAAATTTAATATACAATGGATCCGTGATAGTATTTGGCGGCACATTACCTATAGTAATTGTATCACTATAAGTAATATTATCTGTTGATAAAGATATTGCTGGTAGAACTTTTTCATCTGCTGAAATTGCAGACAAAATAAAAGTAGAAGGATAAGTATCTAAATTGCCAATTCTAAATATTTTCTTTTTAATTTGATTATATAGCATTCCAGCAAAATCTAAATCTGTTATTGATTCTGCGTCTTCTGCGCTTAATGAAGTATCTGTTCCAGCAACAAATTTAAACAACACATTTCTTACCCTTACTTTTGTAAAGGAAGTTGTTGTTATATTAATATTTGAAACCTGTTGTGTTATTGTAAGGCTTGCAACAGCACTTGATGTTACATCAGTTTCATCTAATGTTGTATTTGCTGTTGTTGTAACTACCTTTACTGTTCCTCCGGCTTTAACTATTGATCCATGTGATCTTATTGTAGTATTTGATTTAATAACATTAACTGCTGTTGATCTGGCGCTGGTTGAGGATGTTACTTCAATATCTGTAACTACTGGTTGTATTTCTGCATTAAAAAATCCAGTACCAGAAACATGGTGATCGCTAATTTCATCTTCATCTAATAAAATATTATAAATGGCAACTTCATCTAAATATGCAGTGTAATTATATAATATATTTGTTTGATTATCATCTTTAATGGAATTCATTAAAGAATGTCTGTTTGCACCGTCTCCATACTGCAAAAAGCCACCCAAAGATATAACAATTGAAGTTTCTTCAGCATCAACATAACTTTTATATGTTGCTGTTGAGTTAGTTGTTTGTTTAGTTAACACTATATGATGCCAAGAATTGTCGGCTATATAGTTTGTAGTTTTTGTAATAAATGTTTGGTTTGTAACACCAAGTCTCCAAAACGCCAAGTACCCATCATAAACACCTATGTAAGCAGTTTGTCTAGTTGTTTGTCCGCCCCAAATAATTCCAATTAATGTAATGTCTGTTTCATCAACGCATAATACTGGAACATTTGGACTAGATGTTTTTATCCAAAATTCATATGTTAAATTATCTGCATCATTAAAAATTCTATTATTACCAAATCTAATTATATTATTTGTATTTAAGTTTGAAGTGCTACTGGTAAATAACAATGATTCACTTATTGGATCTCCAGTAATTCCAGTATCAAAATTACCTAAAATTGCATTTGTAGCAATTCCATTAATTTGACCAGAACCATAATCAACAATATCAGTAATTAAATTTTCATCAATAAATCTATAATAATGTATTGGATCATGTTCTAATACAAGAGTCGGATATAGTTCCAATACTTCTTGACCATTTACAGTTATATTACTTGTGGTAACTGTTACGCTATCAGAAATTTGAACCTCTGGCAAAAATGATTCAATATCAATATTTGTTGTATTTGCTCCAATAAATATAGAAGTATCAACTATTAAGGTTACATTTGGTGCTGATATATTTATATTTGATTTAGTTACATTTTGTGTATTGTTAAATTCTACAAACAATGTAGGCGACGGAGCAGCAATGGCTATATTTGTTACGTCGGCTGTTCCACCCGCTGCTATAGTTACTGATGTGTTTGTATTGCCGCCGACACCAATGTTTGTTTTATCTTGAGTAACTGTTTTATTGTTTGTAGTTGTTATTGTTGTATTTGTATTGCCGCCAACACTAGTATTTGATCTTGGAGATGCATCTATGTCTTTATTTCTGCCTTGATCATAATGTACGCCAATTCTAGTTGAAGTTAATACTGTATCATACACAGCAAAATGTTGAATTCTTCCGTCAAAACTACCACCATCAATTTCTCCAGCGGCAGCAACTCTTATTTCATTTCCGTTGCCCCAAATACCACCATTAAAAGTGGAGCCAAAATTTTGAGTTGTTCCTTCTTGAACGCCATTTTTATATACTTTTGCTTCGTTTGCAGCATTGTCGCAAGTTATAACTATGTGATATGTAGTGCCTGTAGAAACGCTTCCTATTGCAGTATTAACTAACCAAAAATCGTAATTATCTCTAGTAATATTTAAGTCAAAAGAATTAGCCGTGTTTAGGGCAAAATTAGTGCCATAATTGTTATTTGAATTAGCCACCCAAGCGCCAAATAATGTATCATAAGTATTTGTATCTGCTCGAAACCAGCATTCTATAGAAAAACTTCCAGACCAATCGGCGCTGGGTAACCATTTTACATATTGCGAACTGCCATTAAAATCGACTGATTTACCTTCATTAATTAAAGAAGTTGAATTAAGTGTTGGACTACCTACGTATGTGCCGTGACGACCATTGCCAGAAGAATCGGTTGCTTCACTTCCTGATGTTTGATCAAGCTTCCACCATATATACGGATTATCCGCATCTACTTCATCTGAATAACTATTAAAATTAGGCATAATTATCTCCTAATAGAAATTGCCGAGGGCAGCCTTTAAACCCTCGGCAAAATCTATCATATTGTTAATATAGAACAATAGGGATTGGGACCATTTCTTTGTATTTCATTCTTTATAAATAAAACCGTATTGGTTATAACAGTAGTCCAGATAGAGACCAAATTGTTATCCTGAACCCCCGCAAGGATAACAACATCACAGTAACTATGAATGGCCCCAAGTTGTGCGGCCTCTACCTGGACTACTGCGTTCATTAGTCAGCGGTTGTAGTAAAGATGCCTGCTGCATCCCATACAATCGAGAACGTACCGCTTGACGAAGACTGATCAGAACCAAAGTCAACATAGGCTATTAACGGCCTAGTAGCATTTGTTGCAGGGCTTGCGTCGTAGATTACCGCATATCTTGCAGTAATTGTAGATGAAGTCCAGCTGACATCGTCCGCATCAAATTTTGTAACGTTAGTACCTGAAGTATATCCAACTGTCTTGTTAGCGAGTGTTACCCCGGTAGAAGTGTAGCCAGTTCCTGTTACTTCATAAGAACTTACGTCATCAAAGTAGTCATGCGTATCTTGATTTGGTGTATAGGATGATGTTAGCAGGGCCACCTTTATGGTGTCTGTGTCAAAGTCTATCTCTTTATTGAAAGCCTTTGCGATTACACTGCCATATGTTTTTGTAGTAGCCATGTTAATCTCCTATTAAGCCAAAGTATCTTCGATAATTACGCCATAAACATCAACGAGCTTGTCGCAATGAATTGAGTAGTAAGCCATTAGATCAATTGCACGTGCAACAACGTTGTCATCAACGTCAATGCCAATATCTTTGATCCAAGCACACCCTACTGATTCACGGCTGAAAAGTTGGTTGTAACGACGTGATGGTGTTGCACCACCGTCATCATTGACTTGAGTGCTGATAAAGCATGGGACACCATATGGTGAACCAACATAACCAGCAGCGTTGGTAAAGCCTTCACCAAAACCTTCAACGGTCTGACGACCAACTGAAGCGTAGGTTGCAAAGTCATCAAACTCTGCACGAAGCTTGGCCCAGCTATTTGGGTGAAATACTGCGAAGTATGGTCCAGGAGCATTTGCAGCTTCAAGAGTTGCAATTGCTTCACGGAAGTCAGCAGCGTCCATTGCGTTGTTATTGTCATTGACATGTGTTGTAAAGTCCATTGCGTCAAGAAGAAGACCATCTTCGTCTTGTGCAAGTGCACGACCAAGCTGATCACCATAAGGAGCAAGGTCCTGGAATGGGTCGGCATGGAGTGTGCGCTTTGAAATTTGAACATATGTACCACGCTCAACTGGTGTCAATGTGACGCCATCTGAGCTCATTGTGGTGCTTGAAGGAGCAACGCCTTCGGTTAGTGAAGCCACGGCGACGCTTTGGAAGCGTGGGACTACAATTGAACCTGCGCCAGCAGGAACTGCATAACCACGAACCAAAGGACGCATGACTCTGTTTGCATAAGCAGCTGACTGAGCATCTGCTGATACAATTTGACCAATAAGGTCATTCAGTGTTGTACTATTTGAAATAGCCATGTGTTATTTTCCTTTAATTGTTTTCAATTTGATTTGATGAAGTTCTAAGTAAATCTCTATACAAATCTCTTATATTATTCCTAGCAATTGGATCCTTTTTAATCTCATTAAGGTTTCTTGAACCAAGAACGCCAGTTGGATAAGGACTTTCTTTGCTTGGAGTATTTGGATTTGGCGAGATTGCTTTTGGGACTTTTTTAGGTTCAACCTTTTCAGTCTCAGAAACTCCACCAACAAATTGCGGAAACTTCTCCAGGAAATTGTCTACAGCTTGAGATGGAGACATACCATCTTTAAAATCGACCCATTCAGGATTAGCTTTTACGCCTCTTCTGACTAGTTCATTTTCAATTCTAACGGTATGAATTTGTTTTTCAAGAATTTTATATTGATCAAGTTCTTGTCTTGTTTCTTTAAGCTCAGTTCTGTATTTAGCAGCTTCTGCTCTTAAAGTTTTGACATATTCTTTATCAAAACTCTCGGGTGATTCATTGTCACTCATTTATCCTCCAGGGATGTGTTTTCGGCACCAGGCCTACATCTATAGTAATATATAATACCACAAAGTTATCTAACTATCCTAACGAAATGATATTGGTTTAACTTGCTGAAAAGAAACCTTTGCTGCAGTGGGATTAGATAAATTAACTCTAAGTCCTGATTTAAATGCTAATGATTTAATTCTTTCTTGATTAACTGCTTGTTTTGCTAAATTAAATAAAGCTGGATTTATTGGAAATGCTTGACCATATCCTTGACCACCTGTAAATCCCCTACTGGGCCCAGTGTTTGGCAAAGCGGCACCGGGTGTATTTATTCTTTGAACATCTGCCACACTTAAACGTTCACCAGGAGTAAGAGTTCTACCAACATATTTTGATAATATTCCAGCATTTGAACTGCTAACAATTTTATTAGACATTGGTTGTGGTTTTGGTTTTGCGGGTGCCGACGGTGCGCCAGTTGAATAACTAACTAATACTTCATTGGTTTGGAAGTCGCCTTTAATATTTTCAACCGTAACATATTGACCACCAATAATATTTTGAGGACTTAATACATTCTTCTCTGCTGTAGTTGGTGTATATTCTGATGTATCACGTAGACTTGGTAATTTAA
>Ga0172374_1001761_pt1 | contig 14274 bp, 13 predicted proteins | sample LakKiv3m_FD_114536 | JGI IMG/M metagenome (GOLD analysis project Ga0172374, IMG submission 114536) | Freshwater microbial communities from Kabuno Bay, South-Kivu, Congo - kab_092012_10.3m | ecosystem: Environmental > Aquatic > Freshwater > Lake | place: Democratic Republic of the Congo... | reverse complement strand
CGTGTGTTCATCAAGCCACCTCTTGAATTATATACCGTGTCTTTTTTTGTTGCTTTGGGGAACGGTCAAACCTTTTCGAGTCGCACCAGTAGAACTGGTGGATTACCCTCTGTTATTATTTATCCCCTGTTTCGCTTTTTCCGTGAGATCGATTTTCTTTCCGTCGACATACGCTTCCGAAAAACCGCGCTTCCACATTTCTCCAAGCAAAGTTGAATATTCCCCTTTTCGTTCCCGCACAACCGGAGAAAGTATTTCTATCTTCGGGCATGGCCGCTTAACATTCAATGCTAGGGGAACCCTAACATTGAATGTTTGGGTGTGATTCGGACCACACAAATCCAAAATCCGGTCAACAATTTCATCGATCGAAAGCTTTCGGATCTCTTTTCCGTCGATCGGACAATGCACCACGCCGATCTTCGCAAACAGCAAACGCAAATAGTCGTGGATTTCAGTCACCGTCCCGACGGTTGAACGCGGATTGTGCGAAGCCGATTTCTGATCAATCGAAATCGCCGGGCTGAGACCCTCGATCGAATCGACGTCCGGTTTTTCCATTTGTCCCAAAAACTGCCGGGCGTAACTCGACAAACTTTCCAAATATCTCCTCTGCCCCTCGGCAAAAATGGTATCAAAAGCCAGCGTGCTCTTTCCCGACCCGCTGATTCCCGTGAACACAATAAACTTCCCCCGCGGAAGTTCGAGATCGATATTTTTGAGGTTATGCTCCCTGGCACCACGTATTATTATGCTATCCATATTTTGAGATTACTTGCCCCGTGATGAGCGAAGCGAATTTTACGGGGTGTTCGCGTGCCCCGCGAATAATTATTTTATCCATAAGTTATTGTTTCCTAACACAAAAATGCCCCAAAAATGGGTTTTACCTATAGTACTACTAATGAATTGATAAATCAATTTCAAAACCATTTTTAAGAGGCGACCTATATAGTCGCCTCTTTGCCGTGAACTTAAATCTTACGCCGCCAACGCCTCCCGGAGGGCCGCCTCTAGCTTGGAAATGTCTATCTTGAAGTCCCCAGGCATTCCTATTGCTTTCAGCTTTGGCTGCTCTGCAATGTGGCGTTTGGGTTTTTCCAGAATCTTTTGAATCATGTACTCGATCGCTTTGTCCCGCACAGCCGCGTCTGCCGGATTTTCTCCGGCAATTTCAGTGTCAGAGCGGCTGTAACCGCCATCTATACGATCGTCAATCTTGAGAATAAAAATCCCCTTATCCTCGATCAGCGCGTACTTGAAAATGTACTTCGCTTCGCACATGATGTCATATTCCAGGACAATGTCCTTGACCGGACCCTTGGACTCGAGAGCGACATAATATTCATATTGGAATCCGTCGCTGCCCTCGCTGAAAATAGTTTTCAGTCCTCCATTCCTCGATAGCCAGCCCATATGAAACCTCCTTCTGGTATATTTTTTAAATTCAGATTGCTACAACTACCAAGCTGGTAGTTTATTATTGAAGCATGATCAATAATTTTCGTCAACCTACCCCATCTGCAACTTCCGCAACTGCACAATTTCATCTCTAATCACCGCGGCTCGCTCGAATTCGAGATTTCGGGCGGCGGTTTTCATTTCTGATTCTTTTTGCTTTATATACCCAGCGACATCCTCCAGCGATTCGAGGTTTACGAATTCTTGCGGAATTTCCGGTTTCAACTCGTGATCGACGATGGATTCGATTTTTTTCTTGATAGATTTGGGCGTGATATGATGCTTTTTGTTGTATGTTGTCTGCGTTTCGCGCCGGCGGTTGGTTTCGTCGATCGCCCGTTTCATCGAACCGGTGACGTTATCGGCATAGAGAATCACCCTCCCGGCGATATTCCTGGCCGCCCGGCCAATCGTTTGTACGAGCGATGTTTCACTGCGCAAAAAGCCTTCTTTGTCCGCGTCGAGAATGGCCACAAGCGACACTTCCGGCAAATCCAAACCCTCACGCAACAGATTCACACCCACCAACACATCGAATTTTCCCCGGCGCAAATCTTCAAGGATATTCACCCGTTCAATTGTCGCCACGCCGGAATGAAGATATTCCGCCTTGATCTCGCTTTCTTTGAGATAGTCCGAAAGATCTTCAGCCATTTTTTTGGTGAGAGTCGTGATCAAAACGCGCTCTTTGTTCTTCACGATATTCTTAACTTCTTCAACAACATCCCTCACTTGTCCTTTGGCGGGTTTAATAACTAACTCCGGATCCACTAATCCCGTAGGCCTGATTATTTGTTCAATAATTCCGGTATTTTTGAATTTTGCATTGTCATTTTGCATTTTGATTTTTGAATTTTGCATTTCATAAGTTCCTGGCGTTGCAGATGTAAAAATCACCTGATTTATCTTTTCTTCAAACTCTTTAAACTTCAAGGGCCGGTTGTCGAACGCGCTCGGCAAACGAAATCCGTTTTCAATGAGAGCCGTTTTTCGCGCCCGGTCGCCATTATACATCGCATTGAGCTGCGGCACGGTCACGTGCGACTCGTCGATGACAATTAGAAAATTTTTGGCGAAATAGTCAATCAAAGTGTATGGCGGCTCCCCCGCTTGGCGCCCGGTGAGATAACGGGAGTAATTTTCAATCCCGTTGCAATAGCCGATTTCCCGCATCATCTCAAGGTCTTGTTTGGTGCGACGCCACAATCGCTCGGCTTCAATAATTTTGTTGTTTTTTCGGAAATAAGCGACCCGGCCTTTAAGTTCTTTTTCGATTTCTCCCAGCGCGTCGTGCATCACCGGCTCCGGAACGACGAAATGCTTGGCGGGGTAAACCAGAATCGAATCCAATTTCCCCAATTCTTCACCGGTCAAAAGATCATATTCCGTTATCCTCTTCACAATTCCATCTCGCGATTCAATTCTCACCACAATTTCTCGCGAAGGCGTGACAACTTCAATATTCTCCCCTGTCACCCTGAATCTCCCTCGAAGCAGCACTTCGGAACGAAGATAGTGCATTCCAGTCAGTTTGCTGATGACAACTTGGCGATCAATTTTTCCGCCGACGTCGAATCGCAGTGAATTTTCTTCATAATATTCCGGCGAACCCAAGCCATAGATGCAAGAAACCGACGCGACGACAATGGCATCCTTGCGCGAAAGCACGGCGGCTGTCGCCGCGTGGCGCAAACGGTCGATCTCATCATTGATATCCGCTTCTTTTTCAATATACGTGTCCGTCGACGCGATGTAGACTTCCGGCTGATAGTAGTCATAATACGATACAAAATATTCCACCGCGCTTTTCGGAAAAAAAGTCCGGAATTCCTGCGCAAGTTGAGCGGCGAGCGTCTTGTTCGGAGCAATGACAAGAGTCGGCCTCTGCACGTTTTCAATCACATTGGCCATCGTGAAAGTTTTTCCCGACCCCGTCACCCCCAAAAGCGTCTGAAACCTGTCCCCACGCCGAAGACCCGCCGTCAATTGCTTGATGGCTTTGGGCTGATCCCCCGCGGGTTTGAATTTTGAACTAATTTTGAATTTCGTATATTTTCTTGACGAAGACTTAGCTTTCGTCAAATTATTCGAGAAAAGATTTCTTCTCGTCTTCTTTTTTTTCTTTGAAATATTTTGTGTTGGTTTTTGCTTGCCCTGCGTAGTGACTGCTTCTGAATTCTTTGATAACCGGATTAGAATCGCATAATGGATTACGTTTATATTTTCCAAGATAAAAAGATTGACTGCTCCATTTGTAATTCTCCGCCGGAGCAATTCCATGAATTTCGCTATTACAGTTCACATAAGTTGTAAGATAAAATAGTTTTCCATTATCTTTGATATGTGCCGCTTTGAAAGGGCCTTGAAAAAGTGACCCGTTTCGATCATATTTTTTGTTGAAATACATAGTATAGCTTGTTCCCATCCGGTGCATGAAATTTTTTATGCCGCTTTCTTCCAATTGCTGGATTATGAAATGATAATGATTAGGATTCAGACAATAAGCGATAAAATCAACCAACGGACGTTCCTGACGAAGGCTTAGCCTTCGGAATTCTAAAGGTTGAACCTTCTTTTCGCTCCGGCAATGGTTCCTGTATTTGTCTATCAATCCGTCTTCGACGTCGTTCAAAAGAATAAGCGAATGAAAAAAGCGCCAATAATCGCTTTCGTCGCCAAAAATATTCCGCTTATCCACTCCGCGATTATATACATGATAATACTCTCCTTTTGCCAACTCCGTTTTTCTCATGTTTCTATTATTGACGAGAGCTTAGCTTTCGTCAAGATGCAAAAGAAAAAAGGCGTGGCACGCGTCCACGCCTAGTGATTTGAGATGAACAGAACTACCTAACCGCTACTACTAGCTGAACGTTCGCAACGTCGATAGCATAATTCGATCTCAAATCTAAAGAGGTTACGGTTTGCAACGACTCACCTCAAGGGTTGATGACCCTCACATTCGGATCTCCGTAGCTGCAAGACCCCTTCTTTTAGCAGGTGGCCGCCCGCGCCCAAGCGAAGCCCTTCCGTACCAATGCCTTGCGCATAACTTTTTCCTCCACTGGCGCCATATTTCCGCCGTTGCGGTTTCGCCAGATATTTATAATATACAGATTTTATTCGATATTTGCAAATGATCAATGATAGTGATATAGTGATAGTATGTTCAAACGTGGAATTGCAACATTCACTCTCGACTACGGCAAGTGCCCGAAATGGCTGTTCGAAAGGATGGTCAAACTGGGACGCGAGATGGCACGGGTCATCATTGCCGAATATGGACCGGACGAATTCGTTCGCCGAATTGCCGATCCGGTCTGGTTTCAGGCACTCGGAACTGTGCTGGCTTTCGACTGGAACGCGTCGGGCCTGACGACTATTTTGACGGCGGCCTTGAAAGAAGCTATCCGTGGAGAAGAGCGAGATTTGGGCATATACATCTGCGGCGGAAAAGGCAAAACTTCTCTCAAAACACCAGAACAAATTTCTCTTTTTGGCGCGCAAGCGGAACTCTCGCAAGAAAAAATCAATTCGCTGGAATACAATTCTCGCATGGCGGCCAAAGTCGACTCTTCGCTCGTGCAGGACGGGTTTCAAATATATCATCACAGCTTCTTTTTTTCCCGAAACGGCGCCTGGGCGGTGGTCCAGCAAGGAATGAACGAAAAAAACGTTACCGCGCGGCGCTATCATTGGTTTTCGGATGATGCCAAAAATATGGTCATCGAACCGCACAGCGCAATCATTTCCGATGGACAGCACGCCGGGCTCAACATGACCGCGCGCGCAAGTGAAAACACCCAAAAGATCAGCACAGAGCTTGTGCAAGGGAGCTACAATACTCTCATGAAAGATTTGAAATTATTAAGCAAACACCAAGCCGCTCGGAGGTTCGACCTCCCTAATGGAGGTCGAACCTCCATTTTGCGAAATTATTCAACACCTCAGAGCGATGTGATCTCTGTTGGCAACGCGAATCAAGAACTCGTCAAAATGCATCTTCACGACCGCGATTTCAAAGTCTTGCCAGTCGTCACCGAAGATTTTTCGAAAAGCAAGTATCTGGAAAAGATTCTTTACACAGTCAGCGAAATCAAGCCGAAAAATTATGAGCAGCTATTGTCTCTCAAGGGCGTCGGACCGAAAACGATCCGAGCTTTGGCTCTCACCGCCGAAGTGATCTATGGCGCGAAAGCCTCCTATGAAGATCCGGCAAGATACTCTTTCGCCCACGGCGGAAAGGATTTCGTCCCCTACCCCGTCGACCGTCCGACATACGACCAAACGATCGCCACGATGCGGACTCTTGCATCCAAGATGAAAATCGGCTACTCTGAAAAAAACAAGATAATTGAGAGGTTAAAAGTATGAATAATGACAACTCTGGGGAAAATATCTTGCCGAGAATAAACCCCAAATATATTCCTGCTGATATGGATGAGCAAAAATTTCTCAATATTCTTCGGATTGATTTTCTGAAGCAGGTACGCAAAGAAATGCCTTCTTATAAAAAAAGTGATTGGCAGCAATCTCTTCGCATAGGGGCAAAAATGTTTTTGCTTCCGAAAGGATTTCCAGTTAAGCTCATGACGGAACCCGCCGAGGATATCGCAAAACTTCGAGATTACCTTTTTGAAGTTGCTAAAGAAATGATTGAAAATGAAATTACGGAAAATCAAGAGGCGCAGGAGAAAACTGGCAGAAGCAAGGATGTAATTAGAGCCTTGAGGGATCACCGAAAGCAAATAGACGACCTAGGTATCGAAGATGATAAAGCCAGAGATTATTTTGGAGAAACACCGGAAGATTTCATAACTCGTACAGAACTGAAAATAAGATAGCAAAAACAGCCAAACAAAAAAGCCAGTCCCTCTCGGCTGGCTTTTTTGATTGAATAATTTCAGAAAAATTATTCTTGGACTGGCATTTCCGGCGCTGCTTCCGGCATCGCTGGCTGCGCATCAGGAGCAGCCACGGGAGCTTCCACGGGAGCTTCCACGGGAGCTTCGGGCGCCATTGGAGTTTCCTCGGCAGGGGCGTCGGTTGCCGGATCCATTGGGTTCATACCATCTGTCATAATCTACACCTCGCTTTCTAGTTTTTAGATGAATATAGTTTCAATATTATCTATTTCTTAAAGCAAATTTCCCCCTTGCATGCAATGGCAACAATATTTGTCGCTTCTTTCCCCCTCGGAGTCAGTTCCAAAATCTTCCGCTTTTCTCATCGGCATTCCGCAACTCACGCAATGCGGATCAAGCGCTTTATCTTCGATTGGCGCTTCCGGCTTCGCTTCGTTATCATCCATCAGATTTAATATAAAAATTAGTGATCAAAATATTTTGAAAATTGAAAATTGATCATTGAAAATTGCCGCTATAGCAGCTTTTCCCCCATATCAAACGCGTCAGCTGACGCCGGAGCGGAAACAAAACTTGATTTTTTGAGGATCTCTTCATTCACTATATCACGATTGCGTCCGTATTTCAATTTGGAAAGTTCTTTGATGGCTTCGGCAATTTCTTTCGAACCGACGGTCGGCGGATAGGTTTTCATATTGAACGGCGGCGCAACCTGGCTCGCGATAAGGAGCTTCATGAAGCAATTCCGATTGTCGACATTCATGAGATCATTGGCATCAAAAACCGGTTCAAATTGTTTTTGCAAAAATTCCGCGTCTTCGGCGCCCACCCGGAACGAACAGATCGACCCGACGTTTCCAAAAACGGCTTTGGAAATTTCTTCTTTGAGTTGCGCAATGAATTGGTGGGCAATCACCAGTGCCAAGCGATATTTTCGCGCTTCAGAAAGAATCTGGGCGATTGAATCGGTTGTGAAGTTCTGAAACTCATCGATATAGAGATAGAAATCTTTGCGCTCCTCTTCCGGCATATCCACCCGCGAGAGCGCTGAAATCAAAATTTTTCCAACAATGATCATTCCCAGAAGATTGGCGTTGATTTCCCCAATTTTTCCTTTCGACAAGTTGACGAGAATGATCTGCCGATCATCCATCGCTTTGCGGAAATTGATCGTTGATTTTTCTTGCGCGATGATCGGCCGCATCATATCATTCGAGATGAACTGAGTGAGCTTTGAAGTGATATACGGCACCATGTTCGCGAGCGCCGCCTCTCCACCCGCTTTTTCCGCTTCCTTTTCCCAGAAATTTTTGACGACCGGATTCGTGCAATGCTCAAGTTTCAAATGCCGGAATTCCTCATCGGCAAGCACCCGCGGAATTTCCATCAGAGTTGAACCGGATTCGGGATGTTCCATCACAAGAAGAGCGGCATTGCGCATATATTGCTCAAACATCGGACCGCCGGTTTGTTTGAGGTCATAGAGCTTGTCAAAAATATTGATCATTTCATTGATGACAAAAGTTTTTTGCTCCGGCTTTGACTGGTCAAACTCAAGCATATTGAGACCGTACGGCCGCTCCATGTCCGCGGGATCGAAATAGATCACGTCTTCCGCCCGCTCTTTCGGAATGCATTCGAGAACATGGTCAACGAATTCTCCGTGCGGGTCAATCACGCAAACGCCCTTTCCATCTTTGATGTCTTGTTTGACCATTTCTTCCATCATCGTCGATTTTCCGGTTCCGGTTTGTCCAACGATATAGAAATGGCGGCGGCGATCGTCTTCCGAGTGCTGAATGACGGTCTCCACTCCGCGATAGTCATTGAAGCCGAGCGTGATGCCGTCTTTGGAAATATTCGAAGGAGGCGCGGCGGTGCGAGCCTTGAGCCAGGCGATCTTCGGCGTCTCGGTCGAAAAAAGCGGAAAATGGAAAACACTTGCAACTTCCTCGGAAGACAGAATGAAACTTTGATCCTCGCGAAAATTGCGAAAGATGAAATCAAAGGCAATGTTTTTCGGCCGCGACCTGCTTTCACGCACGACCTTGAAGCTGTTCAAACCCGGATTTTCGTATTGTATAAATCCGTTTTCAAGCTCGGAAAGAATCACTTCCGCCCGCTCCTGCGTGAGGGCGGAAGCCACCAAACGGATATTCACGCTGAATCCGGCTTTCCCGGCTTTGCCTTCGATTTTTTTCACCACTTCCTGCTCCTCCGGCGTGAGCTGAATGGTGTCTTTGTTTTGTTTCAGTATATCTTCTTGCTTGTCCGTTTTTTGACGAAGCACGCTCAAAAGTCCGCGTCCGATTTGACGCACAATCGTATCCCTTTTGACATCGGAAAGCTGTCTTCCCTGTTGCATCTTGTGGGCGACAAGATTCCCTTTTTGCCGCCATCCGCTCCGCGCCGGTTTCACGAGAAGCTGGATCGCCGCGCCTTCTTTTTTCTCATCGAATTTCCCGAGAACGTTTGTGATGTTGTTGAGAGGGTCGGCTTCAAGCGCTTGATATGTCCGAATCGGAAAATGATGTTTGTCTTTGAGCGTGAGGCTTGAGGCAGCCGTGAAACTGCCGGGAGAAAAAATATTGTAGTCTTTTACTCTCTCAATTGAGGCTTTTGGATAGAAACTGTGGATTTGCCGCTCAACGATGTTGATGAATTTCTTCGGCGCCCCGACATAGAAAGAAATTTCGTCATTGTCGGCCGGATTCGCCATTTCGAGCGCCACAACCGCGTCTCCGTATATGATTCGGTGCCAAATATTCGATTTTTCCTTGATATTTCCGAGGCTCGCGAAAAGATGCTCCATCACCGAGATCAATTCTTTTTCCGATTTGGGCTGCTGCTGCTCTCCTCCCTGCGCTTCCCGCTTCATTGGACGACTCACTTTCACCACGTCGAGATCCATGTTGAGCGATCGTGTAATGAGTCCCCGGAAACCCACAAAACTCTTGAACACCAAAAGAGCGCCCGACGCAAAACAAACAACCGCGGCCAGTCCCGCGAGAGGATAGAGGATCAAGTTGAGGCTATAAGCGTCCATCGGATGTTTTTGTTTTTATGTTTTTTGGAAAAATATCGGGATGAAAATTTTGAATTTTGAAACAATGTCCTAATGTTTCAATGTTTCAAAATTTTGTCATTCAAAATTATTTCAAAATTCAGAATTAAAAATTCATAATTCCTTGAGCAGTCCTTTTTGCATCAATTGACTTCGAAGCTCGTCTTCCATCAGCCGATCATGAATTTCATCCAGAGTATAATTGTCGGCGGTTGCCGGATCTTTTCCTTTGTCCATATGCCGCGCGACTTGAATCGCATGCTCGGGTCCCTTTTGAACGGCAATTTCAACCAACTTCTCCACTTTCTTCTCAAATTCCTGAATATCAGCCACTGATTGGGCGTCGCTGGAAACATTTGCGGCGGGAGACGTTTGTTGCGTACTGATAGCTTTTCGCGTTTCCTCGATTTTTTCCGAAACTTTTTCCTCAACTTTTTCCGCGTCCGCCTCTTTCCCTGTCTCGGGAACAATTTCATTTTCCTCTTTCGAAGACTCCAAAGAAGACTCCATGGAGGCATCCGCAGATTTGCCAGCTGATTCTTCGTGTATCTTCTTCCCCAGATCCAAGTCTTTTTGCTCGATCGGTTCCTGATAGTTTGATTGCGCCATAAAAAAACAAGTTTACTAATTAGCTCTCTCCCTTTCGCAAAGGGAGAGTTGGAGAGGGATTTTTGTTCGTGCGCGTTCCAAATCCCCCTTAATCCCCCTTTTTCAAAGGGGGAGAGCTCGTATGTCAGACTTCCACTCCCGCTTTCGCCATTTCTTCTTCCTTTATTTTCCCCAAATCGCCCGTCGTTTTTTTCATATCTTCCTTGAAGTCTTCAACGATTTTCTTCACGAAGCCGTCGTAGTCTTCAATCTTCGTGCGCAGATATCCCTCCACTTTTTCCGGCTCAGCTTCTTCAGTGTCGAGCATTTTGGCCAATTCTTCCCGATCCGGTTCCGCCAGTTTCTCAAAAGTTTCGAGATAGATCTTCTTGAGCAGCACTTCCGTCATTTTGACAAGAATTTCTTCCTGCTTTTCTTGGGGAAGATTCTCAAGCCCCAGCTCTTCAATGATCGACTTTTGGAGGATTGTGTCTTGTGCCATAATTTTGATTTCGCTCGATCGATTATCAGTCATTAAATAATCATTTATATTCCGACAAGCAATTTTTTGGTTAATTGATTTATTCGTTTCTATCGCTTGAAATTATCGCATCAAATAGAGGAATGTTTTCAGGATCTGTAAATATTTTTTGATAATAGTCTTGAAACGACTCCCCGGGTTGCGGTTCTCCAAACTTTGCGAACATTTCTCTCAAGCGAAAATCACTTTCCGTGGATTGCCCGACATCAAGATCTGTATGGTGACCTTGATTCGCGATCCGATCATACAAACTGGCCGCCGGTTCATGCCAGACATCAACTTTCTTGCCAATAGACGCTCCATTAAGAACCCGGGTCATGCCCGATTTAGATCTAATCGCCCGCCGAATTTGAGCTATGCGACTTGCCTTATCACTATTGGCAACTTCACCAGCATGTCTGGCGATGGACTCCCGACCCACTCGATCCATTTCTACGGATGCCTCCTGCAATGCCAGCTCTGGCAGGGCGTTGACATGTTTGCTCTTTACTGGCCTATTATCTTCTCCACCATCTATTATCGCACTCGATTTTTTCGGCACGATTTTCCTAATCTTCCTCGTAGAAACATGATCCACCTCATCTGTCTCATGTTTTACAAATTCGGGTGCTCTCTGCAATTCATTTGAGTAATTTTCCGTCGTCGCTTCCGCTTCTCTCGCAACCAGCGCTCTCCCAGTCATACCCTCAACAGCTTTCTGCCATAAAGTGATTTTGCTTTGTCCTTTTGTAATATTATTGAATCCAGCCAATATTTTGGGGGTGAAGTCGAGTTGAGCTCTTTCCTTAAGTTTCGCAAAATTCGTTTCACAAATTATTCTGCTCGGATCTCCGTATTGATCAAGGAATTCCTTCAGCTTGATTTTATCATTTGCATATGTTCTTATCCCTGCGACCAAAAGATCTCTGTACCGATTTTGATTTCCTTCTTCTAGTTTTCTCATTTCTCCGTCATAACCAATTCCGTTTTCCCTTAAGTTGATAGTCAATATTTTTGCAAGAGATGCCAACCTACTTTCTCTTTTCGCCTGTTCTATCCCAACTGCATCCATATAAGTCCAAAAATCAACAACAACCTGTCGCAATTCTGGCTGTGCGATTTCATCAATCCCCTCTCGGATCAATTTGGTCTTTGACTCTAATGGAATCTCAATGTGTTTCATATTTTCATCTAGTACTTTTTCTTCCGGAATCCCAACTGGTAACTTCAGATTGAGATATTGCTCAAGAATATATTTCTTTTCAGGCGCCAGCTGTCTTTCGCTTCCCCAGCTCAATCTTTTATTTATATAACTATTTCTATATGCATCAACCCATCTGTCAGTAATTTTTATGCCTTTTGCTTCTAATTTCCTTTTTTCTTCCCAAAATTCCTTCGAATAGTCCTTGCTCATAGGATCAATGAATCTTTGCTCTGCTGGTGAGAATCCGGCTATTTCTGTTTCTAATTTAGCCACTTTTTCATCACTCGCTTTGTCCAAAACTTCCGCCACGGCATTTAGCATCTTTCCATCATCATCTACCCAATGCCTCAGATCTTTTTCGGGTGAATATGGCTCTTTTTTTTCTTTCTTCTTTAAGTTATACTCGGCTGGAATAACTCTTGCGGGTAGACTTGGACCAGAATGAATACTACTAGCGTCAATTGGTCTTATTGATCTTAATTTGAAAGTATCAGCCCGTCTGTCATTTCTCGCCAAAAAAGTCGGCGACACTAAAAAGTCTTCGAGCAAGTGTTCCATTTTCCATCCAGCTTCCGCACCACTGCCCACTCCTCTTTGACGATTTGGATTTAACATCTTATTTTTTCAACTTAAACAAAACTGGCGCTTTGAACGCGCTTCAGCTTTCTCCAATTTTCTTTTTGTCTTGATCAAATTATACCACAAAAACTCGCGCAATAGTACCTTGTGGATAACTTTTGTTGATTGTTGTATAATAGTAGTGTAAGCAATCTTAAAACAAAATAAAATTATGCTCGAAAAGTATCAATATTGGATCGTCGGAGCGATTTTGATGATCATGCTGGCGCTGTCAATCAGCGTTGCTCTCGGCGATGCCGCTATCATGGACGAAGTGGCTCATATTCCTTCCGGATACTCATATATCCATCTCCATGACTATCGCCTCAACCCCGAGCATCCGCCCCTTCTCAAAGATTTGGCTGGTATCCCGCTTCAATTCCTGAATGTCACTCTTCCTACTGACAAACCATACTGGACAACTGATGCCAACGGCCAGTGGGACGCCGGATCGACTTTTTTGTATCTGCCGGGAAACAATACCGAAGCCATCCTTTTTTGGTCCCGTTTCCCGATCATTCTGATCGCTCTGGCTCTCGGATTCATGATTTTCAAATGGGCCAAGGAGCTGTTCGGCGCCAAGGCCGGCCTGCTGGCGCTCGCGCTGTACGCTTTTGATCCGAATATTCTGGGGCATGACCACTATGTGACAACCGACCTCGGAATTGCGGCTTTTTCTTTATTCGCTTTCTATTTTTTCATCAGATATCTCAAAAATCCCAATTGGAAAACAATCACTCTTGCCGGCGTTTTTTTGGGATTGGCCGCTCTCGCCAAATTTTCTTCAGTCCTGCTTTTTCCAATTTTCGGATTGGCTCTGGTCCTCTATGCCCTCGCCCGAAAAGAAAAACTGCCTTTCTCTTTCCTTGGATCGGGAAAAATAAAAAGGTTTTGGGCACAAAAATTGTATTTGTATATCGCAACTTTCATCGTCATCCTGGCCATCCATGGGCTCCTGATCGGAATTGTTTATGAATTGAATATATACAAAATGCCGACGGAGAAAATCCACCAACTGATTGACACCCAGCTCGGCGGCAACACGAAACAGCTCGTTTCTCCGTATCTTCATGGAATGGCGAACAATGCCGTTCTTCGTCCATTTTCCCAATATCTCATCGGATTCTTCATGGTTTTCGGCCGCGTCGAGGGCGGAAACACGACCTATTTCTTCGGCCAAGTGACCAATCAAAGCTTCCGAGCCTATTTTCCGCTTGTATTTCTCATTAAAGAGTCTTTGTCTCTGTTGATTTTGCTTCTGTTTTCCGTTGCGGTGGGACTCACAATGCTACTGAAAAATAATCTGCCAAGTTTTCCAAAAAAGATTTGGCCCAATATCAAAAACTATTTCGACGGCCACATTGCCGAGTTCTCGATGCTTTCTTTTATCGCTTTGTATTGGTATGTCAGCATCACAGGAAATCTCAACATCGGCTTCCGCCATCTTTTCCCCGTTCTTCCGTTCATGTATATCCTGATCTCCAAAGAAGTTTCTGTTTTCGCGGTGAGAATTGGGAAAAATTATGTGAAACTTTTCTGGGGAATTGTTCTTCTGCTCACCGCTTGGCTTATCGCCGAAACAGCCTTCGCCTATCCGAACTATCTCGCCTATTTCAATGAAACAGTGGGCGGAAACAAAAACGGCTACAAATATGTGACCGATTCAAACGTGGATTGGGGCCAGGATCTGAAACGGCTGGAAAAATTCGTCGAAAACAACCATATTCAAAAAATCCGCGTCGATTATTTCGGCGGCGGAGATGTCGAGCATTATCTCGGAGACAAGGCCATCATGTGGCATTCCGGTTTGGGTCAAGATCCCGGCTGGTATGCGATTTCAGCGACCTTCCTCCAAAATTCCCTCTATTACAAGATCACCGAAGGAAAACCCGACTATGAGTGGCTGCGGGAACGGACACCCTACGCGAATATCGGCGGATCAATACTAATTTAT
>Ga0172374_1001760_pt1 | contig 14277 bp, 15 predicted proteins | sample LakKiv3m_FD_114536 | JGI IMG/M metagenome (GOLD analysis project Ga0172374, IMG submission 114536) | Freshwater microbial communities from Kabuno Bay, South-Kivu, Congo - kab_092012_10.3m | ecosystem: Environmental > Aquatic > Freshwater > Lake | place: Democratic Republic of the Congo... | reverse complement strand
TCCATGACGCCCCAGGCGTGGTTGGCGGCATCGCCCTGCAGGTGGATGCCGAGCGCCCGGCGCACACTGCTGCGAGCGCCGTCGCACCCCACGACGTACTTGGCGCGGACGGTGAACTCGCTCCCGTCCGCACGCCGGAGCGTCGCGACGACGGGATGCTCGGATGCGGCATCCATCTCGTAGCCGACGAACTCGATCCCGTAGTCGGCCTCGAGGCGGCTCGCGGACTTCGCGGCGTGCTCGAGCAGGAACTGCTGCATGCGCGCCTGGTTGACGATCACGTGCGGGAACTCGCTGAGCCCCGCAGGGGTGTCCTCGACCCAGCCCGTGCGGACGATCGTCGCACGGTCCGCATCCGATGGACCCCAGAAGCGCACCTCGTTGACCCAGTAGGCCTCGCGCACCAGGGCATCGGCGAGTCCGAACGCCTGGAACATCTCGACCGTGCGGCACGCGACGCCGTCGGCCTGGCCGACCTGAAGCGGCTCCGCGCGGCGCTCGATGATCCGGGTGGTGATGTCGGGAAATGCGGCCAGCTGGGCTGCGAGCACGGTGCCGGCGGGGCCGGTGCCGACGATGAGGACGTCGAGCGTCTCGGGGAGGTCTGCGGTGCGCTCGGCCACCTGCGGCGCGGGCAGCTGGATGTCGGGGTCACCGGGCCGGTAGCCGTCGCGGTAGAACTGCATGGGATCTCCTTCGATCACATCCGGTCGCTCGCTCGACCTGATTCGTTGGGGTGCCAACGATAATACAGGGATGCCGACGCGCGCGCCACCCCCGTGCGAAGCTGTCCCCATGGCGAACTCCCGCTCCGGCGACTCGATGACCGAGCGCATCGTGCGCGTGCTCGACACGTTCACGAGCGAGCGGACCATGCAGACCGCCAGCGAGATCGCGCGGCGCACCGGTTTGCCGTCCTCCAGCGCGCACCGCATCATCGCCGAGCTCATCGGGCAGGGGCTGCTCGAACGCGACGACGAGAACCGCATCCGCCTCGGCATGCGCCTGTGGGAGCTCGCACTGCGCGGCTCGAGCGCGCTGCGTCTGCGCCAGGCGGCCCTCCCGCACATGGAGCGCGTGCAGACGATCATCCGCGAGCACACCCAGCTCGCCGTCCTCGAGCACGAGGAGGCGCTGTTCCTCGAACGCCTCTCCCACCCGGATGCCGGCGCCAACATCACCCGGATCGCCGGGCGCCTGCCGCTGAACGCATCCTCCTCCGGGCTCGTCCTGCTCGCCTTCGCCGATCCTGAGCTCCGCGAACGCGTTCTCGCCGGACCCCTGCGGGCCGTCTCGCGCGAGACGGTCACGGATGCCGCGACGCTGACGTCGCTGCTCGCGTCGATCCGGCGACGGGGGTACGTCTCGGCGCCGGGATCGATCGAGGCCGTGTCCACCGGCGTCGCCGTTCCGGTGCGCGACCGCGGCGAGGTGGTGGCGGCGCTGTCTGTCGTCCTCCCCCGGGATGCCGCGACGCAGCCGGCGGTGGATGCGCTGATCGACGCCGCGACGAGCATCGAAGAGGATCTACGCTCTTCCCGTTGAATGGGAATCTGCCGGTGGATCGGTAGCGTGCCGTGCACACTGATCGACGAGTGGATGCCTGAGCATCCGCCGTCGAAGGAGACACCATGAGCACCACCATCAGCACCCGCGTCGCGATCGTCGGCGCCGGCCCCGCGGGCCTCATCCTCTCGCACCTGCTCGCTGCCGCCGGGATCGAGTCGATCGTCATCGACCAGCGCTCGCGCGAGAAGATCGAGTCCACGATCCGCGCCGGCATCCTCGAGCAGGGCACCGTCGATCTGCTCACCGCGATCGACCCGAACACCCGCGTGCACACGGTCGGCGACCGTCACGAGGGGATCGAACTGCGCTTCGAGGGCGAGGGCCACCGCATCGACTTCTCGGCGCTCGTCGACCGCAGCGTGTGGCTGTACCCGCAGCACGAGGTGCTGAAGGATATGCTCGCCCTGCGTCTGGGGGCCGGGCAGGACCTCCGCTTCGGCGTGACGGCATCCCGCGTCGAGGATGCCGGGACGAACCGCCCGCGCGTCATCGCGACCGACGCGGACGGCGGGCAGCTCACCATCGAGGCCGACTTCGTCGTCGGTGCGGACGGGTCGCGATCGGTCGTGCGGCCGGCGATCACCGGCGACTCGCGCAGCGGGTACTTCCGCGAGTACCCGTTCGCCTGGTTCGGCATCCTGTGCGAAGCCCCGGCCAGCGCCGACGAGCTCATCTACAGCAACTCCGACAACGGATTCGCGCTCATCAGCCAGCGCAGCCCCGAGGTGCAGCGCATGTACTTCCAGTGCGATTCGGACGCCGACCCGAACGCCATGAGCGAGGCGCAGATCTGGGAGACGCTGCAGTCGCGCGTCCCCGGGACCACGCTCAAGGAGGGCCGGATCTTCCAGCGCGACGTTCTCCGGTTCCGCAGCTTCGTCGCGAGCGAGATGCGGCACGGGCGCGCCGCGCTCGTCGGCGACGCGGCGCACACCGTGCCGCCGACCGGCGCGAAGGGCATGAACCTCGCGGTCGCGGACGTCGTGCTGCTCGCCCGCGCCCTCGAAGCACTGCTCGGCGACGGCGACGAGCGTCTGATCGACGGCTATGCCGAGCAGGCCCTGAAGCGCATCTGGAAGGCGCAGCACTTCTCGTGGTGGATGACGAGCATGCTGCACCAGCTGCCCGAGGCAGGTGAGTTCGACAGCCGCCGGCAGCTCGGCGAGCTCCGCTCCGTCGTCGACTCCGAGGCCGGCCGCACCTACCTCGCCGAGGCCTACACCGGCTGGCCGCTCGGCTGAGCCGCGGCTCCCGCGGGGGTGCGCATTCCGAGCACGACGCCGTCCAGCCACGCGCCGACCGAGGCGCGCGCCTGCGGGGTGTCCGGGTAGCGGCAGCGCAGGTGCATGCCGGAGCCGTTGACGATGAACCAGACCATCACGCCGTCGGTGCGGGTCACCGCAGAGACGTACTGGATGGACAGGTCGTCCTGCACGGCCGGCAGCCGGCGAGTGTCCAGCCACGAGATCGCAAACATCCCCGGGGCCTCCGGCATCCCGCCGTACGGGGCGAGGATCGGCGCGAGCGGGTGCGAACCCAGCGCCAGCGCGTCGCGGACGGCCGAAGCGCACGAGACCGGGTCGTCATCGATGCACTCGATCACGGAATTGGTGATGAACCACCCGGAGCTGTCGTGCCAGCGCGGCTCGTTCCTGCTGTGCACGGGGAACACGGCTCGCAGCGGAGCGTCGGCCATCGATCGCGTGAGCGCGGTGAGCACGGACAGTGCAAGAGCCGTCGGGCGCACGCCGTGCCCGGCGGCGCGCTCCTCGAAGTCGGCGAACTCGGCGGCATCCATGACGTCGCGCACCACGACCACTTCGTCCTTCAGCTCGTCGAGGTCGCCGAGATCGAGCGGGAAGCGCGGCATCGCCCCCGCTCCGTCCTCGAGGATGCGGTGCCACCGCGCCGTGATCTCGGCGGGCGCCGGCGGCGCCTGCTCGAGCAGCGCGGAATGCTCGGCGAACGACGCGGCAGGCTCCGCGTCGAGCATCCCCTCGCTCGCGGAGAGGAGGTCGCGGGCGAGGATCAGCAGCGACCACATGTCCACGTGCGCATGATCCGATCCGATCACCGCGACCGGTCGCGGATCGTCCTCGCCGTCGTCCGGCACGAGAAGGGCGAGCAGGTGCGACGGGCGCGAGAGCGGCGTGCAGTCGGCATCCAGGATCCGGCGCAGCGCATCGCGTGATCGCGTTCCCTCCGGGACGGGATGCCGTCGCCACACCGCTCCGGTCACCGGTCTGCGCTCGAGCACCAGCCGGCCGGATCCGGTGCGATCGAACACCGTGTTCAGCGCGCCGTGGCGGCGCACGACCTGCATCCACGCCGCAGCGAGCGCATCGCGATCCGCATCCCGGATGCGGAATGCGATCGCCATCCACGACCCCGGCCGCTCCCCCGCCTCGACGTGCCGCCGCTGATCGAAAGACACCGGCAGATCCTCGCCCCGCCCCTCATCCATGTGCAGGCGCAGACTGTGCAGCTCTCCCGTCGGGAGCTCCATCTGGGCGACGTTCGTGAGACGCATCGCCGTAGTCTAGGGACACTCGATTCCAGTCATGTGAACAGGAGCCGCGATGCCATCACTGATTCTCGACGGCGCCACCATCGACTTCGACATGACGGACGGCACCGGCCCCCTCGTCGTCCAGCTGCACGGGCTGACATCGAGCAGGGAGCGCGACGCGCAGCTGGGCCTCGATCTGGCGAGGGCACTGCCCGCAAACCGCGTCGTGCGCTACGACGCGCGCGGTCATGGCCGCTCCACGGGTTCGACCGAGCCCGCCGACTACGGCTGGGACCGGCTCGCCGACGACCTGCTGCGACTGCTCGACGAGGTCGCGCCCGGAGAGCGGGTGCACGCCGTCGGCCCGTCGATGGGCACCGGAACTCTGCTGCATGCGGCAGCGCGCGAGCAGCATCGTTTCCAGAGCCTCTGCTTCGCCGTGCCGCCGACCGCGTGGAAGACCAGAGCGGCGCAGGCCGACATCTACCGGGCGGGTGCCCTGCTCGTCGAGCGCGACGGCGTCGACGCCCTGACGCAGGCGGGGAGCACCGCACCCGTGCCGCCGGCCTTGGCAGGGTCTCCCGCGACCTCTCCCCAGGTCGTGCCGGAGCTGCTGCCCACCGTGCTGCGCGGGGCTGCGACCACGGATCTGCCCGCGAAATCCGTGATCGCCGGCATCACCGTGCCGACGCTGATCCTGGCGTGGACGGGCGATCGCGCGCACCCGCTGAAGACGGCCCGCCGACTCCACTCCCTGATCGGCGGCAGCCGCCTGGCGGTCGCCCGCACCCCGCACGACGTCCTGGCGTGGCCCGGCCTGTTCGCCGAGCACGTCATGTCGGCGACGGCTCCGGCTCAGCGCTCGGTCGCGTACTGAGCCGCGGCGGGTTCCCGAGCCGCGCCCGCGCTCTCGACACGAGTGCGCGCCCGGAAGCGCCACGCCGCGAGCAGCACCACCAGCACCGCGAGCACGATGGCCGTGGATGCCACGACGGGAGCGGCCGGGTCTTCCGCCCAGCGCCCCACCGCGATCCACACGAGGCCCCACGCCGTCGCGACCGCAGGCGCCCAGCGCCCGCCGCGCCACGCCGTGAACAGGGCGACGAGACCTGCGGCGATGAGCGTCAGCGTGCCGGGCACTCCGGGCGCCTCCGACCACGCCGAGATGCCGATGTCGGCCAGCCACGCCGCCAGATTCGCCGCCGCGGCCACCGTCACCCAGCCCAGATACAGCCCGATGACGCCGTCGATCAGCACGAGCTCGGCCACCGTGCGGCGCTGCGGGCTGCGGCACGCGCGCACGAAGGTCACGAGCAGCACGCACAGCAGGAGGACGATGATCACGAACGACTCGGCGATCCGCCAGGCCAGGACGCAGACGATCCACACGGCGTTCAGCAGGGCGGATGCCGCGACGCCGTACCCGACCGCCCGGTGGCGCGGCTTCGCCGCCTGAGCGGGCACGGCCTGCCAGATCGCGTAGGCCAGCAGCCCCAGATAGATGACCGACCAGATCGAGAACGCGAAACCGGCTGGGGAGAGCACGGTGGCGTCAGCTGCGAACGCTCCGCCTGCGGCATCCGCGATGCTCGTCCCTCCGAGCAGTCCGGAGCCGATCACGGCCGCGACGAGGGAACCGGCCACCGTCAGGAGGACGACGGCACGGCGGACTCGATCAGACTTCTCCGTCTGGGTCATGCCCTCAGGGTAGAGGTGCTCAGGGGCGAACGTCCCCGGTGTCTCACGGCGTGGCGCAGACCGAGGCCTTCGAGATCGCGTCGTGGTACTTCTCGGCCGTGAACGGCAGCCCGAACTCCGGAGCGGTCTCGCCCTGCGCGGCCGGCGCCTTCGAGGCGATCGCGGCGAGCTCCCAGGCGAGGTACGCGATGACGCTGCGGCCCGCTCGCGAGTTGTTCAGGACGACCGCGACCGTGAAGCCCGTCTCCGGGTCGGCGTACGCAGCGGTCGCGTACCCCGGCGTCCAGCCGTGCTGCCCGATCAGCGGTCCGACCATGTAGCCGCCGCCGGTCGCCTGGTACCAGGAATCGGCGTTCGCCGAGACGGGCAACGGGTTCGCGAACTGGCTCGGCTCCTCGCCCTCGCGCAGGCCCTGGCGGGCAGCCGCCTGCACGAATCGGCCGAGATCGTCGATGGTCGAGACCACTCCCGAGTCGGTGAATCCGGTGCTCGAGGAGACGGTGGTGATGTCCGTCGCGGCCGTGCAGTCGTACCCGCCCTTGACCACGCCGAGGTAGTTGCCGGTGAACGGTGTCCCGTCGGGGGCGGCGGCGGCCGTGGACGGCAGGGACGTGTGCTCGAGCTGCAGCGGCCCGGTGACGTACTTCGCGATGAGCTCGGACGCCGTCATCCCGGACGCGCGCTCGAGAGCCAGGCCGAGCAGCAGGTAGGCGGCATCGGAATCGCTGTAGGCGGCGCCGGGCTCCTTGAGCCCCTTGCCCAGGCCGTAGGACGCGAGCTCGAGCGGTGCCCAGACGCGTTCGGGGGTGTTCTGCCACATGCCCCGGACAGCAGCCTCGGACGACCCGATGCCGCTCGTGCCGTTGCAGAGGTCGAGCAGGGTCACGTCGGCGAGCTGGGCGACACCCGAGACGTACTCCGGCACCGACCCGTCCAGTTCTACGACGCCCTCGTCGGCGAGCGCGTACAGCACCTCGCAGGTCATCAGGCGCGTGCTGTCGGCGATGCGGAAGGACATGTCCTTCGTCACCGGGGTATCGTCCTCGAACGACTGCGTCCCCATGCCCGTCACCCATGTGCCGCTCCACGGCACCCAGACGCCGACGATCGCGCCGGTCGCACCGGTCTTCTGCATCGCGTTCTCGACGGCGGCCTGCAGCTGAGCGGCCGTGTCGTCGGGGAGCTTCTGATCGACCTGCGCGGGAGGCGTGTACGAGAAGGTCTCCTCCGAGGAGCATCCGGTCAGGACGAGCGCGAGCGCGGCGGCGCCGGCGACGACGGCGCGCATCCGACGCGACGAGAGAAGGTGCATGTACGGACTCCCCGATGTTCTATCCACCGAGTCTAAGGTGCGGTGCTGAGAAGTCCCGCCCGCGCCGGCGACCTCACGACAGACGTACAGTGATGACCATGCCTCACATCTTCGACGCCGACGTGACAGACGCCATCCTCGGTCACATGAACGGCGATCACTCCGACGACAACCTCCTCATCGCGCGCGCCTTCGCCTCGGCATCCGATGTGCCGATCACGGCTTCCGTGATGACCGACCTCGACGGCGACGGCGGGGTGTGGCAGATCACCCGCGCCGGCATCCCCGAGGAGCTGCGCGTGCCGTGGCCGGGCGGACCGATCGACGAGCGCCCGGCCGTGCGTCGCGAAGTCGTCGCGCTCTACGACGCCGCCTGCGAGAAGCTCGGCCTCGAGCCTCGACCGCACGCCTGAGCACTCGGCACTTCCGTCCCAGGTAAGGCAACCCTTACACTGAACGCATGGCCGATATCCTCTCCTTCTCCGCCGCGCTGCGCGAACGCTCCTCCGGATCCCACTCCCGCAGCGAGCACGCCGGATTCATGGCGGATCTGCTCAAGGGCGAGGGCTCGCGCGAGGACTACATCTCCCTCGTCGCCCAGCACTACTTCATCTACGAAGCGCTCGAATCCGCCGGCGAGCGGATGCGCCGCGACCCGGTGGCATCGGTCTTCCTCAGCGACAAGCTCACCCGCCTTCCCGCGCTCGAGGCCGACCTCGAGTTCCTCGTCGGCCCCGTCTGGCGCGAGCGCATCGCACCGCTGCCGACGACCGAACGGTACGTCGCCCGCATCGACGAGGTCGGCGCGACCTGGGCCGGCGGATTCGTCGCGCACCACTACACCCGCTACCTCGGCGACCTCTCGGGCGGCATCTTCATCGGCCGGGTCATGCAGCGCCGCTTCGGGTTCGAGACCAACGGCGTGGGCTTCTACCTGTTCGACGACATCGCCGACCCGAACGCGTTCAAGGACGTCTACCGCGAGCAGCTGGATGCCGCCCCGTGGGACGACGCCGAGCGCGAGCGCGTCATCGACGAGGTGCTGCTGGCGTACCGGTTCAACACCGAGCTGTTCGAAGACCTCGACCGGGCACGCCTCGCGGCGTGACCCTCACCGTTCAGGAGCCCGCGACCTCGGGAGTCGACCCCTGCCGCGCCTCCCACGCCTCGCGCATGAAGCGGCGCACGTCCTGATCGACGCGGATGTCGCTGGGCCGCAGAGGCCGTGACAGGTACAGGCCATCCAGCGACGTCAGGCGCGAGAGCGCCACGTATGTCTGCCCTGGGGCGAACGCGCCGCCGCCGAGATCGATGACCGCCCTGTCGTAGGTCTTGCCCTGCGACTTGTGGATCGTCACCGCCCACGCCAGGCGCAGCGGGAACTGCATGAACTCGGCGATCACATCACGGCTGAGCGTCTTCGAGTTCGCATCGTACGAGTAGCGGAACCTCTCCCAGACCGCCGGCTCCACATCCACGTCCTCGCCGTCGATCTCGACGCGCACCGATCCGCCGAGGATGCGCTTGACCGTCCCGATCGTGCCGTTCACCCACCGCGGGGGCTCGCCCGTCATCGACACGTCGTTGCGCAGGAACATCACCTGCGCGCCGACCTTGAGCTTCAGCTCGGCATCCGCGGGGTAGTTGCCGTCCCCCCTGCCGAAGTCGCCGTTGATCTCGGCGCGGGCGGTCTGTTCCTTGCCGGGGAGGGCCGCCAGATGCCTGCGGTTGATGTTGTTCACGATGTCGTTGCGCGTGGCGAGCGTGATCATGGGGATCTCGCCGGGCTCGGGGTCAGGGGGTGTCCTGGTCCCCTGCTTGTTGAGCACCTCGGCGATGTCGGCGGTGACCCGGCCGTATCGGACGGCGTTGAGCATCGCCTTGAACCCGTCATCGGACTGCCGGTGGATCTGCACGAGCTCGCGCACGTGCAGCGGCGCCCCGTGTCTGCCGAGATCGATGAGCCCGTCGGCTTCGCCCATCGTGGCACCCGCCCAGACCTTCGCGTCGAAGAACCAGAACGAGCGGTAGTGATCCTGCACGTAGCGCAGCTCGTCTCCACGGGGCGGCACGGGGGCGAGCTGATACGGGTCGCCGAACATGACGACCTGCACACCGCCGAACGGCTCGGTCCGGCGCCCACGCGCCTGCCGCAGAGCGCGGTCCATGCCGTCCATGAGGTCGGCGTTGACCATCGACACCTCGTCGATCACGAGCGTGTCGATCGCGTTCAGGATGCGACGCGTGGCGTCGTTCTGCTCGATCTCGCTCTCGGCGATGAGCCCGATCGGCAGACGGAAGAGCGAATGGATCGTCTGCCCCTCGACGTTGAGCGCCGCCACGCCCGTCGGAGCGCAGATGGCGATCTGCTTCTGCGTGTTCCACGCGAAGTACTGCAGCAGGGTCGACTTCCCCGTGCCGGCACGACCGGTGATGAACACATGCTCCCTGGTGTCCTCGATGAGCCGGAAGAGCTCCTGCTGCTCGTCGGAGAGGGCGGGGAGGGACACGCCTCTCATGGTACGTCGCGCACGTCATGCGCTCGGCACTGTCACAGCCCGCACTCCTAGACTGGCGCCATGAACCAGCCTTCGACGACGCGCGTGCGCCGCCGCCTCTGGTTCGATCTGACCGCCCTCGCGGTCGTCGGCGTGCTGCTGCTCGCCGCCCTCGGCGCCGGCATCGCCGTCCTGTACAAGGAGTTCTACGGCCCGTCCGCCTTCGTCACGCGCTACATCGATCTGCTCGCGACCGGCCGCGCCGCCGACGCCCTGCGCGTGCCCGGCGTCTCGATCGATCGCGAGACCCTCGACGATGCGGGCATCGACGAGACGGCATCCGAGGCGATGCTCCGCCAGGCGGCACTGGCACCGCTGACCGATGTCAAGGTCGTCTCGGAGAAGACCTCGCAGCGCGGTGTCACCTCCGTGACGGTCGAGTACGTCGCCGGCACCCACCACGGCACCTCCACCTTCCAGGTCGAGCAGGACGGCTGGGCCGGCATCACTCCGAACTGGCGGTTCACGCAGTCGCCGCTCGCCGCCGTCGCGCTCACCGTGCTCGGCGCCGACCGTTTCGCCGTGAACGGGTTCGAGGTCGATCGGAACCAGGTCTCCGCCGCCGGTGCCGATGCCGCGGGCGACGATCCGCTGCCGCTCCTCGTCTTCACCCCCGGGCTGTATTCGGTCACCGTCGACACGGCGATCTCGACGGCACCCGGGGTGAGCTTCCTCGCCGACTCCCCGCTCACCCAGACGCCGATCGAGCTGCAGACCGAACCGACCGACAAGTTCGTCGCGGTCGTGCAGGAGCAGGTCGAGGAGTTCCTCGGCGAGTGCACGACGCAACAGGTGCTGCAGCCGACGGCCTGCCCGTTCGGACTCGAGGTGCAGAACCGCATCGTCGCCCCGCCGGTCTGGTCGATCGCGGCGCAACCGTCCGTCACGGTCGAGCCCTCGGGCGCGCACTGGATGATTCCGCCCACGGATGCCGTGGCGCACATCGAGGTCGACATCCAGTCGCTGTACGACGGCTCGGTCGAGCACGTCTCGGAGGACGTGCCGTTCCGGATCGACGGGTCGATCACGATCCTGCCGGACGGATCGGCATCCATCCGCGTCGGCAACCCCGACGGCGGCTGATCACCGGGCGGCTTCGCGGGCGTCCTTCTCGGCGAGCGCCGCGAGCTTCGCGTTGTACTCCTCGAGCTCGGCATCCCCGGTGCGGTCGGCGTGCCGGTCACGCCGGCGCTGCACCTTGGTGTCGTCGCGGCTCCACTGGATAGCCACGGTGATCGCGAGGATGAGCGTCGGGATCTCGCCCACCGACCAGGCGATGCCGCCGCCGACGTACTGATCGAACATCGGCGTCGGTCCCCACGTGCGCCCCATCGATCCGAACCACTCGGCGACCATGAGCCCCTCCTGCATCATGATCGCCATGCCGAAGAACGCGTGCATGGCCATGACGGCGATGAGGGTGATGAGCCTGCCCGGGTACGGCAGACGGTACGGCACCGGGTCGATGCCGACGAGGCTCATCACGAACAGGTAGCCCGAGATGAGGAAGTGGATGATCATCCACTCGTGGCCGAGGTGCTCGTACATCGACCAGCGGACGAGATCGGTGAAGTAGAAGGCCCACAGCGAGCCGATGAAGATGCCGGCCGCGACGAACGGGTGGGTCACGACGCGCGAGAACGGCGAGTGGACGGCCCACAGGATCCATTCCCGGCCGCCTCGGGTGCCGTCGTCCCGCTTGTGGATGCTGCGCAGGGCGAGCGTGATCGGCGCCGCGGAGACCAGCAGCAGCGGGATCGCCATTGACAGGATCATGTGCCCCAGCATGTGCACGCTGAACAGGTACTCCTGGTACAGGTTGATCGGACCGCAGGTGACCCAGACGAGCAGGAGGAGGCCCAGCATCCAGAACACGGTGCGGTGGATGGGCCACCGGTCTCCCCGGCGGTGCAGCCGCCGGACACCCGCGAGGTAGAAGAACGCGCCGAGGATCGCGGCGAGCAGCCAGAGGATGTCGATGTCCCAGCCGGTGAACCACTTGTCGAGCGTGAACTCGGGAGGCAACGGTGAGCGGGTGAGGATCTCTGCTGGTGTCTGCCGGACGGCGGCCGTGTCACCGACCGGTGGAGGCGTGCGGGCGAGGGCGGCGGCGGCGCCGGATGCGAGTCCCATGAGGGCGACTTCGCCGAGCACGAGTATCCAGAACCGACTCGATGCACGCTCGGTCTCGAGCTTCGGGATCAGCCGCGTGCGGTACCAGGCGCCGAGCAGCCCCATGGCGCTCAGCAGCACCGCCTTGGCGACGATGATGAGTCCGTACGGCGACCACAGCGCATCCCAGCCGCCGAGGCCCACGGTGGAGCGCACGACGCCCGAGACGGCGACCACGAAGAACGCGGCGATCGCGAGGCTCGAATAGCGGCTGACGAGGTGCTTCGCGTCGGCGCCCTTCGACAGGCGCAGGATGACGAGGAGCATGAGGCCGCCCAACCACACGGCCGCGCCGACCGTGTGCAGCAGGATGGAGTTGACCGCCACGACGTGACCGGACAGTTCGCCGGAGTGGCCCTGCGTCGCCATCGGCAGGAGGGCTGCCAGCGCGATGATCGCGGTGACCAGCGTCGGCGTCCAGCTGCGCCACGCGAACGCCAGGATCGTGACGGCGGCGCCCATGATGGTCGTGATGAGCCACGCCTGGCCGAGGGGCAGGGCGAGGAGGAAGCGGCCCAGCTGCTCGCCGAACTGCTGCTCGAGGCTGACCTGCGGGTTGAACGCGGCGAGGAAGGTGAGGAATCCGGTCGCGGCCGACGACACGGTGAACACGGCCGCGCCGATGGATGCCGCATCCATCGCGGTGTCGAACGCCTTCTCGCCCGCGCGCAGGGCGAACAGGGCGAGCACCATGGGTCCGATCATGAGGGCCGCGCTGATGTTGTTCACGGTGCGGGCGATCGGCAGCCCCCAGCGGATGGCGTCGCCGGGATCGCCGACGAGCAGAGGAGCCGCACCGCCGCCGAGGACGAGGGCGACCACGAGGGCGATCGCCGCGGTCACGGCGAGGATCAGGATGCCGGCGGCGCGGTAGGACGACGCGGGCGCGCCGCTGGCCGCAGTGGGCGTGCGCTTGCCGGAGGAACTCACCCCTCAAGCCTAAGCTCGCGCTCGCGCCCTGCGGGACGCACGAAGGCCGCCCCGATCGGGACGGCCTTCGTGAGAGGGAGCAGTCTTACTTGACGGCAGCCTTGAGCTTGGAGCCGGCGGTCACCTTGACGCGCTTGCCGGCCGGGATCTTGATCTCGGCGCCGGTCTGCGGGTTGCGGCCGGTGCGGGCAGCGGTGTCGACCTGCTCGAACGAGATCCAGCCCGGGATCGAGACCTTGCTGCCCTTGGCAACAGCGTCGGAGACCGTGGCGAAGAGCGAGTCGAGGACGCCCGAGACGGTGGCCTGGCTCTGGCCGGTGGCGGAAGCGATGCTCGCGACGAGCTCGGTCTTGGTGATGGACTTGTCAGCCATGTCATCCTCCAGCGACGATGTCACGTCGCATTGTCGTGTTTGTCGGAGCGGATGCTCCTGGTCGATCGACCGCCTCGAATGTACCAACCGACACCCGTATTTCCGCGTCATTTCGCGGGTTTTGGAGTTTTTTCAGGCGTGTCGAGTCACATCAGTCACATCCGTCACACGTTTCGGGGATGCTGCGGACGCGGGAGGGGTCGCATGTGGTCGCTATTCCACACCGCAAGCCGCCATATGCGCCCCTTCGCCTCGTGCAGCGAGAGGCGGGGGTCGCAGGTTGCCGTCATCACGTGGGGCAGGCCGCCATATGCGCCCCCTCCGCAGGCGGGCCCCGGAAACGCGAAAGGGGCGAGGATCCGAAGATCCTCGCCCCTTTCAAGCGTTGCTTACCAGCTCGACTTGGTCACACCGGGCAGCTCGCCACGGTGCGCCATGTCACGGAAGCGCACGCGCGAGATGCCGAACTTGGTCAGCATTCCACGGGGGCGACCGTCGATGGCGTCGCGCGAACGGACGCGCACCGGCGACGCGTTGCGCGGCAGCTTCTGCAGGCCGACGCGTGCGGCCTCGCGGGCCTCGTCGGTCGCGTTCGGGTCGACCAGGGTCTTCTTCAGCTCGGCACGGCGCTCCGCGTAGCGGGCGACGATGACCTTGCGCTGCTCGTTGCGAGCGATCTTGCTCTTCTTCGCCATGTTTAGCGCTCCTCGCGGAATTCGACGTGCTTGCGGACCACCGGGTCGTACTTCTTGAGCACGAGACGGTCGGGGGTGTTACGACGGTTCTTCTTGGTCACGTAGGTGTAACCCGTGCCTGCCGTCGAACGCAGCTTGATAATCGGACGGACGTCCTGAGCCTTCTTGGCCATTAGAGCTTCACACCCTTCGCCTGGAGGTCCTTGACGACGTTCTCGATGCCGCGGGCGTCGATCACCTTGATGCCCTTGGCGGACACGTTGAGCGTGATCTTACGACCGAGCGACGGAACGAAATAGGTCTTCTTCTGCACGTTCGGGTCGAAGCGGCGCTTCGTCCGGCGGTGCGAGTGCGAGACGTTGTGACCGAAGCCGGGAACTGCTCCAGTCACCTGGCACACTGCTGCCATGGTGATTACTCCTTCATTACCGTGAGACCGGACGGCCTCACCCAAGATCCCT
>Ga0172374_1001756_pt1 | contig 14295 bp, 18 predicted proteins | sample LakKiv3m_FD_114536 | JGI IMG/M metagenome (GOLD analysis project Ga0172374, IMG submission 114536) | Freshwater microbial communities from Kabuno Bay, South-Kivu, Congo - kab_092012_10.3m | ecosystem: Environmental > Aquatic > Freshwater > Lake | place: Democratic Republic of the Congo... | reverse complement strand
GCAAGATATTGAGATTGATGGAAAAAAATATACTGTCATTGGCATTGTTGCAAAAACTGGCAATTACATGATTGATTCCATAGGTTATATGTCAATTGACAATCTCCAAGAATTGACAAATTCTGCAGACAATGTAGATATAATTTATGCAATTACAAAGAAAGGAAAAGATGTAAAAACAATTGGCGAAAGAATATCAAACAAGCTTGAGAAAAGCAGAGGTGCTGATGACTTTAAGGTTACAACTCCTGATCAAGCAAGTGAAGATAGAAAAAAAATGCTTGGAGTTGTTTCAATTGTAGTTATTGGAATTGCATGCATTTCTCTATTAGTTGGTGGCATTGGGATTGCAAACTCTATGTATACCTCAGTTCTTGAAAGAAAAAAAGAAATTGGAGTGATGAAGGCAATTGGAGCTAAGAGAAGCGACATACTTAATATTTTTCTTCTTGAATCTGGAATAATTGGATTGATAGGAGGAATATTTGGATTAGCTCTTGGACTTGGTTTGGCATATTCAATACATTTGGTGGCTGCACAGTTTGCTGTAGATATTAGCATATCAACAAATCCGTATATATTTATATTAGCTTTGGGCTTTTCTTTTATACTTGGAGTGCTGTCTGGATTGATGCCTGCATTGTCAGCATCTAAACAAGAACCAGTTGATGCGCTTAAAGAAGAATAATTTTAATTATAAAAAAATATACTTAAAAAAAGGTGATTAAAATATGATGAAAAAATATGAACTTTTGACATTTGCCTTTATGGCAACATTGATTATGCTTGCTCTTCCTGTGCATGCACTTGGCGATTTTGATTCTGTTAATCTTGATGCCAGCATATACAGTTATACGCCTGCTCCTGTAACGGCAGGAGATAGTTTTGAGCTTTGGATTCAACTGACCAACAACAGTAATACAACAGCCACTGATGTGACATATCAACTAAATCCTGAATATCCATTTAGTGTTGCTGACTTCAACAATTCTGAAAAGACAATCCTTGCAATAGCACCATACCAGACAGCAACAATAAAATATACAATAAATACAGCTTCTGATGCTGTTGATGGTGTGCATGAGCTTGAATTCAAATATAAAAAGGCAGGAATCAGTTCTTATAACATAAGCAAATATAACATAGACATATCTGGAGGAAATGCAATTGTAGATGTGATTGGCTCTGATCTTGGAAAGACAACAATAGGGGCAGAGTCACAGATAAAACTAACTATCAAGAATCTTGGACAAAAGAAAGCAAAAGATATCTTTGTGACTTTATCAGATTCATCTGATGGAATTGCTAAGGTAATAAACTTAAAGACATTGTTTGTTGAATCATTGGCACCTAATGAAGAAAAAGAATTATCCTACAAGGCAATTGTGTCAAAGACTGCTACAAACAAAAGTTACACACTTCCAATATCAATTACATATTCAGATGCTGATGGCAACTATACCACCAGTAGATCAATTGGATTGGAGATTGAAGACAATCCAAACATGATTATTAGTGTTCTTTCTGTTGGTGCTGACAAAAGCGGAAAGCTGAAGGCAAGTTCTGATGAAAAGATAGAATTAGAGATTTACAATACAGGAAATATTGATGCTGAATCTGTGTATGTAGAAGCAAATAGTGAAATCTCAAACTCCTTCAATAAATATTTCATAGGTTCAATTGAGAAGGACAACTATGACAGTGTAACATTGGAGTTTAAGACAAAAGCAATTAAGAATGAAAACTATCCATTGTTAATAACTGTTCACTACAAAGATAATAACCTTAAAGAACAAATAAAGACTGAAACAATAACTGTCAATGTTGACAGCACTCTTGGCCAGAATGGAAGCCCAACAAAAGTGTTTTCATTTATCATTCAGATAATCCTTTTCATTGTCGGGATTGCTGTGTTGATAATTGTTGTTAAGTTCCTTTACAAGAAGATAATTGGCCCTGCATACAGAGATGTGATTGGGCTGTTTTCAAAGAAAAAAAAATGATTGAAAAAAGGTTTTTGCGTGGCAGAAAAGGAAAAACAGCTTACTAAGCTGACACTTAAGAATATTGTGAGAAGGACTTTAAGGTCTTATCTTACAATTCTTTCTGTCGTCATTGGAATTGCTTCTGTTGTTGCTCTTGTTCTTCTTAGTGATGGGTTGTTTAACGCAATGAATGATCAGTTTAGCAAATGGGGTAGCAATACGGCCTTTGTGATGCCAACTAACTTCAATCAAGATCCAAGGACTGTTGGAAGGGTATCTCAAGATGTTTCTTTGACAATGAATGATGTTGATCTTATATCTGAATTGCCTGAAATAGACAAGATTGTGCCATTCATAATCTTTTCTGCAAAGGTAACTTACAAGAATGATGATGCTTATGTGCAATGCATGGCTGCACCTGCTGACAAGGTTGATGATGCTTTTGATTTATATTCAATGAATATTGCTGAAGGCAAAAGTTTTGATGGAAAGGAAGGACATTATGCTGTTATTGGTCCTTATATTGCCAATGATTTGTTTGATGGAAAGATTAAGCCAGGAAATACAATAAAGATAAATGATACTGATTTCAAGGTTGTTGGAATTCTTGAACCTATAGGAAATATTGATGATGACAGCTCTGTTTATATTTCAATCAAGGTAGCTAAAGAAATTGGCGGGTTTGGAGATGTTATAAATTATATTTCTATAAAAACAAAGCAAGGAACTGATATAAATGTTGTGCAGGAGAAGATTAAAAAGAAGATGAAAATAAACCATGAAGAAGATACATTTACTGTGATTACTTCTGAGCAGATGCTTGATATGGTCAAAAGAATTTTAAGCATCATGAAAGTGATTCTTGTTTCAATTGCATGCATCTCTATTGTGGTTGGCGGAATTGGAATTGCAAACTCTGTGTATACTTCTGTCATGGAAAGAATTAAGGAGATTGGAATCTTAAAGTCAATTGGGGCAAAGATATCTGACATTATTTTTGTGTTTGTTTCTGAGTCTGTAATCCTTTCGGTGATTGGTGGCATCATTGGATTGTTTTTAGGTATTGGTATTGCCAAGCTTGTAGAATGGTACGCCAAATCACAGAGTTATGACATATTTAGTATTGTTGTGACTCCACAGATAGTTCTTCTTGCACTTGGGCTTGCTGTTGTTGTTGGAATAATTGCAGGGCTGTTTCCAGCATACAAGGCAGCAAAGAAGAAGCCTGTTGATGCATTGAAGAATATGTTTTAACTTATTTTTTCAACCAGAGCGTTTATAAATTTATCTTTACTATATATTAATATCAATGAACCCTAGTGTTCCTACGGGAATACTAGATGATTATTATAATTCTGATTCACTTGTGAAAGGCACTAGTTTTTATTGATAATGCATACTTGAAAGAGATTGCAAAAGAGTTCAAGATTAAATACGACTTTAACCAATTTGCAATAACTATTTGTAAAAGCTTAGATTTTTGGTGTGAAAAAGTATATTTTTACGATGCACCACCATATCAGGCACCTAACTCAAAAACTGATTTTGAAAGATTTAGTAACTACAAAAAGTTTACTAATTTTTTAACTAAAATTGGAATTGTTGTTATAGAAGGTCGATGTCAAAAATTAAAAAAAATAGATCCCATTACTGGAAAGCAAACGATTGAATATAATCAAAAAGGAGTAGATACTTTAATTACAATGGACTTAATGAATGAACCATTTATTCAAAATATAGAAAATATAATACTACTTGCTTGTGACACAGATTTTGTGCCAATCATAAATTTTATTAGATCCAAGGATAAAAAAATATATTTGTTTTATTACAATGATCATCAAAGAGGCTCTAAATTTTCTATGTCTAATGAAATAGAAAACATTTGTGACAAAAAAATATTGATAACCAAAGAACACTTTACAAGAAGCACAAAACAATAATGACATCAATTAAATAGATTTAGTTTATAAAGATTTCTCACACTAAATATATAAGAGTTTAATTATAATTTAGATGACCTATTCTAAGCAAATTTAACGCCTGTCAACTTGGCAAGAAGTTGTGCCTCTGTAGCTCAGTGGTAGAGCATCAGTCTTGTAAACTGGAGGTCGAGGGTTCAAATCCCTTCAGAGGCTTGATGAACGACAAAGATATTGAAAATCTTCCTTTCAGACAGGAAGTTTCTGTTTATGTAATGAACAATAACAAAGAATTTATTGCTGTTTTTTCAGCACTTCCTGGAAGATTCTGCAAAGCGCCTGCTGGCGGTGTTGAAGCTGGAGAAACCACAGAGGAAGCTGCAATCAGGGAAATAAAGGAAGAACTTGGCATTGATATCAAGATAATTGCAAAATCCAGAGATAATTATCAATGGTTACACACAAAAGAAAGAATAATTGAAAAGAAGCTTAATTATAAGGGATCTAGTGGAACAACTTATATTGCAAAGATGAATCCATCTGATCAAAAAATAACACTTCAAGATGAAGAAGTAAAAGGTTATGTATGGCTAAGCAAAGAAGATATTTACAAATTCTATTCCACATCTAACCAGATAGAAACTGCAGAAAAACTATTTGAAGAATTTAAGGAATATTTTTAAGATAAAAACCTTTCTTTTCCAGCGAAAGGTTTTGCCTAAAATCATTCTTTCTGAAAGAAAGGTTTTAAAGAAAGATATCCTAAAAAGCATAATGCAACTAATATTTATTGGAAGCATTAAAGAAATTGCAAGATGTGACAAATCATGAGAATGTGGATGGCTCTGCCAAGAAAGATGTGTGACCAACATTTGCTTGGTGAGCATGTTGAACTTCATATGTTTGTTGGAACCTTGCAAAGAAAAAGAAAGATCAACGGATTTATTTCCAATGATCTTCTTGAACCTTTAAAGATCAAGGAAAGACATTCTGCACTTGCTGAAGAAATGAAAACAAGAGGATTTGATCATAAAAGTCCATTGCCCAAATTTAACATAAACTATCTTCCGAAAGAACAGCAAAGACATAAAATCAACAAAGCAAACAGCAGAAAAATTCTTCTGAAACGATGCAAAAACTGCAAATGATTAAAGATCAAATATGAAATATCACTTAATAATCAACAATAACTGCAATCTTGACTGTAGATATTGTTCTAAGCTTGCCTTTGATGAAAGGGCCAACAAAATTACAATCAACAATCTTGATGAGCAAGTTCCTTCTGAAATAAAGTTTGATGTTTCTGCATTGATTGATTTTCTAAGACAAGACAAAGATCCATGGCTAATCTTCTATGGCGGAGAACCTCTTCTCAGTCATTCCAAAATTGAAGAGATTATCCAGAAGATTGATTTTCCGATAAATTATGTTATTCAGACAAATGGTGTTCTTCTTGACAAGCTTTCTGCGTCCACAATAAACAGATTCAACACAGTTCTGGTATCAATTGATGGTTGCAAAGAAACAACTGATTATTTTAGGGGGGATGGAACCTATGGCAAGGTAATATCCAATCTAAAACAAATTACAAAAAATGGTTATAAGGGAAACATAATTGCAAGAATGACAATCATGGAACCAATTGATATTGAAAAGGAAGTCAGGTATCTTTTGAATAATAAAGATTTTAGCTTAAAAGAAATACATTGGCAGTTGAATGCAAATTTTTATACTGACTTTTCTTTCAGAGGCTTCCAAGAATGGAGCAAAAGCTATCTTCAAGGAATATATAATCTTGCAGATTTCTGGATCAAGGAAATGACTGAAAAACAAAAAGTAATAACGCTATATCCTTTCCTAGGTATTGTCAAAAGATTCCTTGAGTTGGAAGATGACAATGATTTTTCAGAATATTATCTTCCTTGTGGGTCAGGACATTCCAACTACAGCATCCAGACAGATGGAAACATAATTCCATGTCCAATCATGGTTGGAATGAAGGATTATTATTTGGGAAACATTAAATATAGCAAACCAGAAATAGTTCTGTCCAAGAAATACTGTGTTTCTGGAGAATGTCTAAATTGCAATCATTATCAAATATGTGGAGGGAGATGCCTATATTCTAACATCACTAAACCCTGGAATAGTGTGCAACTGAAAGAGCTTTGTCAAGTCACTAAAAAGACAATTGATTATCTTCACTTTTTGTTTCCAAAGATTAAACAGTTGATTGCTGATGAAAAAATAAATATATCAGATTTTGATTATGAAAAATATATTGGGCCAGAAATTATTCCTTGATTTTTCTAAGAAGCACTGATGAAAAAAGTTTGTCTGAATTAATTACTTCTATCTCAAATCCTTTTGGCTTCATCTTATCAGGATATTCATTTATTAAATCAATCAAGACATTGCTCATTGGAGAGATTCTTATATCACCATTATCTTCCAAAGATGGCTTCAGCTTTTCTGCAAGCTCCATGAATGCCTTGCCTTCAAGAACAACAACTGCTTTGTCAAAATCAATCTTGTTCTTAGTGGCAATTGCTTGAACTACTTTATCATATTGGTCTTCTAAAGAAATTTCATGAATAGATCCTCTTGCCAGCTCTCTTACAAAATACATTGCAGGATCAAATGATTCTACAAGAAGAATGTGATTATATCTTCCTTCAGGAAGCTTACCAAAAAATATATTTTCTTTAGTTACAGATATCTTATGATATCTTTCAAGATTAGTTAAATTATCTTTCTTCCATTTTGGAAGCCCATCATAATTCATTTCAATTAGACTATAATTGTGTTTTTCAATCTTTGAATGTGCTAATAAATATTTTGCAACATTTCCTGTACCAACACCAATTTCCATAATTTTTGTTTTTGAAGAAATTGATTCAAGAAAATGTTTATTCAATCTGAATCTGTTAATATAAAAAGAAGTACCACAATTTGAATGAAGAGGATTGATTCTGTGATGATATATCTTGACAAGCTCTTGCCTGCCAACTGGATTTTGTTGTTTATCTTCAATAACATCTAACTTTTTTCAATAGATTTTTCAACAAGCCTTCTGCTAATCATAACAATCACATGCTTGCAACTCTGTCTGCAAGTGAGTCAGTCAATTCAGCAAGCTTCTGCTTAATATGCTTTATTGTCTGAATATCAACTTCTGATTTTTTTACAAGCTCATTCTCATCTAAATCAATAATGTCTGATAGATAAATCTTGGAATGAAGTAACTTTTCAACAACTTTTCTGGAAACCTTTGAAATTTTTGACAAAACCCTATAACCTCGCGGATATTTTAATGGCTGTGTCGCAATAGCCTCATTTGCAACATTAAGATAATTCATTCTTGTAATCTCTGCAAGCTTGCTGTTGTCAGATATCTTTCTCAGATCCCAAACTTTAAGACTTTCTAAAAGAAAGTCAGCATCCGCCTTTGCAAAACCTGGCTCTGAATAATCTTGAATAATTCCTGATAACTCTTCTTCCAACCCAGTTGCATATTCAAGCAATGTTTCATTAATTTCTTCGCCTTGATTTCCAAGCTCAATTATTAGATTTTCTAATTGCTTGTTATGCTTGTAAAAATACAAAATTGCCTGCATCATCTCAATTGCATCTTCTCCCAAGCTTCCAACCGCTGTCAGTTCACTGTAAGTAAACTTATCCAAATCAGAATCAATCTGGCTCCTGTAGTTTCTAAGCATGTTCAATGAATGATTTGCCTTTGCAAGCAATAAAGAAACATCCTGCAAGACATATTTCTGGTCTCTGTAGAACAAAGATATCAAGCCTCTTCTTTTTGATATTGCAATAACTGGAAGCTTTGTCTGTCTTGCTGTTTGCTCTGCTGATCTATGTCTAATACCAGTCTCCTGAGAAGAGATTTCTCTGTCAGGCATTAAATGTGCATTTGCATATAATATTTTTTTCAAATCATTTGAAATAATAATTGCACCATCCATCTTTGAAAGCTCAAACAATCTTGCTGGAGTAAATGGAATATCAAGCTTTATTCCTCCTCTTATTATGCCTTCCAACTGGCTGTTAGTTCCCAAGACTATCAATGCGCCTATCTGCCCTTGAAGAATCTCATCCAAACCTTTTCTAAGAATCTCTCCTGGAGTTACCAATGGCAGAATTTCTGAAATATCCAGTGTTTTTCCATCCTGTATTGCACTAAGAAGGTCTTCTGACCACACTGCTTCTGTTAGCCTCTTTTTTTTAATCTTTATTGGCATGTTTAATCACTTGTCTTTGAAAAAAGTATATACCTGTAGATATATATGTTAAAAAAGAGTGCGGTTTCAAAATCCTTAATTTCAGCTTTATCATAAGCCAAAAACATAACTTATATAATTATAATTGTGCTTATTATAAGTATTAACTTACAAGGTTGGTTCTGCCATGAAGATCTATGCTGTCTCTGATAAACTGTTTTATGACAAGCTGATTGCGCTTAAATTTAACCTACAAAAGAAAAAACATTCTGTTGTCCTTCCTGATTTTGAGACAGGGAAGATTTCTAAATACATTAACAAAGACAAGATTTTATTTGAGAAGAACATTCACAAGATAAAAGATTGCGATGCCTTGCTTGTTGCAAACTTCAAGAAGGGAAAGATGGATAATTTTGTATCTTCATTGATGATGGCATTCATGGGCGCAGCTTATTGTCTTAAGAAAAAAATATATCTTCTTAACAATCTGCCTTCTGAACATTCAGAAGAAATTAAGTTTTTAGATCCAATTTGCTTGGATGGAGACTTGAAGAAGACCTTATATTGAGCATAACTGAAAAGTGACATTAACATGACCATAAAATTGATAATCTTTGATCTTTATGGAACATTGATATATAATGAAGGTCACGGAAGCCATGACAAATTTGGAGGGATGCAAAGAATGTATAATGCCATTGCTCCAAAGATATCATTTGAAAATTTTAGAAATAACTATGACAAGATAATCAGCACAAAAAGATGGAATGACAGATCCTTGGCATACAAGGAGTTTCTCAAGGTAATTGATGTTGAACCAAGTGATGAAAATGTTGAAAATATGATTTCTGCAAAAAACAATGTAAATGGCAATGAAATCCAAGAATTTGACTTTGCTGTTCCTCTTCTTAAGAAGCTTAAGGAAAATGGTTACAAGATTGCAATTGGATCAAATACAAGCAATTTTTCAATGGACAAGCTGAGAGGTAAACTGGAACTGTTCAAATATGTTGATTACCCTTGTTTTTCCTTTGACATGGGTCTGATAAAGCCAGATCTTGCTTTCTTCTGGTGCATTCTTGGCAAGGCAGGAGTAGAACCAGAAGAGGCAATAATGATTGGAGATACTTATGAGCAGGATATTCTTCCAGCAGAGATGATTGGAATAAAGGCAATTCATTTCAAGGGAGATTCTGAAGATATCAAGGAAGAGCTGAAAAAATTAGGTGTAAAGGTTGAATAATTAAATTCTATGTTTGGAATATTCATGCCATTGTAACAGAATCTTATTATTTCTTTATTAACAAGATAATCATTGTAAACCTCAGAGACATCATCAGATTGAATGCACTCAAAATTAGCTAAATAGATTTCTTCAAAGAATGCTTTGAATTCAGGGAAGCTGTGCTTTCTACAATCAAATCCACGTCCTCAGTTCCTCTTACCCTGCCATTTACAATTGCAACAAATCCTGAAACCACAACATATTTGGCGTGTTTTTCCAAGATGTTTGTAAATTCAATAACAAACTTGTCAAGAATATTTCTATCTGTAATCAGGTTTATCATGGTTATCAATATAACATTAATTTAAGAGTATATATTCTTTTTGGGGGTAGTTCGCCAGTCATCATCGTACTGTCCAACAATTAATGAAAAATTCTATTTGACAAAGAACATTTTTTTTGTGTGTAAGAAAGGCAATACAAAATGCTTCTTTCCCGAAGCTTTCTTCCTAAGAAAGGCTCAATGTGTAAACCAAAAGTTATACACCTTACTTTTTCCTTCACCTTCTATTGAATCCAACCTGCAAAACCCAAATCTCTCAAACTGTATTATATCTCCAACCTTAAGCTGTTCTATATTCTTTTCTGCAACTCCTTTGACTAATGAATGGTCTGGCTTGAAGATTGTTGCTGAAACAAGCTGACTATCATCTTTCGGCAAGAAATGTATTATCGCCTTCTCGCCTTTGTGATCCTTGTAATCCAAGTAATCCTCACTTTTGAATTTTGCTCTTCTCTCTTTCCAGATAAAGTTAATATTATCCATCAATCTGACAAGCTGTCCTTCCTTGAAAGATTCTACATCTGACTTCTCAAGATAATAAACTCCATTTGACACAAACTTTCTTTTCCCAAAATCCAGCTTTGGATGTACTTCTAATTCATATTTCTTCTTAGGATCACTTGTGACTTCTATCTTCACAGGATCCACAATAAAGAAGAACCTTTTAGCTGTATCATTTAACACTCTTTTATTATATTTGATTAAAGTATCCCATGTCAAGACAGCACCTGATGACTTATTCAATCCTGTTTCTATAACCAATTGCTTGATTGCCTCAGGAGTAAATCCTCTTCTCTTCAAGGCCCTTAATGTTGGAAGAGAAGGATCATCCCAACCAATCAACTCTCCATTTGCAATCTTCTCTCTTATTATTCTTCCTGAAGATAATACTCCTTCAAGATTAAATCTTGCAAACTCATATGTAAATGTATCATATAATTTCAATATTTTTCTAATATAATGATGCAGCTCAGCAGCCATCTCAAACTCTGATGTCCTTAATCTGTGTGTTATCCCTAAATATCCATCCAAAACTGCATTCTGAAAATCATAAGTTGGATAGTTTCTGTGCTGATAACCAATTCTTGGATGTTCTGCATCTATCACTCTGAAGATAGATGGGTCTCTCATCCTTGTGTTCTTATGCTTCATATCAATCTTCAATCTTAGAGATGCTTTTCCTTCTTGATATCCTTCCATTTCATTCCAATAGATAAGATTCTGCTCTGGAGTGTTATGTCTGCAGTCGCAGGCCTCCATCTTTTCTCTTAATTCACTCATCTTGTCTTGATCACAGAAGCAGATATACGCTTGATTGCTTTTGATAAGCTTTTCTGCAAGATCCTTAAGCATTCCAATATAATCAGAGGCATAGACAACCTGATCTGGCTTGACGCCCAACCATTCAAAGTCCTCAAGCATTATCCCATAAAATTCCTGCCTAACTATCTTAGGGTTTGTATCTTCAAACCTTAAAATAAATTTTCCATGATATTGCTTTGCCAAAAGATAATTTATCAAAAGCGCCTTTGCATGGCCAATATGAGGATATTTTTCAGGGCCTGGTGGAAAGCATGCAACTACCTTTTCTCCATCTTTTATTTTCAAGAAAGAAAAAATGTTTCTATCTTCTTTTTCTTTCTTCTCCAAAAGCTCTGGAGCAAGTTTTTCAAGCTCAGCTTCCTGCTCTTCAATTGATAGCTTATTAATTTCATTTATAATTGAAGAAAGCTCTTTAGATAACTCTGCCTGTTTGCCTCTCCATTCAGGAAGCTTAGAAAGAACAGCGCCAATAGTAAATTTAAGATCTGCCTTTCCTTTGTGTCTGTAGGCATTGTCTAAAACAATTATTTTTAGTTGGTTATTGTCTGACATAATTAATCATTTCCGTGATTTAAGTGACAACTTTATATTGTGCTCTTTGGCAAATTGATTTGTTAAATATATAATAGCCTCACTTCTTGTCTTAAAATTATTTTCAGCCATAATTATGTGAAGTTCTTTATCTATATTTGGGCTAATATCTATATACATTTTCATAATAATCACATTTTATTTTATTAATTTTTCTATATTTTTGATAAATAATTCTGCATTCTTAAGCCCATTCTCAGCTTCTTCTTTAGTTATCAATTCAATTTCGTCATACATTATTAAATGTCTTTTCTGCCTCATTTTGTTAAAAATATATAAAATATCATCTAATTCTCTATTATAATTTGATTTAAGGAATTCAATAACAGATATGTGCTTTGCATCACCAGTTGGCCTGACTCCTGATGAAAACATTAGTGCTCTGCCAGCTTGAAGCATTGAATTATATGCAATTGAATAACACCAATCATAATCCCCTGAATTAAAAACACTTTTTGCGGTTTTAAGATCTTTCTTTGCATGTTGTATTGATTTTATTACAAAATTATCATCAACTGTTATTTTTTCCCAAAGATCACTTGATTTGATTCCTGAATTCATTTTCATCACCGATCAGCATAATTATATTATTTTGAATTATTGTCCTTAATAAATGATTGCTTTTTGCCCTGACCTTAAATGTTTTTTCATTCCATAAAACAAAATTAATTTCTCTTTTTGTAATATCTTCTATTTTTTTTATAATTTCGAGAAGTTCATCTTCTGTAATTCCAGAAATAACCATGAGATCAACATCGCTTCTGCTGTTTTCAGTGCCCTTGGCAAAAGAACCATAAATCAAACAATATTTGGCCTTGCCATTCAATTCTTTTCTAATAACATCTCCAAAAAAGTCAGTTTTAATGAAAATATTCTTCAAATCATTCAAAAATGCACAATCTTTGTTGACTGAATAAAACATAAGATTACCTCTTTTTTTTTTATTAAGCAACCCCATATTAGAAAGATTTTCAAGTTCTGTTGTTACAATGCTTGGGTGACAATTTATCAAATTTGCAATTTCTCGCAAATAATATTCTTTATCTAGATTAAACAAGAGCAATTGCATGACTTCGACTCTTGTTTTTGAAGTAAATAGTTTATTTAACATAGTTGTACACATTTTACAGACAATTGTACATATTTTGTGTACAATTAAGTTTTTATTTATTACTATCTTGTTACTTGGAAGCTTTCTACTTTTTCAAGAAGCTCTTTTGCATGCTTGTTTTCTCGGAAATGATTTCTTACTGGCTCAATGAATTCATTGATATACTTGGCAGTTGCTGTCTTTAGATCCATTGGATGAAGCTTCTTCTGGACAAAATCATCTTCTAACTCAGAATAGCTTTTATAAGTTACATTTCCTCCAAACTTTTCAGGCCTTTCAACAACAAACTCCTTTGCCATTTCAAAGACAATATACTTGCAATATTCTAAGATTGGGTTGTCAATGACTTCTCCTTCTGGACAGTAGGCCTTCTTGAATTTTCTTTCAATATCTTCTTTTGAATCTGTCATGAAGATTGCAGAATCTGGATTAGATTTTGACATTTTCTTTGAAATGCTTGCATCTACTCCTGTCAATCCCTTTTCTGATGGTTCAGTCAATCCCATAAGCATATGATGATGAACAGCTACTGGCTTCTTGTAACCTAATTTTTCAGCAACCTCTCTTGCCAAAACATTTACTTTTCTTTGATCCATCCCCAACTGCATAATATCAACTTCTAATTTGAAGATATCTGCGGCTTGCATGCAAGGATAGAATATCTGTGCTGCTAGAAGCTCATCTTTGTCTGTTCTACCCATTATCTGCGAACATCTTGTAATTCTTGCAACTGAATTTATTCTTCCAATTCTTAGAACATCCAGCCAATATTTCTGATCCATATTTTCAGAGGCCCAAAGAAACTCAACATCTTTCATATCCATTCCACAGGCCTTCCAAACCTCAATAAAATATTCTCCAACAATCCTGATCTTTTCTAAATCCCCACCCATCTTGTTATTCATTAATGCAAACCAGTCAGCAACCCAAAACTTGAAATGCACTCCTGCTTTTGTAAGCTTATTAACATTTATTGCCCTTAACAACCCTTGAGCTATATGTATTCTTCCAGAAGGTTCAAATCCATCATAGGCAATCAGTTTTCTACCGGTCTTAAGCATTTCTATTAGCTCTTCCTCTGTGATTATTTCTTCTCCAACTTCTTTAATTAACTTCAATCTTTCTTCTAAGTTCATTTTAGTTCTCTCCTCATTGCTTCTGAAATTGCCTTGATTATTATTGACAATAAAAATGCAAATATTATTTTCAGAATGAACAGCTTCAGCTTGTCCGTGCTGAAATCATTTATCAAGATGACTAATGAATAAACTGCAATCAATATGACTGCAATCACAATTACCTGAGCAGTCAAATGTTCTTCTGAATATTCTTTTGTGAACAGCTCTGAATACCAGCTAAGAAAGGATTGTCTGCCTGCCTTGAATCTTCTTGGCATCATATAATATTTGTATTTGCAAACTATTTTAATAATAACTGTGGATTATTAGTTACTATCTTTGGAAAGAGATATTGCCAATGATATTGATAATCCTGCAAAGAGTATTGCTAAAAACAATATCCTGTATTGATAACCTGTTATTTCATTGATGGCATGAAGCTGAT
>Ga0172374_1001752_pt1 | contig 14308 bp, 14 predicted proteins | sample LakKiv3m_FD_114536 | JGI IMG/M metagenome (GOLD analysis project Ga0172374, IMG submission 114536) | Freshwater microbial communities from Kabuno Bay, South-Kivu, Congo - kab_092012_10.3m | ecosystem: Environmental > Aquatic > Freshwater > Lake | place: Democratic Republic of the Congo... | reverse complement strand
GGTACCGCGTGGCGCGATCATTTCCTAGCGTGAGGGTTTTTCGGGGAGGGCGACAGTGAGCGGCAAGGCTAACCCGCGCGTGCAGGCGCGCGCGCCACGGGACGGAGACAACATCACCCAACTGGCCCGCGAACTTGGCGTGAACCGCGACACGATCAACGAATGGAAGAAGAAGGGATGGCTTGTGAAGTCTCCAAGCGGTTCTTACTACGACCGTGAGGCGACCCGGGCGCGCGTCAACACCTACCGCACCTTCGACCGCGCGACGCTAAAGAGTTCGGACGCGGCGAGCGTTGCGGACCTGCCCCCGGAACTGCTCGCCCTGTCGCCCGAGGAGGTTCAGCGACGGCTCAAGGCGGCACAGATGCGGCAGGCGGAAGCGGACGCGAGCATCGCGGAGACGAAACTGTCGGAGCAACAGGGCGCGCTCGTCCCCGCCACAGACGCTGACCGAGCCTGTCGTTCTTTCGGCGCGATGCTGCGGGATGCCCTGGACTGCGCGGTCGAAACCGGCGCGGTTGACGCTCACGCCCGATGGTCTGCCCCGCTCGCTGAGGTCCGTGAGTGGCTTCGGAACTGGTACGAAACCGCCCTGCACGCGGCGTGCGACCGGGCGGAACAGGAGGAATCATGCGGGTCTTGAGAATGGTGGACGTGATCCGGGTCCAGTTCAACAAGGACGACTGCGAGCCGGCGTACCGGGTGGGCGGCGCGACTGTACCGATCCCGATGCGAGTCGGGGAGGGCGCGTTCGACTTCGCGGTGGAGGGCGGGGATTGCGTGGGGTCGTACCTCCCGATCCCGTTCAGCCCATGGGAGGCGTCGCGACTGCGCGAGGCGTGCCGGATTGCTGCGATGCAGGCGGTTGCGCGAATCCAGCCCGAACCGCAGGCGGACACCTTCGACAGCAAGCCTCGGCGCAGGGGGCGGTGATGCATCTTCTCGCATCCTGTGCCGCCGGCGCCCGTCCCCCGCCTCGCTACGACCCTGCGACATGGGCGGAAGCGCGGCGCATCCTGACGAGCGCGGAGACGAGCCGTCCGGGAAACTGGAGGAACGATCGCACCCCATTCGGCGTTGACCCTATGCGGGACCTTGCGCTCCATTCGACCGTGCGGCGCGTCGTGCTGATGTGGTGTTCGCAGGTCGCCAAGTCGGAGATATGCAACAACCTGATCGGCTACGTCGCGGATTGGGTTCCCTGCCCGATCATGATGCTCCGCCCGACCATCGACGACTGCGAGGGGTACAGCAAGCAACGGCTGCGGCACCTGTTCGCGTCGCCTACGCTTTCAGGCAAGGTGCAGGCTCCGCGGTCGCGCGACTCCGGGAACACGCTGATGCTCAAGGAGTTCCCGGGCGGTATGCTGATCCTAGCGGGTGCCAACGCCCCGGCCCGCCTTGCGTCGTGGCCGGTCCGCGTGCTTGTCGCTGACGAGATCGACCGCTACCCGCCATCGGCAGGCACGGAGGGCGACCCGTTGGCACTCGCCCGTGCGCGGCTGACCGCGTTTGGCGATCGAGCGAAGGTACTCCTGACCTCGACGCCGACACTCAAGGACTCGTCGCGCATCGAAACCGAGTACAACGCAAGCAGTCGCGGGCATTACCACGTCGCGTGTCCAGAATGCGGACACCGGCAGGCGTTGAAATGGCCCAACCTACACTGGAGCGGCGAGCCTGGTCGCGCCTCGTTCGCGGTGTGGTACGAGTGCGAGGACTGCCACGGCTCGATTGACGAGCACCACAAGGGGGCGATGCTCGCGGGCGGCGTGTGGGTCCACGATGACCCGGACAACCCGACGAGGGGGTATCACCTCAACGCCCTTTGCGCGCCGGTAGGTAGCATCACTTGGGGCGACCTCGTCCGCGAATGGCTCGCCGCGAACGTCCGCGCGAAGATCGGGGACACGTCGCTCCTGCAAGTGTTCGTGAACACCCGTCTCGCGGAAACCTGGGAGGACCGCGGGCAGGTCGTTGACTCGACGAGCATCGCGAACCGCGGCGAGGAATGGGCGGACGTGCCGGCTGGCGTGAAGTGCATCACCATCGGCGCGGACGTTCAGGACGATCGCGTCGAGTGCGAGGTAGTGGGGTGGGGCGCGGGCATGGAATCGTGGAGCCTCGGGTATCACGTCATCCCGACCGACCCGCTGGACGCCGGGACCTGGCAGGCGTTGGACACGATCGTGCTTCGCGAATGGCGAACGGTGGACGGTCGCAGACTCAAGGCTGCGGCGACGTGCGTTGACTCGGGGTACCGGACGCAAGCGGTATACGACTACGCCCGCGCCCGTAGCCGTTGGCGGGTGTTCGCAACCAAGGGCGTCTCGGGGCAGGGCAAAGCGATTTGGGACCGCAAGGCGCGCAAGGGCGGCAAGAACAAGACGGGAGGGACGTTCCGACTCGTCGGCGTGGACGCTGCAAAGGACGCGGTTGCAGCGTACCTCCGCATCCTCGCCCCCGGTCCCGGCTACTGTCACTTCCCGCAGGACCGCGCGACCAAGCAACCCGACTACTTCACGCAGTTGACGTCGGAGAAGCGCGTCCCGGTGACAGACCGCAATGGGCGCAGGCGGTGGGAATGGCGCCTACCCGTGGACGGACGGCGGAACGAGGCTCTCGACTGCCGCGTCTACGCCCTTGCCGCGCTTCATTCCCTTCTCGCTGCGGGTGCGCGTCTAGAGTCGCCCGAGCCTATCCTGACGCCGGATCCTGCACCTCCCGCACCCGCACAGTTGATGACGGGCAAGCCTGCCCCGGAACATGGCCCTCGGGTGCCGAGCCGTCCTGCGCCGCGCCATGGTTGGGGCAAACCCGGACCAAAGCGCGGATGGTGAACGCGGCGCCCGGGAGGCGCCGTGGCTTTCACCTCCGATCAACTCACCGCACTGGAGAGCGCATACGCAGCGGGCGTGACGCAGGTCCGCGTCGGGGACCGAACCGTGGTCTACGGCTCGCTTGCTGAACTGTGGTCCGCGATCCTGCGACTCCGCAAGTCGCTGTCATCCGGCAATGGGTATCGCGTCGGCCGCATCCGATTCAGGAGTCCCTCGTGAGCAAGTTCGGGGACGCGTGGCAGGTCCTGACTGGCAAGAAGCGCGCGACGGAACCGCGCAAGCCCGGACGTCGTGCCTACGAGGGCGCCGCTCCCGGTCGCCTCGCGGGATGGAACCTGCCGAACACCGACCCGAACGCGGAACTGTCGGGCGGTCTGGAGGCGCTGCGCAAGGCGTCGCGTGACCTGGACCGGAACAACCCGTGGGGACGCCGCATCATCGACGCGTGGGTGAACGCCCTCGTCGCTGACGGCATCCGTCCGACCATCGTCCTGCACACGGGCAAACTCGACGCCAACGGCAAGCCGATCCGGGATCGCGAAGCCGAGTCGAAGGTCTACGACCTGTGGGAGCGGTGGGGTCGTTCGCCGGTCGCCGGGTCCAGCATGGACATCTACGGCTACCAGCGCGCCCTCGCCCGGTCGATGCTGTTGGACGGCGACGGACTGACCCGCTTCCGCCCGCGCTTCCCCGCCGACATGCCTGGCCTGCCCCCGCTGAAACTGCAACTGCTTGAGTCCGACCTGCTGCCCGTCAGCCTGACGCAGACGGTCGGGAACAGCCTGAATCGCATCTACTGCGGGATCGAGTACGACGCCATCGGTGAGAAGGTGGCGTATCACCTATACAGCGAGCATCCCGGCGCGCTGTTGGTAGGTGGCAACGCGAACCCCTACGAGACGACGCGCACCCTCGCCAACGAGATCCTGCACGTATTCGAGACGCTGCGCCCGAATCAGGTGCGCGGCATCCCGCTCATGTCGCCGGTCATCCTCGCCCTGTGGGACCTGCACGGGTACACGGACAACATCCGCGTGAACGCCCGCGCCGCTGCTGCCATGGTCGCGACGGTGGACGGTGGCGACCCGGACGAGATCCCGGCGCTGTCCAACGGCGGGACGGACGAGGACGCTGAATACACGGGCGCGACCTACGCGAACGGCGATCCCGTCGAGTCCCTGGAATCGGGAACGGTCATCTACGCGCCTGACGGCAGGACGATCACCGTCCATCAACCCAACGCGCCGCAGGGTGTGGATGTGTTCCTGCAAGCCAGCCTGCGCGAGATCGCGTCGGGCGTCGGGCTGTCCTACAACGTCCTGTCCGGTGACATGGGCGACTCGTCGTTTGCACAGGCGAAACTCGGCTTGATCGAACAGTCGCGCCGCATCACATCGACTCGCCGCACCGTGTTCGTCCCGATGGCGCTCGATCCGATTTGGCGGCGCTTCATTGATGCCGCCATCACTGCCCGCCTCCTGCCGAACCGCTCCGACCTGTACCGCGTTCGTTGGTCTGACCCGCGTCAGCAGGCGGCGGACCGCAAGGACGAAGCGGAAGCCGCGCGTCTCGAAGTCCGCTGCGGGTTCCGGTCGCTGGACGAGGTCGTCGAGTCCGACTACGGGCGCGACCCGGACGAGGTCCGCGCCGAGCGTGCTGCGGCATTGGAAGCGGACAAGGCTGCGGGTGTCGTTTCGGATACGAGTCCAGACCAGACGACGCAGAGCGGCCAGTTGCAAGGGTCCGCGAACGGAACGACCCCCGCACAGTTGATGACGGGCGGGTGACGCCCTGAACCTTGCCTTGGAGGTGCCTATGGCCGAACGGACCAACGTCATCACGCGGGACGGCAAGCCGGTCGAGACGCGTGCCGCTTCGTTCCGTCCCGCTTCGTACAATCCCGAGACGCGGACGATCACGGTCAGCCTCGGCACGGGCGCCCCGGTCCTGCGGTACGACTGGAACGCCGACCGGAACTACACCGAGATCCTGTCCATGGACCCCGCGCACATCCGTCTTGACCGCATGAACGGCGGCGCGCCCCTCCTGCGGGATCACAACAGTTGGTCCGTCGATGCGGTCCTTGGTCGGTTCGTCAAGGGTTCGGTCCGGGTCGAGGGTGGCGAACTGATCGGAGACGTGCGGCTGTCCAAGGCGGCGCGCAACGCGGACACGATCGGGGACGTCACGGACGGAATCCTTACCGACACGTCGGTCGGTTACTGGACGTACTCGTGGGAGATCACCCGCGACGAAACGACGGGCATCGAGACGCGGACCTGCGTGGATTGGGAGCCGATGGAAGGCTCGATCGTCCCGGTCCCTGCGGATACCACGGGCGGCGTCCGCGCCGCCGACAAGAACGTTCCCATCGCCCCGGTGCAGGATGCCCCGGTGGCGCCAACAACTCCGGAGAGATCCGAGGAGGAAAGGACCATGACCGATCAGGAGATGAAGGCGCTCCGCGACGAGGGCGCCCGCGCCGAGGCCGCGCGTCAGACCGAGATCCGTGCCCTTCCCCGCCCCGCCGGCATCGAGGATGCGGACGTGGAGGCGCTCGCCCGTGACGCCAACGTGACGCCTGCGGACGCCGGTCTGCGCCTGCTGTCGCTGGCTGCCGAGCGCGCGAAGAAGAACGAGATCCGCCCGCAGGTGGACGTGACGCGGGACGAGGCGGACACGCTGCTGCGCGGCATCACCTCCGCGGTGGAGTTCAAGGGCGGCGTGGTCGCCGACCTGCCCGCCGCCGCCGCCGACCTGCGCGGGCTGACGGTCCTCGACCTCGCCAAGCGGCACCTGGAGTCCCGCGGCGTGTCGGTCAAGGGTCGGACCGCCGACGAGATCCTCGGCATCGCCATGCGCGCCGAGGCCGGTCACACGATGGGCGACTTCACGTCCGTGTTCGCGAACGTCGGCAACAAGAAGTTGCAGGCGGCGTACACCGCCTCCAGCGACTATTCGTGGTGGAAGGACCTCGGCACCCGCGCCGACTTCCCGAACTCGCATCCCCGGTACATCGTGAGCCTGTCCGGTCTGGGCGTTCTGCCGACCGTGACGGAAGGCAGCGACTACGAGGGCGTGACGCAGTACGACGCCCATGAGATCATCACCCCCGTCAAGAAGGGCGCGGAGTTCCGGTACACGCTGGAGATGGCGAAGAACGACGACCTCGGCGCGTTCCTGCGTCAGGCTGCGGAGTTCGGCAAGTCGTGCCAGGTGACGGAGCACACGATGGCGCTCGCCGCCATGACCGCGAACATGGTGGACGGGTACGCGGTGTGCAGCGCCGAGCACTCCAACTACGTCTCCGCTGGTGGCGCCCCGACCGTGGCACGGATCGCGGTCATCGACGCGCTGCTGCGTGCGCAGACGGACGGCAACGGCACGGTGATCGGTTCCGGCGCCAAGGTCGGTCTGTTCCCGATCGCGGATCGGACGGTTGTGGAGCAGATGTACTCCGACCGCGCCGTGTTCACGACCGTTTCCGACGTCCCGACCGTTCCGCTGTCCCGTCGCTACGTCCCCGGCATGAGCACCGTGTGGTTCCTCGGCACGGGCGACCCGCTGGCGATGGAGTACGGCTGGATGCAGGGCGACGGCGGTCCGGTGGTGTCGCAGTACCCGTCGTACAAGAACGACGCGATCCTGTTCCACGCCCGCGACTGGTTCGGCATCGGCGTCGTGAAGTACCGCGAGTTCGCGAAGAACGCGGGGACCGGCGCCTAGGTCTGACATCGACTCCGGGGCGGGTCGATTCGTCGGCCCGCCCCGGTCCACCTTCGGAGGTGTTCCATGGCTCGCAACATCCTGTCCGATGCCGAAACCGTCGTGCGCACCGCCCCGCTGGGTGGCGTGACGTCGGGCGTCCCGTTCATCCTGGGCTCGGAGTGCCTGATCCCGCTGGACACCGCCGCCGCGGGTGTGGCGGTCACTTGCGTGATCTGCGCGCGGGTCGTGCTGCCGTTCAAGAGCGGCGACGCGTGGGCTACGGAAGGTCTGCCGGTCTACTGGAACGCGACGAACGGCGAGTGCGAGGATACGGACACGGCGACGAACGTGCTGATCGGGACGTATACCCGCGAGTTCGACGCGACGCACATCGTGGTCGAGTTCGACGGCGAGATCGATCCGATCATGGTGGGCGCGACCGCGGAGGCGGACGGCGTTGCCGGGTTCGCTCCGATGCCCGTGACGACGGACATCACGAAGTTCCTGCGGGGCGACGCGACGTGGGCGGTCCCGAGCGATACCGGCGTGACTGCGGAAGATCTCGCATCCGTTGCCAACGGCAAGGGCGCGAGCCTGGTCGGCATCGAGGACGCGGGTGAAGACTACACCGCGACGGACGTCGAGGCCGCCCTGGCCGAAGTCAAGGCTCTCGCCGACGCGGCCCTGCCCACGGCCGGCGGCCAGATGACCGGCGCGCTGCTGCTGGAGAAGGGCACGGGAACGGGCGCTGCGAAGGCTGTCACCTGCAACAAGCAGTCGGGCGTGGTCGAGACGGAAGCATTGACCGACGCCGCGGGGTCCGTCGTGACGATCGACCTCGTGAACGACCGCATCCTGGGCGCGGACACGCCCGTTGTCGGAAACATCGCGGGCGGAACGAACACGACTCCCGTGTTGCTGACCGCCGCGATCTGCGCCGCGGGTCACGCGGAGATCAAGATCGTGAACATGGACAGCGAGGATGCGCTGAACGGCACGGTCAAGTTCTCGTTCATCGTCAGTTGATGGGGTGGCAGTGAGCGGGATTGATGCCATCGTCGCGGGAATGAACGCCACCGTTGACACCGTGTTCGGTGGGACGGTGGTCTACACCCGCGAGGGCGTCGGTTCCGTCACCATCAACGCCCCGTTCAGTCGCGAAGCCCGCGAGGTCCACGCGCGTCCCGGCGACCCCGGTGCGGATACCGTCGCACCGCGTCTCGACCTGACCCTCGGCATCCTCGGCGCCCTCAATCGTCCGGTTGCGGGAGACACCTACACCGCGGCGGGTTCAACCTGGCAGGTGGAGCGCGTCGTCTACGTCAACGAGTCCTGCGACGGCTGTTGGTCCACGGAGGTGCGCTGATGGCGACCCCCGTGGAGGCGACCCTGCTGGACGCGACCTGTACCTTGCTCGCCACCGTCCCGACGCTGGGCGCGCGTGTGTTCCCTTCGCGGACCACGCCGCTCAGTGAGTCGGAGATTCCCTGCATCGTCGCGTTCTGCCCCGATGGCACGGTCACTCCGAAGGGATGGCCGCCGATCGGTGCGGAACGGCGGCAGACGCTCAAGGTGTTCGTGGAGTTCGACGCCAGCGACGACGAATCCATCGGTGCCGCCGCCGCCGCTGCCGAACTCGCGTGTTGGCAGACGCTGCACCGGGATCAGGAGTGGTGCAGCCTCTGGACGTCGGCGCCATCGTGGGTGTCCAACACGGGGCGGGATGCGACGAGCAACCGCCGGCGCTGCACCATCGAGATCACGATCAACGGCACGCTGTACTTCGACTGCGACGATCCTCTCGGACTCGTCGCGCTGCACGAGATCCGCGGCAACATGACGGACCCGGACGGTGCAGACGAGCACTACGCCGGTCCTTCCTATCAGGGGCGCGTCCCCGTGAACCCGGAGGCATGAGATGGCTACGCCTTGGGCGCAGGTTCCTTCGACGTTCCGGCTCCCGTTCATTTGGGGATCGACCGTTGCCGCGCCCGCGATTCCGGCGGATGACGCGCAGCGCGGGATGCTGATCGGGCAGGGAACGTCGGGCACGGGTACGACGTTCCAGGTGACGAGCGCGGATCAGGTGGCGTCGATTGTCGGTCGGGGTTCGGTCCTGCACCGGATGGCGATGAAGGCGCTCGCGGCGCACCCCACGGGTATCTGGTACGCGTTGGGCGTGGCGGATCACGGTTCGGGAGTGGCTCGCGAGATGACCGTGACGTACACCGCGACCTCGTCCGCTGTCGCCGGTACGCACCGGATCCGCGTGGGTTCGGACTTCGTAGACGTGGCGTTGCCCGCCTACGCGACGGGGACCGCCGAAACGGCTCATGCTGGCGCCCTCGCCTGTGACGCCGCGTTCGACGCGTTCCCGGACCTGCCGTTCGCCAAGAAGGAAGCGGCCACCCTCGGCGTGGCGACGATCAAGTTCAACTGCACGGGGACGGTCGGCAACGGTTGCCGCGTGGCGACGGACGAGGACCTTCCGCTTCCGACTGGTTGGACCGCGGCGATTGAGCAGACCGTCGCGGGTTCGCAGGATCCGACGTTCACCTCGACGCAGATCGACGCGATCGGCGCGTCCGCGCAGTGGGACAAGATCGCCCTGTGGCTGGACGGTTTCAGCGCGGTTCTCGGTGCGGAACTGGACGCCCGTGCCGATTGGAGCCGCGGGCTTCGCGGCTTCGGGTTCACGTCCTACGCCGACGCCTACGACGACCACGTTACCGACCTGACCACTACCCCGCGGCAGTACCGGTGGATGTCCCGCCTGCTGACCGAGGAAGAGTGCCGCGCCCCCGCCTACGAGATCGCTGCGGAGGCGTGCGCCGAGTGCATGAAGTCGGACGAGGTCAAACCCGGCCTCAAGATGGGTTCGGTGGTTCTCAAGGGCTGTCAGGCGACGCGTCCGGGTTCCGAGTTCAGCTGCGCCGAACGAAACGTGCTGACGCGCTACGGTGGCACGACGTTCCATGACGCGGGCGGGTACCTGTGCTTCGACCGCATCGTCACGACCCGCTACGTCAACACCTACGGCACGCGCGACGAGACGGCTTACGACGCGCCGAAGATGTGGCTGACGATCTACGCGCTGGCGAACTGGACGGCGACGATGGCGAGCCTGTACGACCGGGTCCGCCTGCTCGCGGACCGTGACGGACGCCTGCCCGCGGGTTGCGTGTCGCCGGCAGTGGTCGAGGGCGACACGGTCTGCTGGTACAAGCGCCTGTACGACCGCGGACTCGTCAACGACCTCGAAGGCTTCCAGACGAACTGCACCGCGGTCATTCCCGACGACGATCCGAACCGCGTGGACATCCTGCTCCCGATGAACTTCGCGCGGAACCTGGAGATCCTCGCGCCCGTGATGACGTACTGACCCGGGGCGCAGCACGCACCCCGCGGACCGTGACAGGAGGGAACCATGGCAACCATCGGCGGAACGACCTACGCGGAGATCAACGGTCGGCAGCGTTCCTACGACGGCGAGATCGAGATCGACCCGGGCGGCATCACCCGGGAGCAGATCACGGACACGAACGGCGAATCCGTGGGCCACACGGAGAAGTTCCGCAACACGTCCTTCGAGATCACCTTCTACATGGCGGACGGCCTGTTGCAGAAGGAGATCGAGGCGTGGGTGGACAAGCCGATCCAGTTCCGCTGCGTGAACGGGCGCACCCTGCGGCATGACAAGGTGACGTGCGCGCAGTGCAACGGCGTGAACATGCACAAGGGCACGCTCAAGGCGTCGTTCTTCGCCCCCGGTCGCATGCTGGAGTCGTGACGATGGGCGAACTATCCCGCTACACGCCGAAGGTCCCGATCGGCACAGGTGAGGCTGCGCGCCGCGTCCTGAGCCTGTCCCGTCGCGCGAACCTCGGCGACTACATGGAAGCCGAGCGGCGCGGATGGTTCGTCGAGGGCGACGTCCGCGACGAGTACGAATGGTCGTTTACCGGCTTCATGATCCAGCAACTTTGCGGGCTTGCGCCACACGAGGTTGAACTGATCGACTCTGACGATCTGCCCGAGATTGCCGCGTGGCTGCGCCCTTTCGTCGTGTTCGGTTCCCGGGGAACTGGCGGGACCGCGCCGCAGACATCGCCGCAGTCCTGAATTTCCCTCTGTCCGAGATCCTCGCGTTGGAAGACGCGGACTTTGACGCATGGCACGCGCAAGCCGTCCGCATCTGGCAATTGACACACGGGGTGCCCGACGATGGCTAAGGGATTCAGCGTTTGGGCGTTGCTGAAGGGCAAGGACGCCGCATCCGGTCCCATCGTCAAGGGTCTAGGCAAGATTCGCGCCGCGGGCCTGGCGACGAGCCGGGCACTTCGCGGCGCTCTGAATATCGGGGGCAAGGGGCTCGGGCTTTTGGGCATCGGTGGCGGGCTGTCCATCGGCGGCGCTATCGTCGGCATCCGTTCTCTCGTCCAGAACTATGCGTCCGCGACCGACGAACAGTCGAAGTTCGCGCGTCAGAACCGCATCACCATCGGATCGTTGCAGGAGATGTCCTACGCCGCCGGCCGTGAAGGTTTGTCGGTGGACGGGCTCAAGCAATCTATCATCGGACTGACGCAGAACGTCGGGCAGATGGCGGCCGGTCGCGGTCGCGCCCTCAAGTTCCTGTCTGCAATCAAGGGCGGAAAAGAGGTAGTCCGGGACCTGACGCGCACCACCAACGCAATGGATGCCCTCTACGTCGCCATGGAAGCGATCCGGCGCAGTCCCTCGGTGGGGAAGAAGGCGGCGCTTGCCAGGGCGCTCGGACTCGATCCTGACATCGTGCGCCTCGCTGCCAAGTCCACAACCGAGATCAACGCTCTGCGCGCGGAGATGCGTGGATACGGCACCGACTCGACCGAAAGCGGCATCGCGGCAGAAGACATGCAGGACGCAAACGAGCGATTGACCGCGTCGTTTGAGGGCTTGAAGCGGGTTGTAGGCGCTGAATTTGCCCCATCTTTCCGTGCCTACATGGATGACCTCGCGGCGTTCCTTGCCAACAACAAGGGGCAGGTCCGTGCGTGGGCGCGCGAGGTCCGCGAATCGCTGGACAGTCTCGTCGAAGCGCTGCCGGTGTACGGCGCCACCATCGGCAAGGTGATGGGGACAGTCAATCGCGCCTTCGAGATCGGCGGTACGGGTTGGGGCATCATCGCGCAGGCTGTCACGGGCGGTCCGCAGGTGCGCCTCTGGGGCGACAAGTGGCGGTCCGGTGCGGCGGCATGGCAGGAGAAGAATGGGCGCCTGCTATTGAGCCAGTATTCCGCGAAGGAACTGCGCGACGCCGAAACGGAGGCGCTCGCCTCCGGGATGCCGATTGAGGACTCCGCGGGCCGTAAGCAGTGGTCTGTGATTGGCGCGATGGCGGCGCAACTTCGGGCGGGGCAGGGTACGTCCCTCACGCGCGAGAACGCCGCGGCGCTGCTTCCCATCGGCGGGTCCGGACGATCCCGTCCCGTCTTCGGTGATTCGCGACTCAAGGTCGAGGTCGACGTCCAGGACAACCGCATCAACACGCGCGCGGAAGTAGTGGAAGGTCCCGCGCAGATCGTCGGCGATCCTGGCGTTTCCGCAGCGTTCGGAGGGTAGATCGTGGCGACGCAGACCGATTGGCGTCCCGCATCGTTCCGCGGCGTCACCTTCTCCTGCGCCGAGACTCCCGAATACGGCGGTGGTCGCAAGGTCGCGGATCATGAGATCGTCGATGGCGAGCCGTTCACCGAGGACACGGGCGCGGACTTCGCCACGTTCAGCCTTGCCGCGCAGGTCGTAGGCGCTGACTACCGCAAGCAAGGCGATGCTCTTGAGGAGGCGCTGAACAAGCGCGGTCCCGGCACGCTCGTCCATCCGACGAAGGGATCGATCAGCGTGCAGGTCGGATCGTGGTCCGCGACGGTCCAGTACCAGCGCATCACCTACAAGATCGACTGCAAGCGGTCGGGTCATCCCCTCGCCGCGTCCCCGACCGAGATTCCCGACGAGTCCGTGTGGACATGGACGCAGACCCTCCGCGGCACGCTCAATGGCGCGTTCACATCTGCATGGAGCGTTGCCGAGGAAGGTGCCGGCGTAGTGACTGCCGCGGTCGCGTCGGTCAACGATGCAGCATCGGCGGTACTGGACGCCGCGCGCAAGTTCGCGTCCCCGGACCTCGCCGGATCGGTTCTGTCGCAGGTCGAAGCCCTCGCGGCGACTGCCGACGCATCCGTGCGCCTGCCGTCCACCCTCGCGGGGCAGTGGGGGGAGTTGCTCGCGCCCATGTCGCGCGCCGGTCGGGATGCCTGCAATGCCGCCCTCGCCGCGGTTCCAGGTCCTGTCGGTTCCACAGGCGACGTCATCGCGGGGAACGCCGACGCCCTCGCGGTCATGGTGCGCGGCGGACTCGCTGCCGCCCTTTGCGATGCGACGGTGACGGACCTGCCTCCGACCCGCGACGACGCTTTGAACGCCTTGCAGGCGACGCTTGACACGCTCGCCGCGGTCGCACGCGAGATGCCCGACGCCGAAACGTGGCGAGCGATGATGGATGCCCGCGACAACACGGCGCGCGTCGTCGGTCGCCTGATCCTGACGCTGCCCCAGACGCGCGTCTATTCGCCGCCCGTAGCGGTATCGGTGTTCGAGGTATCGCAGCGGCTGTTCGGCGGTGGCGGCATGGTCGATGACCTGCTGACTCGCAACGCCATCGTGTCGCCCCTGTGGATTGCGGACCCGGTCCGCGCGTTGGTGGCGTGATGCCGATTGCCGACGAGGTTGTGGCGCTGCGGATCGGCTCGCGCGAGTGGCGGGCGTGGTCCTCCTGCACCATCAACGCGGGCATCACGAAGGCGTGCCGGTCCGCGTCCCTGTCGGTGTCGGCGATCGACCCGGAGCGGCAGGGATTGATCGACCTCGTCCCCGGAATCGAGTGCCAGGTCCTGATCTCGGGCGTTCCAGTCATCACCGGTTGGACGTCCAGCGACGAGATCAGCGCGAAGGACGGGAGCAAATTCAGCATCGGCGCCCGTTCGCGGACCTGCGATATTGTGGACTGCACGGTGGAACACCGCACGGGCGTGTTCGGAAAGGCGAAGGTTGAGGAGATCACCGCCGCGTTGTGCGAGGCGTACAACGTCCCGGTTGACTGCGACTGCGACACGGGCGACCCGCTGCCTTCATTCCGTGCCAAGCGGACGGAGGAGGTGCTTGCCGCCCTTGGACGTCTCGCACAAGAACGCGGGTTGTTGTTCACGGACGACGGCAACGGACGCCTGCACATCGCGACGGTGAACGGCGACGGTCCGGTTGTCGCCCATATCGAACGCGGGAAGCACTACGAGGAATTGACCCGCAGCCGCAGCGATTCGGAACGGTTCAGCCTGTACCGCTGCCATGGACAGACCGCGGACGAACTCGACGCCACGGGCGGTCGCCGGGACGCGTGGGTGTCCCGGACGCGGGTCAAGACGTTCGATTCGGAGAAGGCGGCGGGCAAGGACGCCTGCCTGCGTCGGGCGAAGTGGGAAGCCTGCGTTCGGGCGGGCAAGTCGGTCAAGTACGGCATCACCGTTCCCGGTTGGCGGATCGACCCCTCGGACCCGTCGTCGCCACTGTGGACGCCGAACACCATCGCGCACCTGACCGACCCGGTTTGGAAGGTGGACGACGACCTCCTGATCGCGGACGTCACGTTCTCCCGGTCGGTCGGTGGCGGTACCAAGACAACGCTCCAACTTGGACACCCGATCGGCTACATGACGAAGCCC
>Ga0172374_1001751_pt1 | contig 14317 bp, 13 predicted proteins | sample LakKiv3m_FD_114536 | JGI IMG/M metagenome (GOLD analysis project Ga0172374, IMG submission 114536) | Freshwater microbial communities from Kabuno Bay, South-Kivu, Congo - kab_092012_10.3m | ecosystem: Environmental > Aquatic > Freshwater > Lake | place: Democratic Republic of the Congo... | reverse complement strand
GATCTGAAGGCCGAGCACCCAGAAGTCGATGCCGTGGCTGGGCGAGAACAGCGCCGAACTGTTCGGCGAGTACATGAACCAGCCGCCGTCGGCGGCACCGCCGAGGAACCACGACGTGTTGAGGAAGATGCCACCGAAGAGGAACAGCCAGAAGCCCAGCGCGTTGATGCGCGGAAACGCCACGTCACGAGCGCCGATCTGCAGCGGCAGGAAGTAGTTCGCGAACGCGGCCGCCATCGGCATCACGAAGAGGAACACCATCGTGGTGGCGTGCATCGTGAACATCTCGTTGTACAGGCCGGCGCTGAGCACCGTGTTGTCGGGGGCGGCGAGCTGCAGACGGATGAGCAACGCCTCGATGCCGCCGACGAGGAAGAAGAACAGCGACACCGCGCCGTACATGATGCCGAGCTTCTTGTGGTCGACCGTGAAGAGCCACGACTTCCAGCCGGTGCTCGACACCGGGCGGGCGAAGACACCGAGCGCACGCGAGGGCGTGACGAGCTCGGGCGCAGCGGCGCCGCCGACCGTGGCGGGGACTGCAGAAGGACGTTCGATGATGGCCATCGGTGGTGTTCTCCCTTACTTCCGCTCGATGAGGAAGGCGATGAGCTGGTCGATCTGATCCTCGGTGAGGTTCAGGTTGGGCATGCCGCGGTACTTGCCGCCGGTGGACTCGAGGTTCGTCGCGTCGGCGAACATCGGCTTCATGCCGGTGGGGTTGCGCAGCCATTCACGCAGTGCGACCTCGTCGAAGCACTCCGGGGTGACACCCTGGAGGTACAACTCGCCGAAGCCCTCACCCTTGGTCTCCCACAGCGTGGTGCGGCACTCCTCGGTGAGGATGTCGAACGTCCAGCCGGCGATGGCCGTGCGGGTGAGCAGGTTCGTGAGGTTCGGTGCCACGCCCGACACGACGTAGAGGTCGGGGTCGGAGAGCACCGGCGTGCCGTCGGCGTTGGCGATGCCGTTCACCTGGTGGCACTTGCTGCAGTTGGCGATGAACGTGCCTTCGCCGGTGGCGGCGAGCGAGTCGGCCTCAGGGGCGACGTACGGCTCGAGCTGGTTGTCGACCCACGACTGGAAGTCGGCCTGGTCGAGCGCCACGGCGGCCTGGCGCATGCGAGCGTGGCTGAGACCGCAGAACTCGGTGCACTGACCCGTGTACAGGCCCGCCTCGTCGGCCTGCATGCGGAGGGTGTGGAGACGGCCGGGCACCGCGTCGCGCTTGCCGTTGAGGGCCGGGATCCAGTAGCTGTGGATGACGTCGCGGCTGGTGATGCGCAGCAGCACCGGCGTGTCGACCGGGATGACGAGCTCACCACTGGTGACGATGGGCTCAGGGATGTTCACGCCGCCGCAGTCGCCGGTGGCGTAGTCGTACTCCCACCACCACTGCTGGCCGGTGACGTTGATGATGCACTCGGTGTCGTCCTTGCGGTCGAGGTCGAACACCGTGATGACCGTGGGCACTGCGATGCCGGCGAGGATGATGGCCGGCAGGATGGTGAGGGCGATCTCGAGCTTCGGGTTGCCGTGCGACTGCTCGGGGATGTCCTGGCCACGGTCCTTGAACTTGAACACGATGTACCCGACGGCGCCGAGCACGACGACACCGACGATGGCCGCGATGTAGAACACCGGGCGCTGCAGGTCGTCGATCTTCTGGGCGTTCGGGCCCTTCGGCTGGAAGTAGTCCTGCGGTGCGTCCTTCGCACAACCGGCGAGCACGAGGCCGAGGCCGACCAGTGCGGCGCGGGTCCAACGACGACGAGGGGAGGGCATGTCCCCGAGGGTAGTCACGGTCTTCTCACTCCGGTCCATGTCAGGGCACCAACAACTTGATCTCTTGACCTTCCACACCGGGCACCGTGAGGCGGTACGGCGTGGAACTGGCGGCTTGCGACTTGTCGAGGCGGAAGGTGAGGAACGCCTCACCACCTTCCTCGATGGCGGTGGTGCAGTCGGCGATCTCGCTGCCTGCGGTGCCGTCGGCGGCGGGGAACGTGCCGAGGTGCACGGTGAGGCGGCGGGGCTCGGCGCTGTCGTTGTGGAACAGCACGTGCACGTCGGTGCTGCGCGGCACGGTGATCTCCTGGTACTCCACGGTGCCGATGCCGCCGTTCAGCGCGAACAGGTGCTCCGTCTCGTCGAGGTACACATTGGCGATGACGCTGCTCTTCGCGGCCACCGTCTGCGAGCCCTTCGCGTCGACCTCCTCGATCTCGGCCTCGCTCGCCGTGCCGAGGCACACCGCGGTGGTGATGTGCGGGTGCTCCTCGATGGTGCGCTGGCCCGACACGGCCGACGCGACGCCCACGCCGACGAGCGCCAGCAGGCCGACGGCGACGATGCCGCCTGCCGTGCCCTTGCTCATGCCGCGCTTGGCGGCGAACACGAAGCCGACGATGGTGATGACCGCGCCGATGATGATGAACACCCAGCGGCCGGCGTCCTTGTCGATGGTGAGCATGATGCGCGAGAACGAGTAGATGACCAGCGCGGCGATGACCGACGCGAGGATGGGGAACTCGAGCGGGTGCAACAGGCGCTTGCGCAGGCTGTCGTTGTAGGCGCGGTCGCTGCTGGCGCGCTCGCTCCAACCCTGGATCATCCACTCGACCACGGCGGCGAGCACGAGGATGACCGACACCTTGAACACGACCGGCTTGCTCACGGCACCGATGGCCATGCCACCCACGCCCACCGCGGTGACGAGCGGCCACATGCTGCGGCCGACCGGCGGCTGTGCGGCCGCCGCGTTGACCTCGACGCCGGGCTCCATCGCCGGGACGTTGCCGTCGCGGGTGAAGAAGTTGATGCCGGCGAGGAAGCCGAAGGCGATGGCGACCGAGATGAGCCCGATGGTGCCGAGCGTGCCCGTGGGACCACCCACGCTGGCACCGAACACGATCGCGCCCACGGTCGAGAGCACCGTGGCCCCGACGAACAGTTTCGAACCTGTGGTGAACATCGGCTCCCCGTTACTTCGTCACGTAGACCACGAACCACACCGCCGCGAACACGGCGGAGTAGGCGTACCAGTACATCGCCAGGGCCGACACGATCTCGCGGTCGGTGGTACGACCACCGAGGTAGCGGAACGCGGTGACCCCACAGAACACCACGCCGACGACGGCCAGCGCGAGCGTGACCCCCGTGACGGCGTAGAACAACACGCTGTACGTGCCGAGGGCGATGGGCATCGCCGTCGTGGCGTACAGGAAGGCCTGGGCGTTGATGAACGCCAGGCCCATGAGACCGGTGAGGCCGAGCGCGAGGCCGGTGTGGACCTTGTCGTCGCGCTTCGCGCTGTACACGGCCCACTGGGCGAACACGCCGATGGGCAGCAGCGAGATGAGCATGATGTTGGCCGCGACCATCGAGAACTTGTAGTCGGTGGGCATCCAGGGCTCACCGGCGTCGACGGCGGCCGAACGGAAGCGCAGGAACAGCGCCAGCAGGCCACCGACGAGGGCGGTTGCGCCGGCGATGACCAACGCAGTGCCGACGAAGAGCTGCCGGCGCGGAGCCGGTGCAGGAGCCGTGGGAAGGGCAAGCATCAGGCGTCACTCCGGTTCGAGGGCTTGAGGTCGAGCAGCGGTTCGGGCGACTGCACGATGTGGAGCTGGGCGAAGTTGTGCTCGGGGGCCGGCGAGGTGGTGGCCCACTCGAGTGTCTGGCCGTCCCACGGGTCGTCGCCGGCCGTGTCGCCCTTCAGGAACGAACGGATGGCGAGCGCCAGGAACGCGAGTACCGACACGAGCACGAGTGCGTGACCGGCGAGGCTGAGGAAGTTCCACAGCTCGGACGGGCCGGAGTACTCGAACTGCACCGCCCCGGGCACACCCGCCTCGATGGCGGGGAACACGCCACCGGGCTGATCGGCGAAGCCGGCGATCATCATCGGCAGGCTGGCCAGGGCGGCACCGGTGAAGGCGAGCAGCCCGAGCGGCAGCACGGCCTTGGTGGGCAGCGTGCGACCCCACAACTTCGGACCCCAGTGCGTGACGCCACCCATGCCGGCGATGACCGCGGCGTAGACGAGTGCCAGCCAGGTGCCCTCTTCGAACGTGGTGCCCATCAGGCCGGCATCGCCGATGTGATAGAGCGCGTTGCCGGCGGCGCCTTCGACGGCGAGGAGTGCCGCGAACAGGCCGAACACCAGCGCAGCGTTGAGTGCGGGCTTCGCCTTCAGTCCCTGGGCGGTGAGCGCCAGCGCGAGGAAGGCGCCCAGCAAGGGCAGCACGTGCACGAGTGCGTACGGCAACAGGTCGGAGATCTTCGAGCCGAACGACAGTGCGCTGAAGCCGGCGCGGATGGCGACCGGGGCCTGCACGGCAGCGGCGTAGAGCGCCGTGCCGATCAGCGCGATGGCGGCGAAGATGGTGCCACGCGGGGCGAGTCGGCGGCGGGTGGCCGTGGCCACGGCCTCGGCGAAGACGCCGAACACGGGAATGACGAACAGCAGCGTCGTGGGCTGGGTGAAGCCGAACGCCGCCCAGTCGCTGATGGCTCGGTTGCCGCTGAGCTCGGAGGTGCTCGGGTACTTGTGGGCCAGGAACAGCACCAGCAGGTCACCGATGAGGATGGGCAGGGCCACCAGCAGCGTCAGCGACATCACCAGCACCGACCACGTGAACCACGGCACGCGCTTCATGTTCATGCCCGGCGCCCGGGTGGTGAGGATGGTGGTGGCCAGCGACACGACGGTGGCGAGAATGCCGAGGATCGCGACGCCGGTGGCCAGCATGAACAGGTCGACGAAACGGGTGTTGCCGCCGTTGGGACCGCCGTTCGCCGCGATCGACACGATGGCCACGTCGGCCCCGATGAACCACGCCCAGAAGCCGGTGGCCGCGAGCCGCGGGAACGCCACCGAACGGGCGCCGACCTGGAGCGGCACGACACAGAGCGCGATGCCCACGAGCAACGGCAGCATCACGACGTAGGTGAGGCCGAAGCGGTAGATGCTGAACAGCTGCGTGAGCGATTCGACCGGCAGGGCGGTGCCCGTGGCGTCGGTGCGCTCGAACGCGAGCAACGCCGCCACCACGATGGCGCCGATGCCGGCGATCGCGCTGGCGCCGATGTAGAGGCGGCCGATCTTCTTGTGGTCGGTGGTGGTGACCCAGTCGGCCACGCTCGCCAGACCCGCGCCGGAAGGAGCAGCGCTGGTGGCGTGGGTATCGATGGTGGTCATAGGCAACGAACTCGTTTCGTCTCGGGCGCGCGCATGGCGGAACCCTCACATGACAGGTCGGTTGATGGAACTTTGCGAACTTCAGGTGCGACATTACCCACAGGCGCCATCCCGGACGGAAATCCTCAGAACCCGTGCTGCACGAAGACGTCGATCGTCATCGCGGCGAACAGCAGGGTCACGTAGGTGATGGAGTACCCGAACACACGCATCGAACGCTGCGCGGTGGGGTTGCGGCCGAGGTCGATGGTGCCCCACAGGAACAGGGCGCCGAGCACGACGGCGCTGATGCCGTAGACGAGGCCGAGACCGGCGACGGGCCACAGCACCAGGGTGCCGGCCACCATGACCGCCGTGTAGACCACCATCTTGCGCACCGTCACGTCGAGCGAGGCGACTGCGGGCAGCATCGGCACGTTGGCGGCCCGGTAGTCGTCGGCGTAGCGGATGGCCAGCGCCCAGAAGTGGGGCGGGGTCCACAGGAACATCACCACGAACAGCACCACCGGCGTCCACGTGACGTTGTTCTGCACTGCAGCCCATCCGACCAGCACCGGCACGGCACCGGCGGCACCGCCGATGACGATGTTCTGGGTGCTGGTGCGCTTCAGCCACAGCGTGTAGATGAACACGTAGAACAACGTGGCCGACAGCGCGAGCACCGCCGACAGCAAGTTCGCCCAGAACCACAGCACGGCGAAGGCGACGACTTCGAGGGCGATGGCGAACACCAAGGCCTCGCGGGGCTGCACCAGTCCGGTGACGAGCGGGCGGCCCTGGGTGCGCGGCATCAGCTTGTCGATGTCGCGGTCGACCACCATGTTGATGGCGTTCGCGCCGCCCGCAGCGAGCGTGCCGCCGATGAGTGTGACCACGACGAGCCAGGTGGCCGGCCAGCCTTCTTCGGCCAGCACCATCGTGGGCACCGTGGTGATGAGGAGCAGTTCGATGATGCGCGGTTTGGTGAGGGCGATGAACCCGCCGATGCGCGACGTGGGGGTGCGGCGCGACCCGTGGGCCACACCTCCGGGCGCGAGCCGAGAGGGAACGATGGGGCGGGCGCCGACTGCCATAGCGAACCCATCGTAGGGGGAGGCCGTGGACGGCACCACTCCGACCGCCCCCTCGGCCGCGATTCCCCGGCAGAATGGCGCCATGCCCCCGGTCTCGGCGCCCACACGACAGGGCGACACCGCCACGGTCGTCGACGACGAGACCACCACGTCGCTCGACCGGCCGTGGATCGTGTTGGTGTGGAACGACCCCATCAACCTGATGAGCTACGTCACCTTCGTGCTCCAGAAGGTGTTCGGCTACAGCCTCGAGAAGGCGACGTCGCTGATGCTCGACGTGCACCACAAGGGTCGGGCCGTCGTCAGCAGCGGGACGCGCGAGAAGGCCGAGATCGACGTGTTCCGACTGCACGAGCACGGCCTGTGGGCCACGATGCAACAGGACGACTGAGCTCGTGCCGGCCCCCTCGTCGCTCGACCCGGTCGACGGGTTCGTCGTCACCCCACGGGGCCGCCGCCTCGCGGCCGCGGCGGTCGACTGGCAGGCGACCCGCAGCGGCGGACCGGGTGGGCAGCACGCCAACACGTCCGACACGGCGGTCACCGTCACCATCGACGTCGCCGCCACCGGGCTGCCCGACGTGGTCGTGCAGCGAGTGCTCGAGGCCATCGGCCCGGTCGTCTCGGCCACGTCGTCGGGTTCACGGTCGCAGTGGCGCAACCGCCAGATGGCCGGGCTGGCCGCACTGCAACGGTTCGACGAGGCGGCCGCGCCGCCGCCACCGCCACGCGCCCGCACCCGCCCGTCGAGATCCGCCCGCGAGGCGAGGCTGAGCGACAAGAAGAAGGCGTCGGAGCGCAAGCGCGACCGGCAGCGTCCGCAGCGCGACGACTGAGCGCGACGACTGAGCGCGACGACTCAGCGGGACGCCGGACGCGGCAGTGCCCCCGGCGGACCGGGGGCACTGTCGTCTACTTGGGGGTTGTAGGTGCCCGCTTGCTCGGGCGTCGGGGGTCTCAGACCGTGGCCGGTTCCTTGTGCTCGACGGCCATGATCACGTCGTCGGCCTTCTTCGAGGCGAAGGCGTGGACGAAGCCGGCGATCGAGAGGAGCAGGACGATGAGGCCGGCGATGAAGCAGACCGTCATGGCGATCCCGGCCTTCTCACCGAAGACGCTGAAGCCGTAGACCGTGAGGAGCAGACCGCGGAGGGTCTCGCCCTTGAACATCGTCTCACGCAGACCGTTGACCTTGTCGAAGGCCGCCTGTGCTTCCTTGATGGCCTCTTCGTCGCCGCCTTCCTTGGCGTCGGCGAGTGCGGTGCGGGCTTCGCCGACCGGGCCGCCGAGCGTGGCGTACGTGGCGCCGTCGAAGCCGGCGTCAGTGGCGCTGTGGGCCATGTGGGTGGCGATGTAGTAGCGGGCGTAGCACTCGGCTTCCTTGCCCGTGTTGACCGACTGGCCGGCGAACGTCGTCAAGCAACCGCTGCCCGCGACCTCGGTCTCACCGCGCTCGTACGTCTCGGGGAACGCGATCTGCTGAGCGCTGAGCTCACGATCGACGTACTCCTCGGCGAAGTCGCGCTGCTGCATCATGACGAACCCCAGCACGAACAACAGTGCGGCGAAGACGAGCCCGCCGATGCTGAACGCGATGTCGAGTGTGCGACGCTTCATTGTGGTTTCCCTCCCTGCGGCCGCTCAGTCGGGGCCGGTCGCACTGCCCATGCTGCGCCCGGTCGATTGAGGTCACAAGGGCACTACGTCCCCGCGGCTCGTGGGACTTTCGTCGGCAAGGAATGCTCAACACGGCTCCCACAGGGCGAAGGCCTCGCCACGCACGGTGACTTTCCGTGTTTCTGTTGACACGCAGAGTGATGCCGGGGTACGGTGCCCCCGTTGTCGGGACGGGAGCACAAAGGGGTTGGGGCATGGAGATCTCACGGTTGCAGAGCGGTGAGGTGGTGAAGGCGCAGGACGCCGACGCAGGCGCACATCGCGAGCGCCAGCGGCAACGTCGCCTGGTGAAGTTGGCGGTGCTGTTCGGCATCCCGGTCGCATGGTTCTGGGTGCGCGAACTGATGGGCGACCCCGTGCGGCTCGGCATGCCCGCGATGCTGCGCGACAACCCCGAGTTGCTGCTGCTCATCGTGTTGATGTCGGTGATGATGCTGCTGATGATCGTCCCCTATCTCGGGGCCGGTCGTTCGCCGCACACCGTGCTGCGACCCGAGGACTCCAAGGTGCGCCTCGCCGACGTCGTCGGCGCCAGCGCCACCAAGCGCGAGGCCATCGACACGCTGAACATCTTCCTCAACCACGAGAAGTTCCTCGATCAGATGGGTGGCAGTGCCCGCCGCGGCGTGCTGTTCGAAGGACCTCCCGGCACCGGCAAGACCTATCTCGCCAAGGCACTCGCGGCGGAAGCGGGCGTGCCGTTCCTGTTCGTGTCGGCCAGCGAGTTCCAGTCGATGTTCTACGGCCAGACCAACCGCAAGGTGCGCACGTTCTTCAAGGCGATGCGCAAGGCCGCACGCGCCGAGGGCGGCGCCATCGGGTTCATCGAGGAGTTCGACGCCATCGGTGGCGCACGCTCGGGCATGGGCGTGAGTGGCAGCCGCGAGGGCGGCGCCGGCATCGTCAACGAGCTGCTCGTGCAGATGCAGAGCTTCGAGCTCCCCACCGGATGGCAGAAGACCAAGAGCTGGTTCATCGACCACCTCAACCGTCTGCTCCCCGCCGACGTGCAGATCCCCCGGCCCACGCTGCAGCCGGCCAACGTGCTCGTCGTCGCCGCCACCAACCGCGCCGCCGACCTCGACCCGGCACTGCTGCGTCCCGGCCGCTTCGACCGCACCATCCACTTCGACCTGCCGCCGCGCAGCGACCGCCTCGAGATCGCGGGCTACTACCTCGACCGCAAGCGCCACGACCACACGGTGTCGGCGGCGTACGTGGCCGACCTCACCGCCGGGTACACCCCGGTCCGCATCGAGAAGCTGCTCGACGAGGCGCTGGTGGTCGCGCTGCGCCACGGCCGCACGGAGATGTCGTCGAACGACATCGTCGCCGCACAGTTGGTCACCGAGGTGGGCGTGTCGCACGAAGTGGGCTACCACCCCGAGGAGCGCCGCCGGGTCGCCATCCACGAAGCCGGCCACGCGCTCGTGGCCGCGCTCAACGGCCGCGACGTGAAACTCGCCAGCATCCTGCGCCGCGCCGGATCGCTCGGGCTCGTCGCCCACGGCGAGGTCGACGAGCGCTACCTCAAGACCCCCACCGAGGCCACCGACCTGATGGCCGTCGCGCTCGCCGGCCGTGCCGCCGAGATCCAGGAGTTCGGCGAGGCGTCGAGCGGCATCGCCAGCGATCTCGCCGCCGCCACCAACATCGCGGCACAGCTCGTCGGCATGCTCGGCGCGGGCGGCAGCCTGCTCAGCCTCGAGGCCGCACACCTCGCCGGTGCCGGCAACCTCGTCGCCAAGGTGTTCCACGACGACAAGGCCCGAGCGAAGGCCGACGAGTTCATGCATCGCGCTGCCGACCGTGCCGCGTGCGCCGTGCTCGAGCACCGCCGCGCGCTCATCGCCCTGGCCGACGCGCTGTGCGAGCAGGACGAGCTCAGCGGCGACGAGGTGCACGCGATCGTCGCGGGGGCGATGGCCTCGTAGCCTGTCCCGGTGGGTCTCCTCCGGTTCTGGCGTCGCTCGCCCGACGTCCCCGACACCGACCAGCTCCGACGGTTCGTCGCGAGATGGTTGGCACCGTGGCCCACCCTGACGCCCGATGAGCAGGCGTACCTGCTCGAGCTCACCGACGTGCTCGTCCACGAACTGCGGTGGGAAGCGGCGAACGGGTTCGAGGTCACTGCCCCGATGCAGGCGTGCGTCGCCGCGCACGCCGCGATGTTGGTGCTCGCGTTCGACGACGGGCTCGACAGCTACCTCGATGTGTCGTCGGTGATCGTGCACCCGTCGACCATCCGCCGGAAGGGCACCAAGTACCTCGGCGACGGTCTGTACACCGACGACGACGACCCCATCATCGGTGAGGCCATCCACAAGGGCCCGGTGCTCGTCAGCTGGGACTCCGCGTCCATCCAGGCGCGCACCCCCGAGCGCGGCGAGAACGTGCTCTACCACGAGTTCGCACATCGACTCGACATGCTCGACGGAATGAGCGACGGCACACCGCTCATCCCGGCCGACGACCAGTTCGACGAGTTCGTGCGCGTGTGCACCGAGTCGCTGCACCGGCTGCGCCGACACGAGGAACCGTCGGTACTGCGCAACTATGCCACCACCAACCCGGCCGAGTTCTTCGCCGTCGCCACCGAGGTGTTCTTCACGCGCCCCGCGCCGCTGCGCGACGAGAACCCCGCGTTGTACGGCGTGCTGCGCGACTACTTCCGCCAGGACCCGGCCCGACGACGACCGATGTACTAGTGCGCTTCGACGGTCTCCGACTCGAGACGACCGTCGACGATGTGCACGGTGCGGTCGGCATAGTGGGTCATGCGCGTGTCGTGCGTGACGATGATGGCTGCGGTGTCGCGGGCCTTCATCTCCGAACGGATGAGCTCCATCACCTGCTCGCCGATCTTCGTGTCGAGCGCCGACGTCGGCTCGTCGAACAGCACCAGCTTCGGGTTGTTGAACAACGCCCGCCCGATGGCCACGCGCTGACGCTCGCCGCCACTGAGCTGACCGGGCAGGTTCTTCATCCGCCGGCCGAGGCCGAGTTCGTCGAGCAACTGTCGGGCGCGGGCCTTGCCGTCCTTGCCACGCGTCGAGCCACCGAGCTCGTCGACGACGAGGAGGTTCTCCTCGGCGGTGAGGAACGGCACGAGGTTCACCGACTGGAACACGAACCCGACGTTCTCCCGACGGAACTCGGTGAGCTGCTTCGGCGAGTACTCGGAGATGTCGTGACCGCCGACCACGACGGTGCCCTCGGTGGGGGTGAGCAAGCCGCCCGCGATGGAGAGCAGCGTGGTCTTGCCCGAGCCGGAGGGACCGAGCAGCGCGACGATCTCGCCGTGGTCGACCTGCACGGTGGCATGGTCGAGCGCGACGATCTCGGCGTCGCCACTGGTGTACACCTTGCGCACGTCGCGCATGTCGAGCACCGTCATTGCTGCACCTCTTTCGTGATGTGCGGAGTCATGATGCCGTCCCGATGGCGGAGGCCGGGTCGACCTTGAGGACCTTGCGCAGGCTCACCGCGCTGCCGAGCACCGCGGCGACCAGCAGGCCGATGAACGTGGAGACGAAACGAGCCGGCGTGAGCTGCAACGGCACCCCCGCGGGCAACGCCGCAGCGGCCGCGAGCGCGAGCAGGGCGCCCACCGCGAACGAGACGATGGCCACGATGACCGCCTGCAGCACCACCCCGCGGAACAACCGGCCGGTGGAGGCGCCGATGGCCTTCAGCACGCCGTAGAGGCCGAGGCGCTCGAGCGTGAGCAGGCTGAAGAACAGTCCGACCACAGCGAGCACCACGACGAGCGTGGAGTAGATGATCTGGTTGAACGTCGCCTTCTGCTGCTTCACGCCCGGCAGGGCGAGCACTGTCTCGTCGACGGTGAGCGTCGATGTGGCACCCGCCGTGGCGGTGTCGATCGACGTCGCGAGGTCGCCGGTGCCGCGCACCACGAGCACCTGCACCACGTCGTCGGCGACGGCCGCGTCGGGACGGTTCGCGTTCTGCACCGATCGCCACGTGTCGAGGTCGACCCACACGGTGCCCTGCTGCAGATAGCTCGTGTCGTTCACGAACCCGACGATGGTGACCGGCGACTTCGCCGGGCCGACGAGGATGGTGTCGCCCTCCGACACACCCTGGTCGCGGAGTCGATCGTCGGCGATGCCCTCACCGGGCGCCGGCGGCTCCTCCGGCACGCCCTTCGGCGCGACCTCGTACCCGGCGATGGCCACGTCGGCAGGCTCCGACTCGCCCGGCACCTCGGCACCGAGCAGCACGAACCCGAGCCCGCCCACCTCGTCGACACCCTCGGCCGCCTCGACCGTGGCGCGCTGCTCGCCGGTGATGCGGCTGCGCAGGAACGAGTCGCGGGCGCTCTCGGAGAACACGATGACGTCGGCCTGCTGGGCGCGGATGGCGCCGGTGGAACCGAGGTACAGGCCGTCGAGCAGACCGCCCAGGAACAGCAGCAGCGTGGCGAGGAACGACAGCACCACCGTGGCCACCACGAACCGGCTCGGGCGACGGCGGAGCTCCTTCAGGGCGAGGCTCATACGTGCACCCCCGCACCGGTGGTGGCCGACAACGGATCGAGCTTCAGCACTCGCCGAATGGCGACGAGCGAGGTGAGCAACGCGAGGACGAGCACGACGAGGGACGTGACGACGGCGGGCATCACCTCCACCGAGACGCCCAGGTTCTTCACACCCTGGACCGCGCCGGCATAGAGGCCGAACGCCAGCACCGAACCGAGGAGCATCACCAGCACCACCTGCACGAGCAGCGCGCCGACGAGCTTCGACGAACGAGCACCGATGGCACGCAGGAGCGTGAGTGCCGATGCCTTCTGGAACGTGACGATGAGGAAGAACAGACCGGTCACCAACGGCACCACGAGATAGAAGAGCGCGAGGATGATGCCGAAGCTCGACCGCACGCTGCTCACACCGGGCGATCCGTCGACGGCCTGCTGACGGGTGAGGCCCTCGACGCCGTCGACCTCGGCGGTGATGCGTGCGGCCACCACTTCCGCGTCGGCGCCGGGCTCGACCTGCACTGCCACGACCGACGGCAGGATCTCGGTGGCATCGGGGTTCCGCGCCCGCTTCGCGTCCTCGAACGTGGCGAAGTCGACGAACAACGTGGGCGCCACCGAGTAGTTGATGTCGCGTGCCAGGCCGACCACCGTGATGGACACACCGTCGGGCTGCACCTGCACGACGTCGCCGATGCCGAACCCGTCGGCGCGGTCCTTCTCGCTGGCCACTCCCTCGCCCGGCCCCTCGGGAAGTCGACCCTCGATCAACGTGGTCGGCTCGCCGGGGCCGCCGAGCTCGTACCCGAACAGCACCGCATCGGTCTCCTCACCCTTGGCCGTGACGGTGAACGTCGACTCGCCGAGCGGCGCCGCGACCGCGACACCCTCGACCTCGGCGACCGCGGCGAGCTGGTCGGGGAGGATGATGGAGCCCTCGAGGTTCTTGCGGGCCTGGTCGTTGTACACGAGCACGTCGGCCGATTGGTTCTTCAGTGCACCGATGAACTGGTTGATGAGACCGGTGAGCAACGCCTGTTGGAACAGGATGAGGAACACCAGCAACCCCACGGCGCCCGCGAGGAGGCCGAAGCGGAGCTTGGCCCGCTGCATCTCCTTGAGGGCGAGGAACATGGGCGACAGACTGCCCGAAACCCGGCCGACTTTCCAACCGTGCGCTTCGGAAAATCGTCACCTGCCCGGGTTGGCCGCCAGGTGGTCGAAGCGGCCCGCCGGCCGGATGCGTCGGTAGGCATCGAGCACCGGTGCCAGCTCGCCAGGGGTGACGCCGTGGAGGATCACACTGTCGGCCCCGAGGTCGAGTTGATGGAGCACCGCGGCAGCGCACTGCTCGGCGTTGCCGGTGGCCGCAGGCGCGAGCCACTCGTCGGGGATGAGCGTGGCCACGTGCTCGAGCTCGGCCGTCGTGGCCTTCTGATCGAGCGCGCCGCGGAAGCCGGCCACGAAGGGGTCGGCCCGGAACCGGGCGAGCACCTCGGGATCCCAGCCGTTGGTGCGCACCATCAGGTCGCCGTAGGCCTGCAGGTAGGTGGCCATCCGGCCGACGGTCTTCTTCAACCGCACGTCGTCGGGCAGCCAGTCGCCCACCACCGCGAAGCAGCTCCACACACGAACCGCGGCCGGGTCGCGGCCGGCCTGCTCGGCGCTCTCGCGCACGGTGGCGACGCACCGCTGCAGTGTCTCGTCGGTGAAGAACGTGTGCAGCAGCACCGCGTCGAACGCGCGACCCGCGAGGCGCAGGCTCTGTGGTCCGAACGCGCTCATCAGCAGCGGGATGTCCTCGCGGAAGTCGGGGTCGAGCGCGAGCACCGGCCACTTGCCCGCCGGGCCGTCGTGGCCTTC
>Ga0172374_1001749_pt1 | contig 14336 bp, 5 predicted proteins | sample LakKiv3m_FD_114536 | JGI IMG/M metagenome (GOLD analysis project Ga0172374, IMG submission 114536) | Freshwater microbial communities from Kabuno Bay, South-Kivu, Congo - kab_092012_10.3m | ecosystem: Environmental > Aquatic > Freshwater > Lake | place: Democratic Republic of the Congo... | reverse complement strand
GCTGATGATGCAGCTGGAAGACGCCAAGCCGCATTTTGTCAGCGACGAAGACAAGCTGTTGATGGCTGAGGCGCAGGTCACACTGACGCAGTATGCGCAAAACCTGCAGCAGATAGCCGACCAGATCAGCGACACCCGCGGCTTTCAGGACGATGCGGTGGCGGCGCAACTGTTTAGCGCCAACAACGTTACCCTGTTTGAAACCAGCGAGGGGCTGATGGACCGGTTGGTCAAAGACAAGGAGGCGACGGCGCTGCAAGCCTGGCACGAGGCGCAGGCCTTTGGCCGCACCACCGAACACGCCAGTATTCTGCTGCTGTTGGCGGGGCTGTTGATGGGGGTGGGTGTCGGGGTTGTGCTGGGCGGCTCGGTACGCCGACCGATAGAGCGGCTGCGCGCCAGCGTGGAGGAGTTGGCGCAGGGTCAATTGAACCAAACGGTACCGCACAGCGACTTGGCTAACGAGATGGGTGACATGGCGCGTGCCATTACCGTGCTGCAACGCGCGGCGCTTGACGTGGAAACCCTGCGCTGGGTCAAGACCAGCGCTGCTGAGCTGGCCACCAGCGGTATGCAAATGGACTCGGTAACCACGTTTGCCAGCAGCTTGATGAAGCGCCTGACCCCTTTGACCGGGGCGCAAGTCGGTTTGTTGTATGTGCTCAATGCACAGACCCTGCGGTATGAATTTTCCGGTGGCGCGGGGGTGGCTGATTTGCAGACGCTGCCACAGCAATTTGCGCTGAACGAAGGTTTGGTGGGGCAGTGTGCCAGCAACGCCACGTCGCTGTGTCTGCATGATCTGCCGCCCGGACATTTGCGCCTGTCCTCAGGCATGCTGCTGGCCAGCCCGCACACGCTGCTGATCTGCCCGGTGGTGAGCGCCGCCACCCGGCAAGTGCTGGCGGTTGTTGAACTGTGCAGCGTGGGGGACCTGGATCCGCGCCACCAGGTGTTGCTCGATGAACTCTTGCCAGTGGTTGCGCTGAATCTGGAAATACTTGAACGCAATCGCCAGGCGCAAGAGTTGCTGCACCAAACGCAGGTGCAGGCGCATGATTTGCAGCAGTCTGAAGAAGAATTGCGTGTGCAGCAAGAGGAGCTGATCAGCCAGGCCGAAGAGCTGCACAAACAGTTTGAACAAGTCCAGAGCGCCCGGGCGCAGGCGGAGCAGGCGACCCGCGCCAAGAGCGAATTTCTGGCCAATATGAGTCACGAAATTCGTACCCCCATGAACGCCGTGATTGGTCTGTCGCACCTGGCCCTGAAAACCACGCTGACAGCGCAGCAGCGCGACTATGTGCAAAAAATCCACTCCGAAGGCAACGCACTTCTGGGCATCATCAACGACATTCTGGATTTCTCCAAAATCGAAGCCGACAAAATGACACTGGAGTCAACGCCCTTCTGGCTCGACAACGTGCTCGACAGTGTCAGCACGTTGGTGGCGCAGCGTGCGCACGAGAAAGGCATTGAGTTTTTGATTCGCGTGCAGCCCGACGTGCCACAGGCGCTGGTGGGCGATGTCACCCGCTTCAAACAGATTCTGACCAATTTGACCAACAACGCCATCAAGTTCACCGAGCACGGCCAAGTCAAGATGACTGTGTCCGTGGCACAGCGGGTCATGAGCATGCTGGGGGCAGCGCAGCAGGTGGACCGGGTACAACTACAGGTGGCGGTGACCGACACCGGTATTGGCATGTCTGAGCAACAAATGGCCGGGCTGTTTACATCGTTCAACCAGGCCGACAGTTCCACCACGCGCCGCTATGGTGGTACCGGGCTGGGCTTGGCCATCTCCAAACATCTTGCCGAAATGATGGACGGCGACATCAGCGTCAGCTCCAAACCGGGGGGCGGCAGCACCTTCACCCTGACGCTGTGGTTGGCTCAATCGGCGCAACAGACACGCAACGCCCAGCCGACCGATCGCGAACGACAACTGCGCGTGCTGGTGGTGGACGACAACGTGACAGCGCGGGAAATCATGACCGAACAGCTTGCCAGTCTGGGCTTGCGGGCTGATGCGGTGGGCTCAGGGCTGCAAGGCATTGACGCGTTGCATGACGCCGACGTGGCCGACCCGTATCAACTGGTGCTGATGGATTGGAAAATGCCTGAACTGGACGGCATCGCGACGACCCGGCGCATGGTGAGCGACCCGTCGCTGGCGCATCACCCGGCGGTGGTGATGATGACGGCTTTTGGTGCCGAAGAAGTCCGCGCGGCGGGCAGCCTTGCTGGTGCCACAGCATTTTTGGACAAACCGGTGAGCCAGTCGCGCCTGTGGAACACGCTGGCGGGCATTGTCCGCCCTGAGGTGACCCTGCGGCCGTGCACGGTGCAGGAGCTTGACTCCGGCGCACTGGTGGGGCTGTCGGTATTGCTGGTGGAAGACAACGAGATCAACCAGCAAATTGCCCGGGAGTTGATGGTGTCTTTTGGTGTGGAAGTGACCCTTGCGGCCAACGGCCAGCAGGCACTGGAGATTTTGCATGGGACACCCGACCCGCTGCCCTACAGCCTGGTCTTGATGGACTTGCAGATGCCAGTCATGGACGGCCACCAGGCCACGATGGCATTGCGTTCACAGCTACGCTTTAAAGAGCTGCCGATCATCGCATTGACGGCCCACGCCAGCGCCCAGGAGGCGGCCCGCTGCCTGGCTGAGGGCATGAACGCACACCTGACCAAGCCGATTGACCCCGACGCCTTGTTTGCCTGCCTGGCGCAGTGGGGCAAACCGGACCAGCGCGCCAGCGTGGCCAGCCTGGGCACCATTGCCAAGCCTGTGGCGGCAGCTACCCCGCTTGCCATTGCCGGCATCGACACTGTGTTGGGTTTACGCCTGTGCGCGGGCAACGCCACGCTGTACACCCGCTTGTTAAGCCAATTTTTGCAAACCTTGCAGGACCTGCCAGCGCAACTGGACAGCGCGTTGGCACAGGGGCGGTTGGCCGATGCCGAGCGTCTGGTGCACAGTCTCAGAGGGGTTGCGGGCAATATCGGTGCGCGCGACTGCAGCGGCCTGAGTGCCGAGCTTGAGCGGCGGCTTGCTCAAGCGGCGCACCATCAGACCGGGGCAGTCGGGGGGGCGGATTCCGGGTCGGACATCACAGCAAAAATGCTCTTGTTATTAGAGCATGTAGCGCAATTGGAGTCTGCTCTGCAGCCGGTTTGTCATGTAACAGTCAGACCCGTGCCAGCGCTGGACAGCACGAACCCGGAACATCTGCGCCAGTGTTGCCAGCATCTGGCCGACCTGCTGCGCGCCAATAGCTTTGAAGCCGATGCGTGGGTACAAACCCATAGCGCGCTGTTGCAAACCGGTTTAGGCGCGGCGCTCGCGCCTTTGCAGGAGCAGGTGCAAAAATTTGAATTTGCGGCGGCTCTGGCGGGTTTGCAGCAGGCCTGCGCGGCGCTGGCCATTCCATTAAGTTAGAGAGACCGCCATGGATTTGTATTTGCCTGTGAAACCTTCGGTGTTGATTGTGGACGATTCACCAGCCAATCTGACCCTGTTGGGCAGCTTGCTGCACACCACCTATACCGTCAAAGCGGTCAACCACGGCAGCCAGGCGCTGCAAGTTGCCAATGACGACGCGCCAGACCTGATTTTGCTGGACATCATGATGCCCGATATTTCCGGCTACGAGGTCTGCCGCCAGCTCAAGGCAAACTTGCATACCCGGGAGATTCCAGTGATTTTTCTCACCAGCAAGTCCGATGCAGAGAGCGAAGAAATTGGCATGGCCCTGGGGGCGGTAGATTACATTACGCGCCCGATCAACCCCGGCATTTTGTTGTCCCGCGTGCGTGCTCATTTTCGCGATGCCGCCCATGCACGCACCATGCGTGTCAACAACGAGTATCTTGAATATGAAGTTGCCAAACGCAACCGTGAGCTGCAAGCGCTGGAACACGTGACGATTCTGGCATTGGCATCGCTGGCCGAGGTGCGCGACCAGGACACTGGCAATCACCTGCGGCGTACCCAAAACTATATCCGCGCGCTGGGGCGCCATTTGCACACGCACCCACGGTTCGCCACTTATCTGAGTGAGGCGGTGATTAACATGTTGTTTAAATGCGCGCCGCTGCACGACATTGGCAAGGTGGGTATTCCGGACCGCATTCTGCTCAAGCCCGGGCGCTATGAACCTGCGGAGTTCGCCATCATGAAGACTCACCCGGCGTTGGGCTTTGAGGCGCTGACGCGGGCGCAGGCGTCGGTCGGGCAGAGTGTGGGTTTTCTCGAAATTGCCAAACAGATTGTTTATTCACACCACGAAAAATGGGACGGATCGGGTTACCCACAGGGTTTGGCCGGCGATGCAATTCCAATTTCGGCGCGTCTGATGGCCCTGGCTGATGTGTATGACGCGCTGATCAGCCGGCGTGTCTACAAGCCCGGCATGACACACGCTCAAGCCAGCAAAATCATTGTTGACGGTCGTGGCACGCATTTCGACCCCGACGTGGTGGATGCCTTTTTGGCGCTGGGTGACGAGTTTCAGGCGATTGCGCTGCGTTACGCAGACTCAGACAACGATTTGCAAACCAAGGCTGCCTATCTTGACAGCGTGCGTGGCTGACGGCAAACATCCACCCGGTTTCACTTAATCAGGTAGCCACGTCATGAACCACCATCGTCGCCGCAGCACGGATCAGCCCAACAGTGCTCTCATGGAAGTCAACGCGCTCTTGCGCACGGTGATCGACGAGAACCCCAACGTCATCCTGATGAAAGACTGGGATGGCAAATTTTTGCTGGGCAACCGAGCTCTGGCGACCTTGTATGGCACTACCCCGGAAGGCTTGGTGGGCAAGGATGATGGTGCCTTCAACCCCAACGCCGAGCAAGTGGCGTTTTACCTGCAAAACGTGCGCCAGGTGATGTCGGAGGGCAAGACTCAGGTGGTCATGGAGGAATCCACCAATACAGCTACAGGCGAGGTTCAGTATTACCAATCCATCAAAATCCCGTTGACCGGTGCCGATGGCAAAAAGCAGATTCTGGTCATTGCCAATGATGTCTCGGAACTCAAGCGCACGCAGCAACGCCTGGAAGAAAGCGAGCGCCGGCTGCGCTATGTGCTGGATGCCACCGGCGAAGGCATTTGGGACTGGAACATTGCCACCGACATCGTCACGCATAACCGGCGCTGGTGCCAGATTGTTGGACTGGATGACGACTTTTTGCAGCACCCGCTGCAGGACTTTGCCGATTTGCTGCATCCCGATGACAAGGCGATGGTCATGGCCCGGCTGCGACGTTGCCTGGACGGGAACGAACGCTATCAGAGCGAACACCGAATGCTTCTGAGAAACGGGCAAGAGGTGTGGGTTCTTGACCGTGGCGATGTGGTTGAGCGTGATGTGCACGGCGCACCCTTGCGCATGGTGGGCAGCTTTGTGGACATCAGCGAGCGCAAAGAGGCGCAGTTGGCGGCAGAACAGAGCGCGAAGCTGCTCAAGGATGCGGTCGAGAGCATTGCCCAGGGTTTCACGATTTATGACGCGCAAGACCGGCTTTATTTGTGCAACGAGGCCTACAGGGGCATTTATGCATCAAGCCGCGATCTGATCGTGCCGGGCAACAGCTTTGAGATGATCGTGCGAGAAGGTGCCAAGCGCGGTCAGTACAAGGACATAGGCGATGACCTGGAGGCCTGGGTGCGCGAGCGCGTGGCGCGGCACCAGCATGCCAGTGGCGAAGTGATTGAACAGCATCTGGACGACGGCCGCTGGCTGTTGATTGTTGAGTCGCGCACGCCTGCCGGATTTATTGTCGGCAATCGGATTGACATCACAGCGCACAAAGCCGCTGAGGCAATGGTGAGTGAGCGAAGCGCCCAGTTGAACGCCATTTTTGCGCTCAGCCCCGACGGCTTTGTGTCGTTTGACCGGGCGCATCGGGTCAATCGGGTCAGCCCGGCGTTTGTCCGCCTGACGGGGTTGACTGAAAGCGATATGCTGGGTCTGGATGAGTTGGCGTTTTCCCTGCGACTGGCCGCCCAATGTGTGCCCCAGGCGCGCTTTGCAGGTGTTGCAGCACTGAGGGTGGCGCTGGCAGATACAGGTGGACAAGACCCCTTGACAGTCATCGAATTGGCCCCGGCAGCAAAGCGTGATCGCTGCGTGTTGACGGTGGCCTTGCGCAAGTCACCGGTTGATAGTGTGTCGCAAGTTCTTTACCTGCGTGACATCACGCGCGAAAGTGAAGTGGATCGACTGAAAAGCGAATTCTTGAGCACCGCAGCGCATGAACTGCGCACGCCCATGGCCAGCATTTATGGTTTTGCCGAAGTGCTGTTGACGCAAAAGGTGGGGGCCTCTGAACGCAAGGAATTTTTGACCATCATCTTCAAGCAGGCTGAACTGATGTCGTCGATCTTGAACGAATTGCTGGACCTGGCCCGCATTGAGGCGCGCCGCGGCAAAGACTTTGTGCTGGAATCAGTGTCACTTCAGGAGTTGGCAAATGATGTGGTTGAGCGCTTCAAGCCACCTGCTGGACGCAGCGCGCCTTGCCTGATAGCCCCCCCACAGCCGCTGATGTTGCTGGCCGACCGTAACAAGGCCGTACAAGCGACGCTCAATGTACTCTCGAACGCCTACAAATATTCCAGCGCCCCGGGCCAAGTGCACGTCCGTATCGAACCCCAGGGCAAGTATGTGGCCCTGCAGATTGTCGACCAGGGCGTTGGCATGAGCGCGGCGCAATGCGCGCGGGTCGGGGAGCGCTTTTACCGTGCCGATACGTCCGGCAAGGTCCCCGGTACCGGTTTGGGTATGAGCATCGTCAGTGAGATCATGACCTTTCATCACGGCAATGTGGTCATTGACAGCACGCCGGGGCAGGGTACCAAGGTGACACTGATGTTCCCGGCGCAGCCCTGATCTGACGGTGGGGTGTCCATTGCCGTAATGGCGGCGAGCAAATCCAGCTTGGTTTTGATGATGGTGCCGCTGATGTAGCCGCCGTCTTTCACCGGGCGGCCCAGAATGTGCCACAGGTCAGTGATTGAACCAGGCTCGAAGCGAGGACGGGCGTGCGCTCCGTAGAATGCAATCCATGTCCGCATCGCCCTCACTTCTGCGCAAGAAGCTGCCCATTGGCATCCAGACTTTTCGCGAAATCCGCGAAGAGGGGCACTATTACGTGGACAAAACCGGCTTTTGTTTGCGCCTGATTGACGAGGGCAAGTATTACTTTTTAAGCCGCCCGCGCCGCTTTGGCAAAAGCCTGCTCATTGACACCCTGGGCGAGCTGTTTGCAGGCAACCAAAAGCTGTTTGAAGGGTTGTACTGTTTTGACCGCTGGGACTGGACGGTACGCTACCCTGTCATCCGCATCAGCTTTGGCGGCGGGCTGCTTGAGAGCCGCGCAGATCTGGATAGGCGAATTCGCGATATTTTGCGTGTCAACCAGCAGCAACTGGGCGTGCACTGCCCTGATACCAGCGACGTGCCCGCTTGCTTTGCCGAGCTCATCCGCCAAGCGCACGCCCACACCGGCCAGCGCGTGGTGGTGCTGGTCGATGAGTACGACAAACCCATGCTGGACAACCTGCAAGCCCCGGAGGTAGCGCGCCAGATGCGCGACGGGCTGCGCAACTTCTATTCGGTCATCAAAGACAGCGACGCCCACATCCGCTTTGCCATGCTCACCGGGGTGAGCAAGTTCAGCAAGGTGAGTTTGTTTTCGGGGTTGAACAACCTCAACGACATCACGCTGGACGCCCAATACAGCGCCATTTGTGGCTACACCGATGCCGACCTCGACACCGTGTTTGCGCCGGAGCTGCCCGGGCTGGATCGAGACGAAATCCGGCGCTGGTACAACGGTTACAACTGGCTGGGTGAGGGGGTTTACAACCCCTTTGACGTGCTGCTGCTGTTTCAAAAGCGGCAATTCAAACCGCATTGGTTCGAGACCGGTTCGCCCACGTTTCTGATCGACCTGCTGGCTCAGCGCCAAGTATTGGCTCCGCAGTTGGAGCGGCGCCTGACCAACGCAGAGTTGCTCTCAGCCTTTGATGTGGAGCACATCCACATTGATGCATTGCTGTTCCAAACGGGCTACCTGACGATCCGCTGCGCCCAGGAAGCTGTACGCGGCTTTTGGACGTACACGCTGTGCTACCCCAATCTGGAAGTCAAAAGTAGCCTCAACAGTGTCATGCTCAACACCATGGGCGTGGATCCCAACGACGCCTTGTTGCAACGCACGCGCCTGCTGCCGGTGCTGCTGGCCAACGACTTTGCCGCCATGCAAGCGCTGTTCACCGCCTTCTTTGCCAGCATCCCCTACCAATGGCTGGCCAACAACCCAGTGGCCCAGTACGAAGGCTATTACGCCAGCGTGTTTTACGGCTACTTTGCTGCGCTGGGGCTGGACATCACCTGTGAAGAAAGCAGCAACGCTGGCCGTCTGGACATGGCGCTGCGCTTTAACGGCCACGTCTATCTGTTTGAATTCAAAGTAGTCGAGCTGGAACCCGAGGGCAAGGCGCTGCAGCAAATCATCGATAAGGGCTACGCCGACAAGTACAAAGCCGAAGGTCAGCCCATTCACCTGATCGGCATAGAGTTCAGCAAAGCCAGCCGCAGCGTGGTGGCGCTGGATGTGCAGACGCTACAAACTGAATAGCTGGTAGCGCTTTCCTTATAAGGGCTAGAGGCTAAAATCATTGTGATCTGACAGCGTCGCCCCCGAAGGCGGCAAGTCTGCGCTCAGCTGGGACAGGTCAGTTCGACGGCTGGCGTGGTTAATTTTCAAAGACAATCCACCCCAATCCATTTGTCGCCTTCAAGGAGTTCGTCATGCCCATCGTCGTGTTCAATCAAAAAGGGGGCGTTGGCAAGTCCACTATCACCTGCAATCTTGCGGCCATCAGCGCCAGCCAGGGCTTGCGCACGCTGGTGATTGACCTGGACCCGCAGGGCAACTCCACCAGCTACCTGCTGGGCGGTTTTGCCACCGACGATCAACCCACGGTTGCCGGTTTTTTTGAGCAGACGCTGAGCTACAGCTTTCGCAGTGTGGCACCGACGGAATTTGTGGTCGAGACACCGTTCGAGAACCTCGACCTGATGCCCTCCAGCGCCGCGCTCACTGAACTGGTGGTCAAGCTGGAGTCGCGCCAGAAAATCTACAAGCTGCGTGAGGCGCTGCAGCAGCTGGCCGACACCTACGACCGCATCTACATCGACACCGCTCCGGCACTCAACTTCTACACGCGCGCCGCACTGATCGGGGGTACGGGCTGCCTGATTCCGTTTGATTGCGACAGCTTCTCACGCCAGGCGCTGTACGGTTTGATGGAAAGCGTCAATGAAATCCGTGCCGATCACAATCCCGACCTTAAAGTGGACGGCATTGTGGTCAACCAGTTTCAGCCGCGTGCCAATCTGCCGCAGCGCATGGTGGCCGAGCTCATCGAGGAGGGCTTGCCGGTGTTGCAACCGTATCTGCCGTCATCGGTGAAGATTCGTGAATCCCACGAGCAGTCCAAGCCCATGATCTACCTGGACCCGAACCACAAGATCACGCTCGCACTGAGCGCATTACACCGTCAGCTGCGCGGCTGATGGCCGTGATGAGCGCGGAATTGAGCCCGCGTCGGTGCGGGACGCTCAGCGCCGGAAGCGTCCGTCGGACGTGATGATCGACAGGTCGGCAAAGTCCAGCCCGGTGTGATCGGTCTTGCTGTAGCTGACCTCCATGCCGCCCAGGTCCACTTTCAGGGCGTTGAGAGCGTCCACCACTTTTTCACGGCTGGGGCTGGGCCCCGCACGGCGCAGCGCTTCCACCAGCACCCTGGCCGAGGCGTAGCCTTCCAGCATGGCCGGACTCACCGTGTCAATGCCGCGCGCTTTGGCCAGCCGGGTGGCCTGCTGCACGAAAGTGTAGGAAAAACTTTGCGGGAACACCTGGGTCACGATCACGCCGCGTCCCAGATCACCCAGCAGTTTCACAAACCCGCCGGATGCGTTGTTGGACAGGGTGACGATCTGGGCGCCGCTGCCCGCTGTCCGTACCGCCTTGACGCCTTGCACCACCGCCGTGCCTGAACCGATCAACACCACGGCCTGAGTCTGGGCTTGCACCAACTGCGGTGCGATGGCCGAAAAATCGGGCTTGCTGCGATCGAATTTGGCCAGCACCACAGGTTCCAGCTTGGCCGTCGTCATGCCGTTTTGCGCGCCCTTGAGCGCATCCAGGCCAAAGGCGTCATCCACGTGCACCAGGGCAATGCGGTTTACCCCCACCGACACCAGATGCTGGATGGCGCGGGCCGCCTCGCGCTGGTAGGTGGCGCGCACGTTGTACACCATCGGCTGCACCGGGTTGTGAAACACCATGGCGCCGGTGGAGGGACCGACCAGGGGGACACCATGCTGATTCATCAGCGGCAAAATGCCCTGCGTGTGCGGGGTGCCGCGTGTCATGAACAGGGCCAGCACCTTGCGCTCTTCAATCAGGGTCTTGGCGTTGGCCAGCGTCAGTGCGGTGTCGAACTTGTCATCCAGGGTGACGATCTGGATCTTTTCGCCGTTGAGCCCGCCCTTGGCATTGACGGCATCGATTTCCAGGTTGGCGCCCAGCATGGACTCCTTCACCGTGGCTGCCACCGTGCCGGTCACGCCCACCGTCTGGCCAATCAATATCTGGGCCCCGGCGTTGATGCCACCACAGAGCAGCACGAGGGCTGCCAACTTCTGCAGAATTTTCATGGACGTCTCCTTCGGATGGGCAGTCTAGCATTGGGGGTGGAGATGCAGTGCGCCAGAGTGACCCTGCGGCGCGCGCAAGACCCGTGCGCTGCCTAGAATCTTTGCCCTCACTCCACGGGCCAGAGCATGTCACAAGGAATCATCCGCATCCGCGGTGCACGCCAGCACAACCTGAAAAATCTTGATCTGGACTTGCGCACCGGTGAGCTGACGGTGGTCACCGGACCCAGCGGGTCGGGCAAATCCAGCCTGGTGTTCGACACCCTGTTTGCCGAGGGCCAGCGCCGTTACGTGGAAACCTTCAGCGCCTACGCGCGCCAGTTTCTGGACCGCATGGACAAGCCGGCGGTGGACAAGGTGGAAGGTGTGCCACCGGCCATTGCCATCGACCAGACCAATCCGGTGCGTTCCAGCCGCAGCACGGTGGGCACCATGACCGAGCTCAACGATCACCTCAAGCTGTTGCTGGCGCGCACCGGCCAGCTGTTCGATCGGGATACGGCGCAACCGGTGCGTCACGATGACCCGGACTCCATTTACGCCGATCTGCACACCCGCGCGGCAGCGCTGGCAGCGCAAGGTTATGCCGGTTGGACGCAAGCGCAAGACGTGCGCCTGGCCATCACCTTTGCCGTCGAATTGCCGGCCAGCACCGGTGAGCCGGAAATCGCGCAATGGCTGTCGGTCAGCGGCTTCACCAAGGTGCAGGCGCAGCGCACGCAGGGCGAGCGTCTGGTGCTCGACGTGGTGGCCGACCGTTTCCGGCTCGGCGCGGTCGATCGTGCCCGCGTGCTGGAAGCCATCGAGGTGGCGCTGAAACACGGCAGTGGTCAATTGCGGGTGTTTGTGCTGGCGCCGTCTGCAAAAACGGTGGCTGAACCAACGTCTGCATCGACGTTTCAATCCTCGCCGGTTTGGCGATATTCCACCGGGCTGCATTGTCCGGACAGCGATCGCCGTTATGCCGAGCCGATGCCATCGATGTTTTCCTTCAACTCAGCGGTAGGGGCGTGCGACACCTGTCGCGGCTTCGGACGCGTCATCGGGGTGGACTACGGACTGGTGATCCCCGATGACCGGCTGACCTTGCGCGGGGGGGCCATCAAACCGTTTCAGACACCGGCCTGGGCCGAATGTCAGGACGACCTGCTGCGTCACGCCGAAACCCACGGTATCCCGCGCGACACGGCCTGGCACCGGCTCACGCCGGCGCAGCAGCATTGGGTGATTCACGGCCAGGACGATTACCGTGACGGGCAGTGGAATCGCAAGTGGTACGGCGTGAAGCGCTTCTTTGAGTACCTGGAAACCAAGGCCTACAAGATGCACATTCGCGTCTTGTTGTCCAAGTACCGCAGCTACACCGAGTGCCCCGCCTGCCATGGGGCACGTCTGAAGACCGAGTCGCTGCTGTGGCGCATCGGCAGCAAGGCGCAGGCCGATGCGGTGCTGGCACCGGCACAGCGCGTCCTGCCGCCGGGTGTGGCGTGGACGCGCGCACAACTTGAAGCCTTGCCAGGCCTGTGTCTGCATGACCTGATGCTGTTGCCGCTGACCCGGCTGCGGCAGTTTTTCGAGCGGATGCAAGCCGAGCGCGATGCGTCGGTGGCCCACGCCAAGGCGCTGGCCTTGTTGTTCGATGAAATCAGCACGCGGTTGCGCTATCTGTGCGAAGTGGGCATCGGCTACCTCACGCTCGATCGGCAAAGCCGCACCTTGAGCGGCGGCGAGGTGCAGCGCATCAACCTCACCACCGCGCTGGGCACGTCGCTGGTCAACACCTTGTTTGTGCTGGATGAACCCAGCATCGGCCTGCATCCGCGCGACATGAATCGCATCATCACCGCCATGCAGCGGCTGCGCGACGCCGGCAACACGCTGGTGGTGGTGGAGCACGACCCGGCGGTGATGCTGGCGGCCGACCGCATGATCGACATGGGCCCGGGCCCGGGTGCGTTGGGTGGGCGGATCGTGTTTGACGGCAAGCCGGATGCATTGCGCGGCGCCGACACGCTGACCGGTGCCTATCTGGGCGGGCGCAAGACCGTGGGCATGGGCTTCAAGCGGGCGGTGCAGGACCACACGCCACGCCTGCTTCTGGAGGGCGCGTGCGCACACAACCTCAAGCAGGTGTCGGTGGACATTCCGCTGCAACGCCTGGTGGTGGTCACCGGGGTCAGTGGCTCGGGCAAATCGACGCTGGTGCAGGACACGCTGGCGCCGGCGCTGTGCCGCCACTTCGGCAAACCCACCGACGCTGCCGGTGCCTTCAGCCGCTTGCTGGGGGCCGAGCAGTTGAGCGACGTGGTGTTCGTCGATCAGTCGCCCATCGGCAAGACCGCGCGTTCCAACCCGGTCAGCTTTGTTGGCGCCTGGGACTCGATCCGCACGCTGTTTGCGCAGGCGCCGCTGGCGCGTGAACGCGGCTACACGGCCAGCAAATTCAGCTTCAACAGTGGCGACGGCCGCTGCCCCACTTGCGGCGGATCGGGCTTTGAGCACATAGAGATGCAATTTCTCAGCGACGTCTACCTGCGTTGCCCGGATTGCAACGGCACCCGCTACCGGCCCGAGGTGCTGGACGTGACCATCGGCCAGCAGCTCACGGTGGCCGACGTGCTGGCGCTGACCGTCAGTGAGGCGGTGCAGGTTTTCGGGCACGAGCGCGACGTCGTGCGCGCCTTGCAGCCCATTGTGGACGTGGGGCTGGACTACATCACCCTCGGCCAGCCGGTGCCGACCTTGAGCGGCGGCGAGGCGCAGCGCCTGAAGCTGGCCGGCTTTCTGGCCGAGGCCGCCCGCAGCAGCGCGGTCAGCCGCCAGAGCCTGGCCCGCAAGGGCACGCTCTTCATGTTCGACGAGCCCACCACCGGACTGCACTTTGACGACATTGCCAAGCTGATGCGCGCGCTGCGCAAACTGCAAGACGCCGGCCACAGCCTGCTGGTGGTCGAACACAACCTGGACGTGATGCGCGCTGCCGATTGGCTGATCGATCTGGGGCCCGAGGGCGGCGAAGCCGGTGGTGAAGTGGTCACCAGTGGTCCGCCCGAAGCGGTCATGCTGCATCCCACCTCGCACACCGCGCAGGCGCTGCGCGACTACGCTGCGCAGATGGGAATCACGCATGAAGTGCGTGAACGGAATTTGCTAGCGTCTTTGCCCCTTCATGGCGATGGCAGTGAAGCCATCCCTGACCGCGAAAGCGCTGGTTTGCCGCGCGATGCGCAGGTGGACAGACGCCAGAGTGCCTACGCGGACAGCATCCAGATCGTGAACGCCCGTGAGCACAACCTGCAACGCTTGAGCGTCAACATTCCGCGCGGGCGCTTCAACGTGATCACCGGCGTTTCGGGTTCGGGCAAGTCCACGCTGGCGTTTGACATCCTGTTCAACGAAGGCCAGCGCCGCTATCTGGAAAGCCTCAACGCCTACGCGCGCTCCATCGTGCAACCGGCCGGTCGGCCCGAGGTGGACGCGGTCTATGGCATTGCGCCCACGGTGGCGATCGAGCAGCGCCTGAGCCGCGGCGGGCGCAAGAGTACCGTGGGCACCACCACCGAGGTCTGGCATTTTTTGCGGCTGCTGTT
>Ga0172374_1001746_pt1 | contig 14344 bp, 9 predicted proteins | sample LakKiv3m_FD_114536 | JGI IMG/M metagenome (GOLD analysis project Ga0172374, IMG submission 114536) | Freshwater microbial communities from Kabuno Bay, South-Kivu, Congo - kab_092012_10.3m | ecosystem: Environmental > Aquatic > Freshwater > Lake | place: Democratic Republic of the Congo... | reverse complement strand
GCTTGAACGGACCATTGGCTTCGCGCTCGGCAACCAGCTGCTCCATCGCCTTCTCGCCCACGCCCTTGAGGCCGCCCAGCGCATAGCGCACGGCAAAGCCCAGACGCGGATCATCGCCCTCGAACGGCACCGCCTCGACGGTGAAGTCGGCCTCGCTCTGGTTGAGGTCGGGCGGCAGGCAGGTCATGCCCATGCGCCGCATATCGTCAACGAAGACGGTGAGCTTTTCGGTCAGATGGATATCGAAGGCCATCGACCCGGCATAGAATTCCGCCGGATAATGGGCCTTGAGCCAGGCGGTCTGATAGGCGAGCAGCGCGTAAGCGGCGGCGTGCGACTTGTTGAAGCCATAGCCGGCGAACTTGTCGATCAAGTCGAACAGCTCGTTCGCCTTGGCCGGCTTGATGTCGCTCTTGGCGCAACCCTCTACGAAGCGCAGGCGCTGGGCGTCCATTTCCGCCTTGATCTTCTTGCCCATGGCGCGGCGCAGAAGGTCGGCGTCGCCAAGGCTGTAGCCGGCCAGGATCTGCGCGGCCTGCATCACCTGTTCCTGATAGACGAAGATGCCATAGGTTTCTTCGAGGATCGGCTTCAGCAGGATGTGCGGATATTCAATCTCTTCCTGGCCGTTCTTGCGGCGCCCGAACATCGGGATATTGTCCATCGGGCCGGGACGATAGAGCGACACCAGTGCGATGATGTCGCCGAAATTGGTCGGACGCACCGCGGCCAGCGTCTTGCGCATGCCTTCGGATTCCAGCTGGAACACGCCGACCGTGTCGCCGCGCTGGAGCAGTTCATAGACCTTGGCATCGTCCCAGGCGAGCGTGTCGAGATCGACCGTGACACCGCGTCCCTTGAGCAGCTGCACCGCCTGTTGCAGCACCGACAGCGTCTTGAGGCCGAGAAAGTCGAACTTCACCAGCCCCGCGCCCTCGACGAACTTCATGTCGAACTGGGTCACCGGCATGTCGGATCGCGGATCGCGATAGAGCGGCACCAGCTGGCTCAGCGGCCGGTCGCCGATCACCACGCCGGCCGCGTGGGTGGAGCTGTGGCGCGGGAAGCCCTCCAGCTTCATCGCATAGTCGATCAGGCGTTTGACCTGATTGTCATTGTCATATTCCGCCTTGAACTCGGCGACGCCGTTCAGCGATCGCTCCAGCGTCCAGGGATCGGTCGGATGGTTGGGCACCAGCTTGGCCAGGCGATCGACCTGGCCATAGCTCATCTGCATGACGCGGCCGGTATCCTTCAGCACGGCGCGCGCCTTCAATTTACCGAAGGTGATGATCTGGGCGACATGGTCGCTGCCATATTTCTGCTGGACGTAGCGGATCACCTCGCCGCGCCGCGTTTCGCAGAAATCGATATCGAAGTCGGGCATGGAGACGCGTTCCGGGTTCAGGAAGCGCTCGAACAGCAGGCCCAGTTGCAACGGATCGAGATCGGTGATGGTCAGCGCCCAGGCGACCACGCTGCCCGCGCCCGAACCACGGCCCGGGCCGACCGGAATGCCCTGGTCCTTGGCCCACTTGATGAAGTCGGCAACGATCAGGAAATAGCCGGGGAACCCCATCTGGATGATGACGTCGAGTTCGAAATCGAGCCGGTCGAAATAATCGGGAAACCGCGCGCGGAGATCGGTTTCGGAGAGTTCGCCCACATCCGTACCCCGGCGAAGGCCGGGGTCCAGTTGCGAAACCTCCGATACTGGACCCCGGCCTTCGCCGGGGTACGGTGTGTCTTCGACTACCGTCTCGGCCAAGTCAGCACCCGCAGCCCGCGCCGCCTCCAGCGCCACCACCCGCCGCAACCGCTCGACCAGCCCCGCGACCGAATCCTCTCGCAATTTCCGCGCTTCGCCTTCGCGGTCTCCCGCAAGGCTGGGCAGGATCGGCTTGCGCTTGGGCGCCATCACCGCGCAGCGCTTTGCCACCACCAGCGTGTTGTCGATCGCCTCGGGCAAATCCTCGAACAACGCGCGCATCGCGGTGGCGGGCTTCATCCACGCATCGGGCGACGACCGGTTGCGGTCGTCCGACGCGACATAGGACGAACTGGCAATGCACAGCATCGCGTCATGCGCCTCGTGGAAACTCTCCTCGGCGAAGCAGCACGGATTGGTAGCGACCAGCGGCAGGTTGCGGGCATAGGCCAGGTCGATCAGCTTGGCCTCCGCGGCGCCTTCGACCGCATCCAGCCGCCGCACCAGCTCGATATACAGCCGATCGCCGAACATCGCCTGCAACCGGTCGCAATAGCGTTCCGCATCGGGCGCGATCCCTTCGGCATAGAGCCGCGCCAGCGCGCCCTCACTCCCCGCCGTCAGCGCCAGCAATCCGTCCGAATGCCGCGCCAGCATGTCGAAATCGACATGCGCGTCATGTTCGATCGGGCGATCGAGATGCGCCGCCGACACCAAAGCGCACAGATTGTCGTAACCGCCCTCATCCTGCGCATAGAGCGTCAGCCAGTCGATGATCGGCGGCTGGTTTTCCGGGGTGCCGGGCCGCGCGACGCCCAGCATCGTGCCGATAATCGGCTGGACCCCGGCATCCTTGCACGCGTCCGAAAACGCCATCGCTGCATATAGCCCATTGCGATCGGTCAGCGCGACGGCGGGAAAGCCCAGTTCGCGCGCACGCTTGGCGATCGCCTTCGGCTCGATCGCGCCCTCCAGCATCGTATAGGCGGAAAAGACGCGGAGCGGCACGAACCCGGAATGTTGCATGGCCGCGATGCTAGGGGGCGGATGCGGCAATGGAAAGGCGCAACGCCGCGTTTTCCACAGCTTTCACCGCCAGCAGCGTCAGCCCTGTTCGCGCGGGTCCGGCATCGTCACGCGCGCGCGAGTGCCGGGGGCGGCGTCTTCGTATGCGACTTCGCCGCGCAGCTGGCGCGCAAGGCTGGTAATCATCCGCGTGCCCAGGCTGGTGCGCGCTGCGGCCTTGGGGTCGAAATCGGCGGGCATGCCGTGGCCGTGGTCGGTGACGGTCAGGATCAGTTGGCCGTCCTTCGCGTCGATCCGCACCTCGATTTCGCCGCCCGCCTCATCATAGGCGTATTTGATCGCGTTGGTCAGCAGCTCGGTCAGGATCAGGCCGATCGGGATTGCCGCGTCGGCGCTGATGACCACCGGGTCGGCATGGCAATGGACGACGTGCGCGGGCGCGGTCTCGGCCAGCGTTTCCGCAAGACCGCACGCCAGATCGCTCAGATCGACCAGCCCCACCTTGTCGCCGCGCCACAGCCGGTCGTGCGTCTGCGCGATCGCGGTAATGCGCGCCTGCGCGTCGCCCAGCAGCCGCTGGATGCGCGGATCGTCGTCCTCGCGCATCTGCAGCTCCAGCATCGACGACACCATCGCCAGGCTGTTCTTGACCCGGTGCGATGCCTCGCGCGTCAGCATTTCCTGATATTCGATCGCGGCGGACAGCTTCGCCTCGGCCTGTTGCCGCTCGATCGCGACGCCGATCAGGTTGGCGAAGCCCTGCATGAACGCCAGATCGTCCTCGTCGAACTTTCCGTCACTGGGGCTGTCGACTTCCAGCACGCCATAGCGTTTGCCGTCGGCGTCGACGAGCACGTTGATCGCCCGGCGGATCGAATGCTCGGCCATCAATTCGGGCGTGCGGAAGCGTTCTTCCTGCTCGAGATGGTTTGAGATCACCGCTTCGCCGGTCTTGAACGCGAAGCCTGCGGGCGACGCCGCATCCGCCCCCAGCGTCGCATGGCCGACCATCCCCGGCTCCCAGCCGACGCCGGCGACCAGCTTCATCCGGTCGTCGCCATCGGGCGCGTCGAGGAACTTGCAGAAAGTCGCAGCCATGCCCTGCGCGCACAATTCGGTCGCCCGCTGGAGCAGCGCCCCGATATCGCGCGACCGCAGCGCAACCATGCCGAATTCGGCGAGGATGCGCTGCTGACGCAGACGATATTCGATCGCGTCGCCGCCAGGCGGCGGCGCGTCGCTGGGCGCTTCCTCGACCACGGCCACCCGCGTTACCGGGTCAGCTTCTTGTAGGCGAGGCGCGTCGGGCGGTCGGCGGCGTCGCCCAGACGGCGGCGCTTGTCCTCTTCATAGGATTCGAAATTGCCTTCGAACCATTCGACATGGCTGTCGCCTTCGAACGCCAGGATGTGCGTCGCCAGACGATCGAGGAAGAAACGGTCGTGGCTGATGACCACCGCGCAGCCCGCGAAATTCTCGATCGCTTCCTCGAGCGCGCCCAGCGTTTCGACGTCGAGATCGTTGGTCGGTTCGTCGAGCAGCAGGACGTTGCCGCCCTTTTTCAGCATCTTGGCGATGTGGACGCGGTTGCGCTCACCGCCCGACAGCTTGCCGACATTCTTCTGCTGGTCCTGGCCCTTGAAGTTGAACGCGCCCACATAAGCCCGCGTCGACATGTCGTGGCCGTTGACCTTGACGTAATCGAGCCCGTCCGAGATTTCCGCCCAGACATTCTTCGACGGATCGAGGTGATCGCGGCTCTGATCGACATAGCCCAGCCGCACGGTCGATCCGATGTCGATCGTGCCTTCGTCGGGCTGTTCCTGGCCGGTCAGCAGCTTGAACAGCGTCGACTTGCCCGCGCCGTTCGGGCCGATGACGCCGACGATGCCGCCCGCGGGCAGCGTGAAGGACAGGTTTTCGAACAGCAATTTGTCGCCATACGCCTTGGTGACGTTTTCGACCTCGATCACCTTGCCGCCAAGCCGCTCGGGCACCTGAATGACGATCTGGGCCTTGCCGGGGGTGCGGTTTTCCTGTGCGGCGACCAGCTGGTCGAACTTGGCGATACGCGCTTTGGACTTGGTCTGGCGCGCCTTGGCCCCCTGACGAATCCATTCAAGCTCGTTGCGGATCGCGGTCTGGCGACCGCTCTCCTCGCGCTCCTCCTGCTCCAGCCGCTTCGACTTCTTTTCCAGATAGGTCGAATAATTGCCTTCGTAGGGGAAATACTTGCCCCGATCGATTTCGAGGATCCAGCCGACCACATTGTCGAGGAAATAGCGGTCGTGGGTGATCATCAACACCGCGCCGGGATATTCCTTCAAGTGGTTTTCCAGCCAGTTGACGCTTTCGGCGTCGAGATGGTTGGTCGGCTCGTCGAGCAGCAGGATCGACGGCTTCTGCAGCAGCAACCGGGTGAGCGCGATGCGGCGCTTTTCGCCGCCCGACAGGTTTTCGACCGACCAGTCGGACGGCGGGCACCGCAACGCCTCCATCGCGACTTCCAGCTGGTTGTCGAGCGTCCAGCCGTCGACCGCGTCGATCTTGCCCTGAAGCTCGCCCATTTCCTCCATCAGCGCGTCGAAATCGGTGTCCTCCTGGGGATCGCCCATTTCGGCCGAGATCGCGTTGAACCGATCGACCATGTCGGCAACTTCGCGCGCGCCGTCCTTGACGTTCTCCAGCACGTTCTTGGTGGGGTCGAGCTGCGGTTCCTGCGGCAGATAGCCGACGGTGATGTTTTCGCCCGGCCAGGCTTCGCCGGTGATGTCGGTGTCGATCCCCGCCATGATCTTCATCAGCGTCGATTTGCCCGCGCCGTTGGGGCCGACGATGCCGATCTTCGCGCCGTGATAGAATTGCAGGTTGATGTTCGACAGCACCGGCTTGGGCGCGCCGGGGAAGGTCTTGGTCATGTCCTTCATGACATAGGCGTATGAGGCGGCCACGATCGGGGTCTCCGTAAGGCAAATCGGGATGATGAGAATGCGCGCCTACCTAGTGAGCGGAGGCCCAGCTTGCAAATCCTTCGCGCGCGGCGCGCGCTCGCTCTCTATACAAATTTGTAGAGGCGCACGATCGCCGATCATGCTGGCTCCATTCCCCAGCCCATCAGCCTGCGAGATAATTATGACTGTCCGTCGCATCGCGACCGTCTTCACATCCGCCTGCTTCCTGGCGGGATGTATGCCGTCGGGGATTTCCAACCGAGTTATTTCCGAGCGCAGCTTCGATTACAAAGAACATGGTGCGACTATCGTCCTGCGTACTCATCGATTCAGCGTTCACGGAAGCCCGACCGGCGCCTCTTTCCATTACTCGTTTCAAGCTACCAATCACGGCATGCTGCCCATATGCGTTGAGCTGATCCCAACTCGCGGTTACATCAACCAGCCCTCCCCGCTTGTCGCGCCCGGTCAGACGAAGGTCGTCGGAGAACTCCGCCCCCGCTATCCCGATACCTGGGACGAAGCGACGACGTTCGGCACCAACACCAACCCACGCATCAGCCACCCAGTGACCAGCATCGACGGATCGCCGCTATGTGGCCTGTCCACCAACTCGTAACGACACAGGCCATTTCACCAATTGTGACAGAATGTGGCAGAAAGAACGCCACACGCACGCAATGCCGCGAGAACACTTAAAAAGATTCGCATTTTCGCGTCCCGTAAAATGGCAAAAATATGGCACTCCTGGTGCCTGAGTGTGAAATTTGCGGTTGACGTGGCTGCGCTGGGCGCTATTGCGGCAACTTCGCGACGGCAATTTGTCCGGCGCGACCATGAATTATGCTTGGGAGCATCCACATGAAGAAGATCGTTTTCGCAGCAGCAGCTGCTGGCCTGATGTCGCTCGCAGCCTGCAACAACGCAGCAGTCGAAGAAAACGCAGTCGTCCAGAACCTGGAAGACACCGCGGACAACTATGACGCGATGGCTGACATGACCTCGAACGACGTTGCTGAAGAAATGCTGGAAAATGCTGCCGACAACGCAGAAATGATGGCAGAAAACGTCGAAGACGCGATCGAAGCCAACCAGATGTAATCTGGCCTCGGTCGCCCTCGGGCGATCGGCTTGACCGGATTTCGGTTACGAAGGGCATCCCGAGCAATCGGGGTGCCCTTTTCGCATGTTTGGGCCAATGTGCTGGACGCGATCCTTCGATCGCGCGACACAGGCGGCATGACTGAGCATCGCACGCTTTATCCGCCGATTGCCCCCTACGAGACCGGGATGATCGACGTCGGCGACGGACACCGCGTCTATTTCGAACGCTGCGGCACGTTGGGCGCGAAACCGGCGGTGTTTCTCCACGGTGGCCCCGGCGGCGGCATTTCGCCCGATCATCGACGACTGTTCGATCCCGCGCGCTACGACGTGCTGCTGTTCGACCAGCGCGGGTGCGGGCGATCGACGCCGCATGCCGAGCTGACCGCCAACACCACTTGGCATCTGGTCGCCGATATCGAACGGTTGCGCGCGATGGTCGGGGTCGATCAATGGCTGGTGTTCGGCGGATCGTGGGGCTCGACCCTCGCGCTTGCCTATGCCCAGACGCATGCCGACCGGGTCAGCGAACTGGTCCTGCGCGGTATCTACACGCTGACCAGAGCGGAACTCGACTGGTATTATCAGTACGGCGTGTCGGAGATGTTTCCCGAAAAATGGGCGCGGTTCGTGGCGCCGGTCCCGCCGGCCGAGCGCGGCGATATGATCGCGGCCTATCACCGGCTGCTGACCGGCGACGACCGCCAAGCGCAACTGGAGGCAGCCAAGGCGTGGTCGATCTGGGAAGGCGAGACGATCACCCTGCTGCCCAGCACCGACCTGTCAACATCGTTCGGCGACGGCCATTTCGCGCTGGCGTTCGCGCGGATCGAAAATCATTTCTTCCTGCATCGCGGCTGGCTGGAGGAAGGGCAGTTGCTGCGCGACGCGTCGCGGCTGGCTGGCATCCCCGGCGTGATCGTCCACGGACGCTACGACATGCCCTGCCCCGCACGCTACGCCTATGCGCTGCATCAGGCATGGCCGGGCAGCGAGTTCCACCTGATCGAGGGCGCAGGCCACGCCTATAACGAGCCGGGGATATTGGACCGGCTGATCCGGGCGACGGATGCGTTTGCCGGCGGTTACTAGCCTCCTGCGCACCGTACCCCGGCGAAGGCCTGGGTCCAGCCCGCAATCGGCGCCGAGCGAAGCGCGTCCAAACTATCGCCGTCTCAACTGGACCTCGGCCTTCGCCGGGGTACGGTGGTCTTATTCCGGCGCGACGACCGCCGCGGGCGCGTCCTTCTTCATCCCCGGTCCGTCGATGATACGGATCGACAATTCGCGAAGTTGCTTCATCGACACGGTCGACGGCGCGCCCATCATCAGGTCTTCGGCCTTCTGGTTCATCGGGAACAGCACGACCTCGCGGATATTGGGTTCGCCCGCGAGCAGCATGACCATCCGGTCGATGCCCGGAGCCGAGCCGCCATGCGGTGGCGCGCCGCACTTGAACGCGTTGATCATGCCGGCGAAATTGGTGTCGACGTCCTCCTGCGAATAGCCCGCGATCTCGAACGCCTTGTACATGATCTCGGGCTTGTGGTTGCGGATCGCGCCCGACGACAGCTCCACGCCGTTGCAGACGATGTCGTATTGATAGGCGAGGATATCGAGCGGGTCTTTCGTCTCCAGCGCCTCCATCTCGCCCTGCGGCATCGAGAAGGGGTTGTGGCTGAAGTCGACCTTCTTGGCGTCCTCGTCATATTCGAACATCGGGAAATCGACGATCCAGCAGAATTCGAACCGGTTCTCGTCGATCAGGCCGAGTTGCTCGCCGACGCGGGTGCGCGCCGCACCTGCCAGCTTCGCCGCCGCCAATTCCTTGCCCGCTGCAAAGAAGATGCCGTCATCGGGGCCGAGGCCGAGTTCGGCGATCAGCTTGCGGGTCGCTTCCTCGCCGTGGTTCTTGGCGATCGGGCCGCCCAGTTCGCCGCCCTTCTGGGTGATGTAGCCGAGCCCCGCATGGCCTTCGCCGCGCGCCCAGTCGTTCATTTCGTCGAAGAATTTGCGGCTCTTTTCCGCGGTCTTGGGCGCGGGGATCGCGCGGACCACGCCGCCGCCCTCGACGATACGGTGGAACAGCCCGAAGCCGCTCCCACGGAAATGCTCTGACACATCCGAAATCAGGATCGGGTTGCGAAGGTCGGGCTTGTCCGACCCGTATTTGAGCATCGATTCGCGGTAGGGGATGCGCTTGAAGGGCAGCGGCGACACCTGACGCCCGCGGCCTTGCCAGTCGGCGAATTCCTCGAACACGCCGTGCAGCACCGGCTCGATCGCCTGGAACACGTCCTCTTGCGTGACGAAGCTCATCTCGAAATCGAGCTGGTAGAATTCCCCCGGCGAACGGTCGGCGCGCGCATCCTCGTCGCGGAAACAGGGCGCGATCTGGAAATAGCGGTCGAAGCCCGCCACCATCAACAGCTGCTTGAACATCTGAGGCGCCTGAGGCAGCGCATAGAATTTGCCCGGATGGACGCGGCTGGGGACCAGATAGTCGCGCGCGCCTTCGGGGCTGCTCGCGGTCAGGATCGGGGTCTGGAATTCGGTGAAGCCCTGATCGTTCATCCGGCGGCGCAGGCTGGCGATCACGTTGGAGCGCAGCATGATGTTCTGGTGGATGCGCTCGCGCCGCAAATCGACGAAGCGATAGCGCAGGCGCACGTCTTCAGGATAATCGGCTTCGGCCGCGACGGGCAGCGGCAGGTCGCCCGCCATGCTCTGCACGGTCGCCTCCAGCGCGCGGATTTCGATGTCGCCGGTGGGCAGGTTCGCGTTCTTCGCCTCGGCGGAACGCGCGACGACCTTGCCGGTGATCGTCACCACCGATTCGCTGCGGAGCGATTCGATCACCTTGAACACTGGACCGTCGACTTCGGTGACGATCTGGGTGATGCCGTAATGGTCGCGCAGATCAATGAAAACCAGATCGCCATGATCGCGCTTCTTGTGCACCCAGCCCGATACGCGGACGGTGTTGCCGACATCGCTTTCGCGAAGTGCGGCGCAGTTGTGGGTGCGATAGGCGTGCATTCTCTTATCTCGCTCTGATTGTCGTCATCCCTGCGAAAGCAGGGATCTCAGGCCGCATGGATGCTGCTGGAGGCATGAGATGCCAGCTTTCGCTGGCATGACGCTTCAACAAATAACTGGCCCGCGCGAATCCGTTGCACGAGCCGCTTTGTCAAGGCGCGCGGGCGCGTTATGGGGGCGCGATGAAGATTCATCCGCTGATCGAGGACTCGAAAAGCCTCGCCGAGTTGTGCGCCCGCCTGTCCACCGCCGATTTCGTCACGGTCGACACCGAATTCATGCGCGAGAACAGCTACTGGCCCGAACTGTGCCTGATCCAGATCGCCGATGCGAACGAGGCCGCCGCAATCGACCCGATGGCGCCGGGCATCGACCTCAAACCTCTGCTCGACCTGCTGACCGAAAATGAGGACGTGCTGAAGGTCATCCATGCCGGCGGGCAGGATCTGGAAATCATCTACAACCTGACTGGCAAGACGCCGCATCCGATGTTCGACACCCAGATTGCGGCGATGGCGCTGGGTCAGGGCGAACAGGTGGGCTATTCGAACCTGGTCGAAAGCTATCTCGGGATCGTCGTCGACAAGGGCGCGCGCTTTACCGACTGGTCCAGGCGTCCGCTCGACGCGCGCCAGATCGACTATGCGATCGCCGACGTCACGCATCTGTCCAGGATTTTCCCCAAGATGCTGGAAAAGCTCCGCAAGACCGGGCGTGGGCTGTGGCTGAACGAGGAAATGGAGCGGATCGGCAATGCCGACAATTACCGTGTCGATCTCGATCAGGTGTGGCAGCGCATCCGCATCAACAGCCGCAAGGCCGACGTGCTGGGACGGCTGAAATCGCTTGCCCGCTGGCGCGAGTTGGAGGCGCAGAACAAGAACCTGCCGCGTGGCCGCATCGTCAAGGACGAAACGCTGGCCGACATCGCCTCGCACCCGCCGCGCAAGCAAGGCGACCTGTCGAAAGTGCGCGGGCTGTCCGCGGCCTGGGCGGGGAACGATATCGGCGGTCGGATGATGGCCGCGCTGGAGGCGGCGACGCCGATGCCGTCGTCGGAAATGCCCGGCCGCGACGAACGCAAGCCGTCGTTGGGCAAGGACGGCGCGCTGGTCGCCGACCTTTTGAAACTGCTGCTGAAAATCCGTGCGAAGGAAATCAACGTCGCATCGAAACTGCTGGCGCGCACCGACGATCTGGAAGCGCTGGCGGCGGGCGTCAGGGATCAAATGCCCATCCTTGAGGGTTGGCGCTACGAACAGTTCGGACGCGACGCATTGGCGCTGGTCGAAGGGCGCATGGCGTTCGCGGTGCTGGACGGAAAGTTGAAGATGACCCGTACGGAGGAAACCGCATGATCCGCCTCGCCCCTGCCCTTTCGGCAATGGTCGCCCTGCCGCTCGTCGCCTGTGCCCAAGTGCCGCCCGTCGACGAAACGCCCGTGATGGGTGCGGGCGACTGCGACACATCGAAGCTGTCCGACATCATCGGCAAGACCGCGACCGACGCATTGGTCGCCGATGCCCAGAAGCGCGGCGGTGCCCGCACCACCCGCGTCATCAAGCCGGGGCAGGCCGTGACGATGGATTATCGTACCGACCGCCTGAACATCGAGGTGACGGAGCGCAATGTCGTGACCGCGACGCGCTGCGGGTAAGCCGCTTTTCGTCACGGTTGCAAACGCCGGGATATCAGGCTGGCAAGCCCTTCTCGTCATTGCGAGCGCAGCGAAGCAATCCAGTGTAAGGCACATGGCCTGGATTGCTTCGCTACGCTCGCAATGACGGACAAACCTGCGGGGACGCCCGTTCACGCCCGCTCCGGCTTTAACCCCATCGCGCTCGCCAGCGTCTTGTGCCGCTTGGCGACCGCTTCGCCGTAAAGCGCGGCGTCGCGCGGCTCGAGGTTCAGCGCGAGCCCCTCGCCGTCGATCGCCACGCTCGACCGCTTGAGCGGCCCGGCAACGCCGCCGCTCAGCCGCTGGCCCAGCCGGATCGCCAGTCCCCATTGCGCCGCGCGCGCCAGTTCGCCCCAATCGGCCAGCGCGGTCAGCGGTTCGGGCGCATCCATGCCGCCGCCCAGCGCGGTGTGCAGCGCCTGCGCGACCATCGCCCGCCCGCGCGCGTCGATCGCCACCCAATTGCCGTGCAACGCAATCTCCCGCCCGCGTTCGTCACGGAATTCGGGGTTGGCCTGCCACCCGACATCGGCCAGCAGGCAGGCAGCATGGCGCAGCCGCTCGTCCTCGGGCGGATCGTCGAAGAGCGGCGCGATCCAGCGCGCGATCAGGTCGCCATGTTCGGTGAACCGCCCCAGCCGCGCGCCCTCGTCGCGCGCCGCCTCGATCAACGGGTCGAGCGCGCGTTCCTCCGCCGACAACCGTTCGTAGAGCAGCCCTTCGCGCAAGCCGTAGGCCGATGCGATCGTCGTCGAACAGCCGAGCTGGCGCAGCAGGATCGACAGCAAGGCCGACGCGTCCACCAAGGTCGGAATACGCCCGCCCGACAGATTGGGCACCGCCTTCAGCCGCCCGCGCGACATGCGCCCGACGCTGCGCGCGATCCGCGACACGGCGGCAGGGTCCATCGGATAGCCGTGGATGACCGGCAACGGATAGCCCGACAAATGCATTTCCAGCCGTGCGAGCGCACGCCACGACCCGCCGACCATATAGAGCGGCAGCCCCTTGCCGCGCCCGCTCCAGCCCGCATCGCGAATCAGCTTGGCGACGCGGCGTTCGAACGTCGCCTTGCCCGCGCCGCGCATCTGCGGGATTCGAAGCACGCCCAGCGGAAAGGATGCGCGGTCGAGCACCTCGCCGCCCTTCACCCGCACAAGTTCCAGGCTGCCGCCGCCCAGATCGCCGACGATCCCATCGGCATCGGGTATCGCCGACAACACGCCCAGTCCCGCTGCGATCGCCTCGTCCTCGCCCGACAGAAGTTCGACGTCGAGGCCCAGCAAACGTGCGGTTTCGATCAGCTCATGGCCATTAGTTGCATCGCGCACCGCGGCGGTGGCGACGGTGCGAAGCTCGCTCACCTGCATCTCACGCGCCAGCAATGCGAAACGGGCGAGTGCGGCGCGCGCGACCGCCAGCGCTTCCGGCTCGATCGCCCCGGTCGCCGCCAGCGATTTGCCGAGCCCGGCCAGTACCTTTTCATTGAACAGCGGCGCGGGCAGCCGCCGGGGGCCTTCATAGACGACCAGACGGATGGAGTTCGATCCGATATCGATGATCGCGCTGCGACTGGTTCCCGACGGCGCGGCGATCGGGCGGCGTTTGAACAGGCTGGTCGCCATTAGGGTCAGTGCTCGCGGTGGATCGCGCGGCGCCTGCGCAGCGACAGTTTCTGCGGCATCGATTCCCTCGATTCGACCGCCGCCCCTCGTCCCGACAGCGACGGATTGGTCATGAAATAGCGATGCAGATTGAACGGATTCGACCCCGGCTCGATCCGCGTATAGCTGCCGTCGGGCTGCAATTCCCAGCTCTGTTCGCTGTCGATCAGATTGGCGACCATTACCTGATCCAGCACCTGATCGTGCACCGTGGGGTTGAGCACGGGGAGCATATATTCGACGCGGCGGTCGAGGTTGCGCGGCATCCAGTCGGCGGACGAGATATAGACCCGCGCCCCGTCGTTCGGCAGCGTCTTGCCCCGTCCGAAGGCCCAGATGCGGCTATGCTCCAGGAACCGCCCGACCACCGATTTAACGCGGATATTCTCCGACATGCCCGGCACGCCGGGCCGCAGACAGCATATCCCGCGCACGATCAGTTCGACCTCGACCCCCGCTTCGCTCGCCTCGTAGAGTTTTTCGATCAGGGTGGGGTCGACCAGCGAATTCATCTTCGCCCATACCGCGCCCGGTCGTCCGGCGCGCGCATGGTCGATCTCGGTATCGATCAGCGTCAAAATATCGCTCCGCATGTCGCGCGGCGACAGCGACAGCAATTCGAGCGCGTCGGGCTGCACATAACCGGTGATGTAGTTGAACAGTTGCGCCGCATCCCGCCCCAGCCGCGGATCGGCGGTGAAGAAGCTCAAATCGGTATAGATGCGCGCGGTCTGCGGGTGATAATTGCCGGTGCCGAAATGGCAGTAGCTGCGGAACTGCCCGCCCTCGCGGCGGACGACCATCGACACCTTGGCGTGCGTCTTCCAGTCGATGAAGCCATAGACCACCTGCACGCCCGCGCGTTCGAGTGCGGAGGCCCAGAGCAGATTCTGTTCCTCGTCGAACCGCGCCTTCAACTCGACCACCGCGGTGACCGATTTGCCTGCTTCGGCCGCGGCGATCAGCGCGTTGACGACGGCGGATTGCTTGCCCGCGCGGTACAGCGTCTGCTTGATCGCCACCACATCGGGGTCCGCTGCGGCTTGCTTGAGGAAAGCAAGTACCACATCGAACGTCTCATACGGATGGTGGACAACGATGTCCTTCGCCCGGATCGCCGCGAAGCAATCACCGCCATATTCGCGGATGCGTTCGGGGAAGCGCGGCGAATAGG
>Ga0172374_1001745_pt1 | contig 14350 bp, 16 predicted proteins | sample LakKiv3m_FD_114536 | JGI IMG/M metagenome (GOLD analysis project Ga0172374, IMG submission 114536) | Freshwater microbial communities from Kabuno Bay, South-Kivu, Congo - kab_092012_10.3m | ecosystem: Environmental > Aquatic > Freshwater > Lake | place: Democratic Republic of the Congo... | reverse complement strand
TCTCGTTGGCCGTCGGCACGACGCGCCATCCGAGGACCTCGAGGCCCTCTTCGCGCGCGATCCGCTCGACGCCCGCCTTCTGGCTGCGGCGCTCAGAGGCCTGCAGCGGGAGGAACGCGAGCCCGGCGGCGTATTCGCCGGCATCGGGCAGGTCGAAGTCGGTGACCTCTCGCAGGAACGCGTCCGGCATCTGGGTGAGGATGCCCGCACCGTCACCGGTGCCGGCGTCGGAGCCGATCGCACCGCGGTGCTCGAGGTTGCGCAGCGCCTGAAGCGCGAGCGCGATGATGTCGTGTCCTGCGGTGCCCCGCAGGGTGGCGACCATGGCCAGGCCGCAGGCATCCTTCTCGAATGCCGGGTTGTACATGCCCTGCTTCGGGGGGTAGGCGCCGGAGGCACCGTAAGGAGGCTGGAAGTACATCTGTTACCGCCCTCTGGTAATCAGTTGACACCGGGGACGCCGTCGGCCCGCTCGTTCAGTGGATTCCTCACTCGAAGAGTGAGGCGCTTATCGGGAGCTGGCCTCGCTCTGGGGAGCAGTGCTTGTGGCGGTGGCTCCGACGGTGACTTCGGCGGGAGGCTCGCTCACGTCGACGAAGTCATCGAGATCGTTCTGCGATTGTACATCAGCACCCGCATCCTTCCGGCCGCGGCCGGGCATGTACGGACTCGCCTCGACGCCGGTGTGGCGGCGGGTCTGGACGATGATGATGACGATGCCGACGACGACGCCGAGGATCGCGGCCCAGACGTTGCTGCGGAGTCCGAGGATGATCTCGCTGGGGTCGATGCGGATCGACTCCCAGAGGATGCGGCCGGCGCTGTACCAGATGAGGTACACGGCGAACTGCTTGCCCCACTGGAGCCGGAGGCGGTGCCCGATCCACAGGATGAAGAGCACGCCGAGCGTGTTCCAGATCACCTCGTAGAGGAAGGTCGGGTGGAAGAGGGTGCCCTCGGCCAGCCCCGGGGGGAACGCGGCGTTGTCGGACTCGATCTCCAGGCCCCACGGCAGATCGGTGGGGAGGCCGAACAACTCGTGGTTGAACCAGTTCCCGAACCGGCCCATCGCCTGGGCGAGCAGGATGCCGGGGGCGAGGGCGTCGGCGAAGGTCCAGAACCGGATGCCGGTCCACCGGCAGCCGAGGTAGGCGCCGACCGCGCCGCCGATGAGCGCGCCGAAGATGGCGATGCCGCCCTCCCAGATGGCCCACACCGAGCCGGGCTCGAAGGGGTTCCAGGTGTTCTTGCCCTCGCCGAAGTAGAAGTTCGGGTGCGTCAGCACGTGGAAGATGCGCGCTCCGATGATCGCGAGCGGCACGGCCAGGATCGCGATGTCGATGACCACCCACGGCTCGGCACCGCGCTTGGTGAGGCGGTGATTCGTCATCAGCGTGGCGACGATGATGCCGGCGATGATGCAGAGCGCGTAGAAGTGGATGCGCACCGGCCCGAGATCGAAGTAGCTGACGTCGGGACTCGGGATGCTGGTGAGCACGCCGCTGATGCTGTGAAGCGCGAGGGACATGGTTGCGATTCTAGTTCTCGTGTGAGCGGACTGCGGACGGGGTGCCCGCAGCGAGGTTCCTGGTCACCTCGGCGAGGGCGGGGATCCCCCCGTCGCCGAGGGCCCTGACCAGGGCGGTGCCGACGATCGCCCCGTCGGCGTATTCGGTGACGGCGGCGATCTGGTCGGCCGTGGAGATGCCGATTCCGACGCATGCGTTCTCGGCCCCGTGCTCCCGCAGGCGCGCGACGAGAGTGCGCGCGGCCTTGTCGAGCTCCTGCCGCTCACCGGTGATCCCCATCGTCGAGACGGTGTAGACGAAGCCGGTCGAGGACTTCACGACGAGATCGAGCCGTTCGTCGGTCGACGACGGCGCGGCGAGGAAGATCCGGTCGAGGCCGGTGCGCTCACTCGCGGCGATCCACTCGGCCGCGGCATCCGGGGTGATGTCGGGAGTGATGAGCCCTGCGCCGCCGGCGGAGAGCAGATCGTCGGCGTAGCGGTCGACGCCGTACTGCATCACGGGGTTCCAGTACGTCATGACGACGACGGGGACGTCGGTCTCGGCGCTGATCGCCTGCACGGCCGTGAACAGATCGCGCATCCGGAACCCGCCGGCCAGCGCCGCCTGCGTCGCCTGCTGGATCACGGGGCCGTCCATCACGGGGTCGCTGTAGGGCGGACCGAGCTCGATGATGTCGACGCCGTTCTCCGCGAGGGTGATCCCGGCGCGGATGCTGGTCTGCAGGTCGGGGAATCCGACCGGGAGATACCCGACGAACGCGCCGCGCCCATCGGCCTTCGCGCGCGCGATGGCGTCGGCGACGCGACTCATCGGGCCTCCTCCACGCCTTCGTCGTACAGCTGGAAGTACTTCGCGGCCGTGTCCATGTCCTTGTCGCCGCGGCCGGAGAGGCACACCGCGATCACGGCATCCGGGCCCATCTCGCGGCCGAGGCGCAGCGCGCCGGCGAGGGCGTGCGCGGACTCGATCGCGGGGATGATGCCCTCGGTGCGGCTGAGCAGCCGGAGCGCCTGCATCGCCTCGTCGTCGGTGGCCGGGATGTATTCGGCACGGCCGATGTCGGCGAGCCACGAGTGCTCCGGGCCGACGCCCGGGTAATCGAGCCCCGCCGAGATCGAGTGCGACTCGATCGTCTGACCGTCCTCGTCCTGCAGCACGTACGTCTTCGCGCCATGCAGCACACCGGGCCTGCCGCGCTCGATGGATGCCGCGTGCTTGTCGGTGTCGACGCCGTCACCGGCCGCCTCGACGCCGAAGAGCTTGACATCGGTGTCGTCGAGGAACGCGTCGAACATGCCGATCGCGTTGGATCCGCCTCCGACGCACGCCACGACGGCGTCCGGGAGGCGGCCGACATCGTCCAGTAGCTGCTGGCGCGCCTCTTCACCGATGATCTTCTGGAAATCGCGGACCATGGCGGGGAAAGGATGAGGGCCGGCCGCGGTGCCGAAGATGTAATTGGTGGTCTCGACGCTCGCCACCCAGTCGCGGTACGCGTCGTTGATCGCGTCCTTGAGCGTGCGGGCGCCCGTCGTCACGGGGACGACCTCGGCGCCGAGCAGCCGCATGCGGGCGACGTTGAGCGCCTGCCGCTCGGTGTCGACCTCGCCCATGTAGATCGTGCAGTCCATGCCGAACAGGGCCGCGGCGGTTGCCGTGGCCACACCGTGCTGACCTGCGCCTGTCTCGGCGATCACCCGCGTCTTGCCCAGTCGTCTGGTCAGCAGCGCCTGCCCCAGCACGTTGTTGATCTTGTGGCTGCCGGTGTGGTTGAGGTCCTCGCGCTTGAGGAACACCCGCGCTCCCCCGGCATGCTCGGCGAACCGTGGTACCTCGGTCAGCGCGGACGGACGCCCGGCGTAGGAGCCGAGCAGGCCGGCGAGCTCGGCGCGGAACGCCGGGTCGGCGACCGCCTGCTCGTAGGCGACGGTCAGTTCGTCGATCGCGGCGATGAGTGATTCGGGCATGTACCGCCCGCCGAACTCGCCGAAGAAGGGACCCGGCTGGTCCCGGAGGCTCGTCACGATGTGCTCCTCTCATCACCGGCTGCGAGGAAGCCCTGCAGCGTCGCGACGGGGTCGCCCGTGACGAGCGCCTCGCCGATGAGCACGACGTCCGCGCCGGCGGCCCGGTAGTGCGCGACGTCGGCCGGTGCGAGAACGGCCGACTCGGCGACCTTAACGGTTCCGGCGGGGATGCGGTCCACGAGGCGTCCGAAAAGGTCGCGGTCGAGCTCGAACGTCGACAGGTTGCGGGCGTTCACGCCGATCAGCGAGGCGCCCAGGTCGATGGCCGTCTCGAGCTCATCGGCCGTGTGCGTCTCGACCAGCGGTGTCATTCCGAGTTCGAGCACGAGGGAATGCAGCTCTTCGAGCGTCCTGCGCTCGAGTCCCGCGACGATCAGGAGCGCGAGGTCGGCGCCCGCGGCGCGCGCCTCGAGCACCTGATACGGCGTCGCGATGAAGTCCTTGCGCAGCACGGGCAGCGACACGCGCTCCGTCACCGCTTCGAGGTCGGCGAGACTGCCGCCGAATCGGCGCTCCTCGGTGAGGACGCTGATGGCGGATGCCCCGCCGGTCTCGTAGAGCGAGGCCTGGTGCGCGGGGTCGGGGATCTCCGCGAGGGCTCCGCGCGAAGGGCTCGCGCGCTTGACCTCGGCGATGATCTTGACTCGGGATGCCGGAGCCAGTGCCGCCAGAGCGTCCTGCGCCGCCGGGCGCGCCAGTGCGGCCTTCTCGACCTCGGCGAGCGGACGCAGGAGGGCGCGCCGTTCAGCGTCCTCCACCGCGCCGGCCGTGAGGTCGGCGAGGACCATCAGTGGCCCTTCGGCGAGTACTTGGGTCCGTTGACGCCGTAACCGGCCTTGGCGAGGATCCAGCCGAGCACGAGGCCGACGACGATGATGCCGACCGAGACCCACACGAACACGGGCTGGTCGAGGCAGAACGCGACGGTGCCGGCGAGGAAGCCGAACAGCATGACGATCACAGCAGTCCAGGCCGCAGGCGAGTGTCCGTGGCCGGGGTCGGCGATCGGGTTGGTCATGTTCTCCTCCGAGGCGGTCGTGGGTGTTGTGCTCAGTCTATCGGGGTCACCGCGTGGGATCCGTGCCACGCGACAGGTCGTCCCAGGAATCGATCGCATCGACCGGTCCTTCGTGCTCGGCGTGCGCGGCGGCATCCGTGCGGTACTTGCGTCCGCCGCTGCGCCAGCGATGCGCGGTGGCGACGGCGAATCCGGCCGCGAGGATCAGGACGACCCAGCCGACCAGGGCGATGACCGGCCACGCGGACGGTTCGATCGACGCGATCGTGTCGGCCACGGCGGTGCCGCCGGCAAGACCGGTCGTCTCGGTGACCGTCGGCGCCACCGCCGAGAGCGGGGCCGCCACGAGGATCTCCGCGGTCCACCACGCGAGCAGCACACCGGCGGCCAGCGCGAGCACCGCGAGCACATGGCGCAGCACGCGGCCGACGAGCGTGAGAGCCGCACCCAGGGCGAGGACCGCGAGGCTCAGCGGCGCGAGCAGAGGCATGGCATCGGCACCGGGCACGAGGATCGGGTCGCCCGCATCCGCGCGGACCACGGTCAGCCACATCTGCGTCGACGAGATGATCCCGACGCCTCCCGCGAGCAGCAGTCCCAGGACGCTGATGCTGCGCCCGCGGCGCGCGATGACCTTCTCCTGCCCGGTCATCCGGTCACGCCGTCCACGGCTTCGAGGTCGGACGCATCGAAGCACGTACGCGTTCCGGTGTGACACGCTGGGCCGGTCTGGTCGACCAGCAGCAGGATGGCGTCGCCGTCGCAGTCGAGGCGCGCCTCGCGAATGCGCTGGATGTTGCCGGACGTGTCGCCCTTGCGCCAGTACTCCTGGCGGGAGCGCGACCAGTACGTCACGCGCCCGGTCGTCAGCGTTCTGCGCAGCGCCTCGGCATCGACCCACGCGAGCATGAGGACCTCGCGCGTGTCCCACTGCTGCACGATCGCCGGGGCGAGGCCGTCCGCGTTCCACACGACCTGCGCGATCCGCGTCTCGACATCGCTCATCGGACCAGCACCCCTTCCGCACGTATCGCCTGTTTCACGTCGCCGACGGTGAGAGCGCCGGAGTGGAAGACGCTCGCGGCGAGCACGGCATCGGCCCCCGCCTTGATGGCCGGTGCGAAATCGGTGACCGCCCCTGCTCCGCCCGAGGCGATCACCGGCACGGAGGAGACTTCTCGCATGAGCCGGACGAGCTCGAGATCGAAGCCGTCGCGGGTGCCGTCGGCGTCGATCGAGTTCACGAGCAGCTCCCCCGCACCGCGCTCGATCGCCTCGCGCGCCCACTCCAGGGCGTCCAGCGTCGTCTCCGTGCGCCCGCCATGGGTCGTGACGACGAAGCCGGATGCCGTGGTGGGCGCCCGCTTGACGTCGAGTGAGAGCACGAGCACCTGCGCCCCGAAGCGGTCGGCGATCTCGCCGATGAGGTCCGGGCGTGCGATGGCGGCCGAATTCACGCCGATCTTGTCGGCGCCGACGCCCTGCAGGCGCGCGACGTCTTCGACACTGCGGATGCCGCCGCCCACGGTCAACGGGACGAACACGTTCTCGGCCGTGCGCTGGACGACCTCGTACGTGGTCGAGCGGTCGTCGACGGTCGCGGTGACGTCGAGGAACGTGATCTCGTCAGCGCCCTGCTCAGCGTAGAGCGCCGCGAGTTCGACGGGATCGCCCATGTCGCGGAGGTTCTCGAAGTTCACGCCCTTGACGACCCGGCCTGCGGCGACGTCGAGGCACGGGATGACGCGGCTGGTGAGGGTCACGGGAGCCTCCGCCGTCACAGTCTCGCGGCGTGGATGGCCGTGACCAGCAGCGCCCTGGCGCCGATGGCGTACAGATCGTCCATCACCTGGTTGATCCCCTTGCGGGGCAGCATGACGCGCACGGCGACCCACTCCGGGTCCTGGAGCGGCGAGATCGTCGGGGATTCGCGACCCGGCGCGATCGCCGCCGCCTCGTCGACGAGCTTCGCGGGCAGGTCGAAGTCGAGCAGCACGAACCGTCGTGCGACGATCACTCCGCGCAGCCGACGGAGCAGCCGCTCGGTGCCTTCGGCGTCGCCGGGCCTGCTGATGAGCACGGCCTCGGATTCGATGATGACGGGGCCGAAGATCTCGAGGCCCGCCTGCCGGAGCGTGGTGCCGGTCTCGACGACGTCGGCGATCGCGTCGGCGACGCCCAGCCGCACGGCGGACTCGACCGCGCCGTCGAGCGGCACGAGGGTCGCCTCGACACCGTTCTCGCGCAGGAACGCGTCGACCAGGCCCGGGTAGGCGGATGCCACCCTGACCCCTGCGAGATCCTGGATCGTCGAGAAGCGACCGGCGGGCGCCGCGAAGCGGAACGTCGACTGGGCGAAGCCGAGGGCCTCGATCTCGCGGGCCGGCTGCGGCACGTCGCGCAGCAGGTCGCGGCCCGTGATGCCGACGTCGAGCGCGCCGGATGCCACGTAGGTGGCGATGTCGCGGGGGCGGAGGAAGAAGAACTCGACGTCGTTCGCGGCGTCGACGACATGCAGGGTCTTGGAGTCGCGGCGGCCGGCGTATCCGGCCTCGGCGAGCATCTCGGCGGCGGTCTCGGCGAGCGAGCCCTTGTTGGGAACAGCGATGCGCAGCATGGGGGGCTTTCAGATCAGAGGAACGAGACGGAGCGCATCAGAGATGTCGGTACACGTCTTCGAGGCTCATCCCCTTCGCGAGCATGAGGACCTGCAGGTGGTACAGCAGCTGCGAGATCTCCTCGGCAGCCTCGGCATCCGATTCGTACTCGGCCGCCATCCAGACCTCGGCGGCCTCCTCGACGATCTTCTTGCCGATCGTGTGTACACCGGCGTCGAGCTCGGCGACGGTCCCCGATCCCGCGGGACGGGTCTCGGCCTTGACGCTGAGCTCGGCGAACAGCTCGTCGAAAGTCTTCACGATTCCAGGCTAGCGGCTCGCGCGCGCTCCCGGAGCCCGGTGACGGCGGCCTCGATGTCGTCCGCGCCGTACACGGCGGAGCCGGCCACGAACGTGTCGGCGCCCGCCTCGGCGGCCTGCGAGATCGTCGCGTCCGAGATGCCGCCGTCGACCTGGAACCACGTGGACGAACCGCGACGCCGCGCCTCATCGACGAGCGCGCGCAGCTTCGGCATCGTCTCGGGCATGAAGCTCTGACCGCCGAAGCCGGGCTCCACCGTCATCACGAGCACCTGGTCGAACTCGTCGAGGATCTCGTAGAGGCTCTCCCCCGCCGTGCCCGGCTTGATGGCGACGCCGGCGCGAGCGCCGATCGACCGCAGTCGGCGCGCGAGCGCCACCGGGTCGGCGGCGGCCTCGAGGTGGAACGTCACGCTGGCAGCGCCCAGCTCGGCATAGCCGGGCGCCCAGCGGTCGGGGTCGCTGATCATCAGGTGCACGTCCAGCGGGATGGGGCTGGTGGCCTGGATGCGCTCGACCATCTGCGGGCCGAACGTGAGGTTCGGGACGAAGTGGTTGTCCATGACATCGACGTGAGCGAAATCGGCGGTCGCGATCCGGGCGAGATCGCGCTGCATGTTCACGAAGTCGGCGGACAGGATGCTGGGGTTGATGCGCGGTGCTGACGGAAGACTCACTGATCTTCTCCCTTCGGGGTGCGCTGCAGGAGCGCGAGGAACATGGCGTCGGTGCCGTGGCGGTGCGGCCACAGCTGCACCCGTCCGGTGCCGTCCGAGCCGAGGTCGATCGGGCTGCGGGCGACGGAGGCGAGCACGGCAGCGGCATCCAGTTCGGTCACGTCGTCACGGGTGCGCAGCACCTCGGCGACGACTCCGGTCGTCTCGGCGAGGTGCGGCGAGCACGTGACGTAGGCGACGATGCCTCCGGAGACGACGGCGTCGAGGGCCCCTGCGAGGAGCTCGGTCTGCAGGCCGGTCAGCTCGGCGACGTCGCCGGGCGACTTCCGCCACCGCGCCTCCGGCCGCCGGCGCAGCGCTCCGAGGCCCGTGCACGGCGCATCGACGAGGATGCGGTGGAACCTGCTCGGGTTCGCGGCGGTGAGCTCGCGGCCGTCCTGCTCGTGGACGACGACCTCGCCGGGCACGGCTCGCAGGGCGCCCCGAACGAGTCCGGCGCGCGCCGGGACGACCTCGTTGGCTTCGAGGGTGACACCGTTGTCGTGGGCGATCGCGGCGAGCAGCGCCGTCTTGCCGCCGGGGCCGGCGCACAGGTCGAGCCACCGCTCCCCCGCCTCGATCGGCCGGGCCGCCGCCAGCGCGAGAGCCACGAGCTGCGAACCCTCGTCCTGCACGCGGATCGTGCCGCCGGAGGCGCTGATGACCGCGTGCGGGTCACCGCCGGGCGAGGCGAAGGCCGTCGGGGCGTAGGGGCGGCGCGGCTCCCCCGCCTCGGCGAGGCCGGGCAGGGCGACCAGCGTCACCTCGGGTGAGGCGTTGTCGGCATCCAGCAGGTCTTCGAGCTCATCCGCGCGTCCTTCGGCTGCGAGTGCCCGACGCAGTGCCCGGATGATCCACACCGGGTGTGCCGTGCGCAGGCCGAGACGCTCATCGTCGGAGCGCGCACCCGCCTCGATCCGCTCCTGCCACTGACCCGGCGTGTCGCGCGAGATGCGGCGGAGCACCGCGTTCGCGAAGCCCGCAGGTCCTCGGCCGACCGCGCCCGCGACGAGGTTCACGGATTCGTTGACGGCCGCGTGGGAGGCGACGCGGGTCGCGAGCAGCTGATGCGCCGCGAGCCGCAGCGCGTCGAGCACAGCCGGGTCGATGTCGGTCACCGGACGGCCCGAGGCCGCCGAGATCACGGCGTCGTAGGTTCCGCGACGGCGCAGCGCGCCGTACGTGAGTTCGGTGGCCAGCGCGGCGTCCTGCGGGTTGAGGCCGGCCTCGGCGATCGCGGAAGGAAGCAGCAGGTTGGCGTAGGCATCGGAGTCGCTCACGGCCCGCAGGACGTCGTACGCGACGCGCCTGGCCGGCTGAACCCGGCGGGGCGGCTGTCCCTGCCGGGTGCGTGCGCCCTGCCCGCCGTCCGGGCGACGACGAGGCCGCCGATCCTGCGGCGCGCTCACGCGCCCGCTCGCAGGGCGTCGTCGGCGCGCAGCCCGCGCCACCAGTCGGTCGCGCTCATGGCCGCCTTCCCGGCCGGCTGCACCCGTGTCACGGCGAGCGGGCTGGTCGCCGTGCCGATGAGGACGGCGTGCTTCGTTGCGGTGATCCGGCCGGGGTCCAGTGCGTCGGCCTCTGCCGCTGGGGCGGCCTCGAGCACCTTCACCCGAAGGCCGCCGATGGTCGTGTGCGCGCCGGGTTCGGGGGTGACGCCGCGGAAGCGGGAGTACACCGCGTCGAGCGGCAGGTTCCAGTCCAACGCACCGTCCTCGATCGTGAGCTTCGGCGCGGTCGTCGGCAAGCCCTCCTGGGGCACGGCGCGCGCCGTGCCGTCGGCGATGCCGGCCACGACCTCGGCGGTGAGGGCTGCACCGTCCTCGGCGAGCACGTCCAGGGCGACGTCCGCCGTGGCGTCTGCCGGGACATCGACCGTCCGCATCGCGAACACGTCGCCAGCGTCCAGCGCGGGGACGAGCTGGAACACGCTGGCGCCGAGCTCGGCGTCGCCGGCGATGAGCGCGCGCTGCACAGGAGCAGCGCCCCGCCACTGCGGCAGGCGCGAGAAGTGCAGGTTGATCCAGCCGTGCGCCGGTGTGTGAAGCAGCGGTTCGCGCACCAGCCCGCCGTACGCGACGATCACACCGAGCTCGGGGCGCAGGGCGGCGATCCGGGCCGTGACGTCATCGTCCAGACGCGCGGCCTTGATCACAGGCAGGCCCAGGTCGTCTGCGACCTGGGCGACCGGCGACGGCGTGAGCACGCGCTTGCGGCCGAGCGGCGCATCGGGGCGGGTGATCACGGCCGCGATGTCTTGGGAGCCGGCGAGGGCGCGCAGAGTGGGGATGGCGGCCGCCGGCGTGCCGGCGAAGACGAGTCGCATGAAGGTGCTCCGGAAGGATGGGGGCTCACGTGGGGTGAATCGCCACGGCGATCACAGCTCGGGATCGAGCATATCGAGGCGCACCGAGAGCGGCACGCGGTTGCTCTGACCGCGTACGCGTCGTCGCTTGACCGCCTCCGCGACGACGGCGGCGCGCAGCGTCGTCGCCACGGACGGCCCCGCGGCGTATTCGAACCGCACGAGGGCGCGAACGCGGCCATCCTCGCCCTCGACGGGCACAGGGCCGAGCACGGCATCCGTCGGCAGGGGCAGTCTGCGCAGATCGTCGAGTGCGCGAGACACGGAGGCCGGTACCCCTTCGACGAGGGCGACCCGGGTCGCGGGCGGCAGGTGCAGGGGTGCTCTGCTCTCGAGCTCGGAACGCGCGTACGCCGGCTGCGTCCACGTCGCCAGAGCCCGGCCGACGGGTCCGTCGACGCCGACGAGATGGATCGGGGCTCCGGGAGCGGCGAGGGCGGCCGCATTCGACCACCAGCGCAGGCAGGACTCACCGATCCGCAGATCCGGCGCCTGCAGCATGCGCGAACCGTCCAGCAGCAGCACGGCCCGGTATCCGCCCGCGGCGATCGGCTCCGCCCCGCGGGTGGCGATGACGAGGGCGGGCTTCTCGGAGACGTGCTCCACGGGGTGCGCGCCGTCGGCGACGATCACGCGAACGCCGGGGAACGCCCTCCCGAGCTCGTCGGCGGTGCGCTCGCTGCCGGATGCCGCCAGGCGCAGCTGCGTGGAGGAGCAGGACGGGCAGTGCCAAGCGCGCCCTGCGCGGCCGCACCAGCCGCACACCGGCACCGCGCCGCGATGCGATGCCCCCAGCGGGCCTCCGCAATGGGCGCAGCGCGCCGGTGCCCGGCAGTCCGCGCACACGAGAGTCGGCGCGAAGCCGGGACGCGCGACCTGGACGAGGACCGGTCCTTCCGCGGTCGCGGCTCGGGCCGTGGTGAAGGCGCCGGAGTGCACGCGCTGAGCCGGTTGCTCCATCTCCTGCGGGCTGCTCAGCACGATGCGCGGTGTCACTCGGCGCTCGGCTCGGATATCGGCGAGCCAGCCGCGCTGCACGAGCCGTTCGACATCGCTCGTGCGCGTGTGGCCGGCGAACAGCAGCGCCGATCCCTCCTGCTCCTGGCGGACGAGCATGGCGTCCCGCGTGTGCACATACGGGGCGAGCGGTTCGCTGTAGAGCGGGTCGCCGTCATCCCAGACGGCGACGAGTCCGGCCTGCACCGGCGCGTACACGGCGGACCGGTTGCCGACGACGATGCACGGGGCGTCCTCGAGCGTGCGCAGGAACCCGCGGTAGCGCTCGGGGTTGGTCTGCCGGGAGTCATGGCGGACGATCGCATCTTCGGGGACGAGGTCCGCCAGCGCTGTCAGAAGCCGGTCGAGGTCGCGGTGATCGGGTACCGCGAGGATGACGGATGCACCGGATGCCAGCACTCTGGACGCCGCGGCGGAGAGGAGCCGGGCCCAGGGCAGTGCGTCGCCTGTGACCCCGGGTATGGCCTCGACCGCACCGCGGCCGCGCTCGTCGAGCAGCGCTGCGAGTCCGGCGTACTCGGCGAGGACGGCGTCTGCCCGCTCCAGTGCCTCATCAGACGGCGTCGCGACGACGGCATCCGCCTTCCACGCCTTCTCGACACGGACCTGACGCTTGGGGATGACCAGGCGCAGGATGTCGGAGGCCGACCCTGCCGCGCGATCCGCGACGCGGCGGGCCAGGCGATACAGGCGTTCAGGGAGGACGGGAACCGGTGAGATCACGCTCTCGACGGTGGACAGCGCGCGTTCGGTGTCGCTCTCGGTGTCCAGTTCGACGACGAACGCGTCGACCATGCGGCCGACGGTGCGCAGCGGCACGCGGACGCGGGCGCCGATGGGTACCTCGTCGAGCTCGTCCAGGACGACGTAGTCGAACAGACGATCGAGCTGCGGCAACGGCGAGTCCAGCAGCACCCGCGCGATGCGCCGACTCACCGCTGCCCCTGGTGCCGGTGCGTGCGCTCCCCGCGCGCGAGCATTACAGGCCCGCGGCGCGGCGGAGGTCGGAGGCTCTGTCCGTGCGCTCCCAGGTGAAGTCGGGCAGTTCGCGGCCGAAGTGGCCGTACGCCGCCGTCTGACGATAGATCGGACGCAGCAGATCGAGCTGTTCGATGATGGCCTGAGGCCGCAGATCGAAGACCTCGCGGATCGCGTTCGTGATCACCTCGTCCGATACCTTGCCGGTGCCGAACGTCTCGACGTAGAGCCCGACGGGCCGCGCGACGCCGATGGCGTAGGCGACCTGCACCTCGAGCCTGTCCGCAAGTCCTGCGGCCACCGCGTTCTTGGCCACCCAGCGCATGGCGTAGGCGCCGGAGCGATCGACCTTGGACGGGTCCTTGCCGCTGAACGCGCCGCCGCCGTGACGGGCAGCGCCGCCGTAGGTGTCGATGATGATCTTGCGGCCGGTGAGACCGGCATCCCCCTTGGGGCCGCCCGTGACGAAGGGCCCGGCGGGGTTGATGAAGTAGCGATCGGACGACGGCATCTCGAGCCCGGTGTTCTCGAGCACGGGGTCGATCACGAGCCGCCGGACCTGCTCCTGGAGCTCGTCCTGCGAGATGTCCGGGTGGTGCTGCGTCGAGAGCACGACCGCGTCGATCGTCTTCGGTGTGAAGCCCTCGTAGCCGAGTGTGACCTGCGTCTTGCCGTCTGGGCGCAGGAAACCGAGTTCACCCGAGCGACGCACCTCGGTGAGGCGCTCGGCGATGCGGTGCGCCGTGTGACCGGCCATCGGCATGAGCTCAGGCGTCTCGACGGTCGCGAAGCCGAACATGATGCCCTGGTCGCCGGCGCCGAGGCCGTCGAGCGCATCGCTGGACGACCCGTCGCGGCGCTCCTGTGCGAGGTCGACTCCGTGTGCGATGTCGCTGGACTGCTCCCCTACCGAGACGCTGACCCCGCACGAGTCGCCGTCGAAGCCGGTGTCGCTCGAGGTGTAGCCGATGCCGCTCACGACCTCGCGGACGATCGTGGGGATGTCGACGTACGCCTCGGTGCGGATCTCACCGGCGACGTGCACGAGTCCGGTGGTGACGAGCGTCTCCACCGCGACACGGGACGCCGGGTCCTTGGCGATCAGGCCGTCGAGGATGCTGTCCGAGATCTGGTCGCAGATCTTGTCCGGGTGCCCCTCGGTGACGGATTCAGACGTGAAAAGGCGCAGCGCGCTCATCGAGGAAGGCGCCCTTACTCAGCGTGGCGAAGGCGGAGCTTGTCCTCGTTGATCTCATGCAGCGCGATGGTCAGCGGCTTGTCCTCGACGGACGAGTCGACCAGAGGGCCCACGTTGTCGAACAGGTTGCCCTCATGGAGGTCTGCGTAGTAGTCGTTGATCTGGCGCGCGCGCTTGGACGCGTAGATGACCAGCTCGTACTTCGACTCGACACGGTCGAGCAGGTTGTCGATGGGCGGGTCGATGATGCCCTTGGTGTGGTGTCCGGCCATGGTGAGACCTCCAGATCAGGCGACGGGTTCGTCGCGAAAGTCGAATCGGCGGGCGCGCGGGAGCGATCAGCGCACTGGTGCCTCAGACAATTCTACGACCTCGCGCGCGGCGGCGGCGACATCCTCGTTCACGATGCGGTAATCGAACTCGCTCTGCGCGGCCAGTTCGACCTTCGCCGTGCGCAGGCGACGGGCGCGCTCCTCCTCGTTCTCCGTGCCCCGGCCGACGAGTCGGTGCACCAGCTCGTCCCAGGTCGGCGGCAGGAGGAAGATCAGCGTCGCCGACGGCTCGGCGGCGCGCACCTGGCG